>JAEEGG010002394.1_pt1 | contig 48455 bp, 31 predicted proteins | sample 9134161 | NCBI WGS metagenome assembly JAEEGG01 (sample SAMN16246543, study PRJNA631951) | gut metagenome | biome: gut microbiome; feature: rumen; material: CR-attached | host: Bos | place: Iran: Karaj | collected 2018-10
AGGGAGGGGTGTATAGTACCGACATAGTTGGTTACTACTACAGCAACGATGTCAAGGATACCGTGTTCTTCCTACCCAAGGTGGTGATGGACAAGGATGACAAAGTGTTTCATAAATACGACCCTAAAGACATTATTGATTTACAGACAGCTCTCGAAAACAAAACAATAAAAGACGAAGAGGAATATCGTTTCATCTATGGACTGTCCGTATGGATATACCGAGCCATCCATGTGTTTCGTCACACGGCTAATGATAAGCACCGGAAGATACTCCTATATCGTGATATCCCTTCCGACACGATATCTGGGCAATATATCTATAATACCTTCCTCGACATCCTAATTTCCTTACAGCGGTTCAACGACGAGAATCAAAACTATTTCACGTTTGTATTGAAGAATATCCATTCAGGCTTCAACAAAATCAACTGGACAAAGACAATCAGTCGCGGACAGGCTGTAATTCAGGACGATGCACCAGTTTATATTAACGTGGTAAATCGCAAACGGCAAGTAAACTTGGAAGAGGAACTATTTATCATCTTCTTCTCTATCCTCCACCACATGCAGGTCAGGTATGGTTTCCCCGTTATGATCAATTATAACTTTCCGCTTATCACAGACGAAGCCTTTGAAAACTATTTGGATGGTTACGGTGAAATGCGATTGATTCAGATTCGCCACAAATACTTTGCCGACAAACAGGTACAGATGTGGCAGCTCTGTTACGACTTCTTTAGCAGACAAGGCCAAATTCACAACAACGCCAACTATTCCGATCATCTTTTGGCAAAAGACTTTAATATCGTCTTCGAAGAAATGATTGACCATTTATTGACCGAGAAGGACAAGCGTGTGGACAAGATGAAGCTGAAGGATCAGATAGATGGCAAACGTGTTGACCATATTTATGCTTGGGACGGATTGATGCACAAGGAGGACGAGATATTCTATATTGGTGACTCAAAGTACTACAAGCAGAAGAACGACCCAAGAGAATATTCTGTTTATAAGCAATATACTTATGCACGTAATGTTATCCAGGCTAACCTTGACTTGTTCAATCAGAAAGATGCCAGCGGCAAGAAGAAATATAAGCCTGGCGACGATTATCTTATTTATAGAGATGAAGACACTGAGGGATATAACATTACGCCCAACTTCTTTATTCGTGCTCATGTTCCAGAGAATAGAGCTTATGATTCAGATGACTTTGAAAGCAGGGGGGAGATGGAGCGGATTGTTCATTTCGAGAACCGCCTCTTCGACCGCGACACTCTCTTGCTTCAGCACTATGATATCAACTTTTTGTATGTATTGTCAGTTTATGGTAGTGAAGATGTTCTGGCTCAACAGCACTTCAAATTAAAGGCAAGGAAATTGTTCCGTGACAAAATTATAGAGGATATCAGAAAACGATATCAATTCTTCTCGCTGCAGTTAAAACCCAGAGGTAACGAAATAGAGAATGACGATGAGGAGGAAGAAACTTCGCAGCGTGACGTAATGAACCATCTGATTGAGCAGAAATACTTTCATAAGATTCTGGGTAAGGCATTCAGGCCCTTTGCGGAAGAAGAATTCTTGTATTTGTCACTTGATAAAAATAGCGAGTTTTATGATGAAAATCTGAAATTGCTTTCAGAACTAAGTCAAGATTTCAACATCCGTAATTATCTATTAGGAACAGACCCGCGTGAGCCAATTAATAATTTCTATCAACTCTTGCAACCTATTGTGGCAACATCTGGTGTCATAAAGAAGAGTGAACCAACAGAAAAGTCACTAATGTTCGGAGACCTTAAGGATGAAGTGTTTCTTGTTGGTGGATATAGAAGTGGAGATAAGAACCAATTGGGTTGGATTCTGGAACATGCTCAGTATAACTTACGATATGACGAACGAATAAAAGGCCGAAAGACTGTTGTGAGAAACGGCGTGATACATGAGCAAAATGAGAAGGTTGTCTCAGCCCGTTTTTTGATTCTATATGAAATAGCAGACGAAAGCTATTCTTCATATCATGTGTATAGATTAGGAGGTTACAAAGTTCACTCGGAAAAGTGGATGAGTAATCAAGACTATGAAAGGCCTTCTGGTCAGTATTTAGTATATGATATTGTCAAGGAAGAGCCGTTTGAGACAGCCTCCCTTAAAAGGATGATTGACTGGGGGCGTTTAGAGGAGATTGAACATTTGCGTAAATATAATCCAACTGCTCTTAACGGAGACTGGGAAGCAAAATGGAAAGGCTCACCTATATACATGAAAGGTGAAGAAATCTGTAAATATGCCCTTGGCAAGTAAGCACAAATAATAATATGCTAACAGATAATAATACATATATATATAATAGTCTCAACCTTCCAATTGAAGCACAGAGAAAGTATAATTTGGAGAAATACCACTTCTTGTCCGGTATTTTAGATATTCTGACTATGCACCTTCAATTAATAAAGGGCTACAACCTTACTCAAGATGACATATACAGACACTTTGTTCCTCATAAACTGAATACGAATAGAGAAAGAGAAAAATTTAATGCTGCAATAGCACAGTTGGTGGGTTCTGGTATGATTGAAATCAGAGAAGACGGAATTGTGACTATGACTCAAAAAGGAATTGATGCATACGATTGTCAATTGTTTCATAGTATCGCAGCCAACCTGTATGCAGCAGACCGTTCTGACCATTTGGCTAAAGTTGCCATTGTCTCAGCGTCTATGTTATCTTTGATTTCTATTGCATGCTCTTTGCTATTGTAAGTAACTCGAGAATCTATGAATTATGAATGAATCAAGAGAATGGTTCTTGTGATCATTTCGAAATAATTGATTAACTTTGCAAACGAAATATGAACATGGACGAGAAAACGATAAAGGAAGCACTGCTCAAAGGTGAGCGTGTAACGCTGGAATGCAAAAAGGCTAAGTCTGAGGTTCCCAAAGAACTTTGGAATACGTACTCTGCCTTTGCGAATACCATAGGTGGGCTGATACTGCTTGGCGTAGAGGAGCATCGGAAAGAGATTGATCCCGCCAAACGCTTTGAGATAATTGGTGTTGACAATTATCAGAAGCTTCTGACGGACTTCTGGAACACCATCAACAGCGACAAGGTGAATGAAAACATTCTTGTTGAGAAGGACGTTGAAGTTGTTGATCTGGATGGAAAGAAGATTATTTGTATCCATGTGCCAATGGCAGATTTCCGAATGAAGCCAATCTACCTGAACGGCAACGTTTATAAGGGAACGTATAGACGTAACCATGAAGGTGATTACCATTGCACAGAGCGGCAGGTGAGAGCCATGATACGTGACTCTTTCGAGGATGGCAATGATGGCATCCTGATTGAGCATTACAACATGGATGATATTGACCTCGACACGCTGCATCGTTATCGTACATTGTTCCGGGTATGGAACAATGATCATGTGTGGAACGAAGTAGATGACAAGACGTTTCTTAGGAATCTCGGAGGCTATATCGTCAATAGAGAAGAAGGGAAAGAGGGCCTGTCGATGGCTGGTTTGATGATGTTTGGAAAGGGATTGCCTATACGGGAACGCTTCGATAATTTCCGCATGGACTACCTCAACTTCTGCAATCTTATTGGTGAAGAACGCTATAGTGACCGCCTGACTTATGATGGACGTTGGGAAAACAACTTGTATCAGTTCTTCAGCATCGTATTGCCAAAGATGACTTTCGACTTGCCGAGACCATTCCGAATGGAGGGGTTGCAGCGAGTGGATGACACACCTCAACACAAAGCTGTACGTGAAGCCTTTACCAACTCAATAATTCATGCAGACCTGATGATGGATGCTGGTATCTTACGAATTGAGAAGCATGATGACCGTCTCTGCTTCCGCAATCCTGGGTTGCTGAGATTGCCTATAGAGCAGATCTACGAAGGTGGCAACTCCAAGGCCCGTAACCCTCGCATCCAGAATATGCTTCGCATGGTAGGCTTTGGCGAGAACATTGGCTCTGGTTTCCCCAAGATCATTGCTGCTTGGAAGGAGACTGGTTGGGGCGAGCCTGAGTTGAAAAACAAGATAGAGGTGGACGAGGTGGAATTGGTTCTGCCAGTGTCAGCTGCAACTACAAATGTCGTAAAAGATGTCGTAAAAGAACTAACTGATAGACAGCGAGTTATACTTAAGCTTCTTGCTTTAGACCCCACTATGTCCGCGAAAGCCATTTCGGAAAAGATTTCGGAAAAGATTTCGGAAAAGACTTCGGAAAAGTTTACCGTTACGGACAGAACGATTGAGAGCGATTTAGCACATCTAAAGAAAATTGGTATCCTTACTCGTGAAGGTGGCCGTAAAGATGGTAAATGGGTAATCGTAATAGAGAATAAGGAAGCCACATAGCCATAACCTGCTGAAAATCAGTCAATATGAAAGGGCAGATAAAAGGGTGGATAAACAAAGAGAACGGGGTCTTTTTCTTTTACTTGGCTATTGCTGCGTGATGGTGCTGGCGATTTTGTCGACGTTCATGCTGCGGGCGCTGGCATCGACGATGTCCTTATAGACGCCGCCCTGGCGATAGACATCGTCGGGTGTGCCTTGTTGGACGACGCGGCCCTGCTGGAGGACGTAGATGTGGTCGGCGTCGATGATCTGGCCGATGTTGTGCGAAATGATGATGACCGTACGGCCTTGCTTGATGGCGTCGATGGAGGCCTTGATCTGCTCGGTGGCGATAGCGTCGAGCGAGGCGGTGGGCTCGTCGAGGAAGATAATCGGCGGATTCTTGATGAACATGCGGGCGATGGCCACGCGCTGCTGCTGGCCGCCTGAGAGCTGGAGGGCATCGGTCTCGAAACCGTGGGGCAGGGCCATCACCTGGTCGTAGATGTAGGCTTGTTTGGCTGCGCGCATGACGTCGTCGTGCGTGGCCTGAGGATTGCCGTAGCGGATGTTCTCCTCGATGCTGCCGCTGAAGATGTGGTTCTTCTGCAATACGAGGCCGATGTTTTCGCGGAGCCACTCGGTATCCCAGTCGCGGAGCTCCACACCGTCGAGCTTGATGCTGCCCTGCTGAGGCTGGTAGAACTTGTCGAGCAGGTTGACGATGGTGCTCTTGCCGGCGCCGCTGAGTCCGACGAGGGCGGTAATCTTGCCACGTGGGATGCGCATGGTGACGTCGAACAAAGCCTGCGTGCCGTTGGAGTAGGTGAAATCGACACCCGATAGTTCGAAGTCGCCGCCGACGTTGTCTGGATGGTGGCTGCCGGTGGTCTCGACCTCTTCGTCGGCGTCGAGGATGCCGAAGAATCCCTCGGCATAGATGAGTGCGTCGTTCATGTCGTCGTAGATGCGATGCAGCTGGCGGATTGGCGCGCTGACGTTGGCGAAGAGCATGACGTGGTACATAATCTTACCGATGGTCATACCAGGATAGTCGATGAGCACGAGGTAGGCGGTCAATATAATAATAAGTACGGTGCCAATCTGTTCGAGGAAGCTCTTCAGGCCTCCGAAGAAATAGGCCTTTTTACGCGTAGCCAGCTGCAGGTCGGTCATGGTGCGCTGGATGTCCGCCTGGCGGTCGGCTTCAATCTTCTCGCGGTTGAACGACTTGATGACCGATATGCTCTCGATGATGTTCAGGATGCCTTGCGAGACGGCTTGGTGGCTGCCGAAGATGCCACGCCGTCCACCCTTCATCGCCGACGCCTGGATATATGTTACCCAGAAATAGACGGGGACGATGAACAGTGCTACGAGGCCGACGAAGACGTTGGCTGCAAACATCAATATCAGCGCCAGGACGGCACTCGTGAAGAGCGGCAGGATTTCGATGAAGAAGTTGTTGACGGTGTTCGAGAGACTCATGATGCCACGGTCTATGCGCGACTGCAGCTTGCCAGTCTCATTGCCCTCGCTGGAGAAGAAGGCCATGCGGAACGACAGCATCCTTTCGACAACCCGCAGCGACAGGTCGCGGCTCACCAGGATGCGCATACGTTCACCGTAGTAGCGCTGGAAGAAGGTCACCACGGCGCCGACTATCTCCTTACCTAATAATATAATGGTGATGACGGTCAGAATCTTGACGGCACTCGACCATTTGAAGCCCTCAGGCTGTTGGATGAGCTCGTTGATGGCGTCCACCGTTCTGTCCAAGACCACGGCGTTGACCTGTGCCATGAGCGAGCCAACAAGCGTCAGTACCAGCGTAATGACGATGAGCCACCTGTATGGCAGCACGAAGGGAATCATGTTCTTGAGCAGGCCCCAGATGGTCATGCGGCCAGCGGGAGTCTCTTGTTGTGGTGTCATCAAGCCAGCAGCCCGGCCTGGTTCTTCTTGTCGTTTTTGTGTCATTTTTTAGTATCTTTGTTTTTCTTCTTCTTGCCGTGGATTTTGATGCCAGGTTTCACCTTTAGCTTGTGCATCTGGTCGGTATTGGTGAACGAGAACTTGCAGGTGAGGTCGATAAAGTTGCCTCGGTTGATGATCTTGCCATCGGCTTCGGCGCCGTCGCTGGAAATCGTAGCGGAGACGTTGTGGACAGCGACGAACTTCCAATGACATTCGTGAACCTCGGCGTCGATGTTGCCGATGGGCAGCTTGCCGCCTTTCAGCCGGCGCATCTTGGCCGTGCGGGGTTTCGAGATGTCGAAACGGAAGTTGGCGTGGCAGGCTATGCGCCCCAGGTCTTTCATGTCCATGATGCGGCCCAGTTTCAGCGCATTGGTGCTCGCCGTGCCGCTGACATATTTGTTCAGCTCATCGAGGGCGAAGCGGAAGTCGATGGCGCCATGCTGGGTGCGCAGGCGTCCGGCGAAGGACTCCTTCTTAGGCACCACGTCGAAGTGACCTTTATAGCCGATGTTTCCCAAAGCGCGCAGCTGCTTCATCATGAACTTCTTGACAGCGAAATGGTTGATGATGCGCTCAGGCATGCCACGCTGGGCGTTCATCTGGCCGACGTCGAAGTGGACGTGCAGCCGTTTCTTGTCACGCAAGTGGCGGATGCGCCCCGTGGCCTTGATGTTGAGGCGGTTGTCGGTAGTTGCCACCTCGACTCCCTTGAAGTCCATGCCGTCGGCATCGCCGCTGAAAGCACATTTCACTTTCAGAGGCGTGGTGAAGTTCTTCAGTACAGGGGCGAAGGGTTGGGCGATGTCGCGAATCTGCGTGATGGCAGAAAGCTGCGGCACGTAGTAATGTAGCTTGCGACCCGTTGTGGTGTCGGGCAGTACGACCACACCTTCGGCAAACGAAAGGCTTGTGTGTGGCAGGCGGATGCTGACGTCGCTCAGCTGCAGACTGTCTTTGCAGATGTCGGCTTGCAGCAGTAGCGTGTCCACCTGAATGCCAGCAATACGGTCGGTCAAGTTCCTAACCTCCACCGCGCAGTTCAGGGATGGTTTTCTCTCTTGGAACGTGTTGGCGTTATTCGTGTCATAACTATGGATGGTCACCTTCATTGCCGTGCAAATATCCAAATGTCCTGCATCGAAGGCTCCGTGGTGGGGCTTGCCAGTATTGCGGCGCGGTCGCCCGTTGTCCGTCGTGTAGCGCAGGCTGTCGACGTCAATCGTGGCGGTAGCGATGCGGAGGGCAATGGGCTTCTTGGTCTTTAGCGTGTCGTGGGCTTCGTGGGGCTTATGGGTTTTGTGTCCCTTCAGAGCATCGACGAGGAACTGGTAATTGGCAACGCTGTCTGTTGGGGAGGCGGGTTTGCAGAGTTGCGCCTTGACGCCGCTGATATGGGCATTGGTGACCACTACCTCGTGCCGCCAGAGAGCGCCAAGGTCGAGTGCGGCGGAAAGCTTTCCTATGCCGAGCATCTTGCGATGCTGACGGTCCTCCACTTCCACGTCGCTGAGCGTCACGCTGCCTTTAAGAAGACTCACGCTGACGTGGCCCACGCTGACCTCTGTCTGCAGTTCTTCCTTCAGCATGCCGACGGCTCGTTGCATCAGCCAGTTTTGAGCGGCATCAGTGTTTAGCAACAAGGCTGCTGTCGCCAAGAGAATGGCGACGACGGCAACGATGATGCCTGACACTTTCAATAGCTTTTTGCCCATCGGTAGTGGTTATTTGATTTGCGGGACCGCAGTGGCTCGCCGCCGGCTCTCTATTGGTTAGTTTGTTTATTGTTCCTCTGGGCCTTCATAGACGGTAGGATCAGGAATCCCGGCAGCAGCGAGGGCTTCGCGACGCTCTACGCAGGTGCCGCAACGGCCACAATGTTTCTCTCCGCCTTTGTAGCAGCTCCACGTCTGGCTGTAGTCGATACCTAAGGTTTTGCCGCGGCGAGCGATGTCGGCTTTGGTGATGTTTGTGTAGGGCGAGCGCAGGTGGACGTTAACGTAAGTGCCGGCTGCGGCAGCCTGGTCGAAGGCCTCCACGAACTCCGGACGGCAGTCGGGATAGATGGTGTGGTCGCCGCCATGATTGGCCATCATGACATAGCTGAGGCCGTTGCTCTCGGCTATGCCCACGGCTATTGAGAGCATGATGCCGTTGCGGAAGGGAACCACGGTCGACTTCATGTTCTCATCGGCATAGTGGCCTTCGGGGATATCCTCGCCGCCCTCAAGTAGCGAACTGACAAAGTATTTCGTCATGAACTCGAGGGGGATCGTGATGTGCTTGATGCCCAGCTTCTCGCAGTGCATCTGTGCAAACGGAATCTCTCGCTTGTTGTGTTTAGAACCGTAGTCGAACGAGACGGCCAGGGCAATACGCTCCTGTTCATCGTAAAGTAGCGTGACGCTGTCCATGCCACCGCTTAATATGATGATTGAATCCTTCATAGGAATTGAAAATTGAGAATTGATATTTTTTGACCTAAGGTGCAAAGTTTTGCTTCGCAATGAGCATTATCCGAAGAGGGCGCGGAGAGCTTCTTCTACCTTGCGGACAGGAACCAGTTCGATGTGGAACTTCTTGCGGTTCAAGCCAGAAAGGTTGTACTTCGGGATGATGATGTGCTGGAAACCCAGTTTCTCGGCCTCGCTGATGCGCTGTTCGATGCGGGCTACTGGGCGCACCTCGCCGGAAAGACCTACCTCGCCAGCCATGCACCAGCCTTCCTCAATGGGTGTGTCGACGTTTGACGACAGCACGGCAGCGATGACGCTTAGGTCCATCGCCATATCCGTAACGCGCAAACCGCCGGCGATGTTCAGGAAGACATCCTTCTGCATGAGTTTGAATCCCACTCGTTTCTCGAGTACCGCCAATAGCATGTTTAGCCGTCGCTGGTCGAAGCCTGTTGCTGAACGTTGCGGTGTGCCGTATGCTGCCGACGACACCAGTGCTTGCGTCTCGACGAGGAATGGGCGAACACCCTCGATAGCACTTGATATGGCTACGCCGGAGAGTCCGTCGTGGTCTTCCGTCAGCAGTAGTTCAGAGGGGTTGGATACTTGTCGAAGTCCGGTTTGTAGCATTTCGTAGATGCCTAATTCCGAAGTACTCCCAAACCGATTCTTAATGCTTCGCAGGATGCGGTACATATAGTGTTGGTCGCCCTCGAACTGGATGACGGTATCGACGATGTGTTCTAAGATTTTTGGTCCGGCGAGCGTTCCTTCCTTAGTGATATGGCCGATGAGTATGACGGGTACGCCGCTGGTCTTTGCAAAGCGGAGTAGGGCAGAGGCACACTCGCGAACCTGGGCTATCGAGCCTGCTGACGACTCAACGTCTTCAGTAGAGATGGTCTGTATGGAATCGACGACAACGATATCGGGCTGTACCTCTTTGATATGATCGAAGATCTCCTCCAAGGAATTGGAGCAGAGGATTAGGAAATTATCGTCGGCAGTTGTACCACTGACCTCAGTAGCGTCTGTATTGTTGTCAGAAAAGCTGCTGGCTGCGGACAGTCGCTCTGCTCGCATCTTCAATTGGTGGGCGCTCTCCTCGCCGCTGACGTAAAGCACACGGCGGTCGTCGAGTGCCAACATTGTCTGGAGCGAGAGTGTCGATTTACCGATGCCTGGTTCGCCGCCTAAGAGTACGATGCTGCCTGGCACCAGACCGCCACCCAGTACACGGTTTAGCTCGCCGTCGTGCATGTCGATGCGCGGATCGTCTTGGGCAGAGATGTCCTTCAGCCGTAGCACTTTGTTTTGGCGCAACTGGTGTCCTGCCGAAGCTGCGGCCGACGTCGCCACAGCCTGTTTACGGGTATCGGCTACCTTAATCTCCTTGAACGTGTTCCATTGTCCGCAGGCGGGACATTTGCCTATCCATTTTGCCGACTCCTGTCCACAATTCTCGCAGACATACATCGTTTTGTCTTTTGCCATAACTTCAATCCTTCAATTTTCTAAACCTTCCTACCTGTTCTCGGATGACGGCGAGTGTCGCAGAGTCCGAGGCGAAGACGCTATTCAGCCCTTGTGCCTCCTGAGCTGGGTCGCCGGTATAGTCATCACCCACCTGCCATTGCTCGTGTTTAGGATTGGCAAAGCCGCCCCAGCCCCAGAAGTTGCATCCGGCAAAGTGACCGCCTTTCTCAGCGTTGTCGGCCACCAGTGAGAAAACGTAGCGGTAGTAGCCGTCGCGACCTTTGGTCGAAGTGCTTTTGGAGAAAGTAAATCCGTCGCGCGGATAGCCGAATTCCTCCATCACCAAGGGTTTGTCCAGCGAGTCGCAGATGGCCAGATGGCGGTCTATGTACTCCTTTGTGTTCTCGCAGGCTCTTGGCAGATGCTCTATGAGCGAGTCGGGCTTAACCCAGCCCCAGTTGTACGGCCATAGGTGAATGTTGCAGTAGTCCACGTTCTTGTCGGCACAGATGCGCGTCCAGCAGTCGTAGTCCATCTCGCAGCCCCAGGCTCCCTCGCTGCCAATAGAGATGAGGTGGTTCTTGTCTAATGAACGGATGAGTGCCGCCGCCTCGGCAATCCAGCGCTCAAAGGCAGGCAGTGCTTCTTTCGAGAAAGCTCGCGGCTCGTTGCCAATCTGCCACGACATGATGGCGGGGTCATCGACATATTTCTTGCCGGTATAGCGGTTGGTGCGGCTGAGGATGTAACGCACGTGGTCGTAGAACAGCTCATGAGCCTTGTCGTTCGAGGCATACTGAGTCATTGCCTCCATGAAGGCTGGGTAACCCACGTCGTCGGGGCGCGGCTGGGGTCCCAGTCCGGCATGCTCCAGATAGAATCCGTAGCCACCACTCCACTCCCATGAGTTGTTCAGGTAGAGAACGGCTACCATGTCGCGCTTGCCCATCTCTTGCAACAGATAGTCCAGACCGGCCAGGATGGTATCGTTGTATTCGCCAGGAGCCACCTGTAGGGTGGGTTCTACCTTGGTCTTTATGCCACGCTGACCATCGGCACCTACTAAGATACGCAGGTTGTCGATGCCCATTTGCTTCATCTCGTCCAGCTCTTGTGCCAGTCGCTGACGGTCACCGCCTTGGCCTTCCGAGCCAAGGATGGCACCGTACCAAAAGTTGGTGCCAACATAATAATAAGGTTTACCTGCGCGAACGAAGTGTCCGTTCTCGATGCTGACAAAGCCGATGCTTGTCGTCTCTTTCTGTTGACAGGCTGCCAGAAGTAGTGCCGTAAAGGCCCAAAGGGTTAAAAAATTCTTCATATCTTATGTCGTTTCTCTTATTAGTAACCTCTTGTCTCTTACCTTCTTTCTCTTGATTTTCGTGCAAAGGTAAACAATTAAAATGAGAAATGAGAAATGAGAATTGAGAAATTTAAATGAAAAATGGAAATTTCTCATTTAAAATGTTTACCTTTGCAACCAAAATATCAGACGACAATGACTAAACGCATACTCATCATCCTTTTTGCGCTGGCTGTGACGCTGGGCGCCCACGCCGTGTTGAAGGAGAAAGACCTGAGCCAGACGCTCCAGATTCTTCGGACGGAGCTGACCAACTACCACCGCGAACTGTCGGAACGTATGGAGAAGGACAAGCAGCAAAGTGAGTTGGTGCGCAACCAGCTCATATCTACCATGCAGCGCTCCAACCAGAACGCGCTGATGCTCTATTCTCAGAAGCAGGAGTACGTCTTCGACCTGACCTATGCTTGCCACGAGGCAACTGAACAGTTTCATGAGTTTCGTACCCAGCAGCTGCCGTTCAAACTTTTTATGGATAAGGCGGAGAGTGAGATAGCCCGCTACGATTCGCTTATTGTGAGTCTGACAGGGATGCCGCAAAACATGATGGACGAGCAGACCAAGACCGACCGTAGCGTCTGTCTGACGCTGGCCACGAGCATCCGTAACTCGTTGGAGGAAAACCGCGCTACCATGAGCGATTACGTGCGTATCTACGAAATGACGGAGAAGCGTCTTTCGAACCTTAACGACTATGCCGAGAAGCGCTATAACGACATCCAGACCAGTATTTTCAAGAACGGTGGTAGTAGTTACTTCAGCATTCTGAAGAACTTCGGACGTTTCTGGCGGATGATGACGCAAACTGTCAAGAAAAAGTACCAGCCTAATGCCAGTTCTCAATGGGATAGCCGATGGATCTTCGGACTGCTTATCACCATCGTCGTATATGCTGTTGTAGCTTCGTTGCTCAACTTTGGCGCCATCCGCTATGTGGTGCCCAAACGCTTGCGTACTGAGGAGTTTATGAAGAAACGTACGTGCATCACCATGGCTACCACAACCATCACCTTCGCTATCATCCTGGGTGTGGCGCTGGCAATCACCGAGCAGAACTTCATTATCATGGCGTCCAACCTGCTGGTGGGCTATGCCTGGCTTTTGGGCGTCATCCTCATCTCTCTGCTGCTGCGCGTCAAGGGCGACCAGATCAAGAGCGCCTTCCTGATCTATACGCCGCTCATCGCCGTGGGATTTCTTGTGATCGCCTTTCGCATCATCCTCATCCCTAACGAACTGGTCAACATGCTCTTCCCACCCATCCTACTGGTGTGCGCCCTGTGGCAATGGCATGTTATTCGCCGTCACAATCGTAACGTGCCGCGCCAGGACATGTTCTATACCTATATCTCGCTGCTGGTGTTCATCGCCTCCGTCGTCTGCTCGTGGATAGGCTATACGCTGATGGCCGTACAGGTACTCATCTGGTGGATTATGCAGCTGACGTGCATCCTCACCATTACCTGCATCTCACAATACCTCAAACTCTATGGCGAACGATGCCAGTTTGCCGATGCTTCCGTCACCAAGACGTGGTTCTACGACCTGATGTACCAGGTGGTGCTGCCGTCGCTCAGCGTGGGCAGTGTCATGCTCAGCATCTGGTGGGCTGCCGACGTATTTAACCTCAGCGACCTGTGCTGGAAGAAGTTTGTCTATTTGTTCATCGACCAAGAGAACTTCAAGGTCAGCATCATCAAGCTCACCATCGTCATCTGCCTGTGGTTCTTCTTCTCCTACATCAGCAAGACGATGCTTCGCCTCATCCACCTGCACTATGTCACCAAGGACCCCGACTCCGCCGAGAGCCGTACTGTCATGACCCGTAACGTCATACAGGTCATCATCTGGGGTGCCTGGCTGCTCATCTCGCTCTCCGTATTACATATCAGTGTCGAGTGGCTGTTGGCAATCACCGGTGGTCTTTCAACAGGTATTGGTTTCGCCTCGAAGAACATCATCGAGAATATCTTCTACGGCGCCTCACTCATGACGGGTCGCATCAAGGTGGGCGATTGGATAGAGGTCAACAATACGATGGGGCGTGTCAAGTCCATCAGCTATACATCGACCACCATCGAGTCGCTCTACGGCGAGGTTATCACTCTCCAGAATTCGCAGCTCTTCTCGAACAACTACAAGAACCTGACGCGCAATCACGGCTATGTGCTGGCCGTCGTGCCATATAGTGTTGCCTATGGTTCCGACCTGCACCAGGTGACGCAGTTGGTCGATGCCGCCGTCAACCAGATGAAGAACCGCTGGATGGATAAGACTAAGAAGGTGAAGAGCGTTGTCGGTGAGCTGGCCGACTCGGGTATCAACATCAAGATGTTTGTCTGGGCTGAGGCACCCAAGAAGTCGTACGTCATCAGCGATGTCTTGAACCTCATCTACGACACCCTCAACCAGAACGGCATCGAAATTCCGTTCCCACAGCAGGATGTCCACATCAAAAACTAAAAACGAATTTCATGCAATGTCTCAAGGAATCAACTTGAGGTGTGTATCAATAAAAAAGAGAGGCTCAGTAAATGAACCTCTCTTTTGTTATGTTCTTCTACTCTGATTAGAAGTTGAAGTAGAGACCGAAAGAAACGTTGCTGTCGAGGTTCACACCAAAGGTGTTGGTGGCCTTGGCACCGTCGAAGTCGGGCTTAGAGTAGTTGTAACCCAGGAGTCCGAAGTGTGCAACGAAGCTAACCTCGTCGGTCAGATTGACAGCTACACCAGGCTTCAGACCAACCTCGAACTCGTTAGTCTTATAGTCTACCTTCTTATCGTCAGTGCTTTTGTAACCTACAGTACCGTCAACGAAGACGTTCACCTTGTCGAACTTGGCGAAGGTGTAACGCAGGTAGGGATTCACGCCCCAAGCCTTTACCTTGTTGTTGCCCTTACCACTCTGAGCATAGCCGAAAGTGATACCTACAGCCAAGTCATCGGTCAGTGTTGTACCAATCTCAGGCATTACCTTGAAAGCGGTAACATTGTCGCCATCGTGTGATACAGAAGTGAAGCCGAAGCTACCTCCAACGTAAGACTGAGCGTTCATCGTTGCGGCTACTGCAACAGCAGCCAGAGTCATCATGATCTTTTTCATTTTCTTTTTACCTTTTTAATTGTTATACATGGGCATTTGCCTTGCGGCTAACATGCCTTTATCTTGAAAACCGCTGCAAAGATACGGCGTTTAAAACAATAATCGTCAAAAAATCATACACATTTCTTAATTTTTCGTTAAATAATTGATTAAAATCATGAATAATTGTAGAATTATGAGTATCTTTGCACGTTATAAACATGAATTATAAAACAAAAAACAATTAATTAGCTTTGCTCAGAAGCTTTGAAAATTGAAATAATGAAACGGATATTCATCGCTGGCCCCTGCGTCATCGAGTCGGCAGAACTACTGGATACGGTAGCTGCCAGACTGGTGGACATCAACCATAGGTTGGGTACAGACATCATATTCAAGGCCTCGTTCGACAAGGCCAACCGCACGTCGATAGCCTCCTTCCGTGGGCCAGGCATCGACCGTGGACTGCAGATGCTGAGCGATGTGAAGGAGAAATACGGTCTGCGCTTGCTCACCGACATCCACGAGGCCTGGCAGGCAGCACCTGCTGGCGAAGTGGTCGATGTGATACAAATACCTGCGTTCTTGTGTCGTCAGACCGACCTCCTGATAGCCGCTGCACGCACGGGACGTACCATTAATATAAAGAAGGCACAGTTTCTGAGCGGGCGCGACATGAAATATCCGGTGGAGAAGGTTCGTGACGCCGGAGCTAAAGATGTCTGGCTGACGGAGCGTGGCAACATGATGGGCTACAACAACCTGGTGGTTGACTTCCGTAACATTCCCGACATGCTGGAGATTTGTCCGACAGTCATCATGGATTGTACCCATAGCGTCCAGCGCCCGGGTGGTGCCGACGGTAAGACAGGCGGCGATCGCCGCTTTGTCCCCCAGATGGCTCTGGCCGCGAAAGCCTTTGGCGCCACGGGATGGTTCTTCGAGGTGCATCCAGACCCCAATCAGGGACTGAGCGACGCCGCTAACATGCTGGAGCTGGATAAGCTCGAACCACTGATACAACAAATACTTTCTTAAACAACGATTTTTACGAATTATACGAAATTAAAGAATAAGTGACAACAAAGGATTACGCCATACAATGCATTCAGGATGAGGCACAAGCTGTGCTGGACCTGATACCGCAGATAGACGACGACTTCGAGCGAGCTGTGGAGCTGATATTCCATTGCTCGGGGAAAGTCATCGTCACCGGCGTAGGCAAGAGTGGTCACATTGGGGCAAAGATAGCCGCCACGTTGGCATCGACGGGAACACCATCGTTCTTCATCAATCCTCTGGATGTCTATCACGGCGATCTGGGCGTCATGTCAAGAGGCGACGTGGTGATAGCCATCTCGAACTCGGGCCAGACCGACGAATTGCTGCGATTCATCCCAATGGTGCTACACATGGAGATTCCCATTATCGGCATCAGTGGCAATCCGCAGTCGCTGTTGGCTAAATACTCCACCTGCCACCTGAATGTCAGCGTGAAGAAAGAAGCCTGTCCGCTGAACTTGGCTCCCACCAGTTCGACCACGGCAACCCTTGTGATGGGTGACGCCTTGGCTATCGCTCTGATGGAACGCCGTCATTTCCAACCGCAGGACTTCGCACAATTCCATCCAGGCGGCGAGCTGGGCAAGCGGCTTCTTACGACGGCTCAGGATGTGATGCTGACAGAGAACCTGCCCATACTTAACGCCGACATGCACTTGGGTGAGGCCATTATCCTGGTGAGCAAGGGCAAGCTGGGCTTGGGCGTAGCAATGAAGGGTGAAGAGTTAAAAGATAAGAGTGGAGAGATAAAAGATAACGATGAAAGGACTCAAGGCGTTGTGACGGGCCTCATTACCGATGGCGATATCCGCCGTGCTATGGAGAAGTGGCAGGCCGAGTTCTTCAATCGTACTGTGGGCGACATCATGACGCGTCAGCCTAAGACCGTCACTCCGCAGACCAAGATTTCGGAGATACAAAAGATCATGAACAAATATAAAATCCACAACGTGCTGGTCGTTGACGAGGGCAATCACCTGTTAGGCATCGTCGACCGCTACGCTTGCGTACTTTGACCAAATAACGAAATAACGTAATAACGAGATAACGAAACAACGAAATAAGACATAACGACAATATGAATAGACTGAAAAGAATATTATTGCTCATGATGCTGGCAGTGCCTTTGGCTGCTGCGGCTGTGTTCTTGTTCAAGACACTTGATGCCCGTAATGGACTTATCATCAGCCAGATTAACTGTGTGCTGAAGGACCAGCGTGGCTATATGTGGTTTGGTACGCCGGCAGGACTGTACCGCTTTGACGGCTATACGTTCAAGAACTTCCAGAGTAATTCGCAGGACGGTTCGTCGCTGCCTGACAGTTACATCATCAGTATCCAGGAGATGCTCGACGGCGACCTGTGGATTGAAACATCGGCAGGTTTCTGCATCTACCATCCCCAGTCGGAGAGTTTCGAGCGCGACATGAAGCAGGTCTATTCGCAGATGGGCGTTGAGGGAAAGCCGAACGTGGTGTTCTTCGACAGTCATAAGAATTTCTGGGCGTCAATCCCGAACAAGGGTATCGTGGCATACAAGATGCAGGAACAGCAGCACTACGAGTTCGGCTATACCAACGATGCTCATGGCGTGCCTCAGGGCAACGTCTGCTCCATCGGTGAGTGTCGCGACGGAGCCGTCATCGTCTATGAGGACGGCCGTCTGGTTTGCTGCGACATCATGCGTCAGCAGCATACTGTCTGGCAGACTGATGTGGTGGCTAACGAACACCTGCGCAAGAGCAAGTCGCTGAAGGTCTTTGCCGACCAGATGGATAACATCTGGCTATATGGCCAAGGCACGCTGATGGTTTATAACAAGAGCGCCAACACGTGGAATACCACTATAGGCAACCAGCTGGGATTGACAGGCGTCGCCGTCGACCACAGCGTAAACGGCATGGCTGGCGACCGCAACGGCAACATCTGGATAGCCACCGACCGTTCTGGACTGATACGTACCAACGTGAACAACTATGAGATGGAGTCGGTACAGCCCAGGTCCATCAACGATAACTATACCTCAGACGAGGTGATGTCAGTCCAGAGTGTCTATGTCGACGATACTGACCTGCTGTGGGTAGGAACCGAGAAAAACGGCGTGGCCTATTACGGTAACAATATCTATAAGTTCGCCTCGAATCTGAACGGCGATATTACTGCCATGGCCCAGACTAACGACAGTACTATTTGGTATGGTACAGGATCTCATGGTGTCATCGGCTACAACGGTCCGCTGGCCAGCACGAAAGTGACGTGTATGGCCAGTACGCCTGACGGCAGCCTGTGGGTAGGTTCGAAACAGAACGGTCTTACACGCATCCTCAATGGCACCAGCAAGTTCTTTTCTGCCTCTCGCGATAGCGTCCAGACGCTTATTGACGATCATATCAATGCACTCTGTAGCGATAAGTCGGGTAACTTGTGGATAGCTACCAATGGAGGCCTGCAGGTCTATAATCCCAAAATGGACGCCTTCTCCTCCTACACCCGTGAGAATGGTATGCTGAACACAAACAACATTACCTCTCTCTTCTACGGCAAGAACAACACGATGTTCATCGGAACCTCTGAAGGTCTTGTCGTCCTGAACTTGTCAACCCGTGAGAAGTCGGTACTGACTGGTAACTCCACCAACATATCGACTTTTACCAACAACTATATCACTCAGGTCTATGAGGACTCCCGCGGACTATTATGGATAGGTACGCGCGAGGGTGTCAACATCCTGAACCGTGAGAACGATGAGTTGAGCTACTTGACTGAGAAGGACGGACTCTGCAACAACTCTATTTGTGGTATCGCCGAGGACAAGAATCATAACGTATGGATATCTACAAGCAACGGTATCAGCCGCGCCGTTATCCAGCGTAACCACGAGGACGGAACCTTCAACTACGGCCTTTATAACTATAGCGTCTATGACGGTTTGCAGAGTAACGAGTTCAACATGGGTTCCATCATGACCCGCAACGACGGAATAGTGCTCTTTGGCGGACTCTTTGGTGTCAACTGGGTGCGCCAGGCCAGCAAGGACGAGCAGGAGTCGCTGCCTCGCGTCATGCTGACTCAGCTGCTTGTTGGCGAGGAAGAGATTCAGATAGGTCATGAGTATGGCAAACGCATCATCCTGACATCGGCTCTGAACGAAATCAGCAAGATAGAACTAAACAACGACCAGAATACGCTGACCATCAAGTTTGCCGCTGGTAATTACAACCAAGGTGAGCGCCTGCAGTTCATGTACTGGATGGAAGGTCTGGACAACGACTGGCGCAATGGTGACGCCCTCCTGCATGGCGTTAAGTTCAACGATCTTGGCAGCGGCACTTACACCCTGCACGTCAAGGCCGTTAGTGCCGACGGTGCCGTCAGTAACCAGGAACGCACGCTGGAGATTACCATCGATCGTCCTTGGTGGCTCTCGTGGTGGATGCTCACCGTTTACGTCATCATCGCCATCCTCGTGTTGGCCGTCTGGCGTTACGGCTTTGCTAAGATCAAGAAGATGTGGAAAGGCAAGCGTACCGTTATTGAGGAACTGAAGCGTCAGCGTGAGGAAATCAAGAATACGAGTGAGGATCTTCGCCAGCCTATGGCTCGTATGACGACCATCATCGGCAACCTGGCCATGAGGGAAGAGTCGATGGAAGGCCGTGAGCAGCTGAACTCGCTGCACTTCCAGTTGCTGCAAATCATCACCCGCATCTCAGAGATGCAGTCGACACTGGAGAACCCAGAGCGCAAGGCCGAGTCAACGGCGAAGGACAAGCTGGAGCTGAACGACCAGGGCGAGGTAGCTCTGATCTCTGCCACATCGAAGGAGCTGACTGCCGAGATCAAACCGTTGAAGTTCGACGCTCAGGCCAAGAAGTTCAGTGTGGTGCTCATCGATTCCAACCGCGAGTTCCTGAATTTCATGAATGCCCATCTGCGCGATGTTTACGACTTCCATGTCTACGACAATGTCAAGGATGCTCTGCCCGACATCGAGATGCTGAACGCCAACCTCGTTATCTGCAAGCAGGACATGGAGGGTATGTCGGGTAGCGAATTGTGTAACCAGTTTAAGATGGATGCCCGTCGTGCCAAGACCAAGTTCGTATTACTTACCGACGGAGTACTCAGCCACGAGGATATGGTTGACCAGAACATTACTCTTGGTGCTGACGACTATCTGGCTAAGCCCTTCAACATTCAGGAGGCAGTGATGCGCTTCAACATGCTGATGGGTCTCGGACCGATTGAGGTGGAGCAGAATACTATTGAGGGTCGTGAGACCCGTATGCTGGAGGGTCGTAATGCTTCGATGACGACGGCTTCTATGACTTACGACGACGAGGGTCCGCTCAGCAAACCTCAGCCAGACGACGAGCCTGTCGCACCTCACGAGGAGATGAAACCGACAGAGAATGAATCCGCCAAGAAGAGCGGCGGCGAGTTGATGCGCCAGTTCTATGGCGAGGAGACCATCGGCGACTACTCGATGAGCAATGCTATGGACAAACAGTTGATGCGCAACATCGAACAGTTCGTACTTCAGAACATGAGCCGCGGCCAGATTAGTCTCGAGGAGATGGCTACCGCTATGGGTATGGGCCGTGTGCCGTTCTACCACAAGATACGTGCCATCACCACGAAGACGCCTGCTGAGCTTGTTCGTGAGTTGCGTCTGAAGCATGCCTGCACGCTGCTTGTCAACACCAACATCAATATGAGTGAGTTGGCTATCAACATCGGCTTCATGACTGCCGAGAACTTCGCCACCATATTCAAGGAGAAGTTTGGCATGACGCCGTTGGAGTACCGTCTGAAGTATAAAAAGTGAGCAATTAGTAATGAGTAGTTATGATTAGTTCTATAGGCAGAATGTGTCAGTGGATAACGCAAAAGAGATGCTGTCGATGGCTTATTGTAATCATTATTACTCATTACTTATTACTAATAACTAATGATGTCAATGCGCAGTCTGACTCTATGATTGTCCAGACTCTGCGCCAGAGTCAGGTGCGCTTTACCGACAACAACAGCGTAACCCTTCTTTATTCTGGCCAGGAGAAGTTCGACGATATGTTCCATGCCATTCGTCAGGCAAAGAGTAGCATCCATCTGGAGTACTTCAACTTCCGTAACGACAGTATCGCTATGTTACTCTTCGACCTGCTCAAGGAGAAAAGTAAGGAGGGCGTCGAGGTTCGCGCCATGTTCGACGGCTTTGGCAACGACTCCAACAACCAGCCGCTGAAGAAGTACCATTTGAAGCCTTTGAGAGAAGCGGGCATCGAGATTGTGGAGTATTCGCCCATCCGCTTTCCGTGGGTCAACCATATCTATGGCCGCGACCACCGGAAAATAGTGGTCATCGACGGTCGCATAGCCTATACCGGTGGCATGAATGTGGCTGACTATTATATAAAAGGTACTGAACAGGTGGGTGAGTGGCGCGACATGCATTGTCGCATCGAGGGCGACGCCGTCAATGATTTACAGTCCATTTTCCTTCGCATTTGGAACCGCACCACGAAGCAGAACGTCTGCGGCATGAAATATTATAATGGTGGTACACTGACCCGCTTCGAGGGTTTGAAGCCCGACACCACACGGACAATCCGCCAGAAGATGGTGGGCATCATCAACCGCGAGCCTGGCATCACGCCGAAGATCATGCGTACCTTCTATTTGAATGCCATCGACCAGGCTCAGGACTCCATCCACATCATTAATCCTTACTTTACGCTCATCCCTTCGGTGACGCGGGCTTTGACGCGAGCCATCCGACGGGGGGTGAAAGTCGAGATCATGCTCTCGTCGAAGAGTGATATTCCCTTGACGCCCGACTGCGCTCTCTATCAGGCTCACAAGCTGATGAAGCGTGGCGCCGTGGTGTGGCTCTATAAACCGGGCTTTCACCACTCAAAGATTATGATGGTCGATGGCCGCTACTGTACCGTGGGCAGCACCAATCTGGATGCCCGCAGCCTGAAGTGTGACTTCGAGGAGAACGCCGTCATCGTGGATCCATGCACTACTCGCGAGTTGGACGACATGTTCTGGCGCGACAAGCAGAAGAGTTTCCAGTTGACTGAAGAGACGTGGGATGAGTTCCGCACCGGCTGGCAGAAGTTCCGCGGCTGGTTTGCACACCTCCTACAGCCATTCCTTTAACAAAAAACTCCAAAATCTTTTGGTCTTTCGTTCGAATTATACTATCTTTGTAGCAAAAAGAAACATAAAAAGAAATAACCTATGAATACTGTTAGTGATACCATTAAGTATATCGGTGTGGATGACCTCGACATCGATTTGTTCGAGAGTCAGTATGTGGTGCCCGAGGGCATGAGTTATAACTCTTATCTCATCGACGACGAGAAGATTGCGGTACTGGATACCGCCGACCGTCGCAAGGGTGAGGAGTGGAAGGCAAACCTGACGGCTGCCCTCGATGGTCGCCAGCCGGACTATCTGGTGGCTCACCACATGGAGCCTGACCACGCGGCACTCATCGCTCGGATGTTGGAGACTTATCCTGGTTTGAAGCTTGTTTGCAGTGCCCAAGCAGTAAAGATGCTGCCCAACTTCTTCGAGGGCTTTAATTTTGAGGGCCGCGTCATCACCGTCAAGGAGGGCGATACCCTCGCGCTGGGTCAGCATACACTACAGTTTATCTCAGCTCCGATGGTGCATTGGCCCGAGGTCATCATGAGCTACGACAGTCTGGACAAAGTGCTCTTCTCGGCCGATGGCTTTGGTAAGTTTGGCGCATTGGTGAACGAGACCGACGACTGGGCTTGCGAGGCTCGCCGCTACTACTTTAATATCTGTGGTAAGTATGGTGCACAAGTGCAGAGCGTCCTCAAGAAGGCGGCTGCCATCGATGTGCAGACCATATGTCCGCTGCACGGTCCTGTGCTCAAAGGCGAGGCATTGGCTGAGGCAGTTAAGCTTTACGATACTTGGAGCAAGTATGAGCCTGAGAGCGAGGGCGTCCTCGTGGCCTATGCCAGCATTCATGGCGGTACGGCTGCTGCGGCTGAGCGACTGGGCGAGATACTCCGTGAGAAAGGTGCCAAGAAGGTCGTGGTCAGCGACTTGAGCCGCGAGGATATGGCTGAGGTCATCGAGGATGCTTTCCGCTATCCCACGGTGGTGGTGGCTGCTTCGAGCTACGATGCCGGCGTATTCCCCGTAATGCACGATTTCCTGTATCACCTGCAGATCAAGAACTATCAGAAGCGTCGCTTTGGTATCATCGAGAACGGCAGTTGGGCGCCCTCGGCAGGTAAGGTGATGCGCACCATGATTGAGGCTCTGAAAGACTGCGAGATTGTAGAGCCGATGGTCACCATCCGTTCGCGAATGAAGGCTGCTGACGAGGCCCTGTTGGAGCAGTTGGCAGAAAAGCTGCTTAATTCTTGACTTTTGAAAGCATCATTTTGATGTCCATGTCACTGATGCCTCGCTCGGCAAGCCAAGCCTTGTCGAAGAGCGAGGCTTCATCAGCATCGGGCTGTCCCTTCTCTATTGACTTCCTGAAACTCTCGGCGGCCTCTGTCGTCTGGCCCATCAGCCAGAGGCAATAGCCCTGGTTCTGATAGTCCTCGGCTGTCGGCTCCACCCGCTCCATCAGTTGGCGGTAGTGGCCCACGGCCTGATCCAGTCGGCCGCAACAGGTCAGCGTCCAGGCCAGCACACGCAGTACGCCGTTGTCGTCATCGTGCTCATAGTTCAGCTGGAAGAGTAGTTTCAGGGCTTCTTCATAGTCGTCCTGACGCACAAGGCAGACGGCTTTGTTCAGCACGTAGCCTGTCTTCTCGGGGTGCAACAGCTGTAGGCGGTCGTAGCAGTCCTCGGCTTCAGCAAAGCATTGGGCTGCAAACAGCCTACGGGCTTGACCGGCCAAAGCGCGCTCATTATCGGGCGCCAGTTCCAAAGCCCTTTCGTAGTCTTTGCGCCACAGATAGTACTGCACGTCGCGCTGCTCTTCGTCAAACGTGTCTAACAGCAACTGCGCCACCGTCCCCATCTTGTGCTTTAGCAGGGCGGTCACCACCTCACGTTTATGGGCTTCCAACGGCGTCCCCTGGAACACGGCCGAGGCGAAGAACAGACACATGCCGGCTTCCTGCTTGCGTTCGTCGAATGGGTTGAAGAGTGCGGCGCGGTTGGGGAAGAGGCGGAAGAAGCGGTAAAGATCCATTAGATATCCGCGGCGGATGGTAAAGGGATGTCCCATCATGTCGGCAGCTTCCTCGTCGTCCAACTCGGCCTCGCCGCGCTTCAGTATGTCGATCAGATTGCTGGGCAGACGGTTCATCACCTGTTGGAACACCATAACGAGCGAGTATTTGTCGCTGTTGCAGAACGGTCGGTGTATCAACAGCTTCTCCATAAAACGGTTCTCGCCGATGGACGATAGGTAAGCGCTGATGTCTGGATGGTCTATAAAGAAAGGTACGAGCCAGTTGCTCATGTCGTAGAAGAACGGGAAGCGCTTCATCTGCGAGAAGCCGCTGAAATAGATGTCGGCGCCCTGCTTCTCTAAGTCTATCATGCGGCGGTAGGTTGACTCCAACTTCTCCATGCGCTCTTCGGAGGCACCAGGATGCAAGATGTCCTCCATAGGGTCGTCGTCCACCTCTTCTATGCCGTCTTTCGTGATGCGGAATCCGTTGTTTTTCATCAGGCCGGGCATGATTTCCTCCTGAAACGTCGTGGTCACCTTCTCCTGATCGAGGGTATAGACCAGCTGTATCTGCAGCTCGGTGAGTTCGCGGCACACCTCTTCCGACTGTAACAGTTCGGCCACCAAGGTGCGCATCTCGGGGAATACGGCCAGATAGTTGTCGTCGATGCTCAAGGCCCAGCCTACCAGGGCACGCTGGCGCACCGGCTGGTCGACGGCCTGGCGATAGACGTTCACCAACAGGCGGAACTTCACCCAGTCGAAACGGTTCATCAGTGATAACGTAATCGCCGATATCAACAGCTGCTGGTCGATGCTGTCAATGGTCGGCGACAGCAACAGCTGTTCCATGTCCCTGCCGATGCCTGCTGTCCAGATGTGCGACGTCAGCAGATAGTTGAACAGCGCGTTCATCTGCTGCTGGTGGTGCTTATAGAGTGCTTGGCGCTTTTCCTTGCGCTGGTCTTCAGGTTCCAGTTCCAAGAGGGCAGTGTCGCTGACGAAACCTTCCATCTCCTGGCGGATGGCGTCTAACGTCCATCGGTTGCCGGAGGTTCGTACCGAGTTATAGATGCCCTGCAGATAGGACGACGCCTGCAGGTGGCGGTGGATGGCAATGTTGGCAAACAGCGTATAGAGTCGTTGCAGCATGTGTTGGTACTGCTCCTCCATCAGCGGGTCTTTAACCCCGCGCAGCCAGTAGTCTTCCAGTAGTGCGTACTCCGACTTCAGGTCGGTCAGCTTCTGCGACGTCTGTGGGTTGGGCCATGCTGCCAGATAGGTCTCCATCTCAGCAATGCCCCTGCCCACATTTCCTGTCGTCAACTGCCGGTAAATGCGCTCCAACGATATATCCAACGCTCCCATCCTATAATTCTTAATTCTTAATTGCCTTTTGGGCAATTTCAATGTCCTGTTCGCGGGGAGCCATGACATGTTGGAACTTCAGGTTCTTGGGCAGCGAGTCAGCTACCTGAGGTCTCACCTTCATCTTCTCAACAATCAGCTTCTTGTAGTGGAGCACACCATGCTCGTTGATGTTGTCGCAGGCAGCATTCCACGCCTTCACCAACAGTTCCAGTTGCTTGGCACGCTCAGGGCGACGCATCTCCTTGTCGCGGAAGGCCAATACACCTAACTGCAAGTCCTGTTTCCGGGTGTCGTACACCACAGGGTGCTTCATCAGTCGGGCGGCGGTAGCCTGAGGCTCAGGCAACCACATTGCGTCCATCTCGTTGTTCTGCAACATCAACAGGCGGACGTCGATATCGTTTATCTGTACACGGAACACGCGGTCATGATCCAACTTCACGGAGTCTATCACGCGGTTTGTCAGCATGTCCGTAGCCGAGAAGCGCGTCATGGCCACCATCTTGTCGTCCAACTGTTTTAGCTGGCGGATGCGGGCGTTACGGTTGGTGATCAGCTGCCAGCAGCCCTCTGTGGCCGTCGTCAAGTGCAGCTTCAAGCCGCCCTTGTCTATCCGCAAGGCTCGTACCAGGTCGGTCACGGCACCCTCCACGCGGCAACGTTCCAGAGCTGTGTCGCAGTCTATCTGAGCCTTGAACATCTTCAGCCGCACACCGCCGTTCAACGTGTCTAACAGCCTGTCGTGCTGGGCCACGAAGAGCGGCAGGCAGTCCAGCGTAGGCATCACGGCAATCTTCAGCGCGGCAGAGTCCTTGCGCATCTCCGCCAACCGTTGCTGGCGCGACAAACGCTTCGTCTCTTCGTACGACTGTCCGCACGCCGCCAACAGCAGCAGACAGCCTATTGCTAAGGGGAAAAACTTCTTCATACGCTTCATTCAGTTTGCAAAATTACACATTTTCTTTTTAAAACAACCTTTTTGAGAAAGAAAATAAATCTTGTTGCGATATTTTAGAAACGAATTATTCTTATTAACCCAGATTAGTCTTTAGAAACGAATTATCCTAATTAATTTTAATTTGGTCCACAAATGTTCTTTGCTGTTTCGTTGCTTCGTAACCGTTTACGGTAGAAAAAGCGACCTAATGGCTTGGTGTTTCGCCATTTTATTCGTATCTTTGCACACAACTTCGTGGGACAAAACAAACTACTACAATATAATTATGTACCCGTACCTTGTTTATATATAGGGTAGCCCCACAGGAGAAAAACGATTAAGACTATTTAAAGTACTAACTAAATATTAAACAAATGAAAAAGAAATTACTATCTATTTTGACGCTCCTGTTATGTCTAACAACCGGAGCGTGGGCAAGTACGGTGAATGACCTTGCGACTATCTCTTCTAACTACACGTTTACCGCTTCTGACTATTCTAGTGGTCTTACAGGTGGTACGTTGTACGACTCAAACAGAATATTATCTTTGGGATCTGGAAACAGTTACAACAACGGACTTCAAATTAAAACCAATCGCCAAATTGCTTTTAAGGTTTCGGGAAGTTGTACTGCTACATTCGTTTTTACAACAAAGAGTGGTCGCAGTTTACAGATTGGCTCAAGTTCTGCAGGGACCGAATACGGCAATAGTGAATCATCTCCTTTAGAATGTAACATTACTGCAGCTGGTGTGGTGTATATCTCTGCAAGTTCGGACTTATATCTAACTAGTTTTACCTTGGAATTTGCTTCAGGTCCTGCCAAAGCTTATACTGTAACTGCAGCTTCAAACAATACTGACTATGGTACAGCGTCTGCTGCTGCTACTTCTTTGGATGCAAATGAGACGACAACAATTACTGCTTATCCAAAGACAGGTTATGAGTTTACTAGCTGGTCTGTAGAGGGTACGGGGTCTGTTCTTTCATCTACAACAACCAACCCAACAACTCTGACAATGGGTACTGCGAACACCACTGTTACAGCTTCATTTACGGCTATCAATTACACCATCACTCACGGTGATGCTACTGGTGGTACATACACTATCAGCGTTGCTGGCGGCGAGGCTGTTAGTACAAATACCACAGCAAACTATGGCCAGACTATTACACTGGCAGGTACTCCCACAGACCCTGCTCACACAACTATTGCATGGAATGTGAAGGATGCAAGCAATAATGACGTTGTTGTTACTAATGACCAGTTCACTATGCCAGCATCAGCTGTGACTATCTCTCCTGTGTTCTCAGAGCCGCGTGTGCTGAATACTCTCTTCTCGATGACAAGTATTACTGGTATTACGAAAGATACAGGTGCTTCAGCCTATGGAACGGTTAATGCTACATTCTCGGAAGGTGCTTCGGCCGATGTGTTTAACAATAAGGGAGATGCTGACGGATTATTCTATAACAATAGTGTGATTAACTTGAATAGTTCTGGTAGCAGCTATATACACATCGTTCTCCCAACCAAGCTTGTTGCTGGTGATGTAATAAGCGCAGAAGGTTCTGATGGCAAGAACCCAGCAGGCGCTATCAGTTGGAAACTCGGTAAAACGACTTCAACATCTGCAAAGGATTGCCCCTACACGTTGACTGAAAATGATAATCTGATTGGCGCAACAGAGTTGTATATCACAAAGAATAATGGGGCTCATATCAGTGCCATTACTATCAGTGGTGAGGGCCAGCTTTCTGACCTTACTATTACTTCTTCTGCTACTCCAACTGTGGCTATCGGTGCAACAAGCAACATCGAGTATACTTCTTCAAGCGAAGGTGCTATAACATACACAAGTAGCGACACTGATGTAGCAACTGTTTCTAGTACAGGTGTCATAACTGGCGTTGACGGTGGTGTGGCTACTATCACTATTGAGCAGGCAGCAGATGCCACCTATCGTGCAGGTGTGAAAACCATCACAGTTACCGTTCCGGCTGTCGCATTGTTAAAGATTAAAACTCTTGGAAGCTCTGATGTAAAGACTTCTGGTACAGCAAGCTTCACGGCTGATGTTAATCTGTCATCTAACAAGAAGATGGATAAGGGCAGATACTTTGGGTTCTCTTTCACTGGCGATGATGCTTTCCAGACCGGCGACGTTGTGGAGATAAATATTACAGCTGCTGGTCAGGGTGGAACGTTTAAATTCTACGATAGTAAGGGTGATGATCCTAATTTACTTTATGACACAGAAGTAGCTCCTGATGAGGCTAAGACTTACAAGTTTGTAATGCCCGCTTCGATGAATGGTGTCAAGACAGTTTACCTCCGTCGTGGTGCTGATAATAGTGGCATTAATGAGGGTTTCAACCCAGTATTCGACTACGTTGCAGTTTATCGTCCTGATGCTGTTGTAACACTGAATGCCTCTGGCTTTGCCACCTATAGTGCAGCTTCGGATTTTGAGCTCCTCGGTGCTGACGCTTATGCAATGGCTCTTGACTTGTCAGCAGGTACATTAGCAGGCACAAAAATAACTGGTAAGATTCCTGCAGGCGCTGGTATCTTGTTCAAGGGTACTGCTGGTGACCCGATTGCAATAATGAATACTACTGGTGCAACAGCTTTGGAGGGCAACGACCTACATGGCACGACGCAGGCAGACGGAACATTGGAAAGCTTTGACAGTAACAAAACATATTATGTCCTGAGTGGTGACACATTTAAGAAGTATACTGGTACCGCCTTTGCAGCCAATAAGGCCTTCTTCCAGGCTGATGGAGAAGGAGCTCGTAGCTTCACCATGACGTTCGACAATGGAGAAACCACAGGCATTGCCGATGTAAGAGGCAAGATGTCCAATGAAAGTGGTGAATTCTTTGACCTGCAGGGCCGCAAAGTTGCTCAGCCCACTAAGGGACTCTACATAGTCAACGGACACAAGGTCGTGATTAAGTAATTCTCAAATTCTATAATTCTTGATAAAAATGAAGACAATGAAAAAGATATATAGCATTCCCCAAATGACAATTGTAAAGATTCAGGCTAAGCCTTTGCTGCTGCCTGCATCTGATCCGACAACAGGTACGAAGTTTGATCCGAATGGAACTACTTCGACTATGGAATCTCGTGGTTTCAGTTTCTTCGATGACGAAGAAGACGACGAGTACTAAACCTCTTTGGCCTTTGGCTGAGGACAGGTACTGACACCTATTATATATATAGCAACAGCAGCTACGTCTTTTGAGGGATTGTAGCTGCTGTTGCTGTTTTCAGGAAGTCCTCCAGTGGACTTTCTTGTTTTGGAGTCTTTATCTTACTATATACTTCTTGCCGTTCTTAACATAGATGCCTTTTTGGGTGGGGGTGGCAACCTTGTGGCATTGATAAAAGTATTCTTTTCATATTGGTGTAATAAATAGTTTGCAAAGGTACGAATTAGAGAGGAAAGAACAAAGGAAATGTCACTAAAGTTACTGAAAAAGAAGATAAAACTCTACTTTTTTGGCAATTTTTTTTGTCAATTCGAAGAAAGTATGTAATTTTGCAGCGGAGTTTGTACCCTTGGCTGCCTCAAAAGGGCAGAAGAGGGTCGTGAGTTGGTGAACTCAAAGGCTCCAACTTTGTGGGAAAAGAAGAGAAGCAAGTGCTTCGTCTTGTATTCTGAAATCTGGTAAATTTCAAATTAACGACAAGATGAACATAGTGGCTCCTCCTACGCATAGGCGTAGGATTGTTGTATCACTATATCTTTCGTTAAAGGTTTACCAGAGCCGCAGAATAGAGATGTAGAGCGAGCAATGATTCTACGTTTTTTGTGTCTATATATTAATAGTGTACGCGCGAGAGACGAATCCCATTTGGATACGGACAATAACAACAAAAATGTATAACTAACAAAAAAAATCAAAGCGTATGAAAAAATTAATTACTCTTCTCCTCGTCTTGACGGGGATGGTAAGTACGGCGAGTGCAGATTGGTATGTTGCTGGTGATGCAGCATGCACAAATAGTACTGTGAGTTGGACAGTTGAAGAAGCCAATAAAATGGAGGATGATGGTAGCGGAATGTACAAATTGGTTGTGCAAGGAAAGTCGTTGATTGGAAGTAGTAATGCTTATGAGTTTAAAATTACTGATGGAAACGGTAATTGGTATGGCTGGACAGACTATAAGGGTGACGAAGTTAATGCATATTTTACTCCTCATATCACGGGAACATATAATATTACTTATTATTTTGATCCCAGCAGTCATGATGTTTGGGAACCATCTGCTTTTTTGACAGATGGCCCTGATATTTATCTTCTTAATAATAAATCATGGGTGCAATCAAATGATTATAAGTTTACGAATACAAACGGTAAATACACTCTTGATGTGGATGTGTCAGACATCAGTAGTGATTTCTATTTTAGATTTGCTGTTGATGGATGGGATAAAAATTGCGGCCCAAATACTGATAATGAGGAAATCAGTGGAGGGACTATGAACGGATACCATATTGTTTTAACTGATGGAAGCTTTTATGGCGATAAAAATTTCAAAATGCCAATTGCTGATAAGCCTTTAGGAAAAGTTCGCTTGACATTAGAATTTGTAAATCGTCATTTAGTGGTGGATGTTCAATCTTACGAGAAAGTTACTACAAATACATATGGTTACTGCACGTTTGTAAACAACTACCCTTTAACTATCCCTGCAACCACAGCCTATTACGCAGTTGACAATGGAAATGGTAGTGCTACTGCCCATGCCATTACTGACCCCGCAGCAGGAACTCCGATGGTAATTAGTGCCACTACTGGTACATATTATTTCGCGGTGGCTTCTTCTGGAACAACTTATTCTGACAATGCTTTCAAGGCTGGTCCTGTAGATGGTCTTGCAAGCAATCCCTCAGAAGGTATATTTAACTACATTCTGAACGGAGATACCTTCAAGGCAGCCAATGGTAAGAATGTTGGCAAAGGCAAGGCTTATCTCCAGCTGTCAAAGGCTGCAACGGCTCGTCCTTTGATTTTCGAGGGCGAGGATGTCACTGGCATTTCTCAAATTGAAAATGGAAAACTGAGAGTTGAAAACTATTTCAATCTCGCTGGTCAGCGTGTTGCTCAGCCCACGAAGGGTCTGTATATTGTGAATGGTAAGAAGGTACTTGTTAAATAATGTTCCTTTATTTCTTTTTTAAAAGAGTATTCGTGGAATAAATATAAATCGTTTCAAACATAAAAATATAAGACAATGAAAAAGTTATATATTGAGCCAAAGATGAAGAGTTTCACATTAAAAGGTGTTTCACTTTTAAGCGGTTCACAAACTGTAGCAGGTGAAGGTCTGAACATGGGTATTAGTAGCTCGGCTGCTGAAAGTGATGGTGAGTCTCGTGGCTTCAGCTTCGGCGACGAAGAATAAAAGATTTTTTTCTATCCCCGCATGCTCCAATGGGGGGATTGCAACGATATCTTGCTTTTTAGCAAGTTTAATTAGTTATGTTATTAGCGCGGTGGGCCGTGAGGCTCGCCGCCTTTTTTACCTGTCAGCCAGCAACCGTCCAATCTCGTTCAAGGCCACGAAACGGTACCGTTGCGACTCCATTGGAATTGGGCTGTAACTATAATGCTTAGCCTCAGCCTTCCGTCGCAAGGTTTCCTCTGTTGACTTCACCACAACCTGATTGGCAAAAGCACTTCCGTCAGGTTCCATCAGCAACAGCTTACCTTTCGAACAAACCTCGAAAAAAACTCCACCCGGCTTGTAGTAACGCTCGTGAGGTGAGCCCTCCTTCGGAAAGCCGTCGTTCAGCATCACCACTAACGGGAATCCCTTTTCGCGAACCATTCTGGCTATCCGCTGCTCACCTTTGCTAATTGCTGCCGTATAGGTCACCGCCCCATTATGCGCTGCCGCCAACACCGATTGGAGCCGCTGTTCTATTTGCGCAACACTGGCTTCGCGGCTCATCTCGACCAATTGCCTTTCAGGCCAATCCAACAAGAAATGGTTCCCCATAGACGTAAACTGCAAGCCACACACCTCCGTTCTGCGATGCATCCTGAAGAGATCGGGATTCTGCCTGCGCTGCCAGGCACGTTCTGGGTTGGCTTTCACATATTCTATCATGGCGTGCAGCTGTCCTTTGTGCGTCAGTACACGATAGAATGGTGGCGCGTCATACAAGTTCTGGGCAAACCCCAGTTTTCGTGCTTCCTCCTTGCATCCTTGCATATAGCCGCGCACCACCTGCCTGATGCTACGGGGCATTGTCCGCAGCACCTGAAGCACCATGTGATGGTGGTCAGGCATCACTTTATCAGCAAGGATCCTTATCTCAGGACACAACTCCAACATCCTGCGCTGCTGATTGATGAGCGCCCAGCCAATCGGGGTCTTTTCTATGACTGCCTCCGAACCATTATGCGTGAGCCTGCCAAACAGCGCCTGCCGTGAATTGGCCACCATCGTTACATGAACAATGCATGGCTTGCGCCATGCGCCAGGCTCCAACCACGTGAATGTCTCGTTCGTCGGTGGGCTGAAGTTTTCGTTTGTCATGTTCATTGGTGTGGTGAGGTTTCCGTTTGTTATTTGCAAATGTAATTTGCAGTCAAGTAACGGGACATCACGCCTCCCGTTGCTATAACTGTCCGCAAAGGTAATCATTATTTTGCAAACCACTGCGAAAAAAGGAAAATTTTATTGAGGTGCTGTTCCCTTCCACGTTGTCCCGTTACTTTCTACGCGGATTATATCCGCAGCTTGCCCTTTGTTGTTTTGCGCCGTGCGTTCCCCTGTCACTACTCAGGTTTCGCGTACGAAAAAATTTTTTGTGAAATTTGCTGCCATACTGCCACCGGATAAGTTAACTTACTGAAAATAAGCAGTATTCTGGGTGGTGGCAGATAGGTGGGAGGTGGCAGTAAATCCTCAAAAACATCCATAATTGACTCAAAAAAACGCGAGTTGCGAGTGCTTGTCCTTAGAAATAGTTACTATTCCCAAGGTGGGAATGCTGTGTTCCCAGGGTGGGAACACGCAGAAATCCTTAGGAAAACCTTCAGAAATCTAGGCACTTTCCGTCAGAAATCACCTAGAAAAGTTGCAGAAGTTGCCGTGATTTCCTGCAGAAGTTGCCGTGATTTCCTGCAGAAGTTGCAGTGATTTCCGAAGGAAGTTGCCGTGATTTCTTGAAGAAATCACCGTGATTTGGCAGTTTGCTGCCACCTCCCACCCATCTGCCACCACCCCTAATGCAACTTATTATCAAGTAGTTAAGATATATGGTGGCAGTATGGCAGTAATTTTCATGAAAACTTTTCTTATGTGAAAGGTTGGATTGATGAAAATTTTGTGAATTGACATGCAATAATCAGGGGATTTTTCCGTTTTTAATAAAAAGCATTTTGAATGGATATAGACTCTACTCCAAAATATAAGTTAAACGCCGATAAGGACGACCCTCGATTCATCAGTGACGGGATGAACGAGCTTGAGCGCAATACCAAGCGCTTGATCGACCTTTTCGTCTCGGCAGTCTGTCTGGTCATCTTCTCGCCGTTGATGCTGGCATGCTATTTTGCCGTCAAGCGCGAGGATGGCGGGCCGGCTATCTTCAAGCAGGAGCGCATCGGACGTTTCGGCCGACCCTTTTATATTTATAAGTTCCGCAGCATGCGTGTCGATGCCGAAAAGGACGGTCCGGCACTTTATCAGCACGAGAACGATACTCGCATGACTAAGACGGGTAAGTTCCTGCGTGAACATCATTTAGACGAGCTGCCACAGTTGTGGAACGTCTTCAAGGGCGAGATGGCTTTCATCGGTCCGAGACCTGAGCGTAAGTTTTATATCGACCAGATTATCAAGGAGGATCGTCGTTATGTCTATCTGTATCAGGTGCGTCCTGGCGTCACCAGCTATGCCACCTTGTATAATGGCTATACGGACACGATGGAGAAGATGTTGCGACGCCTGGACCTTGACCTGTATTACTTGGAGCATCGTTCGTTGTGGTTCGACGCCAAGCTGTTGGTCAAGACCTTTATCTTTATTGTCTTCGGCAAGAAGTTCTAATCCTCGAGCATGAGGCTGGACATCACCATGTCGCTGACAAAGAGTCCGCGGCGGGTGAGTATGAGTGAATCCTGATTCCTGCGCAATAAACCATCCTTCAGAAACGGCTCTGCCTCGCGGAGGCAGTAGCTGCGGTGGTGGTCGGAGAGGGTGGTGAGGTTAACGCCTTCACAAGTGCGCAGTCCTAACATCACACGCTCGTTGTAGTGGCTGGCGTCGCTGAGCACTTCGCCCTCCGACGGCAGTTCACCATGCTCGATGGCTTCGATGTAGGCGCGGATGTCGCTGACGTTCCAGCTCCGGCGCCGAATTATCCCAGCGGTAGGAGAGGGCAGGAGGGAGATGTCGTAGCTATGGGCGGCAGCACCTAAGCCGACGTAGGGAACGTCGTGCCAGTAGCTTGAGTTATGGCGCGAACGATAGCCAGGGCGCGCAAAGTTGCTGATTTCGTAATGCTCATAACCGTCAGCGGTCAATTTGTCAATCAGAAGTTCGTACATAGCGCGCTCCAGTTCCTCGTTGGAGGAGGAACCCGGCGTAGAAGCGCCGGGAACGGTGGTTTGTTCCATCATCCTTGCGAGGGGTGTGCCTTCTTCAATCATCAGGCAGTACGCCGAGATGTGCTCTACGTTAAGGGCGAGGGCGGCGTCGATGTCTCGCTGCCAGTCGGAGAGCGTCTCGCCAGGGAAGCCGTACATCAGGTCGATGCTGATGTTGCGGATGCCGGCGGAGCGGAGGATGCAGACGGCGCGGCTTACCTGGGCGGCAGTGTGGCGGCGGTGGAGGAAGCGCAGGCGCTGGTCGTCGAAGGTCTGGGCTCCGAGTGAGACGCGGTTGATGGGGAGCTGCTGTAAAACAGCAGCATACTCAACCGTCACGTCGTCAGGGTTCATCTCGATGGTGACCTCAAGGGGGGGCTCTGTGTGGTCGAGGCCGTACACCTTGTTTATATATTTAAAGAGCTGGCGCAGTTGCTCGGTGGTGAGTTGGCTCGGCGTTCCGCCACCTAAATAAATCGTTTCTGGTCTCTGATTTCTGCCCTCTGCCCTCTCACTTCTAAGCATCATTTCGCGGCAGAGTGCGTCGACGTAGCGCTGGCGCAAGTCGAGGTGGGTGGTGGAGTAGAAACCGCAGTAGATGCAGCGGCTCTTACAGAAGGGAATATGTATGTAAAGTCCAGCCAAGGGGAATTGCTATTTGACGATTTACTGTTTACTGTTTGTCGATTTAGTATTAGCTATTTGACGAATGACAGTTTACTATTTATGTGCAAAAGTACTAATAAAGTTTAATATTTAAAAGCTTTCGTTGGTTTTTTGCTCGAAAATGAGTACTTTAGCGTCCGCTTTGCGAAAATAAACACCTAAAACATAAGATTTATGAAAGTTTATCAAACTAACGAGATTAAAAACATTGCACTCATTGGCAGTGCGGGTAGCGGCAAGACTACTCTTGCCGAGGCAATGGTCTACGAAGCCGGCATCATTAAGCGCCGCGGTACCGTAGAGGGTAAGAACACCATGAGCGACTACTTCCCTGTGGAACAGGAGTACGGCTATTCGGTGTTCTCAACTGTTTTTCATGTAGAGTGGAACAACAAGAAGCTGAACATCATCGACTGTCCGGGTTCTGACGACTTCGTGGGTGGCTCCATTACCGCTATGAACGTCACCGACCAGGCTGTCATCCTCGTCAACGGCCAGTATGGTCCTGAGGTGGGCACGATGAACGCTTTCCGTAACACGGAGAAGCTAAAGAAGCCCGTCATCTTCCTGGTGAACCAGCTCGATCGCGACAACTGCGACTTCGACCAGATCCTGAACCAGCTGAGGGAAGTGTACGGTCCGAACTGTGTTCCCGTACAGTATCCTATTGCTACGGGTGCAGGTTTCAACAGCGTCATCGACGTTTTGCTGATGAAGAAGTACTCTTGGAAGCCCGAGGGTGGCGCTCCCATCATCGAGGATATTCCCGCTGACCAGCTCGATAAGGCTAAGGAAATGAAGGCCGCTCTTGTTGAGGCTGCTGCTGCCGGTGACGACACGCTGATGGAGAAGTTCTTCGAGACCGAGGACCTGAGCGAGGACGAGATGCGCGAAGGCATCCGCAAGGGACTGGTGACACGCTCAATCTTCCCCGTTTTCTGTGTTTGTGCTGGTCGCGACATGGGTGTTCGCCGTCTGATGGAGTTCCTCGGCAACGTGGTTCCCTTTGTCAGCGAGATGCCCGTTATCAAGAACGCTGCCGGTAAGGATGTTCCCGCCGACGCCAGCGCTCCCACATCGCTCTACTTCTTCAAGACCGGCGTGGAACCACACATCGGTGAGGTTTCTTACTTCAAGGTGATGAGCGGTACCATTAAGAGTGGTGACGACCTGACGAATGCCGACCGTGGCTCGAAGGAGCGCATGGGTACGCTGTATGCTTGTGCTGGTGCTAACCGCATCCAGGTTGATGAGCTGAAGGCTGGCGACATCGGCTGCACCGTGAAGCTGAAGGACGTCAAGACTGGTAACACGCTGAACGGCAAGGATGTAGACTGGAAGTTCGACTTCATCAAGTATCCTAACTCGAAGTTCTCTCGTGCCATCAAGGCTGTCAACGAGGCTGAGACTGAGAAGATGATGGCTGCCCTGCAGAAGATGCGTCAGGAAGACCCGACATGGGTGGTCGAGCAGTCTAAGGAGTTGCGCCAAATCATCGTTCATGGTCAGGGTGAATTCCACCTGCGTACCTTGAAGTGGCGTATGGAGAACAACGAGAAGATTCAGATTGAATATCAGGAGCCTAAGATTCCTTATCGTGAGACCATCACGAAGATGGCCCGCGCCGACTACCGTCACAAGAAGCAGTCGGGTGGTGCAGGTCAGTTCGGTGAGGTACACCTGATTGTTGAGCCTTATACCGACGGCATGCCCGATCCCACCAGCTTCACCATCAACGGCCAGGAGTTCAAGATGAACATCAAGTCGAAGGAAGAGAAGGATCTGGAGTGGGGCGGCAAGCTCGTCTTCATCAACTCCGTTGTCGGTGGTGCCATCGATATGCGTTTCATGCCCGCCATCCTGAAAGGTGTCATGGAGCGTATGGAGCAGGGACCGCTCACCGGTTCTTATGCTCGCGACGTCCGCGTCATCGTCTATGACGGTAAGATGCACCCCGTTGACTCTAACGAACTTTCGTTCATGCTGGCAGCCCGTAACGCCTTCAGCGCAGCCTTCAAGGAGGCCGGTCCTAAGGTGCTCGAGCCTATCTATGACCTGGAAGTGCTGGTTCCCGGCGACTACATGGGTGATGTGATGAGCGACCTGCAGGGACGCCGCGCTATCATCATGGGTATGGACTCTGAGGCTGGTTACCAGAAGCTCAGCGCCAAGATTCCTCTGAAGGAGCTGGCATCTTACTCTATCGCACTTTCGTCGCTGACTGGCGGCCGCGCTTCGTTCACCACTTCGTTCAGCTCTTACGAGCTTGTGCCGAACGACATCCAGCAGGCCCTCATCAAGCAGCACGAGGAGGAGATGAAGGAAGAAGATTAATGGTGGTTGGCGGTTTTCCGCCAACACCCCTCATAAAAAAGGAGCGCCAACCAGCGCTCCTTATATTTTTATTGTGCGCAAAGCGGTTTTCCCGCTTTGTCCTGCGCAATTGCAGTTTATCGCCTTAGAATTTCACCAGGATGCGGAATACCTTAGCCGGTGCCTGCATCCATTGCTGCATGGCCTCCTCGGCATGCTCGGGCGTAACCTCGTTAGAAATCAGTATGTCATACGGCGGATTATTCTTCTCCAAATAGCGGATGACGCCCTCGAAGTCCTCGGGCTGGGCGTTGCGCGAACCGCGGATGTCAAGCTCTTTCTGTACGAAAAGCTTGGTAGTGAACGAGACGTCCTGCTTGGCATAGCCGATGCAGACCACGCGGCCGGTGAAGGCCACCTCGTTGACGGCCATCTGGTAAGTGACGGGGGCTCCGACGGCCTCGATGACGACGTCAGGTCCAGCACCGGCAGTAATCTCCTGCAAGCGGTCGTGAACGTTTTCCTTGGCGGAGTTGATGGTGTATTCAGCTCCGAGACCGCGGACGATAGCCAGCTTCTCGTCGTCCATATCGCAGGCGATAACCTTGGCGCCACGCATGATGGCACGGACCACAGCGCCGACACCCACCATACCGCAACCAATCACCATCACGGTATCAGTATCGACCACCTGTGCACGACTCACGGCATGGAAACCGACGGACATCGGTTCGATGAGTGCGGCGTGCTCGACGGTGATATTGCCGATGGGGATGACCTTTTGCCAAGGTACGGCAATGTATTCGCGCATGGCGCCGTTGCGCTGAACGCCTAAAGTCTCGTTGTGCTGACAGGCGTTATAGCGGCGGTTGCGGCACGATGGACAATGACCACAGTTGGTGTAGGGGTTGACGGTGACGGCGAGGCCTGGAGTTAAATGTGCGGGAACAGCGGCTCCAACTTCTGCTATCTCGGCACCGATTTCGTGGCCGGGGATGACGGGCATCTTCACCATCGGGTTCAGACCGCGATAGGTGTTCAGATCGCTGCCGCAGAAGCCGACGTAATGTATCTTGAGCAGCACCTCGTCTGCTCCGCATTGGGGTTTCTCAATGTCTACAACCTTCATGACTGAAGGTTCGGTAATCTGTAATGCTTTCATTTTTTTACTTTTTTACCTTTTTACCTTTATCTTATTCGCTCATGTTTTTGATATATGGAAGGTCGACGAGTTCGCCGAAGCCAAAGAACTGCTTGGCGTTGTCACAGAGGAAGAGGCGCTTCTCGTCGTCGGTGAGTTCAGGACTCTTGGTCACGAAGTCGTACGACATCTTGTAGGTGATGGCGGTGATGGTGCGCGGATAGTCCGAGCCCCACATCAGCTTCTCCATACCCACCTCGTCAGCAGCTTCCTTGATGGCGCGGACGGCAGAGGGGAAGGGGTAGAACTCGTCGTTGAAGAGCCATGTGATGCCGCCGCTCTCGACATAGACGTTCTTGTGACGGGCCAAGCGGATTTGCGACAGCCAGCCGGGCCGCGTCACCATGCCGAAGTGGCCAATGGCAATCTTCAGCTGAGGGCACTCCTGAATGATTTCTTCCATCTGACCGACCTGTGCGTCGCCGTCAGCGAGTTCGATGCCGAGGATGACCCCACGCTGTTCCATGAGGCGCATCATGCTGAGCATCTCGTCGTTGAGAAACTGCTGTGGCAGTCGGGCTGCAGGAATCTTAATGCCATGAAAACCACTGTGGATGAGGCTTCTGGCCTCATCACAAAATCCCGCTTTGCGCAATTCCGGCATGCCGAAGCAGAAGAAACGGTCGGGGTGTTGTTGCTTGACCTTCAAGAGATATTCGTTCTGCAGTCCGTCGATAAACTCCTGCGTGATGACAGCAGCCGACACCTGCGCATAGTCCATGTTTGAGAGGAAGCGCTCGGCGGTGTTCTGGCCGTCAGTCATGTATGGCGGCAGCATTTGTCGTTCTTCGCCGAAGAAGAGGCTTCGGCTGCGGTTAGGCTCGAGGGCGTGAATGGGAGAACCATTCACCACCGTGTCCACATTCAGCCATAGATGAGCGTGCGAATCGATGATCTTCATTGTCGTCTTATCGTAATTACGTTATAACGTTATAACGAATTAAGTATTCGCCCAGCTTACGCGCTGTTGGTCACCGATGATGGCGCGGACTTCGGCCACGAGGGCTTCGTCCATTGGCTCTTCTATATAAGATAGGTTCGTGCGTATAGCCTCCGGACGGGTTGTGCTGAACACCGTCGAGGCGATGCGTGGGTTCGAGCACGAGAACTGCATAGCCAGCTTTTCTATGGGGTAGCCCTTGGCTTTGCAATGTTCGGCGGCCTTCTTGCATGCCTCTACCAAAGGTTTCGGAGCCGGATGCCAGTCGGGTACGCCGCGCTCAGTCAAGAGTCCCATGGAGAACGGCGAGGCAGAGAGTACGCCGATGCCGCGCTCGTCGAAGAAATCCATGAAGTCCACGAGTTTGTCGTCGCACAGACAGTAGTGACAGAAGTTCATGACGCTCTCCACCATGCCTGGCTCGGCATGCTCGATAACCCAGCGGAGGTTCTCCAACTGCAGGTCGGTGATGCCCACATGTTTGACGACGCCCTCGCGCTTCAGTTCGTGAAGGGCAGGCAACGTCTCGTCGACGACTTTTTGTAAGCCACCCTCCATACGTCCTTGGAACTCAATATCGTGTACGTTGATTATGTCAACGTAGTCAATATGCAGGCGTTCTAAGCTTTCGTAGACACTCTCCTTGGCACGCTTGGCTGAGTAGTCCCACGTGTTGTGGCCGTCTTCGCCGTAGCGACCGACCTTTGTAGAGAGAAAGAATTTGTCGCGGGGAATATCCTTCAGCGCCTTGCCCAGCACGATTTCGGCCTTGTAGTAGCCGTAGTATGGCGACACGTCGATGATGTTGATGCCGGCATCGACCGCTGCAAACACGGCGTCTATGCCTCGGTTCTCATTGAACGAGTGGAACACACCACCCAACGAAGAGGCGCCGAAGCCCAGCTCCGACACCTCCATTCCTGTTTTTCCTAATTTACGATACTTCATAGTGGAAGCAAATAATTCACTATTCACTCTTCGCTTTTCACTTCCTTACAGCGGCATCATGTCACGCTCATCGGGACGGTGGGCCTTGTTGTCTTCACCAAGTACATAGACCTGCAAGTCCTCGAAGTAGCCGCCGGTCTGCTCTTGTAAACCTTTCAGCTCGGCCTTTGTCTCCTCGTAGCCCTTGAACTCCTTGGCCGTTGCCAGATGGTTGGTAAACTCAAGTTTCTTGTTTGCTCTGTCCAATACGGAAATCCACTCGTCCTTCGTGCGGTCTCCAATAACGAATTTCTTGCTCATATTCATTAGTTTTAAAGTTTCATGATGCAAAGGTACGAAAAAATCCCGATATGCTGTCCTGCATAACGGGATTTTTTTATCGTAAACGTTTTAATGATTTACTCACCTTTGATAGCTGCATTTATATGCACCTTATCAAAGTTTACTCACCTTTGATAGCTGCTACGCCAGGAAGCACCTTACCCTCGATGGCCTCGAGCAGAGCACCACCACCGGTTGAGATGTAGCTCACTTTGTCAGCCAAGCCGAACTTGTTGACGCAAGCCACAGAGTCGCCGCCGCCGATGAGAGAGAATGCACCCTCTGCAGTAGCCTCTGCAATGGCATCACCGATAGCACGGCTGCCCGGAGTGAATGTATCGCACTCGAAAACACCGGCAGGACCGTTCCACAGGATGGTCTTGGCACCCTTGATGGCATCCTTGAAAGCCTGCTGGCTCTCAGGACCGGCATCAACACCCTCGAAACCAGCGGGAACCTTGTTGGCGGGGCAGTTGATGATCTGAGCACCCTCCTTAACCGTCATCGTACCGAAGTCGAGGCCGTTGGTAGCGGTGCAGTCAGAACCCAGCACGAGTTCTACGCCATTCTTCTTGGCCAACTCCTCTACGCCAAGAGCAACGTCGAGCTTGTCCATCTCAACGATAGAGTCACCGATCTCGCCGCCGTGAGCTTTAGCGAAGGTGTAGGTCATACCGCCGCAAAGGATGAGTTTGTCAACCTTGCCGAGCAGGTTCTCGATGATACCAATCTTAGACGATACCTTCGAGCCACCCATGATGGCCACGAACGGGCGCTTAATGTTGCTGAGCACATTGTCAACGGCCTGAACCTCTTTCTCCATCAGCAGACCGAGCATCTTGTTGTTGGCATCGAAGTAGTCGGCGATAACAGCTGTAGAAGCGTGCTTGCGGTGAGCAGTGCCGAAAGCGTCCATCACATAGCAGTCAGCGTAAGAAGCCAGTGTCTTGGCAAACTCCTTCTGGCTGGCCTTCATTGCCTTCTTGGCATCGTCGTAAGCGGGATCAGCCTTGTCGATACCGACGGGCTTGCCTTCCTCCTCGGGATAGAAGCGCAGGTTCTCGAGCAGCAGAGCCTCACCCATCTTCAGGGCCTTGGCAGCATCCTGAGCCTTAGCGCAGTCGGGAGCGAAAGCTACGGGAACGCCAAGAGCCTTCTCCACGGCCTCGCGAATCTGTCCCAATGACTTCTTCATGTCCACCTTGCCCTTGGGCTTGCCCATGTGTGACATGATGATGACAGCGCCGCCGTCGCCGAGAATCTTCTTCAGCGTGGGCAGAGCACCGCGGATGCGGGTGTCGTCAGTAATCTTACCATTCTCGTCCAGAGGTACGTTGAAATCTACACGTACGATTGCCTTCTTACCGGCAAAGTTGAATTCGTTAATTGTCATCATGATTTACAATTTTACAATTTACTTATTATTTGTTTGATTTACAATTTCTTTTCGGACTGCAAAGGTACTATTTTTAATTGACAATTGATAATTGACAATTAATAATTTAAGTCTTTTTTGCTTTCACCATTTCGTTGAAAAGATAGTCGGCGTAATATTGAGTTTTATCCAAGCCCAGCGCAGGTTGCCGTCGGCACTGGTGCGCTTAAGTCGCTTCATGAGGTCTGTACCGGTCATGTACGAGAATCCGGCGGCTACCATGACGTCTTTGGTGATTTCATAGTCGGCCTCCAGCTCTATCTCGTGGCCGAGTGACTTGTCCAACAGCTCATTCTTCTTCGTCTCCTTGTTGTATCCGTTCAGCTGCGTGCCCGTGGCGAAATAGTGGTAAGTGGTGCTGAGGCTCAAACCTTTCACGGGACTGTACGTGCCGCCAATGTAGGCGTTCTGCAAACCGGGCGTAAAGCCGTTGACGAATGTGGTGATGTAGAAGAAGTCCATGGCACCGTAGAACGTGTGATGGGCACCATAGACGGGATTGAATCCCTTGATGACGTCGTGGCGGATGAGTCCTAAACCACCTTCCTCGACGAGGATCACGGTGTCGTCACCACTCAGATGGTCGTAGCCCGTCTGTACACTCCACCGGTCGTTAGGCATCCACTGGCCCTTCAGGGCGTACATCCACGCATCCAGCTTGATGCCGCGCTCATCGTGGCCTCCCTGTCGGTAGTATGAGCCCTCAAAACAGAAGTGCTTAGGCTCGAATTTCAGGTATCCGCCGTACACCTGCTGCCACTCAGTGCGTGGCCTCTCGCTCTGGGTACCGCCGATACTGCCGGCCTGCATGCCGATATTCATGAACAACAGCGACGCACCTAATGGGAATTTCGGAACGTCGTAATGATACCACACGGTCTGCATGGTCTTGTATGGTGCGCTTCCATTGGTGTAGAACGAGCCAGCCTCGTCCACGGCGCGCAAGTTCTGGTTGTAGGCCAAGATGCCGTGTGCCTTGTGACCGTGCCCCTCGTAGCCGAATCGCAATGCGTCGTGTGTCATGGGCATAACGACCCAGTCGTCGGAGCCGATGATGCGCTCGTCGTCATAAACCAGTGCCTGTCGGCCAATCTGCGTGAATAGTCCGTTCTTGGCTGTCACCTTGGCCCACGCTTCGAAGATGGTCGTCGTGGCTCCGCCTTCGGCACCCCATGTTCCAACGTGTTGTGCGGTGGCTTTCAAACTCAGCCAGTCGCGCTGGAATCCTATCTTGATACGTTCGCGGTCGATGATGAACGCCGACTTGTCTTCCGACGTCGGGTCGTCGGAATCTGTCGGCATTCCACCGTTGCGCAGTTCGCCGCGCGTCATCAATTCCACGCCGACCGTCACTTCAGAATTTTCCGTCTTTAGTGTGTCCTGTGCGGCACCTTCCGTCGGCATCGCCGCCATCATCAGTAACGATAATATGCCCTCCTTCATAACTGTATGCCCTCGCTTTCTTCTAATTTGATGTTCATAATCGTAAATATCCAAATTTTAAGTTTCATGTTTTAGGTCTTTGCGGAGCGTCAGAATGTTGTGACCGTCACCTCGACCTTGGCCAGCTGGTTGCGGATGCAGAGGTAGATGGCGTTCATTTCGCGCTGTACCAGGTCAACCATCGTCTTTTGGATGATGTTCTGGCTCGTATAGTACATCAGTCCCGTCGTCAGCTCCAGCAAGAAGGCTGCAGCGATGATAACGGCCATGCTGGTGTGGGTTCTCATGTAGTTCCTCAACCGCTGCCACCAGTTTTCTTGTTCCTTATTGTTGTTCGGCATAACATCTCGTCGCAATCTGGCTACAAAGATACCGAATTATCTTGAAATAACATCGCATTTTGGTGAAAAAATGCGATGTTATTATTCCACGGGCGTTTGCCTACCAGTTGATGGTGATGCCGGCCTTAACCCAGCAGCCAGGTTGAAGCACGTTGCCGTAGTCCACATAGCGGTAATTGGTCAGGTTATTGCCGTCAATATATATATTATAGGTGTCTGACGTCCAACTGAGCCGCGCATCGACGATGGAGTAGGGGTGGTAGTCTTGAACATCGCCCGCCGTGTCGGTATACTTCCCCATGCGGTCCTGCCAGCGGTAGCCAACAGAAAGGCTTAGGCGCTTGGCGAGTGGCATCTGCAGACGGGCGGTAAACTTGTGGCGCAGGTATTCCAGTGAGTATTGTGACTGCAGGTAGTTCTCCGCCTGCTGCTTCTGCTGGTGCAAGTGGCAGTAGTTCAATTGAAAATTGAAACGTGATAATTGTAAATTGGCTGTCGCCTCTTCGCCCAGGGTATTGATGCGGGTGTGGTTGACGCTTTTCCAAATGGGGTCTGCCTCGCGGGTATCCATTACCCAGTCTATCATGTTGCGGGCATGATGGTGGAAGATGGCTGCCTGCAGTCGCACCGCTTTGATACCGCAAATGCTTTGCCCGGCACCGCTTAAGTGTTCGTACTTCACGCCGCCCTCTACGGCGCGCAGCTCTTCGGGCTTCAGGTGTTTGTCGGCCTGATGGCCGCCTACGCTATAGTAAAGTTCGGTGAACGACGGCATGCGCAACGACGAGTTGTAAGACGCATAGAGCTTCAGACCGTCGGCAAGGCGCACGCTGGCGTCCACCCCGGGATAGAGCGTGAATGGCATCTCAGCCCACGTGTTTTTGGCAGCGATGAAGCCTGCCGAGAGTGTAAAACGGCGGAGTATGATATTATGCTCCAAATGGAAGCTCAGGTTCGAGCGGTTCAGTCCTACCTTATATTTATTAAAGGGTTCGTTCAGCGGTTCGCCGAGGTTCGTACTCACGATATCCTCGTTGCGGAACTCAGCACCAAGGGCTGTGCGCATCTGGAAATCACGCACAGCCTCGTCGGCCGGCAACCAGTCGAACCAACTGTTCATGTTGATGCCGAAGACGTCCGTGCGGTGGTGGTTGTAGGGCACCTTCTCTTCTGAACCGCGCATCAGTTCGAAGCGGTCGTAAGAACGGTTCCAGTAAACGGCTGGCCGGAAGTGCAACGCGCCACTTCTCAAATCGCATTGCACGGCAGTATAGATTTTCGTCGTCTTCTCATACTGCTCGTCATACTTCGCGCTCCAAAACGTATTCGAACCGAAACCTTTTGTGGTCACGCCTGCATGCCACGAAAGTCGGATGTTGTCGGTGTGGTAGCCGCCCTGGTAGAATGCTTTTGCACCAGCATAGTCGCTATTCAGCGCGCCCGCTTTCGACCGCTGGTAACCGTCGCTGCGGGTATAGGAAGCAGAGAGACTTCCCCCGACTCCTCCAAAAAGAGGGGAGAAGTTGATGGACCCAGCTGCTGACAAATAGCCAAAGGAACCGCCCTCTAATCGTACTTCAGCCTTACTCCCCCTCCTTGTGGAGGGGGCTGGCGGAAGGCTCGTCACGATATTGATTGCTCCTTGCAGTGACGAAGTGCCGAAGACGCGCCCCGCAGGTCCCTCAAGCACCTCGATGCGCACAATGTCAGAGAGGTCGCAGGGCAGGTCGAACGTGTTGTGGCCTGTCTGCGGGTCACAGATATTAATGCCGTTCAGCAGTACAGCAATCTGCTCCTGCGTACTGCCCCGGATGCCGATGTCGGTCTGCGCTCCCATCGGGCCGCGCTGTCGAACGTCGACGCCCACGGCCATCTTCAGTAAGTCGTTAATACTGTGTACTGGCGCCGCCTGAATTTCCTCGCGGCTCAGTACTGTTACCATTCTCACCGCCTGACCGAGGGCAAGCGGCGCTCGCGAACCCGTCACTTCGACGTCGGCCAGCGTCGCCTCCTTGTCGACGAGCGTGTCGCCCACCACCTCGGCGCCCTTCGCTGACGAAACGCCAACCACGCTCAGGCTGTCACTTGTGGCAGCAGCCGACCGCAGTGTAGCCACGCTCAGTACGCCGATGGTTACGACGCGCCCCAGGCAGGCAAACAAGGCATATCCCTTCCGCGAAAACTGCCGGAAGCGGATAGCCTTCTGCTGGTTAAACAGTTTCTTGTACTTCATTAATACTAATAATATTGAAAAAAAACGTCAGCAAACGTACGAAAAGCCAAACGGCAGACCGTAGACTATTTCACGCCGACGATGTGGGTCTTGGGGAGGTCGCGGTTGCGCCGGTTGACAACGGTGACGACAGCCTGGGCCAGGTTGATGAAGGCAAGACCGGTAGCGGTGTCGCTGTTCATGGCGGCGGGCTCGCCGGCATCGCCGCTCTCGCAGATGCTCTGTACCAAGGGAATCTGTGCCAAGAGGGGGACGCCCATCTCCTCAGCTAAGCGCTTACAGCCCTCGCGGCCGAAAATGTAGTAGCGGTTCTCGGGGAGTTCGGCGGGGGTGAACCACGCCATGTTCTCGATGAGGCCAAGGATGGGCACGTTGACCTTTTCGTTGCGGTACATGTCGATGCCTTTGCGGGCGTCGGCCAGCGCCACCTGTTGGGGGGTTGAGACGATGACGGCGCCTGTGATGGCCAGGGTTTGTAATAAAGTAAGGTGAATGTCGCTGGTACCCGGCGGTGTATCGAGGATGAAATAGTCCAGCTCGCCCCAGTCGGCATCGGCAATAAGCTGCTTCAGAGCGTTCGTCGCCATGCCGCCGCGCCACAGCGTTGCCGTGTCGGGGGAGACGAAGAAACCTATGGAGAGCATTTTTACGCCGTATGCTTCAATGGGACAGATGAGGTCGCGACCTTCGACGTTGACGGCGTAAGGCCGTTCGTCTTCGACGTGGAACATCTTGGGCATGGAAGGTCCGAAGATGTCGCAGTCCAAAAGCCCCACCTTATAGCCCAGTCGAGCAAGGGCGATGGCGAGGTTAGCAGCGACGGTGCTCTTGCCCACGCCGCCCTTGCCGGAGCTGACGGCGATGATGTTCTTGACCTGCGGCAGAAGCTTGCCTACCTCGGGGCGGGGCTTCGACTTGTACTCGGTCTGGATGGTGACTTCGAGGGGTGGCTCGACGGGAAAACCGTCGAGCGCGGACTTGCAGTGGTAGCGGATAGCGGCCTCGGCGGCCTTGACGGTGGACTTGAGGAACGGATCCGTGTCGCGAGGAAACTCCAATACGACAGTGACTCGCCACGGCTCGCCGTCCTGCTGAGGCGCAGCAACAGCGGGCTGGTCAACCACCATCCCGCTGTCTATTAAGTTCTTCTTTGTGCCGGCATACGTCACCGTTGCCAGCGCATCCATAATCAATTGAGGATATAATGCCACGTTGTTAATTCTTTTTTTTTACCCCTAATTTATAATTCTAAATTGCCGTAGGCAATAATTCTTAACTCCTAACTCCTAACTCATTGCTGTTTCTCCCTGACGGCAATCTTTACCCAATCCTTGCTGGCAGCGTAGAGCATAGTGCAACCCTTTGGAACCCAGAAGTTTGCTACGACTCCCTTAAAGGTGCTCTTTGAGATGGCGGGTGGTGCCGGACTATTGAGGATGACATCGCGGAGTGACGGACACTTACTGAATGCTGAACCTCCAATCTTACGCAGACCGGTGCTCAGTTCTACCTTCGAAAGGAGGAGACACTCAGCAAAAGCGTCGCTGCCGATGACTTGCACGGCGGTAGGAATTTTGACTTCGCGCAGGGCAGCACACTGTTCGAAAGCGTCGTTGCCAATCTCGGTCAATGCCATCGGCAGGTCGATGGATCTCAGCATGGCACACTTCTGGAAAGCCTTCGAACCGATTTTTCTGACCGTGGACGGCAGAGAAATGCTG
>JAEEGG010002395.1_pt1 | contig 48451 bp, 36 predicted proteins | sample 9134161 | NCBI WGS metagenome assembly JAEEGG01 (sample SAMN16246543, study PRJNA631951) | gut metagenome | biome: gut microbiome; feature: rumen; material: CR-attached | host: Bos | place: Iran: Karaj | collected 2018-10
TTATCGTTTGTTCTACTCGGCGGAAAAAGTTACAGACGCCACCCCTGCCCCTCCCCTTGAGGGGAGGGGAGTGGCTACCGCCGGAGGAGATGTCTTGGGTCGACTGCTATTTCATTGCCTTAACTTCTCCGCATGGCGCTCCCCTCCCCTCAAGGCAATTGCCTTGAGGGGAGGGGAGCGGCTACCGCCGGAGAAGAGTTCCAGGGTCGACAGCTAAATTATAGCTTATTTTTGTAGCATCTGCCCACTGCTCCCCGTGTATGTTCGTGCTCAAACCAGGAGGAAACCTACATGGCTTAACGTGGTGTTAATTACAGGGTTGGGCGGAAAAGTGTAGGTGTGTAGGCAGTTTCACAAAACTTTTGTGACTACTGGCTTCTTTTCTGTGCGCGGTACTCGTCGGGTGTCTGCTTGTACTCGTGGAAGAAGGTTCCCATGAAGTAGTTGGGCGTGTAGAACCCGCACCCCAGGGCAACCTGCTCGATGGAGTCCTCGGTATGGGTAAGCAGCTCTGCTCCCTTGTGCACCTGGTTGAGCAATGCCAGCGAGCGGGGGGACTTGTTGATGTTGGGCACGAGGATTTCGTAGAGGCGCACAATGCCGATGTCGCCGGCCTTGCTGAGCTTGCGCATGGTGAGCGACCTGTTCTGGTTTCGTGTGACGACGGGAATCAGTTTCTGCATCAGGCTGACAAACTCGGGCTGGAACTGCACCCTTTCTTCGTCGAAGACCTCTTCGCCAGCCTTGTTGGTCAGCGGGGAAAGGGGTTCTTTCAGTATGGAATTGTAGCGGTCGACGAAGAAGCGGATCTTGCGGATGATGTCGCCCTCCTCGGCATGTCGGCGTACGCGCATGCGTGTATTTCTATTGTAGACGAAGAAATTGGCGATGAGCAAGGCGAGGAGCGCCAGGCTGGCCAGCACCATCAGTCCTGTGGTGCGCCACCAGGGCTGCTTGACGTGGATTTCCCATACGAAGTGCTTCATGTCGGGGGAGTCTTCTTCCCAGGCGTCGGGGAACAATGATGCCTGCACTTCTACGTGATAGTCGCCCGGCTCGATGTTGGCCATGGGGAAATGGAGCAGTCCCCGGTTGTCGACCATCGACGAGGTCTGGCAGGAGAAGACCGTCCACCCGGTGTCCCACTCGTTGACGCGCACGCGGTAGTAGGTCTGCATGGGGCGGTAGTAGTTGAGTGCGGAGAAGGTCAGTGTGACGGAGTTCTGGCTGCTTTTCAGGTTGATATGCTTGACGCGCGTCATCGCCCGGTCTACGATGACGTTGCCGTCGTATTCCTCGTTGGGGAAGACATCGTCGCCATTCACGCGCAGCCGGATGAGCTTGGGCATGATGTTGGTGATGATGTGGGGGTAGTTCACGTTGTGCAGGTCTGACGGCTTGAAGACGACGACATGCTCCACGGTCTGCATGACGATGGAGCTGTCGGGAAGGAGCATGGCCTTACAGTTCTCGAACGATTCGTCGGGCACGTTGTCGTCGCCCGTGAAGTTGTTGAGGAAGGTTATCTCCCCGTCTCTGATGAGGAAGAAGGTGATGCCGCTTGAGGTGGCCACCCAGACGTTATGGTCGTAGTCCTCGATGACGGAGTGCACCACGTCGTTGTTGAGTCCTGTCCGCCGGGTGTAGATCTGCTCCGGCCTGCCGGGACGTATGATGCAGAGGCCCTTGCGGGTGCCTATCCAGGTCCATCCTCGGCTGTCCTCAAACTTGCAGAAGGCTTTCTTGTTGTCGTATTCGGTTATGTTCTGCTGGAGGCTGTTCATCATGGTGCCATATTTGTCGGCCAGCTCGTTGCCCCAGGGGTAGGAGCGGAAGGCCACGGAATGGGGCCGTGCATAGAGCACGCCGCGCTTCTCGGTGCCTACCCAAAGGCCGCCCTGGTGGTCGAAGATCATGGCGTTGCAGTCGGTTCTCATCGTCTGTCCGTTGGCCAGCACCAGTCCGGGCACATGCTCCAGCTCCTTTGTGGCTAGCTCGTAGATCCAATAGCCGTATTCTGAGGGGATATACAGTTTCCTGGTGTCGTTGTCGAATGTCATGTTGTTCAGGTGGTAGGGCTGCTCGGTGATGATTTCCCATGTCTTGTTCTTGGCGTCGAAGAATTGCAGGATGCCTCCCTGGCTGCCGTTCCTGATTTGGAAGAATCCGTTCTCGTATGGCTGTAGCACGCCGGAGTCGACATATTTCCCTTTCCGCTCCGGGCCGTAGGCCTGCAACTGGCAGACGGTGTTGCCCAGCGAGTCCTGTCCGATGACCTCCCCGTCGTCGTAGAAGGTGTAGACGATGCCGTCGAGGCAGTCCACGTCTTGAAGGTTTGCCGCTTTCCTCACCTTCACCGTCAGGTTCCTGTCGGGGTTGAAGAGCCCCTTCTCCGTGAGGAACCACGCTTCGTTATACTGGTCGGTAAAAAGGTCCAGCACGCTGTCGTGGCAGCCCATGCTCTTGATGATGCTATCCACGTTTTCCACGTAGTTCTCGGTCATCAAGTCGAGGCACGACACCTTCAGCTTGTCTTTCAGCCAGATATGGTGGTGAAGGTCGAAGTAGAGATGGTAGTGCCCCTGATAGTGGGGTAGGGGGAATTCGTAGCGTGGGTGGGTGTCGGCATGGGTGAAGGTCTTGCCGTCGAAGAAGTTCAGGTTGCCAATGGTGGAGATGATGATGCGCCCCGTCTTTGTGCATTTCACTACTTGTGCACTGTTGTCGGCCAGGCCGTGGGCAGCATTGATGATGGTGAAGGTGCGTTCCTCTTCTTTTGCCTGCATCGGAAGTCCTAGGGATAGGCAAAAGAGCAGTAAACAGATTTTTTTCGCAAATGCCTCCATCTGGTTTAGGTTCTATTGGCAATACGCTGATGAGTCGAGGTGACAGGACTCGAACCTGCGACATCCTGGTCCCAAACCAGGAACGCTACCAACTGCGCTACACCTCGAAAACGGCTGCAAAGATACAAACTTTTTTGCAACCGCACAAATATTTTTCCAATTATTTGATGATTCCCTGTTCTACGAATATCTTTTTCAGGGCGATCACCGAGCGTTCTACCTGCTCTTCGGTGTGTGTGGCCATCAGCGCATAGCGCACGAGCGTGTCCTGCGGGGCACATGCGGGCGGGATGACGGGATTGATGAACACGCCGGCCTGGAAAGCGAGTGCCGTGACGAGGAACGTCTTGTCGGTGTCGCGTACGTAGAGGGGGATGATGGGGCTTTCGGTGTCGCCAATCTCAAAGCCCTCCTCGCGGAAGCGCTTCAGGGCATAGCGTGTCACCTTCCACAGCTTCTCTATGCGCTCGGGCTCCTGCTGGATGATGTGGAGCGCTTCCATGGCGGCCGCAGTAGCGGCGGGCGTGTTGGAAGCGGAGAAGATGTAGGTGCGGCAGGTGTGGCGAAGCCAGTTGATGGTGTCGAAATCGGAAGCGATGAAGCCGCCGATGCTGGCCAGCGACTTGGAGAAGGTGCCCATGATGAGGTCCACATCGTCTGTCAGGCCGAAATGGTCGCACACGCCTCTGCCCTGACGGCCGAAGACACCGATGCCGTGGGCCTCGTCGACCATCACCGAGCAGTTGTATTTCTTCTTCAGGGCAATAATCTCCGGCAGCTTGGCCAGGTCACCCTCCATGGAGAAGACACCGTCGACGATGATGAGCTTCACGGCCTCCTGCGGCAGCTTCTGCAGCACGCGCTCCAGGTCGTCCATGTCGTTGTGCTTGTAGTGCAGCTGCTTGGCGAAGGCCAGACGGCGGCCGTCGACGATGCTGGCATGGTCGCGGTCGTCACATATTACAAAATCATCCTTGCCCAGCAAGGCCGGTATAACACCTTGGTTTACGCTGAAGCCTGTGGAGAAGCACAGACAGTCGTCTTTGCCGACAAAGGTGGCAATCTCCTTTTCCAGTTGGATATGCAAGTCGAGTGTGCCGTTGAGGAAACGGCTACCGGCGCATCCCGTGCCATATTTGTCGAGTGCTTCCTTCGCCTTGTCGATGATGCGCTGGTCGCCTGTTAGCCCTGTGTACGCATTCGAGCCGAACATCAGCACTTTGTGGCCTCCCATTTCAACCTCCGTACCTTGTTTTCCGGTGATGGCGCGGAAATAGGGATAGATGCCCTTGGCCATGGCTTCCTGGGGAATGCGATACGATTTGTACCTTTCTTGTAGTTGTCCCATAACTTCGTTTATAGGTATTTCATTACTTTTTGGGCTGCAAAGTTACATAAAATTCTGCAATTATGGCTTTTTTTTCAAGAAAATAATTGTTTTTTGCATTTTTCTTTCGCTTTTTGGACGTTTTTCTTCCAAATTTAGTATTTTTGCAGCCATGAAAGAAGGTAAAAAGCAAATTGTATTCATCGTAAACCCGATTTCAGGAACCAGTTCGAAGAAAGGTTTCGACAAAATTGTGGAGAAGACACTCGACGGCGACTTGTTTGAGTGGCGGATAGTGAGGACGGAATATGCGGGGCATGCTGCAGAGATAGCTGCCGAGTGTGCTGCGGAAGGGGTCGACACCTGTGTTGCCGTGGGTGGCGACGGGACGGTGAACGAGGTGGCGCGGGCGCTGGCAGGAAGTCGGACGGCGCTGGGCATCGTCCCCTGCGGGTCGGGCAACGGGCTGGCCCGTCACCTCTGTTTGCCCATGAGCATGAAGGGGGCGCTGGCCATCATCGCGCAGCATGTGGTCGACGACTTCGACTATGGCCTCATGAACGGTCACCCGTTCTTCTGCACCTGCGGCCTGGGCTTCGATGCCTACATCTCCATGAAGTTCGCCCAGTCGGGAAAGAGGGGATTGGCCACCTACGCCAAGATGGTGCTGGAAGAAGGCATGAAATATGCCCCGGCCAGCTACGACCTGTGTGTGGAGGACCAGAACGGGGACACCAGCCACTATGAGGCATTCCTCATAGCCTGTGCCAACGCCGCGCAGTATGGCAACAACACCTATATTGCCCCGGGGGCCTCGATGCAGGACGGTCTGCTCGACATCATCATCATTGAGCCTTTCAAGGGCATGGCAGGGCCGCACGTGCTGCTGGACCTGATGATGAAGACCATCAAGAGCAACCACCACGTGAAAACCTTCCGGGCCAGGAAGCTGCACATCAGCCGCTCGGAGGAAGGGGCCGTGCATTTCGACGGCGACCCGATGACCATGGGGACGGACATCGACATTGAGGTCGTGCCCAGGGGGCTGAAAGCCATCGTCAACCCGCAAGCCAGGGAGGACAAGGCCAGGCCGAACAAGGTGGCAAAGGCCATTCATCACCTGCTGGACCGATGATGTTTATAGTAAATAGGATGGAAACGCTCGCCGTTATCTTGTGTGTGGCGCTTGCCGTGGCCTACGCCGTGCGAAGATTCCGCCGTGCTTTCGCGGAGGAGAACGACCCCTGCGCACATTGCGACGGATGCGCCCTGAACGACGCGAAGAAAAGAAACAGCGAGGCGTACGGTTGCGAAAGACGGTGAAGCTGTCTCCCCTCGTCGGTACGGCCTGCAGAACGCTCTGAGTACGCTGCCACGGGCTGCGTCCTCTCTTCGGCCAAAGAAAACGCTTAAACGCTGCGCCTCGAACCGCACGGCTCGAACGTTAATCACTAATTGTGGAAAATAGGATTCACTAATTGTGGAAAATAGGATTCACTAATTGTGGAAAATAGGATTCACTAATTGTGGAAAATAGGATTCACTAATTGTGGAAAATAGGATTCACTAATTGTGGAAAATGTGATTCACTAATTGTGGAAAATGTAATTCACTAATTGCGGAAAATGTGATTCACTAATTATGGAAAATGTTGTTCACTAATTGTGGAAAATAGGATTCACTAATTGTGGAAAATATAATTCACCAAGGCAATAAAATGGCAGTTGGCCCAGGAATCCTTCTCCGGCGGTAGCCGCTCCCCTCTTGAACCCTGCCCTTACGGGGAGGGGCAGGGGTGGGGTCTCTAACTTTTTCCGCGAGAGTACACAGACGATAAGTGATTCGCTGAGGAAGTTACAGACCCCACCCCTACCCCGGCTTCGCCCCACCGTCGCTTCGCTCCCCAATTGCTCCCTCCTCGCAATTGCCTTGAGGGGAGGGGAAAGGCTACGGGTAGGCGACCGCAGGTCGGGAATGCGCCATCCGGAAAAACAAATTCAGGTCAACTGCTATATTGTTGCCTTCACTAATTGTGGAAAGAATGATTCACTAATTGTGGAAAAGATTATTCACTAATTTATGGAAAATGTAATTCACTAATTATAGAAAATATAATTCACTAATTGTGGAAAAGATGATTCACTAATTGTGGAAAAAGCGCGTTGTGCGGTTGGGATATGAAAGCAGCGACGCTGAGAGAGAAAGGAGTTCATGAGCGCATGCAGAGGATGCCAAGGCATCGTCACCGTCACGAGATTGCAGAGTCAGTCCTGTGGGTAAAGCTCTGAGTACGCTGCCACGGGCGAAGTACGCTCTGTGTCCTCTCTTCAGTCAAAGAAAATGCTTGAACGCTGCGCCTCTGTGTTCAATTTTCCACCGCGCGGTTCGTTAAATAAGCATTAATGGCTGCGAAAAGAAAAAAATATCTAGAAAAATTTGGCGATACGGGAAAAAAGCATTAACTTTGCACCCGCAAAATTAAAAATCGCGTTGGTGCCTTGGATGAGTGGCTTAGTCAACGGTCTGCAAAACCGTCTACAGCAGTTCGAATCTGCTAGGCACCTCGAAAGAAAATCCCGAAACCTGCTGAATGCTTGGTTTCGGGATTTTTCATGCTATCTGACCGTCCTCTTGGTGGTCTTGCTGCCCTGCCTGACGATGTAGATGCCCGCCTTCGCAGGCTGGGCCACATGGCGTCCGTTCAGGTCGAAGAAGACTGGCGTACCGCTGTCGGCACTGACCGTGCCGATGGCGGCGTTGACCTCCGTGTCGCTGTCGGGGAAGTTCCGCTTGCCGCCGCTGTAGGTTATGGTGCCGTCGGCCTTGATGGCCTTGCCGCCATAGCCGCTGATGGACAGCGTGCCGTCTTCCATGTAGAAGTTGCCCGAGTTCTCGTCCTCATGGTCGGCCGTCTTGCCGGTGGCGGGGTCGCTGCTCAGCTCCACCTGTATGCCGTCATCGTCGGCGCCGGTGATGGTCAGCGTGCCGCTCTCCATGAGGAAGTACTCCTTGCAGTGGATGGCGTCCTTCTTGGCACCGGTGACGTTGATGGTGGCGTTCTTCACCTCCATATACTCCTTGCTGTAGATGGCGTGCCTCGACTTGCCCACGACGTTGAGCGTACCCTTGCCCTTGAACTTGGTGTGGCCCTTGCAGTGGAAGCATCCGTTGTAGTTGTCGTTGGCACCGTCGGCGATGCTGTTGGTGGTGCCCTTCTTGATGCTCACGTCCACACGCTTGCCGTTCTGGATGTTGATGGCCGGACCGCTGGGGTTGGTCAGGGTGAGGCCGTCCAGCTGGACGGTGCATTTGAACGAGCCTTCGAGGAAGAACTCACCATCGGTAGAGGTGCCCGAGAGGACATAGATAATCTCTCCGTCCTCGTTGTCAACAGTCTTGTTGACGCCTGCGAAGTTCTCGCTCTGAACCAGCTTCACGTGCGAGCCGCTGCTGTTGTTGGTCACATAGCTGCTGATGTTGCTGGCTATGGTGACGGTGGCCGTCGAACCATTGAACTTTACCTCGACCGTGTTGTTGTCGACGGCCAGCGCTGTGCGTACCCCAGCTGCGAGGATGAAGGCAAAGAATAGTATGGCTTTTCTCATGATGGTTGGTTTTTCAGCCAGACTCATTTGCCCAGAACGGTGCCAACGGCATTCTTCACCTCGTTAGCCTTGTCAACGACGTCCTTCACCTGGTTGGCTTTCTCGCCAACGGTCTCCGTGGCCTTCTGGACTTTGTCGGTCACTTCGTCCAGCTTTTCGCCGATGGCATCCTTTACTTCCTCCACCTGGCCTTCCACAGCCTCCTGGGCACTGCTGCCCATGGCGCCTACAAGGCCCAGCAGCTGCTCGGCAGGCTGCTCGCTGACGCTCTTGATGAGCTCCTGAGCACGCTCGGCCACGTCGCTGTTGGTAATCTTGCCCAGCATGGTCGAAATCTGGGCTGCATTGTCCTTGAGGAACTTCTGCGCCGTGCTCAGATATTCCTTGGCTTTCTGGGGGTTGTCTTTGATGAAGCCGATGGCCTTCTCCTGAATGTTGCCAACCAGTGCGAAGAATCCCTCACCGTTGTCGGCTTTCAGCTGCGACTCCAGGGCGGCGGCCAGCTGGGCGGCGTCGTCGGGAGCCTCTGCTTGTGGATCACTCAGTCCGGGGGTGGCGGTCTTTCCCAGACATGCAGTCAACGTGATGGCAGCGACGGCCATCAGTGCGAAAAACAATTTTTTCATACGCTTAATACATTAATAAATGGTTAAAATACAAATTCGGCGGCAAAATTAAGAAAATAAGTTGAGATTTGCAAAAAAAAAGCCGAATCATTTGGCTGTTATGAAATAATTTGCTATTTTTGCCACCTTAAAGCCCTAACAACTATATATCAATGATACAAAATACGACAAAGAAGCGTGTCGTCGGTGTGAACATCAGTCTTTACACCACGACCTATGCTGTAGTTGACATCAGGGGAAACATCCTCGCCCAAGACGAGTTTCCCACACAGGAACATCCCAATATCAGCGAATTTGTGGCTTTCCTCACAGAGAAGCTTCTGGCCATCATGGAGGCAAACGGCGGCTACGACGCTATCCGGTCGGTGGGCGTCGGCGTGCTCAGCGGAAATTTTGTCAAGGGATGTATCGAGCATTCGCCCAGCCTGCCGTGGAAGGGCGAGGTTCCCCTGGCCACCATGCTGCGCGACCAGCTGGGCATGGCTGTGGCCGTGGGCAACAATGCCCATGTGAGGGCTCTGGGCGAGCAGGCCTATGGCAGTGCCCACGGCATGAGCGACTTCATCGTGGTCACGCTGGGACCCGGTTTGGGCAGCTGCACCTTCTCCAACGGCAGGCCCCATCTGGGAGCCGAGGGCTTCGCCGGAGAGATAGGCCATGTCTGCGTCAACCCGAACGGACGACAGTGCGGCTGCGGAGCCAGGGGCTGTCTGGAGACGTATTGTGCGGAGAAAGGTATTGTCATGACGGCGCAGAAGCTGATGGCCAACAGCGACACGCCCTCGCTGATGCGCCACTGCGAGAAGCTGGATCCGAAGATGATTGTCGACTTCTGCGAACAGGGCGACGAGCTGGCCATCGATGTGTACCGCCGCACTGGCGTGATGCTTGGCGTGGGGCTGTCGGCATACGCTTCGGTCATCAATCCCGAGGCCATCATCTTCACAGGCGGCATATCGCGTGCCGGCCATTGGCTCTTCGACCCCGCCCGTGCCGCCTTCGAGGAGAACGTGTTCCACAACCTGCGCGGAAAGGTCAGGTTCCTCATGTCGTCCCTCTCCGACATTGAGCGCAGCGTGCTGGGGGCTAGTGCGCTGGCATGGGAAGTGAAAGAATACTCATTATTTAAATAATACCATAACTGACGAAATGAACGAGACAGTAAAAAGCCGTGTCATCGGTGTTGACATCAGTATCGAGCGAACCAGCTATGCCATCGTCGACGTGCGTGGCAACATCATTGCTCGCGACGGTTTCAACACACAGCTCTACCCCAATGTGTCAGATTATGTCGGTACGCTGTGTGAGAAGGTGGTGACGCTGGCCGAAGAGAACGGCGGCTACGAGCATATACGCTCCATGGGCATCAGCTCTCCCAGCGCCAACTATGTGAGCGGGTGCATAGAGAACTCCCCCAACCTGAAATGGAAAGGCGTGGTGCCCATTGCCGCCATGATGCGCGACCGCATGGGCATCGCAGTGGCCCTGGGCAACGACGCCCATCTGGCCGGTCTTGGCGAGCATGCCTTCGGCTGTGCCCACGGCATGAACAACTTTATCCTCGTCACCTTAGGCTACGGCATAGGAAGCTGTATCTTCTCCAATGGAGAGGTGCACATCGGGGCCAACGGCTTTGCCGGAGAGATTGGCCATACGTGTATAGTGTATGGCGGACGCACTTGTGCCTGCGGCAAGAAAGGATGTCTGGAAGCCTATTGCGGCGCAATGGGAATTGTCAGGACGGCACAGGAAATGATGGCCGACAGCGACGAGCCGTCGCTGATGAGGAATGTGGAGAGGCTGACGCCGAAGGTCATCACCGAGTGCTGTGAGCAAGGCGACAAGATGGCCATCGAGGTGTACAGGAAAACAGGTCAGATACTGGGTATGTCGATGGCGGGATATGCCGCCGTGCTCGACCCCGAAGCAATCGTCTTTACCGGTGGCGTGTCGCAGGCCGGCCACTGGCTGCTGGAGCCTGCCAACGATACTTTCGAGAAATATGTGTTTCACAATACACGCAACCGCGTGAAGTTCCTGCTCTCCGCACTTGAGTACCATGAGCGCGACGTGCTGGGAGCCAGCGCGCTGGCATGGGGCATCAAGGAGTACTCGCTGTTCAAATAGCTATGAATGTAGACGAAATAAACGACATCATCAACGCCAAGCCGAATCTCAGCACCGCCCTCGGAATGGAGTTCATCTCCACATCCGGGGACGATACGTGTATGGCACGCATGAAGGTCGACGAGCGAAACCGCCAGCCCTTCGGATTCCTGAGCGGAGGCGCCTCGCTGGCTCTGGCCGAGAATGTGGCAGGCGTAGGGTCGTCGGCACTCTGTCCGGGCTGCGCCTGTGTGGGCATCGAGGTGAGCGGCAGCCATGTGAAGGCAGTGGCCGAGGGCGACACCGTCACGGCATACGCCCGCATGCTGCATCAGGGCTCTACGCTCCACGTGTGGCAGGTCGACATCAAGGACACGGCAGGCGACCTCATCTCCAGCGTCCGTGTCACAAACTATATCGTCAGGTCGAAATGAGCAATGCTTTCGCCGTCTTTCGCCTGCCTCACGCCCGGCAAGCTTTCCGGATAGAAGGTGAGGCACAGGTCATCCCTTCGCTGAGAGAACTGGGCGACCGCCAGGGCTTCGTCATCGCCCCGTTCGTGGCGACGGACGACACACCGATTCTGCTGGTGAGCGGTGCCAGTGGAGAGTTGAGGACTGAGAGTTTAGAGTTGAGAACTGAGAGTGGAGAGTTTGCTACCGCGCCAGAAACCAGTGCGGTAGCAAACTCTCATTTCTCAGTTCTCAGTTCTCAACTAGACACATACCCCTTCTCCATCTTCCATACGGCCCTTCTCTCCGGCCGTTTCCAGAAGCTGGTATTGGCTCGGTGTGCCGTTGAAGCTAACGACGGCCATTCCACTCCCATGATGCTGTTCGAGCGGGCCTGCCAGCGCTATCCGCGCATGTTCATCGCCCTGGTCTCCGCTCCGCAGTGCGGCACCTGGCTCACGGCCACCCCGGAGGTGCTGCTGGAAAACCTTCCGCAGTCAGACCTCTGGCGGACCATTGCCTTAGCCGGTACGATGCGCCTGCGCGATGACGAGCTGGACGGAGAGGGGCTGCACCTGCGCTGGTCGACGAAGAACATACAGGAACAGCGCTATGTGGCCTCCTACATTGCCGACACCCTCAAACGTCTTGGCCTCGACTATCGGGAGGAGGGGCCGCGCACGGTGCGTGCCGCCAACCTGGTGCATCTGCGCAGCGATTTTACTTTCTCGTTAAGTAATAATGGTACGCGCGTAGGCGAGCTGCTCGATGCCCTCCATCCCACGCCCGCCGTCTGCGGCCTGCCGAAGAAGGAGGCACTGGAGTTCATCCTGCAAAACGAACCCGTTCCCCGCCGCTACTACTGTGGCTTCATGGGGCCTGTCAATTCTCAGTGCTCCACCCACCTCTACGTCACCCTGCGCTGCATGCAGATTGCTTCCCAGCACTACCGCCTCTACGCCGGTGGCGGCCTGCTCTGCGACAGCGTCTGCGATAAGGAATGGCGGGAGACAGAGGCCAAGATGGAAACCATGCGCCAAATCGTCAATCCGTAGAAAGTAAGCGAGCGTTAAATTGCCTATGATGCTAGGATCACAGACCCCACCCCTGCCCCTCCCTTCAAGGGGACCGCATGGCACTCCCCTCCCTTCAAGGGGAGGGGTAGGGGTGGGGTCTGTATAATCCAGTCCTATTAAGTTATTATTAAACGATAGCATCAATTCATCAATCGATAATCTCCCCCAAGGTGTATAGCAATAAAGAGAACGTAAACATACTGACGGCCCTGCTGGTGGCTCATGGCATCAAGCATGCCGTGGTGTGTCCCGGCAGCCGCAACGCGCCAATCGTCCACAACCTGAACGAGTGCCCCGACATCACCTGCTACCCCGTCACCGACGAGCGCTCCGCCGGCTTCTTCGCCTTAGGCATTGCCCAGGCTACCGATGAGCCTGTCGTGGTCTGCGTCACCAGCGGCACGGCATTGCTCAACCTCGCGCCCGCCGTGGCCGAGGCCCACTATCAGCACCAGTCGCTCATCGTCGTCTCTGCCGACCGTCCCGCCGAATGGATTGGACAGCTCGACGGCCAGACGCTCTCCCAGCCCGGCGCACTCGCTCCCTGGGTCTGCAAGACGGTCAATCTGCCAGAGGTGTCTAGTGGAGAGTTCTCCACTCTCAGTTCTCAGTTCTCAGTTCTCCACTCTAAACTACCCAAGGCCTGGTACTGCAATCGTCTGGTGAACGAGGCGCTGATAGAGGCCACCTCCGACCGCCACCCCTGCGTCCACATCAACGTTCCCATCTCCGAGCCGCTCTTCGACTTCTCCGTCGCCCAGCTGCCCGAGGAGCGCGTCATCCGCCGCTATTCCCCCGCTGTCGACTACGACTGTCTGCCGCAGCCGTTCATCGATGACTTCCTGCAGGCCCGCCGCCCCCTCATCGTCTTTGGTCAGCTCAGTCCCCGCCGCTTCCGCTACGAGGGCGTCGACCAGCTCTTCAGCCACGTCATCGTCCTCCGTGAGGCGTTGGCCCCTTTCACCAGCGTCAGCCACTTCGATTCCGTTTTAGAGCGTGGAATGGTGAGTGGTGACGGGGGCCTCCTCCCCCCCGATTTCATCCTCTACGTGGGCGATGCCATCGTGAGCAAACGGCTGAAGCATTTCCTGCGCCAGGCCACCGACGCCCGCTGCTGGCGCATCAGCCTGACGGGCGACGTGGAAGACACCTTCCAGAACCTGCGTGGCATCGTCGTCGGCGATGCCGAGTTCGTTCTGCAGTCGCTCAACAACAAGATGGACAAATACAAGTGTGCCCACCCGGCTGAGCGGGTCAACTTCCGCCGCCAGTGGCTCCGTCTGCTCAAAGGAGCAAAAGAGCAGGCCGAGGCAGCGCAGCTCCCATGGGGAGAGGCGGCTGCCGTGCAGCTTTTCGAGCAGCAGCTCAACGCCAAGTTCACCCCTCACCCCTCACCCCTCACTCCTCACCAAACTCCCTTCGCCGTACATTATGCCAACTCCACGCCCATCCGCCTGGCCAACCGCTATGCCCATGGGCATCCCGTATGGTGCAACCGTGGCGTGAACGGCATCGAGGGCACGCTCAGCACTGCCGCCGGCTTCAGCGTAGCGCTCGCCTCTCTCACCAATCACCCTTTACCAAACACCTTCTGCGTCATCGGCGACCTCAGCTTCTTCTACGACCAGAATGCGCTGTGGAACCAGAACATTGGCGGCAACCTGCGCATTCTTTTGCTGAACAACGGGCACGGAGCCATCTTCGACCAGCTGCCTGGCCTCAGCGAAAGCCCCGTCAGCCACACCTTCGTCGCCGGTCAGCATCAGGCCACCGCTGAAGGCATCTGCCGCCAGAACCACGTGGAATATATGAAAGCCACCAACATGGACGAGCTGCACCAGGGCATCGACCGTCTCCTCAGAGAAGACTCCTCCCGCCCTGTGCTATTGGAAGTCATCGTTACGTCTCCGCCTTGTCAGTAGGAATTAAATAGACTGTAGCGATGCGCTGTTACAAAAAGTTAAATACATAGAGATTTCTGCGACACTTGAATGTTCTTTGCGGAAATCTTTGTACTTTTGCACCCGCAATACAGAAATGTGTTGCCCGCGAAGGTGCACTTAGCTGTGCTTAATTGGGAATGTGAGTGAGAATCTCCGACTGTCCCGCAGCAGTGAACTCCGTTTATGGCTCCTAAGCACAAACGCCATTGCCCATTTGGGTGAGAAGGCGCTTGGGAGTGGAGGAAAGTCTGAAGACCAGCCTTCTTGCGGAAAAATGCCGCCGCGCCACGATGTATGGCGAGGGCAGGCGCAAGAAACATTTTGTGGGTTAAACCAAAAGAAGGACTGTTATGTTCAAGAACTTCTATGGGTTCCATCTCTTGGAGGCGTACCAGCGCCGCAAGCACCATGAGAAGCGGAACCGCCCTGGAAGGGTGTTCAAGAAAACGGTAGAGGCCATTGTGGTCGTCCTTGTGACGCTCGTGCTGTGGAACCTGCCCAGTGATTCATTTGGCATCGACGGGCTGAACGTCGTTCAGCAGCGCATCTTCGCCATCTTTGCCTTCGCCACGCTGATGTGGGTGATGGAGGTGGTGCCCTCGTGGGCCACCAGCGTCGCCATCATGGGCCTGATGCTGCTCTTCTGCAGCGACTCCGGCGTGAAGTTGATGTGCGACCCCGATCAGGTGGGCGCGCTGCTCTCGTACAAGGGCGTGATGGCCTGCTTTGCCGACCCTGTCATCATGCTCTTCATCGGCGGCTTCATCCTGGCCATCGCGGCGACGAAGACCGGCCTCGACGCGCAGCTGGCGAAGGTGCTGCTGAAGCCCTTCGGTACGCGCAGCGAGATGGTGCTCCTGGGCTTCCTGCTCATCACGGGCCTCTTTTCTATGTTCGTGTCAAACACGGCGACGGCAGCCATGATGCTGACGTTCCTCACGCCGGTGTTCAAGCAGCTGCCGCCGGAGGGCAAGGGCCGCATCGCCCTCGCGCTCTCCATCCCCGTGGCTGCCAATCTCGGCGGCATGGGCACGCCCATCGGTACGCCTCCCAATACCATTGCCCTGAAATACCTGAACGACCCCGAGGTGCTGAACCTCAACCTGGGCTTCGGCGAGTGGATGATGTTCATGGTGCCGCTGGTTGTCGTGCTGCTGTTCATCGGCTGGTTGTTGCTGCTCAAGCTGTTCCCTTTCACGCAGAAGCGCATAGAGCTGACCATCGACGGCGGCATGAAGCCAGGCGTGCAGTCGAAGATTGTCATCGTCACGTTCATCGCCACCGTGGCGCTCTGGCTGCTCGACTCGGTGACGGGCATCAACTCCTATACCGTGGCGCTCATCCCCTTCGTTGTCTTCGCCTTGGCCGGCATCATCACCCGTCAGGACCTGGAGGAAATCAACTGGAGCGTCATCTGGATGGTGACCGGCGGCTTTGCCCTGGGCTACGGCCTGAACCAGTCGGGGCTGGCGGCGCTGGCTGTGGAGAGCATCCCCTTCGGCGAGTTCTCGCCCCTGCTCATTCTCATCCTTTCGGGCATCATCTGCTACCTGCTGTCGAACTTCATCTCTAATTCAGCCACGGCTGCACTGCTCATGCCCATCCTCGTGGTGGTCTGCTCGGCCATGGGCGACAAGCTCGATGCCATTGGCGGCACCTCGACGGTGCTCATCGGCGTGGCCATCGCCTCATCGAGTGCCATGATCCTGCCCATCTCCACGCCGCCCAACGCCCTGGCCTACGCCACAAACCTGGTGCAGCAGAAGGACATGGCCCGCATCGGCATCATCGTGGGTATCGTATCCATGCTCCTAGGCTACGCCCTGCTATATCTCTTGGGACTTTTGCACGTCATCTGAACATTGAACGTTGATCATTGACCATTGACCATTGACCATTGAACAATGAACATGAAATCGACCATTGTTATCTACGAACACGAGAACCAGCTCGGAAAGGCATGCGCCAAGCACATCGCCTATCACCTTGGCGCGCAGACCACCTGCACGCACCACGTTCCGGAGGCCATCCTCAATATGGTGGACAACTTCATCCTCTGTATCTCGACATGGACGCCCAACGGGCAGACAGGACAGTGGACCAGCCTGCTGCATAGCCTTGCCCGCCACCGTCTGGACGGCAAGACCTTCGCCTTCTTCTTTTGCCATGACCCAGAGGCCGGAGCCTTCATCTTCGACGGCCTCGACCGTCTGTACGATCTCCTGGCAGGACAGGGGGCAAAAGTTGTGGGCAGCCCGGCGTGGCACCATCGCGATGCCACCATCACCGACTGGATCTGTGAGGTGTCGCCGAACCTATAGGGCTGAACCACCCTACTGCCATAAGTGAAATGATTACCCGTACTATCCTGCCTCGCTGACGAGCCAACGGATATACTCGTCGGAGACATTGTCAATTTCGTTCTTGTCATAGATGGTCAGCAGCGTCACATCGGTGTTGCCGCTTACCAGTACATTCAGCGTCAGTACCCTGGCACCGCCGCTTTTGCCCTTTCCTTTCGAGCCAATGGCCATGCGAATCTTACGCACGCCACCACCCAAATTGTCACCTTGGAAGGGATTCTTCATGAGTTCCTCCTGAAAGACCTCCAGATCATCTGTCAGCGAAAGATACTTTTTGCTCAATCGTCGGAATTGGCGTTTGAACTCATCATGAAGGTACAGCGTCACTTTCATTCTGCTCCCTCCTCCATTCTCAATTCCTTGATGAATTCATTAACGGTTTGTAGCTTGCGCCCCTCATGCTGTGCGGCCTTCACCTCTTTGAGTGCTCGTGTCAGTGTTTTCTTCACATACGCCTTCTGGCGTGCGGTCTTGGCATCATCAGCTTTCGGCTCTACCAGTTTGCCTGCCAGCCACTCACGGTCTTTCTGCGAGAGAGAAAGTCCTTGGATGTACGTCCACAGATTGTTTAATGCAGATGTCGTCATAATCCTATTATGTTATCTGAATGCAAAGTTACGGAAGTTTTCTCACGCTGCCGTCTCTAGATTTCAAATAACAACGAGCTTTTAACATGATTTAGCAGGTGAGAGGCGCAATTTAACAAAATTCTTTGTATCTTTGCAGCAAACTATTTAAAAGACACTACAGCTATGGAAAAAACAAAGACTTGCATGCGCGCGGCCATGGTGCTGCTCGCACTGCTCTGCAGCCTCACAGGTGCCACAGCACAAACAGTTATCGGCTCAGGCACGACCAATGGTCAGCTGCCCATTTCTAGCTGGTCTAGTTATATGCTGAGCCAGCAGATTTATACAGTAGATGAGTTGGGCACTGCGGGATACATCCAGAGCATCGACTTCTACTGCACCGCAGAGATAACTCGCAACCTGGACATCTACATGGTGAGCACCTCGAAAAGCAGCTTTGAGGGCAGTTCAGACTGGGTCAGCGTCACCGCCAACGACCTGGTCTTCAGCGGCAATGTCACCTTTGTCCAGGGCGACTGGACTACCATCACGCTGGCCTATCCTTTCAACTATGACGGGGAGAGCAATATGGTGCTGGTCGTTGACGACAATACTGGACCATCACAGGGTTCGTTTAGTTCGTTCGCATTCCGCGTCTTCGACACTACAGATTATCAGGCACACTATTGTAGTTCCGGCACCATTAACATTGACCCGACGACCCCGTCGAGCTACGAAAGCCTTTCCTCCCCAATCACGAAAAAAAGGAACCAGATACGCCTAGTGAAAGGCAAGGCCCCTACTGTCTGGAAGCCTATGAATGTCACTGCCAGCTGCACGAGTACCACTGCCGAGTTGAGCTGGACGCAGAAAGGCGAGGCCGACGCATGGCAAGTGGCCTACAGGGCTAAGGTGGGAGAAGCCGGTTTCACATTTGTGGGAGCTACGAGCACTTCTTGCACCCTGACTGGCCTCGACTGGGCCACGATTTATGAAGTGAAGGTCATGGCAGTGAAGGGCGATGAAACCAGCGGCTGGTCGCCCCTCATGACCTTCCACACCCCGCTCTGTCCGGAGGGAAGCCAGTGTTTCATCACGCTTGAGCTGAATGCCAAAACCAACTACACATGGAACAACAGCTTTATCAGGGTGGTGGATGTGCAGAGCGGCATAGAGATTGGCACCTATACCTATACCAACAACGCTGGGGGAACGCAATTCTACTCCGTTGCGGTTCCCGATACCAGGGAAATCCAGTTCCAGTGGGTCGGCAGCAGCTTGGCCAACGGATCCTACGTGGTGAGAGACGCTTTCGGCGAAATCATCTTCCAGGGGACAGAGGTCTTTAACGGCCCCATCAACTACACCGTCGAGTGCACTCCCTCAAAGCCCGTCAACCTCGTCGTATCAGAGGTGGGCACCAAAAGCGCTGTGCTGAGTTGGAAGGGTGCCCAGGAAAGCTACAACATCCAGCTGAAGGCAGCTCCGCAGTTGAAAAGCAGTGGCTTGGACACCTTCGTAATGGTAGACGAGGTAGACGAAGATGACATCACCAGTGAGTTGAAGGAATACACCTTCGACCTCAGCGCTTATGGCGGCAAAGTGGCTATTGCCATTCGCCACTACGGCGTCACCAACTCGTCCATTCTGTATGTGGATGACATCACGTTAACGAATTCCTCCAATGAAGTTATCCTCTTTGAGGACTTTGAGGACGGCACGATGCCAGCCGGCTGGCTGAACGTGGATGCCGACGGCGACGGAAATGTATGGGGGGTAAAGCATTTTAGGAGGGATTATTGCAACGGTGAATATGGTGCCAATTCGGCAGGCGAGACTCCCGACGACTGGCTCATCATCCCCGATGTGGAGCTGGGCGGCATGCTGACGCTGAGGGCCAGAAGATCACAGTACAGCGCAGTCAAGTTCGGCGTGTTTATCTCCTCCGACAATGATGCGTTTACTGAAGCCTCCTGCTTCACCAAAGATATAGATAATGTCACCAGTCCGTCCACCCTTACCGACCTGCAGCCCGGAACAACCTACTTGGTGAAGGTGCAGGGCAAAATTGACGACGCAACCGAGACCGAGTGGAGCAAGCCCGTGACCTTCACCACCAGCAACGTCCTGCTGGGCGACGTGAACAACAGCGGCGACGTGACGCCTGCCGACGCCATCATGATCCTATACAGGTACTTCGGCGTGGAGCAGGCTAACTTCAACGCGGCGGCCGCCGATGTGAACCAGGACCAGAACATCAGCCCCGCCGACGCCATCGAGGCCCTCTACATCTACTTCGGCACCAACGGCGGCAATGCCCGTGCCCTTCGCCCGAAAGAGGATGACGGCCAGGAGCCGGAGTAATATATACGCGCGAAAAAAGGTGCTACTCGTGCTACTTTGGTGGCTAATATGCTTGTTTACAACTAGTTGCTGGTAGCGCCAACGCGTAAAAAGGAGCTACTGAGGCGCTACTCTGCCGCTACTGCCTGTTTGGGTTGAAGGCTCTAGAGAATGGAGGGAAATAGGCACGCCGTTTGGAAAAATACGCACGCCGTTTGAATCTGAATTTTAATTTATTTTGTAACGATAATGCTTGCCTCCGGATTTTTGCGTGGCCTGCCACGCTTCCTGCCAACCTTTCTTGACTTATAGCCGGACTCACAGCCCTTGGGCACCTCAAGTTCGAAAGCCCTACATATCTCCTGCTGATCCCCTACGAAGGGGGTTATCTTCATTGCGTGTCCCTTATGCTCTATACACCTGATTGGGCGCATCTCGTCGAGAATGTCCAGCGATGAGGGAAACATTTTCTTGAGCGTTGTTGTCTTCCAGACATGCCGCAGGTGTGAACTCATGATGAGCGACACGAACAGGATGAACAGTCTGCCGGTCTTTCCGTCCTCCGACCAGTTCCCCTGCCTGTCCGAGGCCATCTCAGACTTCATCTGCTGGAAGTATTTCTCCTGCTCGTCACGGAGCTGGTATGCGTCCATTGCCTCCGGTGCGGTCATGTCAAGCTTGAGGGTCAGGCTGGCAAAGAACCCGGCGGTGAGGATGGCCTCGTCAAACTTCTCCTTGTCGGGCGTGAAAGACTCTATCCTGCCGTCCTTGCCCACTTTGACGATGAGGAGGTCGTATTCCCTGCGGAGCGTGTCTGCGTCCGGAGCCGCTTCGCCCGCAGCCTGTATCTCTTCCATGGCCTTCTTCTGTCCCTGCAGTTTCATCTCCGTACACATGACCTTCTCTCCACGGACAGTCGGGTCAAAGAACAGGTTAAGCCTGAGCCTGTCGGCCTTCTTCGTACCCGCCTGCGTCTTGACCTCGTAGTCTATGTCATACTGCTTGCAGTACACCTTGTTCTCCACGCCGAACTCCATCCCGTCAGGCTTCGCGCCGAACTGCCCGAAGGCGCGTATCTTCTCAAGCGGGATTCTCTGGTTGACCTTGACGGCCATGATGGCGCGCCTGTCCTTTAGGATGAAGTCCTCCAGCACCTTGGTGCTCATGTAGCCGCGGTCGGTGATGAATATCACATCGGGGAAATCCGCATGGTCTATGTCGGTGGTGATGGCGTCCATCGTCCTTGAGTCCGGTATGTTGCCGGGGAACGTCCTGTAGTATATGGGCATGTGCTGATTTAGCGTGTACACCACCACCTCGTCGGTCTGCTCAAGCGGCATTCCCTCTTTGTTGTGTCCCCACCGGATGTCTGCAAGTGAGCTGCCGTATGCCGAGCGGCTCGTGGAGTCCACTGCGCACAGCTCCCCTTTGCCGACCCTTCCGGCCCTGAGCTTCAGCAGCTTCATCCTGTGGCACTCCTTGATGCCCTGCGTCAGGCGGGTGATGTCACCGGGGGTGAGCAGGCGGGATGTCGGGAACTTGTACACCTCCTGGTGGCGGGCCAGGCGTGAGTAGGAGAAGTTGGTTATATAGGGGAACATGGCTAGCGTCATGATGTCGTCCACCATGTCCTTGTTGCCGTCAAAGACCTCCTCAAGATCCTGCCGAATACCAGTCTTTTCGGCAATCCGCTCCAGAAGCCACGTCGCACCGTAAAGTCTGTTCCTGTCATCCTCGCCTGATGTGGGACGGCCCGGTCCGCGACTGGCGGAGAGTTTCCTTATTTCACTCAGGTCCCAGTTTTCAGGGAAAAACAGCTTGCCGCGCTCCTCGGGCGAAGCGTAGATATACCGATGGTTGGGGATGAATCTCATGTCCTCGGTTACCGTACCCCAATGGACACTCTTGTTGGTGTTCTTGCCGGTGGCTTCATTGAAAACCCGAGGACGGGTGGACGCATACCTGTAGCCTCCATTGATGTGGAGGGTCACTTTGTTTGCCGTTTCTGCACTAATTGGTCTTGCCATTGTAACGATTTTGTCTTTAGCCATTACAAATATAGCAATTAAATTTGAATCGTGCAAGAAAAGAATAGTAAAGAAACCGTTTATTTACAGATATTTAACAAGAAGTAAGCGTTTAGCCGTTACAAATTAAATTAAAATTCAGAAAGATATGAATGAGTCATCATAAATATCAATTTTGATTTTCTTATACAATCGCATTCTTCTTTTATACCATTTGTAAAAGTGAAGATTGCCACGAACATATCGTAACCATCCCATTTTCGACGTACCCCTCTAAACCAGTGCTGCACCATCCTGCGTAGGACGGTGCAGCACTAGTTGTGTTAGTCGCGTGTCGCTATTTGCTCTTGAGTTCTTCCGCCACTTCGTAGGGGAGCAAGGCCGTGAGTTGTTCCGTGGTCATGCCGTCGCTCAGCCTGGGCAGTATGGTCTCGAAGTATTTGTATGGCTCGATGCCGAGCATATTGCAGGATCCTATGAGGGTAAGGTATATGGCGGTGTCGCGCGCCGACTCGTCGCTGTCGACGAAGAGCCAGTTCTTGCGTCCGAGGGTGATGGGCCTGATGCTGCGCTCGATGAGGTTATCCAAATGTTGGTATAATGGGGGAGAAAAAGCCATTTGCTAGCATATTTTTGCCCCAAAAGGTAAAGATTTAATTGTTTTTGGGGCAAAATGGAGTCAAAAGTGAAGTCTGAGGGCGACATGTCAATGAAGTCAGATGCTGATGTGGCTATGAGAAAACCTGCACAAACAACACGCTCTTGAGGTTTACAAAGGTTAAATACGTTAAATCTTCGTCATTTTCCATCTCTTTAGAATCTACGTCATCACTTTTCTGCCGTTTAACACACTAGTCGTTGATATAAAAGCATTTGCAAATACTATTATGATAACAAACGAAATTTACTTTTTAAAGTGGACTCAAAAAGTTTACCAGATTGAGGTCAGCCGGTGGTATCGGCTAATCATCCACCAGCCCTGCCCTGACTCTGTACTTTTCTATCTCTATCATGACATCCCGCTGAATTTTGAAAAACAATTTGAGCATGGCTTCCAGGTAATTGTCAAGATGTATAATATCTTCCACAAAGAGGATGGTGTAGCGGCTGGACAGATCAATCGTTCTCTCCTCTTCATCGAAAGAGTAGTACACGATGGCACGTCCATGGGAATTTACCTTGTTGACCGCTTTCTGCATACAAGCAAACTCCTCGATGTCTCCGTCCATCGGCATCTCATACCAGCACAAATGGCTCAAGGTGATATTAGAACAATCTTGTTGGCATTGAATGAAGAATATTTGTCCCCGGTAGCAAAAATGGATTAAATGGATGAATGGCACTTCCTTCTCTACTGTGCAGTGACACCCCATCTCCCTCAGTGCTTTCAACACTAAGTCTTCCGTTGCCGGCTTCACCGTTTCGATGTTAACCATTGGCACGGCGGACACATCCGGTTCTTGCTTCTTCCGCTTCCTCCTTGGCTTCTTCTGTTCCATCAGCTTCCTCTCTTCTTCCTGTTCCATTTGTTCAATCGGCTTTTGCTGTTCCTTCTGGTTCTTCTTTTCCATCTGTTCAATCAGCTTTTGCTGAAAGTGGTCCTATTCCTAGTCCCATGTTGTTTGTAATTTGGTTGCAAAGATAGTGTTTTTTCTCCAAACAACCAAATATATTTACGCCCACAAGCCTTGCGGAATGCACTTTGGCGAGCGAAGTACTTAGGTAGTAACCCAGTCCACCAAGTTGCGCGGCAGGCTGATTCTTTTCACATCTCCGCGCCTGCCGTCAATGTAATAATGCCTGGCGATGTGGTTGTCGAACTGTCCCACGAACGCCCCACGTATTCGTGCGCACTTCTCGTTGATAGAGTTGAGCGTAGGATTGGTAACGTCCTCTATGCTCCTCGTCACCCTTTCCGTCAGCCCCTCTGGTTTCAGCTTCAGATAAATCCGTGTCAGCTCCTCCCTGTAGTCAGGCAGATCTTTGAAAAAGATACCCTCTGGATGATTCAGGAAGAGCAGGAAGACCGCCTTCACCAGCGGCTCCATCTTGATCTCCATGTTGTTGTAGTCTGGCAGTATGATTCGGTAGTCCTTGGTGATGACCATCCGGCTCGGCCGGTCGTCAGGATGCAGCAGCTGTTCCAGTATCTTCTCGGCAATGCCGCGCTGTCGCAGTTTGGCAATCCGCTCCCTCACCTCCTCCATCAGGTCGTTCGTGTCCTCATCGTCCAGCTGCGAATTGAAACTTCTGTCTGCATCTTCCTCGACTTTACAGTATGAGATGTCCCGGTGGTCAGCATAGACATTCTGCCCTTTGTCTTCTGGAGGTAAAAGGTTGGGAGAATATTTCTCCTTAAGAATCTGACGTTCAATCCTATGCAGCTGTTCGCCGATGGACTCCATCCCTTTCGACGACAGCGGATAGAAGCGGTTCACTGCCACCTTCTTGTTGCCACTCCTGTGAATATCCTCCGTTCGGATGAATCCCTGCTTGATGCGTTTCCTGTCATCGGGGTGCGTCAGGTATTGCAGCAGGAAGTCATTCCCCACAGCCGCAGTCTTCAGTTCAGCCTCTGTCAGGTACGGAGCTCTGTATTGCATCACCTCCTTGCTGGCCAGACGCCTCATCAGCAAGGGCAGATAGACGATGTGGAATCCCGTCATCATCCCCCATCCCTCAAACACCTCCGGCTGTTTCTCAAACAGCTCTTCCAGCGTCTTGTCCTCCTCGCTCGCCACGTAGATCAGCTCCTTGGGAGCCAGCTTCCCTTTCAGCGAGAATTCAAACCTGTTGTCATCCAGCGTGTCCAGCTTCTGCACATCGTCGGGCGGCAGCAGCCTCGGCTCCTTGTCCTTCCCTTCTGCCTCCTTCCTCTCCACGAAGAACAGCACAACCAACCCGATGGCCACCACCACGTCGATGACGTTCCATACCGTCCGTCCCAGCCCCACCTTAGCAAACGGCTGGAAGAGCAGGGCCAGTGTGATGAGCGTCCACATCATCCCGCTTCTCCTCCTCATGAAATATCGGTAGGCCATCACGCTGAACGCCACCGTCGCCAACAGTCTCACCAGCGTGAAGTAGCCGTAGGGCATCCCAGGAATCAGGCAAAGCAGCAGAATGGCTGCCAGTACAAGATAAAGTTGTTTAGGCATAGTTCTCCTTTCTTTAATTTTAGTTCCATTGTGATATATCTGCAAACGATTCCACTTTCTCCTCTATGTCGTCAGGCAGGGCAGGAAAGAAATCCATTCCCGTTATCCTTTCGACATCATCTACTGTGTTGATGAACTGGTCTTTTTTCTTCGTCCCTTCATTGTTCCTGATGACAAAGCCGATGGCCTTAGGCTCACCCTGCAAGCACAGTATCACCTTGAAGAACGCTTCTGGCACCACCACTTTGTTCTCTCCTATCGTCTCATGCTCCCTGTTCAGCAGCACAGGTCCACAGACGATGTACACGTCTCCATATCTCTTCGCCCACTTCCGGCAGTCCTGTTCTATCTTGTTCCACAGCCCACTGTTCAGGCTCCTGTGTTGCGGGCAGATGTTGGTCAGCAGATTCGATTCCCTCATGGCGATGCTATCCCATTTGTTATCTCCTGCCGGGCACATGTGTCCATGCGTCCACTCTGTGTTCTTATAGTCCTCATTCGTTGCCCTCGGCTCTGGCACCTCTTCATCCTCCACGTACCCTCCAAAGCGTTTTATTTCTCCATCAGCATGCTCTGCAGTCAGGTGCCAGGCCACCCAGTTGGGGAGTTTCAAGCTAGGATTATAAGAGACTGTGTAGCTTGTCCTCATAAAGATCACCTCTCCGGCGTCCTTGATTGGCGCAGGAATCTCAATCTTTTTGTTTGCCTGAGTGTGACAGGAACAGAGAGCAAATGCTGTGACAAGATATATCAGCCAGGACATCATTTTAACTACAACTTAAATGTTACGACCCTGTTGTCAGCCAAATACTGTTTTTGGGGATGCTTCAATGCTTCTTTGTATAGTTCAAAAGTTGTTTCCAATGCTTTTTTGCAGTCAATCCCAGAAACAATATTTGTATCTATATTTATAGGGTGTTTGTTATCCATCTGATAAGTAGCGACGAACTGCTCAATCATCTTGTTCAGCTCGGCGACGGCTTGCTGGTATTGCATGCAGCTTATCAGCACTTTGATGACACCAAGAATATACAACAGATATTCTTTTGTGGAAGTGTTGGCTTCGTTTTTGTTAATGTATTCCGCAAATCTTTCACATTCCTGATTCTGAATCGCCGATAAATTGGGTATATCCACTATTATCGGGTCTTTATCGCTGTTATACATTCTTATCTTGTTAAGAAAATCAAAGATGGTCGTGTCGGTTATGATGTCGCTGTAAGTTATGGCTTTTGTAAGAAACAGACCATTCAATGACTTAACACGGCTTAATGCCACATAAAGTTGACCTGGTGCAAAGATGTGGCTGTTTAAGTCCAGTATCACCTTTTCGTAGGTTTGTCCTTGTGACTTGTGAATGGTGAAAGCATACGCCAATTTTAAAGGGAATTGAGTAGTCCTTTGGATATGCTTTTTTTTCCTGTGAAGACTATGCTTATTGTTGTCATACTCCATTTCATACCGATACTCATTCATCTGTTTCGACTTGTACTTGTCGTTGGGATTGGGGCATAAAACCCGCCCGGTTCTCTCTGATTGTATTGTGAAATAAGTGCCATTGAAGTCAATCACAGTACCAAAGTCACCATTCAGATAACCATAAAATTTGCTGTTCTTGGTGAACATAACTTTTGCCCCCTTCTTGAACTGCAGCTGTGATTCGTACTGTGATGGAATCACTATTTTGTGAATATCTTCACTACATGGCAAACTGCTATGCTTGATTGTCACATGACCACTGCCATCTCTTTTTAGTACCTGATATTCTGCGTCTAATGTTTTGGTTTCTCCTGGAAGACTATCCAATTTTCTTTTGTTGACCTGTCTTACTTCCTCGTTGGATGAAGCAACGTATATTGCATCAGTCGGGAGGTTGCTTGTTACACGTCTATTCAGGGCGTTTACAGCTGCCAACTTTTCTTCTGTACTTAAAGGCTTTCTGAAAGAGTCTAGAAGACGGACATATTCAGGGTCGTTAAGCTGCCTGAAAGACTTCGTGAGCTCAAATAGTTTTATGCTGCTTAGATGATTCTGTATAACGTGACTGTTGAAGAAGTATATGCCTCCGTATTCCTTTTTCAGGTATGCCAAAACTGCTTCATCACTTACAATTGGCGGAAGTTGAAACAGGTCACCCACAACTACAACAGGGATACCACCAAAAGGGAGATTGTTGCCCATGCACTTTTGGCAGATAACATTCATCATTTCGAATGTATCGGCACGCACCATAGATATTTCGTCAATGATGAGCATCGTTATTTGCCTTATCCTGTAAGCAAACAATTCACATCTCTCGGAAGACAAGTTCTGTGGATTTTGAAATCCCTCTTCCAAGTCATCGAAAGCGCCATAAAAGAAGGAGTGTAGCGTCCTCGCATTTTTATATAAAGTCGCAGCCAAATTAGTAGGTGTCAATACCTGACAGCCAGCAACTAAACTGACAATCTTGTTGATTGTGAAGGTTTTTCCACATCCAGCCTTCCCGTGAATGAAAGTAATGCCTTTTGGCTTCGTCCTCAGATAGTCAAGAACATGTTCTTGACTACAACCTTTAGCTTCAACGTAGTTAATTGTATTCATATAGCACATCTCATTTCATGTTTGTTGATACTCGTCCTCTACATCTCCAAGTTTTTCTTTACACCACTCGCATAACGTCTTACTATCACTAATTTGATAGAGAACACCGTTCCTGCGTTGAATATCCTTTGAGTGATGATACTATGGCAGAGGCACCTAAATAGCTTAGCCCACCAAAAACGAGTACAGAGCCCCCCCTTTCAACCTTACGTTCTTTAATGCCTCCAGGTCTGAGTCTTGTAATAAATCTTCCTTTTGCTAAGCTTCTTTTATCAGTCTAATATTACTTCTTCAATCGTTAAGTTTTGAACTCTCAATCCAACAATCTTGTATACTGATAGGATATTCTCAGATATTGGCGTAGTATTGAAATACTGCGGGTAGGTCGTATTCCATGCGTTAAGTTCTTCTGCATCCGTATGAATAAACAGGAAACGAGCCTGTGGCTTAAGTAAAGCTGTTCTCCGAATCTGGCAGAATGGTACTGACTTGGTGTCAAGGACAGGCAACAGGTTCTTTGCCGAAGCGTATCCCTTGTCGAGGTATGGGTAATCTCTAGTCTCAAAAATATGACGGAACACAGTGAATTCATTTAGCAGAGCCCCAATATGAACAAGTACATTCTGCTTCAGTTTACGTTTGTAGGCGATAATGTGCTCATCATCAAGTTGGAATTCCTTGAAGTACTCATATAGATGCATTCCATTGGTTATCTCGTCTTTATTCTCCTCAAAGTATTTATTGAGCTGTTCATTGGATAGTAACGGGATGAACGGATCTTTTACTATAGGCTCCATGGCATCAAGTCCCTTCTGCTCTTCTTTATACCATGTGGCAAGATTTCCAATAAAGGCCTTCATGCCTTGATAAGTCTTGTCAACAGATGCCTTTAGGGACAGTAGTTTATCGATTACCATTCCAGCCACGTGCATCCTCATTTTCTGTTCATTGGCCTGATCTTGCAGTCTATGCATCTTTTCAGACAATTTCGCTGTCATATCCTCGTATTCTTTTTCCATCCTATGGCGCTGGCTGTTAGCCCACCACCAATAGAACATCAAAATGATAGCCACACCTCCAAATACTCCCAAAAGAATATAACACCATTTATTTTGGAGCCAATCGGTAAAGTTATCATAGAAAGAAGAGATAGCACCCCATGTAATGGCAAGAATCACGCCTGCAGCAATCATGTATAGTTTTGCTTTCCATGTGTTTGAATCGTGTTCGTGAAGAGCATTACCTCGTTCAATTTCATTGATGTTGTCACGTTTCTTTTTTATACCTTTGATTCTTTCGCCCAATACTCCCATGTGCTCTTCCATGATTTCTGTGCGCACAGACTGTCTACCCAACATCTGCATAAGCATCTCATAGTCCATCCTTATCTTGGCATCCTCTTCTTGCATCTTCTTGAGGTGAACTTGTTCCTCGTCCACAAGATTCTTGATGACATGAGTTTTAATGACTGCATCATTCATGTTGAACTTCACCGTCTGTTTGGTTCCCTTACTACCACCGCTCACAGCAATCTTTACATCATTTAGGTAACTAAATTCTGCAACGATACAGGCCATTCGGTTCAACTCTGGATCGCTAATATAAGAATATGGTATATAGCAATATCCCTTGTCACCAAAATGTTCTCCCCAAGAGTTCCTTACCAAGAAGAATTTGGTGTCATCTGAATAGCCTACAATGACCATTGCGTGATAACCAAAATCTGCCGACTCAATTTCTTCTTCTGTCGGACGTTTTACAAATCCTGATGTGGCGTTGAAAGAGTCGAATATTTTCAATGATATGGCAACTGGATAGCCCTCTTGAATGGCCGACTTGATATCATTCTCTGTAATGTTGACATTAAGAGCTTTAGTAATACGTCGTTTTTCTCCATCAAGATAGGCATCGTCAGAAGGAACGTCGCTCAGCAAGCATGTATTCGGATGCAGTGCTTCTGTGCAAATACCTTGTTCACCGATACTAGCAATAACATCTTGAAAACTACTACCTGAATCTTCTAGTTCTTTGCCGTTTAGATGGCGCACATTGTAATACACAAACGCTTCTGAAAGGTCTGCTTCTTCATTAATGTAACGTTTTATGATATACTCGTATATTGAAGAGATGGCATATACGGTACAAGCACCTATCTGCCCCTGATCCTTGACCTTCGTAAAGTATTCCCTTAGGTTGACGTTTTTTTCTTTTATATCCTTGGCTTTGTAGGTTTCATTAAACTTTAACTCCTCATGCTTGATGTCAAATTGGTATTCATTGCCTTCTACTACAAAGCCCTTCTCTGTAAGACGTTTCCCACTATCCTCAGCATTCTGAGTCATTGCGCCGATTTCATCCAGTTCCTTGCTCTTTTCTCGGATGTAGTTGGTCGATTGACGTATTTCGTTACGAAGCTTTTGTAATTTTTCTATAGGAAGAGACACGTGACCATCCTCATCAGCACACAAATCACCAAGTGGGCCATAGATGATGGTATCCTCTTCACTTGGGTCTTCTGATGGTATTTTGGAAACGCATGCATTATTGGCCTCAATAAAATAATTTGCTACTTCTTCATCAAAATTGTCGATAGTTAACTGCTTGTCTGCAAAAAGATTTCCTTTCAAGAAAGCATCATCATAGCCCAACACCATAGCCAGAATACCCTGTTTCTCTGGCAGAGAATACTGTGGGGCTAAAATGTATGATGTCAAGTCTTCAAAAACCTCCTTAAACTTGTTGTTCAATGGTTCCGCTGTTTGAGCTATAATGGTCTCTTGCGAAGTGTTTATTCTCCATAACGGAGTAATGGATTGTTCATAGAAATCAGAGAAAAGGTTCTTATGTCTTGTAAGACACTCATTGGCAATAATGGCCACTTTGTTAAGGTCGACTTCCTCAGCAGTAACGTCTTCACGCTCCATAATTCGCAGATAAGAACGGCGCAGCAGATAGTTCTCAAAATAATATTTGTCTAGATTCATCACTGATAGTCCTAGAGCTGTAGCCAAGTGTTTTCTATCAAAGATACCTGCCTGGGTGAAAACGGTGTTGTATTTCTCAACGCATATTAAAGCGAGTTCACCCAATATACGGAGGAATGAGTCCTGATCAAGATTCAAAGCATACCCATCACTATTGGTGTTTTGCATGACAACAATCTGCTCCAGGGTATTCTGTTCTAACTTCAAGTCGGCAAACTTCTTCAAATTATCCTTCTGAATAACTTTCTTTTTTGCTTCCTCATCTGCTGTGATATTGCGGAATTCCTCAGGAGAGATAATACTGCCAAGATTCTCACACAGTCCAACTACCATAATGGTATATCGAGATTGTATGTTACTTGTAGCTCCAATAATACGGATAGCCTCTTCACATGCTTGGACATCATATATGGGTACAATAAGAGATAGGAGTAAACTGTTACTGTCGCCAGGATTGTTGATAGTGACAGTACTCTGATGTAGTTTTTGGAAGAAATGCTGCACGTCCAAGGCTCTATCTGCTCCTGTGAGCGTCTCAATTTCATCCAGTTTGGTATTATACATATCCATCATTGTAGAGACAAAGTCAAAAGAGTCGCTCCCGTCTCTGACAGCTTTCTTGATTTCTGTTTTCCCATCCTCGAATGACCAAGTCACTGAGGTGAAGAATGAAGAAGCGTCTGCCTCTCCATACTTCAATATATACTTGCCAAGACGAGCAGCAAATTGCTTCAAGTCTTGTCCGATTAGTATTGTTGCGGTATGTCTCATAAGCAATCTGGCCGCATAAACAAGTTATTTATTCTAACGTCTCAATGAATCTCAGCTCTTTCTCCATCAGGTCGGCAATCTGCTCGTTGCCTTTTGATAGCAATTCGTCGTTGTCCATGAACAACTGGGAGTATTTTTCGCGATAGTTGGCCTTTACGTCAGCACGTAGTTGCTTGATAGCATCCTGACCATGATCTTTGTGCCAATTAACGATGAAATCCTTGAACTGAGGACGAAGTGTAAAGATATCAGCGACAAAGTTCTTGAACGCATCGTCACGATAATTGGCCAATTCTACCCAATAGTCAAATAGAGCCTTGCCACTCTTCTTGTTTTTTACATAATACTTGCCATTCTCGTTCTTGATAAGACCAAAAACAAATCCACGTACCCACAATTCAATATCCTTAGCTCCATCTTCCTTGACTGGCTCTAGCGAGAAGTTCTCCTTCATCATCCTGTTATATAAGTTGAAGTCGAAATGGGAGAAAATTGTACTATTGATGTACTTCTGACGATAACTCTCTAGAGAACCGATGAAGTAAGCGGGAACAACACCTATTTGATTGTATATAATAATGCGATCGTTCATTCCCAGCCGGGTAAAGTTAATCTTCTCACCGCCTGCAAGACATTCCAATCTGCCGTTATCGCTCAATATCGTACTATTCATTGGAACACCAACGTATGTGAAGTGAGCCACCCGATAGCCAACTTCGCCACGTGTGTTAATGTTCAATAACGGAGCAGCCTTTCCAAGAGCCATGCGAAGGATTCTATTCAATTCCTCAGGATTATCCTGATCCATTTTCTTCATCACATCGTCAATTGTCGTATTAGCCCATTTCTTTGCGGTAGGCAAGGTAAGTGCGTAGTTTAACAATGCCCTTTCTATTTCCTGAGCTGGTTGGGTGTCTATATCGTAGAATTTCTCCAAGTAAGGCAGTTTACCAAGGAAATCAATAATCTGAATCTCCTCGTCATTAATACCGATCGTATTGATAGCGAGTTTGGCAAGGTCTATTTGGAACGATGCGGTATTGTAACGACTAATATTATTCTGTAAAGCAGAAATTCTGTTAGTGATAGCAGTATTAACGGCTCTCAACTTATTCTCAATTTCTCGAATCTTAAGCTTTTCGTCACCAATTGCTTGCATCAAAGCACTGAAGAAGGTAATAGCTCCGTCTCTGCGTTTCAATTCACGGATATTTATTGCTAATGCCATACCTGCTTCGCAAACCACCTGACGGAGATCTTCTATTCTGTTTTTACTCTTAAAGAAGTGACCGCTATATTCTTTCAAATCTGCGCAAGCCACCTTAATGGAATTTTCTATACGAGGCTGAGCTTCGTTCAATTTGTCTTTCTCGTCGTTCATCTCACCAAGGAAGAGCTCTACTTGACTCTGGAGCCCGTCAAGAACATCATTAGCAAGTCCAACACCACACTCCTGGTTGATGTTCTTCACCACCAAATTGTGTAGTTCGCACAGTACACGCTTCTTCAGTTCCAAAATTTTATTCTTGACTTCTTCGTCTTTGGGACGAGCAGCCTCAACAAATGCTTTTACCGATGTCTCTGCTGCTTGGTCATCATCAATGTCTTCCAGTGGGAATTTGGGATTTTTGGGTAAAAGGAAGTCGATGACATTATCGTTTTCGGGACCACCATTTTCACGGATGTTTACCTCGGGAGAATCAATCCAGTTGTTTACAATCATATTTGCATCAATGCAACTGCTAACCATGCGTTGAATGATGCGCTGAGCATTCTTTAAGGCATTTATTTCGCACATGTCCTGGCCTCGGAAAAGAATCTCGCAAGCTCCCATTCCGCTGACCCATGCACGTTTGTTGCCAACCATCCCATCGCCATTCATGATGCTCTTCTCAACATTGTCAGTTACAGAATCTACTGATCCAGAAAGTTCGCCAGATGAGGTGACAAGAGCGAGTGAAATCATTTCGGCAAGTTGATCAATATTGCTGTACGAGTCACCGCCTTTGTTTTTGTTGTCAATGAAGAAAAACGCAGAGAATGGCCTGCTCTTGACTTCTTGGGTGGCTGTTACATAATCAAACAGCAATCCTTCTGTGCCATTGAGGTGCATGAAGTAGTCAAGATCTAGAATGCTGCCGTAAGTGTTGGGTTTCACTCGATCCATACCATACTGCGACATAGACTCAAACACATCAGGAAGAACAGCATAGCCTGTAACCTTGCACTTCCCTAATGCATGACGAATGACATATGCCATGTTGAGGAATGTTCCAGCTCCTGTACCGCCGCTCAGAGAAAAAACCATATGAACTTCAACGTCACCTACAAAATCTGCATCGTATTTGGGATTGGTCTTGATGTTTGCATCGGTGATTCTGAGGACAGCATCTTTAACTTTGTTATCAAGGTTCTCGTAATTGCAGGTAAATGCAAAACGTCCGTTGCTGCGAATCTGACCTGCGCCTTTGGTCATAGCGGTAAGTGCAAATACACTGTCGGGATGAACCCATCCAAAGTGTTGTCTACTAGTAATATAAGCAGCTTGAGCATCTTCTACCTGAATTGGTGTCTGCTCATTTGGGGCTAGCGAAACAGGTCCATATTTACTTGGCAATTCTTTCTTATAAGCATCACCATCAGTATCTACTCCGAGAAAGCCAATCATTGGGGGGACTTCACCGTATGTTTCAACGAACATCTTCTTTGTGTGCAGCAAAGCATTTATACCTGTACCGCCGAGGCCTACATAGAGGCATCTTTTAATTTTTGTAGCCATAATATCTTTGTTTAAGTTTTGCTAATTGATTGATATTTTAATTTTTGTCTTATCATTGATGTTCTCTACGACATAATCGTTAGGAGCTTTCAGCATAAAGGTGTAAGAATCAAAAACATAATCCTTTGTCCTCACAACTCTTAAAGTCTTTTTCTTTGTTCCTGCCTCAAATGCTAAAGGCGAAGTCCAGATTTCATTCTTTTTATAGAGTATCTCACCAGTAAATATTCTGTTGATAAAACTTTGTTTTTTTGTTTTATTAGTGAATTCAACTCTACGCTTACCTTTTACATTCACCCTGCTGAAGTAGGGATCGTTAATCTGTATGGTACTAATATTAATAGTTGGATACTTAAAACGTTTAATAAGTAAGAACCACATAAACAATGCTGTCAGAACTGAAATTATCAACCACATCAATGTTGTCTTCAGTGGATTCCAATTGACCACATACTTGGAGCGCAATGACATCTGATAATGTTCGACAGGTTCATCATTAATTTTGTCAAGATCCTGTTTTGCTGTTGCTTTTATAGCTAGATAACGTTTCCCCTCTTTTGCTGTTGGACTAAAAACTATTGAAAGAATACTCGATGTGTTATCATTGCTGCGTATCGTAATCTTGTCGTTGTTCAGTGGCAGACCATTATAGAATAGCAGGAAGTCCTTACTTCCGTCTGGGTCAGTGATTTGGAACTCGATAGTAGAGCTGTCTTTTTTTGCCTCATCGTTGAAAGCCGCCTTCAAATCAACACTGAGTGTATCAGGATCGCTTGCTCCCCAGAACAAGAAACTGTCATACCAAGTAGCTTTACCCATATCGGTTTCCTCGGACAATATTTCTAAAGTGCGCTCTGGCTTATTTGTCATATGCACTTTCACAGTCGGATTGATGATGTTTATATCATTAGATTGAACGTCGAAGGAAAAATTATAGATTTCAGGGAGAACTTTGTTAATCTGAGGTATTGGTTGTTTCGCAACAATTTGAACTGGCACAATTCCGCCATCAATCATATTTTTCACGAGTTTAACATCAAAGTACGGGTCATTACAAACTGCTTTGGCTGTATATTTGCCTGCTGAGGAGAAATTAATATTATGTGTCCTGTCAAGGTTCAGCGTGTTAGCATAAATAATCAACCCATTGTCGAATCCGCCGAATACAGGAATACCTTTCGATGCATCAACAACAAATTCATTGTTACAAATGTCGATAACCTTCGCGACGTTTTGGTCAATAGCTGCCTCTGTTAATTGGACATAGAATGCATATGTATTTAAGTATTTCCCGCACCATTCGCTCAGTTTCTTGGCAACAGCCGCCATTCCGTTTTTCGTATCTTTGCCATCAGTTAGCAATATGATGTAGTTATCTTTGTGCAAGTCGATATATCTGTCTGTGGCATCCCAAGCATCACAGATGTTAGTACCAGTGATGCGTAGAACATACCCGTCTATTTTTTCTTCAATTTCTTTCCATTTCTTATCATTAAAGTTTTCCGCATTAAAGTTTATACTGGGAAGTACATTCCCTTGAAACGGAATAACATGAAGGGCTGTGCCGGGTGTGTGTTTCTCGAGTTCGTTCTTTAAATAGATTTTGGTCGGTGCCCAGATGGTTGGGCTACCATTAAAGCCTATCATAGACTTTGTGCAGTCAAGCAGATATATGTAGTTTCGCTCACGTTGTGCAAGCAATGTCATGGGGAGTAGTACCAGAAGTAATAATAATATTCGTTTCATACCAATTATATCTATGCCGATGTGCTCCCTTTTCGGCTATTATTGTTTTAGGTCCAGCACACACAAAAAAGCGTGGAGCCAGTTCTGTGCTTGGACTATAGTCTAATACTCTCACATTGCCCTATTAGGTCTAGTCGAGCAACGCTGAAAGCCCCATGCCGATGTATAATTATGCCACCATTGCTGATGGGCATAATGGTCTACACCACTAAGGGGTGTTCCCGTTGCTTTGGTCTTGAGCAATAGTTTTGAATGTGCGATATTCTTAGGCCGTCAAACCCAAAGCGTCCAGAAAACGCCTTTTGTATGTATGTGTCCCGCCTCATGAGATTACCCAAGGGCTTTCAGCATTCGGAAAGGACTTTGCAAAGATAAAGAGTTTTTTTGAACTGACCAAATAATTCGGGCGGAAATTTCAAAAGTATTCTTCCGCAAGCCTTGTGGACGTGAAAAAGGGAACTGCACGAGGGGAGGGGGGCTGTGGAAATCCGACCGTGCGTCGGTGCCCCGGTCGTCGGCAGCCTGAATGGTGGAGCCTTGTGGTTGTGAAAAAGGATTCGATTGTTGGCGGATTCCTATTCTTTTGATGGCCTTTGTACATATAGATGTTTGCTGCCCAAATAAAGGTTGGGGCGCTCAGACGTGTTTGTGGCGTGTCGGAATTTGCTATAAATGCTTTTTTTTGCGTTCAAGGGTGACAGGGTGTCAGAATGTCCTGCCACAAAGGGATTGCGGTATATCACCCATGGTGACAAGGATGACAAGAGGGTGACAATAAACGGGTAAATTCTCTAGAGAATTTGAGGAAAAGGGAACGTCTGGCATTCGTAGAGGCAGGGTGTTTTTCCAAATAGCGGGCGTTTTTACCCACCTAAAGGCTGTTTTGCGAGAAAAAGCGGGGGCATTTCTACAGAAAGTGGGGGCGTCCTCCTTTTTGGGGAAGGCTGGCACGGTCTTTGCTGGTCTATTGTTGAATAAACACACGATAAGCTTATGTTTGAAGATTTGAAAATGATGATGGACTACCGCTACCGTTCTGAGTGGCGGACAAAAGGGGTGACACTGAAGGAGGTGGAGCAGTGGACGCGCGAGGAGAAACATAAAAGCAGGGTGAAGGCCGTGCGGGGTCTCGGCGAGGCGTCCACGGAGATGGGTATGGCCTGCGGTCCTGCTGCTGCGGGATGGCTGCCCAAGGTGAGGCCGGCGCAGCATGTGAAGGGTGGCTACACGGGGCTGGTGCTGCTGTCGTTTCGCGTGCCGGAAGGTGTGCAGGCGCTGGAGCAGCTGCGCCGCAAGGTGAACCTCTGGGAGCAGACGCTGATGTCGTTCGTGGGGTCGAGCGGCCAGTCGCTGAAGGTGCTGATACCCTACTGCCTGAACGACGGCAAGCTGCCCGTGGAGGAGAGGCAAGTGGCTCTGTTCCAGCAGCATGCGTTCAAGCGGGCGGCGGAGTATGCCCTGAACTCCACCGGCGTGAGGCCGGAGGCGGTGAGCCACGACGGCACGGAGCACTTCTGCCTGAGTTGCGACCCCGAGGCGTATCTGAACTACGACGTGAAGCCCATCCGGATGGAGCAGCCTACGGAAGAGCTGCCCGACGACCCGATGGCGATGGCCGACCGGCCTGCTGACGTGCCGCTCGACGCCGAGGTGCTGCCGGGATACACCAAGCGTGAGATGGACGGGGTGAAATTCAACTTCGTGTGCCGCCAGCTGTCGTTCGACCGCGAGAAGCCGCTCGACGAGCACCTCGTGCGGCTGGCCACAGCGTGCCGTAAGGCAGGCATCGACCAGGAGCTGGCCACGAAGATGACGCTGGGGCTGCTCGACTGCTACGACAAGGAGGTCCTGGTGCGCACCACGTTCAACACGGCCTACAGCGGTCACCGGCTGGGGCGCCAGAACCCTGTGGAGCCGGCGATGATGCACCAGATTCTACTGGAGGACTTCCTGCGCCGCCGCTATATGTTCCGCCGCAACAAGGTGACGGGCGAGGTGGAGGTGCAGGAGAAGCACCGCTATGAGCTGTGGTGGAAGCCGCTGACGCAGGAGGTGCAGAACGACATCAACACGGCAGCCATCCGCGAGGGTATCAAGGTGTGGCCTAAAGACATGGAACGCATCCTCTTCTCCGAGCGTATCGACACCTACGACCCTGTGCGTGAATGGCTCGACGCCCTGCCGCAATGGGACGGCCGCGACCGCCTGGGTGAGCTGGCCGACAGGGTGAAGGCGAAAAGCCCCTACTGGCAGGATGACTTCCGCGTGTGGATGCGCTCGATGGTGAGCCAGTGGCGCTCCGGCCGCTATGCCCTCTACGGTGCGCAGATGGTGCTGATGTTCGTGGGCGGGCAGGGCACGCGCAAGTCCACCTTTATGCGGCTGTTGCTGCCGCGCGAGCTGATGCCGTTCTACATCGACCGCATCGACTTCACCAACAAGAAGGAGGCGCTGCATGCCTTGAGCCGTTTCCTGCTCATCAACATCGACGAGTACGACCAGATTTCCAAGGCACAGACGGCCTACCTGAAACACCTGATTCAGCGTACCGACGTGAAGGGGCGTAAGCTCTTCACCACCGTCTTCGAGCAGCAGCAGCGCTATGCCGCCTTCTGTGCCACCACCAACTCGCTCATGCCGCTGAAGGATGATAGTGGCAGCCGCCGCTATCTGGTGGTGGAGGTGACCGACAAGATAGACACCGACACGCAGGGCGACAAGGCCATAGACTACCGTCAGCTTTATGCGCAGATAGTCAGCGAGATAGAGGCGGGTGAGGACTATGCCTTCACTGGCGAGCGCGAAAACCGCATCGTGGAGCAGAACGCCGAATACTACGAGATGCCCAACGCTGTGGCCCTGTTCGACGACCTGTTCCGCAAACCTCAGGCAGGCGACGAGGTGCTGCTGCTGACACCGACGGAGATTCTGACTCATATCAGGGATATACGGAAGGTGAACGTCGTCTCGCAGTCAAATGCTACTGTCTTAGGTGGTTACCTGTCGCGTGGAGGCTTCGTGAAGGGTGAGGGAGGAAAGCGCCGCTGCTATCAGGTGGCCCTAAGAACCTGACACCCTTCTGTCACCCTTGTCACCCAGGGTCACAGGCTGAAATCCCTGTGGTCATCGGCATTTTGTCACCCTGTCACCCTTAAACTCAAAAATTCCTATACAAATGAAGTATATCGTTAAGAAAGAGACCAAGCCGAAGCTGCCTACCTTCGGCAAATATAAGGCGGTGGCCTGCCACCGCGATACTGTGGAAACCAGCCGTATTCTCAGCGAGGTGGCCAGCCGCAACGGCCTCTCGCCCGGCACTGTCGTTGCCGTGATGACGGGTCTGGCCAGTGTCATCAGCGACCATCTGCGGCAGGGCGACCGTGTGCGTCTGGACAACTGGGGGCTGATGAAGCTGGAGATTGAGAGCCAGAAGGTGGACGCCTCCGAGGAGTTCAGCGCCAAGAAGCACATCCGAGGCGTGCGCCTCCACTTCATCCCCGAGAGCAGCGGCGGCAGCCCCGAGCTGTATAAAGACCTGAAGTTTGAACGGGAGCATGAAAAGGGCTGACGGGGCGACGCCCTCTCTCACCACTTCACCACCTCGGCATCGCCGAAGGCTTCGTAGCCGCTGACGAGGATGCGGTCGCCGGCGTGGAGGCCGCTGACAATTTCATAGTGCCCGGTGTTCTGCCGTCCCAGCCTGATGGGTACGCGCCGTGCGCTGTGGCCTGTCTCGTCGACCAGCATGATCCACTGTCCGCTTGTCTGGGCGTAGAAACTGCCACGGGGAATGATGAGGCGCTGCTCGGGCTTGCCAAGCTCTATTTGCAGCTGCAGCGTCTGGCCGAGGCGGAGCGACCCGACGTCTTCCCCTCCCTGTGAGGGCGACAGGTGATTGCTTTTGCCACTGGATGATTCAGCGGCTGAAGAATAGGCTCCCCTCTCCTCAGCAGAGGAGGCTGGGGTGAGGCTTATTTCAAAGCTATGGTCCTGCACCTGCGGCGTGGTGCGGCTCACTTCAAAGGAATACTTGCGCCCCTTCAGCATGGCGGTGGCAGGCAGGCCGGTCTGGATGCGGTCGATGTAGTATTCGTTGAGGCGGGCCGTCACCTTATAGTCTGTCAGCACGCCAATCTCGCCCACCTGCTCGCCTGCCGCCACCTGTCCGCCGATGATGGCATTGAGGTTGCCTATCTGCCCGTCGGAGGGGGCGAGGATGGTGAGGGCGTCACGGCGGCGGTTGCTGTTCTCCAGTTTCTGTGCCTCCATCGCCATCTGCTGCTGGATGAGCTGGCGGCCGATGACGTTCAGCACGGAGTCCTGGTGCAGGCTCTCGATGTTCAGCAGCGTGCGCCGGCGGTTGTATTCATATTCCTCCTTGGCCACCTTCAGCTGTGCCTGACTTCTCACCCCCATCCGGGCCTCTTCCTCGGCCAGCTCATAGTCCTGTGCCATCTTCTTCAGCTCGAAGTTGGCCTGCAGGGCCTGGCTGCGCAGGGTGATGCTTTTCTGCTGCATCTCGATGAGCTGCTGGCGGTGCTGCATCTGCTGCAGGTCGTAGCTCTGCCGCTCGGCCACCATGTCCTCCAGCACCTTCGGGTTCGACAGGACGAGGATGGTATCGCCTCGCTGCAGCACATCGCCGTTATGACAGCAGATGCGCTCCACCGTGCCGCCCTCCATGGCGTTCACCCGCATGCTTGTGGCCGGGCATACCACGCCGTTCACATCGATATACTCCAGGAACTCGCCCTCGGTGACGACGGCTATCTGCTCGTCGGCTATCTTCACCTTCAGCGTGCGTGGCCCCAGCTGCAGGATGGCGGCGTAAGCCATCAGTCCGGCGAGCACGGCTCCTCCTACGAGGTACTTGAGGTGCTTCACGTACCACGGTCGTGGAGGTAAGGGAATGTCCATAGCAGACCCACCCCCTTTTCCCTCCCTGTCAGGGAGATGTTCAGAATGTAGCTGGCTGTTTTTATTCTTCTCCATATTCTTTATTTAAGTTTCACTAGTTCTATTTTACCACAGATTACACCGATTTCACCGATTTCACCGATTTTTGCTGCGCATGGTTGTCGCTATTTCACTGATTTCATCTTGATTTCACAGATTAGCTGCGCCGCATGGAATCTGTGTCATCCAAACAGCATCGCGGCTTGGCCGCTACAATCGAAAGACAATCCTTTAAATCTGTGCCATCTGTGGTCGTTTTCATACTTCAGAAAGTTGAGTTCTTTATTATAGGCAATGATATAGCAGTTGACCTGAATTTACTTTTCCGGATGGCGCTCCCCTAAGGGGAGGGGTAGGGGTGGGGTCTCTAATATCCTTCAGCGAATCTCTTATCGTCTGTTCTTCTCGTTGGAAAAAGTTACAGACCCCACCCCTACCCCGGCTTCGCCCCACCGTCGTTTCGCTCCCCAATTGCTCCGGCCCCCGTCGCTTCGCTCCCCAATCGCTCCGGCCCCCGTCGCTTCGCTCCCCAATCGCTCCCTCCTCGCGATTGCCTCGCGATTGCCTCGCAATTGCCTTGAAGGGAGGGGAGTGGTTACCGCCGGAGAAGGATTCTTGGTTCAACTACTATATTATTACCTTATTTTAAGGTATATGCCCCTCTTTCCCCTTGGAGAGGGGTCGTGGGTGAGGCTGTCAGGCTTCTCAGCCCGTAATACAGGCTCCAGTAGGTCTGCAGGGCGGCGATGAACGAGCGCTGGGCATTGTCTTTCTCGTTGACGCTCGTGTTGAACTCCAGCAGCGACGTGCGCCCTTGCACGTAGAGCCAGCGGGCCACTTCGTAGCGGCGCAGGGCTGTCTCGCGGGTGCGGTAGGCTATCTTCACCCGATGTGCCTGCAGGTTGTATTGCCGCACCATCTTCTGCACGTTCAGCCGGAAGTCCTGCAGGGCCTGCTCGCTCTGTGTCTGCGTCAGCTCCAGTCGTGACTTGGCCACACGTACCTGTCCCTTGCCGCGTCCCCAGTCCAGGATTGGCAACGACAGCGTCATGCTCACGTACTGCTGGTTCAGCGGCTGCGCGTAAGCTTCCTTCAGCGTCGTGCCCTTCTGCGAGAGTCCGAACTGAAGATAGAGGTCGGCCTTCAGGCCGCGATTGGCCTTTGCCGACGACAGCGCGCTCTCGCTTTCCATGACGTTCAGCCGCAGCTGTTCAGGGTCGGGGTTGTTTGCCAAGGCCATCGCCAGCGCCTCGTCGGCATCCACCACGTCGTCGCTGATGAGGGTGTCGGGCACCACCGCCAACGGCAGTTCTTCTTTGATGCCGAGGTAGGAGCGCAGCGTCTGCATGGCGTCCTCCACCTCCGCCTCTGCGTTCAGCTGGTTGGTCTCTTCGGTCAGCTTGCCCACCTCCAGTTGCAACATCTCGTTCTCTGTGATGCTGCCGCGCTCGTAGCGGCGACGGGCATAGCTGAGCAGCGTGTCGCTGACGGCAAAGTTCTGCCGCGCTATCTCCAGGTTTGTCTGTGCCGAGGCCAGCATAAAGAAATAGGTACTCGCACGTGAGGCTACAAGCTCCATCGTCTCGGCATATTGCTTGCGGGCGATGCTGTGGCGCAGCGGTTCGGTGCGCCGTGCCCATCGCAGGTGGTTGTGGCCGAAGAGGTTCTGCTGGTAGCCGATGGAGAAGGGCACGCTGCTGTAGCCGTGCGTACGTTGCTCAAACTCGTCTATTCGTTGCAGGTTGTTGCGCAGGAACAGGGTGCCACCCGTGAGCGTCACGTTCTGGCTGATGCTCAGCGCGAGGTCGGTGCTCAGCTGGTTCTGTCGCACAAAGACATTGGTACCGTCGGGCTGCGTGATGCTGTTCAGCTGCCGGTTCAGCGAGGGCGAACTGCTCAGCGTCACCGAGGGCAGGTAGTTGGCTTTGTGGTAGCGGTAGCTCCACTCCGCCGCCTCGAGCGAGTGCCGCGCTGCCAGGGCATCGCTCGACTGCTGCTGTGCCAGCGCAATGGCCTCGCTGAGCGTCAGCCGCAGGGAGTCCGTCTGGCCTGCTGCCTCTATGGACAAACAGAAAAGTGAGAGTATAATTAATCGTACGTTCATTTCGGATGAGGGTTTGACACTTTTCTTCCGTCAAAATCCGTGCCAAACACCTAATCCGTTGATTCACAAAACACTTCGTCAATAGTACTTGTTTTCGTCCGTGCTAAATCGCACGCTATCCGTGCGCAACCGCACGTCTGCTAATATTGCGCAGCGTCACATGCTAGGAAGCCTAAAATACCCACAATAATACTGGAGGGCGCATCGCTGCGGCCTCCAGAATACCCGGGTTTACTCTCGTTTGAGTTATTATTTACTAACTTTACGTGGTGCAAAGTTAGGCATAAATGGCGAGAAAAGAGAAACAGGAAAGTATAATTCAGCCGTTGGCGGAGCATTTCTCAAACTAGTTTGAGCCTGTGCTCAGGCTTTGCCGGCAGAAAAGGTGATTTCGCGGCGAATCTTGCTGAGATAGGTCGGCGTGATGTTGAGGAACGACGCGATGTCCTTCAGCGGCAGCTGCTGCACGATTTGTGGGCAGCGCTGCAGCAACAGCTCGTAGCGCTGGCGGCCGTCGGCACAATAGAGACTGCTCATCCGGCTGTAAGTCTGAAGAAAAAGGTTCTGCATGATATACCGTCCCATGCGCTCAGCCTCATGGCTGCTGCGATAGAGTGCCTCCAGCCGCTCACCAGGAAACAGGGACACTCGGCACGGCATGACGGCCTCAATGGAAACGGTCGACGGCTTCGCTGTGAGGCAGTTGGGATAGTCGCACACAAACTCTCCCTCGAAGACAAAGCCGATGGTGTGTTCGTCATTGCCGTTGAAGTCGCGCTTGCAATACTTGAAACAGCCTTGCTCCACGAAGCCTATCCAGTGGGCGGGCTCACCTTCACGCTCCAGCAGCTGGCCACGCTGGTAGCTGACGATTTCGCCCTCGCGCTTGCACAGCTCATGAACGTACTGCAGGTCAAGGTCGATTTTGTAGGTGTTGAATGGTTCTGTCATGTGTCTCGATGTTTAGTTTAATGAAAAAAGTAGCGCGGTACTGATTCCGCATCTGCTCCAGAGGCATCGCCAAACGCCGTTCTCGTAGATACAAGTCTCAGCCCGCGCCTCAACGCGAGCATCAACTTCTTTCTTCTTACGAGATAATTTTGGCGAAATTTCTGGAGCAAGAATCAAAAAGTCAACGCAACCTTATGTCGTGTAATGTCGTTCTATCCTATCATATTTGGTTATTTCTTATACTTTTTGTCGAACAGATCCGAGTGCGTGCCCGTGTTGAGCATGATGAGGACGAGCTCTGTGTCGTGCTGCTCCCAGATGAGCAGCCAGTTGGGCTGGATGTGGCACTCCCACTGGCCGCGGCAGTCGCCGTGAAGCTTATGAGGCTTATATTCTATAGGCAGAAATCCGTCGCGCTCAAGTAACTTCATCGCTTTTCGGAGTTCTTCCATTGGGTAGCCACGCTTGATGCGTCGCTCCATGTCTTTGTCGAAAGCCTTAGTCGTTTTGATTGTGTATGCCATCAGAGCCCGAATTGTTTAAAATAGTCATCTACTGAAGCGTGAGTCGTCACTCGCCCCTCATCGAGGTCGCGCAAAGAGCGTTCGTAAGACGACATGCGCTTGCGGCGCGGAATGGTAATCTTCCCAACACCCTTGACCATGCTGATGGCCTTCTTGATGTCCTTCAGCATTGACATGTCCTCGATGTCTACCAATATCTGCCCCTCTGCAGGTGCCATTGCTACGTTTGCCATAATTGTTTCGTTTTATTATTCGCCGACAAAGTTACGCATTTTTTCTGATATTAGCACTTTTTGCAGAAAAAAGATGGCGGTGCGCGACATATTTTGTATTACGGAGTAGCCAGCAGCTCGTAGGGGATGTCGTCGCAGAGCATGGAGCAGGCCATTTCCTCTGGGGACAACTGCTGGTCGGGGGAAGAAGGGTGGGAATCGGCGGTTTGCTGAGCCATGACGGGCTGGGCGTAGCGGGTGACGATGCGCGTCTGATAGACGGTGTCGCGGACGGTCGCTACTTGCCTGATGGTGTCATGCTGTACCACGACGGTCTGTGCCAGCGGTTGGGTGTCGGGCTGGGACTGTAGCTGGGCGTGGATACCATAGCCGGCAATGAAGCTGACGAGGCTGGCGGCAACGGCGATGACGGCTGCAATGGAGCGGCCCTGACGGCGACGGGGGTGCCACGGGGCAATGCTCATCTGGTTGTCAACGGTCTGGCGCTGACGGCGGGCCGACTGGATAATCTGGTCGTTGGTAATGTTATTTTTCATATTTCTTCAGTTTTTTGCGGATGATGTTCATGGTCTTGTGGAGGCGCGACTTGACGGTGCCCTCAGGAATGCCGACAATCTCGGCCACCTGCGGGATGGTGAGCTCCTCCTGATAGTGGAGCGAGAAGAGCTGGTGCAAGGGCGCAGGCAGTTCGGCGAGCACCTGTGCTAAGGCTTCATCGAGCGTGGCTTGGTCGAGCTGCACTTCTATCTGCTGTTCGCTGATGGGTTCGGCATCGAGGGTGGCCAACAGCTGTGCCTCGTAGGCATTGTTGCGGTAGTGGTTGCGGCGGAGGTTGTAGGCGATGGTGAAGAGCCACGTGCTGACGCTGCGTCCCTCCTGATAACGGCTTCGGGCCTCGTAAGCGCGGAGGAACACGTCGTGCGTGGCGTCGGCAGCCAGTTCCTCGTCACCACCTAACTGAAGGAAGAAAAACCCCTTCAGCCTTCGGGCATAGCGGCGGTACAGCTCCTCGAAAGCCTTGTCCCCCTCGGGGGATGCAAGGGGGGCTTTGCCTGCCGCCGCTCTTGCCATCAGCTCCTCGTCGGTGAGCTGGCGCAGAGGTTTCAGGTGGAAGATGCTCATAGCAGATAGGCTTTGTATTCTTCAACGTCGATGTTCATCGCATCCAGTTGGCAGATAATGTCGGCGAAGATTTCCCGCAGCCAATAGTAGCGCTCGCGGTTGTGCTGTTTGTAGTAGGGCAGCTGATCGTGTAGCAGGCGCATGTAGTTCATGGCGTAGGCAAAGACGGGGAAGCTGAAGCGGCGGGTGTCTTTCTTAGGCTGGGGGTGAAACGACATGCGCAGGTACTCCAGGCGGTAGCGCTGTTCGATGTTGCGGCGCTTCACGCTACGGTTGTCGTAAGGCTCAGCCGAGTAGCGCATGGTCAATCCCTCGTTGTAGAGGCGGGCCTTCAGCTCGTCGGGCAGTCCCTGGCCCAAGATGAGTTGCTGCATGTTGTGGGCCGAGAGGTAGACGGGCCGCTGGGAGTGGTCGAAGATGTAGCGCATGATGGCCTTCAGGGTCTTCTCCTGCCATATCGTGGCGTGCAGCTGGTTCCATGTCTGATCGTCGAAGGGGATGCCGATGTTGCGGAACACCGACTTGAGATAGTCGGGGTTCATGGCCGCGTTCTCGTCGTAGAGAATCTTATCACGGTGAACGCCTAATACCAGCTGCAAGATGAGCTTGCCGATGATGTCACCCTCGTGGGCGCCGATGTAGAGACCGCCCTCGTCCATGCCTTGCAGCTCGTTGAAGTGGTACTGCAGCGCCTCTTCGGGATATTGGCCGCTCTCGTAGTAGCGGGTCAGCACCTGCGTCAGCTTGAGGGTGTCGCGCCTGACAATCAGGCCCTGAACCCACAGCTCATAGTCGCTGGCAATGGTTTTCTCTGATAGCAGGGCAATGGCGGAGTCGGCCAAGGCGTGCTGAGTTTCCAACGGCATAGGATAGCCGCCTTCGTGGGCACAATAGTAGTATTGGTAGGTGCCGGGGATGGCCGCCTTCATGCGTTCCAGCAAAGGCAACACTCGTTTGCCATGCAAGGCAATACCTTCCTCCCAGTTCTTAATTCGCAGCCTGTATTCTTGATTACTGCACACCTCGAAGAGCTTGCGCCACGCCAGTTCCTCTTTCGGGTGGGCCTGGACGTAGGCATCCCAGTAGTTGTACATGCTGTCAACTTTGACGGAATCGAGGAGCCAGAGGTTGGTAGACTTAAACTCTGCGAGTTCAGCTTCCTGTGCGCCGGCCCCGACCGTCATCATAACGGTTGCCAGCAGGGTGAAGATTGTCCGTTTCATACTTTTCATTGTTTTGCTTTGTTTTGACAGCATACACACGAAACGGACAATCGTTCATTTTATTTTTCCTTTAGACAATAAACCGCACAAGACAAAAGACAGAAAATCCCTCAATGAGGGAGAAATTTGCCAAAATCAGCACTCATTGAGGGATTTCCTGTCTGCTCGCACGTCAGTCACCGACTCTTTCTACGAGAAAGTCGCAGGCGGAGAACCAGCCACCGTTATATTGGGGATTGGGGCGGGTGGTGACGCCGTAGGTCAGTTCGCCATTGTCGTAGACGGTGACATCGTTGAGCCAGATGCGGTTCCAGCCGTAGCCCTGACCGGCGTTGGCCGTGGCCTTGTTGATGTCCAGCGCGTAGACTTTTTCATGATTGGCGGCACGCTGCTCGAAGCGGCAGAGGGCCGAGAACCAGACGTTGCCGCCTGTATTGCCTATGGCGGGAATCTCCTTGGTCGTGAAGTCACCACGGTCGGTGTTACCCGTCCTGACGAATACATAGGCGAAGGAGCGGTCGGCCTCAGCGGCGCGCACCACGGCAGAGACGCGGTAGCGGCCTGGGCGCAGGTCGCGCAGCGTGGTCTCGGCCTCGAAGCCCTTGCCGGCCTCGCCCTTCACTTCGAGGTAGCCCGTCTGCGAGTCACCGCTGTAGTGCTCGCCAATGGCGGTGAACTGTGGTGAGGGATGAGAGGTGAGGGGTGAGAGGTGGGAGGTGAGCTTCCAGAAGTTGCGGTTCAGGTAGTCCTGGTCGCGCTCGCTCAGGCTGTCTATCTCTACCGTCGGGTCACTCATGATGCTGATGCCCCTGCGCACCTTGGCCACCTGCTGCTTCAGGTTGTCGGCGACGGCAGCCTCCAACGCCTCAGTCATGTGGCTTAGGTCATTGGCTTGTCGCCCTGAAAGACGGAAGGGGTAGGCAACGACCTCTTTATATAGCGTGTTGCAGATGGCCTGCTGCTCTGTCAAGGTGGCCGTGCGGCTTAGGTCCAGCATGCGCTGCACTTTTGCCTTCAGGGCATCGTAGCTGGTGTAGAGATTGGGTATTTCGGTCGAGCCTTTGAGCTTCGCCACCATCTCCTGGAACTTGTAGCCGAACTGCTCCATCACGGTGTCGGTCTCTAAGGCCTTGGCGCGTTTTGGGGCGTTTTTTTTGATGTCCCACACCATATTGTGTGCCACGCCCAGTCCGGTGTTCGTCCTGTTCAGGTATTCGTTGGGGTCGTAGGACTTCACTTGCGGCTTGCTGTCAATCTTGGGGCAGTGGAACTCGTAGATGATTCCCTCCACCAAATAGCGAGCCCCCCCTCCTGCCCCCCCCTTGGGGGTCGAAAAGTCGTCATCGGTCAGCTCTGTATCCATCCACGAGAGCAGATAGGTGGAGCGGAATCCGTCAGCATCCTTAAAACTGATGATACGGGCGTTCATCGACGGGTGGAGTTGCAAAGGGAACGTCTCTCCGTGCTCGCCCCAGGCAATCTTGACACCCGGGAAGATAGCCTGCTCGTCGCCCGCCGTGTAACTGTAGTAACTGTTCGCGAAGGGCGCCTGCTTGTCGAAGGCATCGAGCATGGGGCGCAGCGGCAGCGTGGGGTCGTTGGGCACCTGATTGAAGGAGAAGCGGTGACCGTCGAGGTAGAGCGGGCCGATGGATGCCGTGACGTTTGACTTGCTCTTCGAGAGTGTTACCACGTGGATTTTCTCCTTGGGCACCAGTCCGCCTCCGTCCAGGCAGCCCCATTCGCCACGGGCAATGGTGAGCGAGTCTTCGTTCATGCTCTTCAACTTGGCCTCAATGTTCTTCGGGAATTTGCCGTATATCGTCTCAACAAATGCCGTGCGCATAGCCTGAGCATGCGGGTTCTCCTGTGCGTGAAGCCACGCTGCGGGCATCAGCAGGAGGGCTGTTATCAATAGTTGCTTTTTCATTTTGCTGTCGTTCATTTTAGAAGTTGATATAGTTGGCAGTACTGTCTTTCTCCATCTCGTTCAAAGCCTGTTCCGTCTGTTTGCCGATGATGCGGTAGACCATC
>JAEEGG010002386.1_pt1 | contig 48442 bp, 15 predicted proteins | sample 9134161 | NCBI WGS metagenome assembly JAEEGG01 (sample SAMN16246543, study PRJNA631951) | gut metagenome | biome: gut microbiome; feature: rumen; material: CR-attached | host: Bos | place: Iran: Karaj | collected 2018-10
CCGTAAACGGCCTTGTCCTGCACAACGGCAAATGGATATACGTCGTGAACGGCGTAAAGAATACTGAGTTTACCGGCCTTGCGGAGAACCAGTACGGCTGGTGGTACGTAAGCGGCGGCAAGGTCGATTTTACATATACCGGCCTCGTTGAGAACAACTACGGCGTATGGTACGTAGTCGGCGGGGGGATGCAGGCAGAGTGCTCCGGCATCGTTGCCGTAGACGAAACGCAGTATCTGCTCTCGGGCGGCAGGGTCGCCTCGGAATATACCGGCGTATATTATGACGCCGACTCCGACACTGTGTATCAGGTCGCCGAGGGCGTCGTGATATCCATAGTAGAGCAGCCGGAAGAACTGGCGATCACCGCTCAGCCGACAGATCACGCGGGTCAGGTAGGCGACGAGGTCAGCTTCACGGTCGGGGCGACAGGCGAGGGCCTGAGCTATCAGTGGCAGTATTCCAGCGACGGTGGGAAGACCTGGGGCAATTCGGGTCTGCCGGGCAACGATACGGCGACGCTGACGACGACCTTCACCGAGGCGAGGATGGTATACCGTTTCCGCTGCGTGGTCACCGACGTGAAGGGCGAAAGCCTGCGGTCGGACATCGTCCGCATGATAATTTCCGAGCCCGTGTTCGCCATCACCGCCCAGCCGACAGATTACGTCGGACAGATAGGCGACGAGGTGAGCTTCACGGTGGAGGCAAGCGGAAAGAACCTGAGCTATCAGTGGCAGTATTCCAGCAACGGCGGAAAGACCTGGGGCAATTCGGGTCTGCCGGGCAACGATACGGCGACGCTGACGACGACCTTCACCGAGGGAAGGATGATATACCGCTTCCGCTGCGTCGTTACCGACGGAAAGGGCGAGAGCCTGAAGACGAATATCGTCCGCATGCGGAAAGCAGCCGCGGAATGACGCCGTGGTCGGACAAAGCGGCTCAGTACCGATCCTCGGGGCAGAGTAAAGACGGTTATTCGACATAGGATAAGCACAGCAAAAGCACAATACGGAAAACAGGGTGGGCGGCAAAGCCGTCCACCCTCTGTTTATGGCTCCGGCGGCAAATGACGGAGTAGGGCGCGGACCCGGCCCCGTCATTTATTGCGGGGATTGTTTGCGCTGCGGGAATCGTCGTGATTTTACGCGCATAAAAGCAAAATACACAAAAAAAGGACAGAATAAATGTTGCACCTGACGAAAAGAAGCGGGGCGGGATAAACGGCGTTGAACTTTGCCGTATCTGTGGTAATATTAAAATCGGTGGAATATAAACGCGACTGTTTTTAAGTCAGCACAATACAGACCGTTCAATGATATCCCGGAGGATACCGCAATGAGTATCGAATTAAAGAAGATGAAACGCGCTCTCGCAATACTGCTCGCCATGGTAATGCTGTTCGGGCAGACGGAGCTTATCCTGCCGAAGGCAAGCGCCGCGGGTTCGGAGGACGAGCCGCAGCAAAGCGGTCAGGTCGGGCTTGAGCCGTCCGCGGATCCGGACGGCGGCGCCGACGCGTCCGAAATGAACGGCGCTCCCGTGAGGGGAGGAAGCGTTCCCGACGGAGACGACGGACAGCCGGAGACTTTGAGCATTCCGCTGCTGCCGGGTCCCGAGGGCGGTCAGTGGACGCGATTTGACCTTGCTGAGCGCGGGTTTACCCTCACTATACCCGCGGAAGGCTTTACGGCGGGCAATTACGCGCTGGGCTTTGCCTTGCTTTCGGAAAGCTCTGCGAACATGAATTTCTCTTTTAATTACTCCATTTCGGACGAAAGCGGCGAGGAGACGGCTTGTGATCAGGTCAGCCTCAGCATCTGGGAAATGCAGGGGGGAGAGTCCGGGTCCTGGAGCTTTAACTGGCCCAACGCGTTTTTCTTCGCGGAGGAGCCGGGCGAATATACGGTCACTGTTTCGGAAACCAGCAGCTATGTCGAATTTGAGAACGGCGAATATACGGAAGACGTCGAGCTTGCCGTCGCCGCATGGAAGGCCGCCGACGCTCCGGAATTCGAATATGAGGAAGAGAGCTTTACCGCCCCCTTCACTTTGACGTTCATAAATATCCCCGAAGGCGCTGACGTTTATTATACGTTCAGCAAAGGCTACGGCGAAGGAGGAGCGTATACGCTTTATGACCCCGCCGATCCGCCTGTGATCCGCGGCGAATGCGGCATAGGCGCATACGCGCAGATCGAAACGGATTTCGGAACGGTAACGAGTCCGATCATTCGGAAATGGTATGCCCCGGCGGAGGAGGTCGCCGCGCCGTACTGCGGCATAGCAGATGATGAGTGGATAATAGCAAGCGGCAGCGTCCTGACGCTCACCGCGGAAGAGGGCTGTACGATATACTATATCCTCGGCAGCAGATGGGAAAACCATGACTTCTTTTCCATGCTGGAATACGGTACGGTGTATACCGGCCCGATCACCGTGACCGGCGATACCGGCGACGCCGTGGTCCTATCCTTTATGTCCGTGAACGCGGACGGGCTTTGCAGCTACGTTGATGCCCGCAGTTTTGAAATAGGCACTCCGCCTCCGCGCCGCCCGTCGTATTCGCCGGATCCCGACTATTCGAACGGGTATTATACGCCGGTGCTGCTGGACGGGGCGACCGAAGTAACGGTGACCGGCGAGCCCGGGACCGTGCTTTACTACGTCCTTAACGACATAAACACAGCTCCGGAATCCGGCGCCCTCGCAGCAGAGGGCAGCACGCTCACTCTGACGGTGGATCACGACATGTTCATAAACGCGCAGGCGTACGATCCGATCGGAAACGTGTTTTCAAACAATCAGCTTGCCGGATACGGAATAAACTGCTCTTCGAGAGGCTACGTGGTCTCGGCCCCGAAGACTCTGACGGTCGATCCGTCCTCCGTCATTAACGAGAGCGGCATGCTTTTCTCCGGATATGACGAGGCTTTTGCGATAAACGTCGCCCGGGCGGGAACGTATGAGTTCAACGTAAGCTGTCCGGATAAAAACTACTACTCAAGCTATCTTGTCACCCTTTACGACGCGGACGGAGAGACCGCAGCGGCCTTTGACGACGTTTCGGACGGGAGGGACGGCGCGTACAGATGCTCGGCAGAGCTTGCCGAGGGTACATACCGTCTTGAAATAGCCTGGGAACGGAATGATTACAGCTACGTCGCCCAGAAATACGAGCTGTCGATAGCAAAGGGACTTGCCGCGCCGATCATCCTTCCGGACGCGGACACGGAATATACCGACGAGGTTGAGGTCAGCATCACCGCGCCCGAGGAAGGCTGCACGATCTATTACAGAACAGACTATTACGGCAGCGGGACGGAGTATACCGGCCCGTTCACGGTGAGCGGCTATAAGTACGTATACGCCTGGGCGGAGAAAGACGGCGCGAGGAGCGCCGAGAGCTGCGTATATTTCCGCGCCCCGGTCTCGGAGCCCGTTATCGAGCCGTCCGACGGATGGTTCGGCAGCGATACGCAGCTTACTTTGACCCATTCGAGCGATAAAGCGGAGCTGTATTACAGGGTGGACTACGGCGAGGACACACGGTATACCGGACCGGTCGACATCACGTCGTCCTGCAGCGTAGACGCGTGGGCCGTATTGAACGGGGAGAGCAGCAGCAGAGCATACGCCTCGTTCAACGTCGACGCCGACGCTCCCTATGCCTCGGACTACGGCAGCCGCTTCCTGTGCGATACCTCAAATTACAGCGGCGGAGTCTACGCGGACACCGTCGCTGCGGGTACGGTATCCGTTACGGTCAGGAATTTCTACGACAGCGGAAGCGGCATGGATCACGCGGATATATATCTGTGGCGGGAGGGAACGGGCTTTACCCGCCTGGGAAGCGTCGGCTGGGCCGATTATTCAAGCAGCGAGCCGTTCGTATGGAATACGGCGGCAACGGTCCCGCTTTCCGCCGAGGGGCCGATATCTGTAAGGCTTGCGGCAGTCGGATATGATAAGGTCGGCAACCCCTCCGTCGATCCGAACGCGCTTACGGAGGACTATGACCTTTCCTGCGCCCCGGTATTCACGGTGGACAATACGCCCGCGCAGCCCGTGTCCGGCTTTGCAGCGCAGGCAGGAGTCGGCAGGATAGATCTGAGCTGGCAGCGCGAAGCGGAGACGGGATATTATGACAGCTTCGTCATATACCGGGCCGAGAGCGCCGAGGCGCTGGCGGAGAACGTGCTGAATGAGGCGGGGTACTATGCCGGCTCCTGCGGGGACGTTTTCCTCACCCCGGAGAGCGCTGCAAAAACGTATTATTACGGCATAGTCGTAAAAGAGGGCAGGGGAATGAACAGTGAAATGGTCATCACCGGTCCCGTTGCCGCCCTGCCCGACGTAAACGCGCCGGAAATAAACATGTGGTATCTTTCCGACGGCGACGTGATCAACGGCACGGGCAATATCGAAATGCTCCTTGAGGACGAGACCTCTCTCGGAAGGGTCGAAGCCGTGTTCACGGCCGCCGACGGAACGGAATACGTGCCGCAGAACAGCCCGTGGCTGTACGGCCTGGAGTATCCGACGGATTATACCTGGAGTTACATATATAAAGCAGACGTCGCCGCTCTGCCGGACGGAGAGTATACCCTTACCGTAACGGCAGAGGACGTTTTCGGCAACGCGGATACCCGGAGCGTCTCCTTTACCAAGGACGCCGTCCCGCCCGCGGCGCCGGGCAGCGTGACAACGTCTCCGACGCCGGGGAGGATACGTATCAGCTGGACCGCTCCGGCAGACCCGGATATAAAGCAGTACAACGTTTATTATTCCGAAAGCGAAGACGGGGAATACTACCTCGCGGGCTCCACCGGGGAGCTGTACTACTCCTATCCTTCCTACTCGTATCTTACCCCCGGAGACGAGTACTGGTTCAAGGTGCGCTCCGAGGATATGGGCGGGAATACGGGCGAATCGGCCGCCGTAAAGGGAACGGCAGGCAAATACAGCCCGCAGCTGCGGCTCATAGCGGAGCCGACGGTCGGAGAAGACCTTCAGGTGGAATTCAAGGGCTTCCGCGACTATGAATACGTCCTGTTTTATCTCGACCGCGACGAGGATTACAGGACCTATTCGAGAACTGACGACGGAGAAGCGGCCCGGACCGTCAGCATTCCCGCGGGAACAGTCCGCGGGACCCATACCCTGCGCGCGGTGGGAGAGTCCTCGGGCGTGACCGCGGTGCTGCGCTTTACCATAGGCGATCTCAGCCCCGAGCTTACGCTCTCGGACAGCGAGATACCGCGGGGCGGAAGCTTTACGGCGTCGATCGATAATTTCCCGGACGGAAAAACAGTATATTTCCATCTCGACCCCGACGAAAGCGATGAAAGCGGATACAATTACATCTATTACTACGCCAATGAAGACAACAGCGGCAGTTTCTACCTTTCGAGCTTCGGAGACCCGGCGCCCGGCAGGTACACCCTGCGCGCGGTGGAGCCGGAAACGGGACTGACCGCATTCGCCGATATCACCGTCACCGCCGCGGCGCCGTCACTTCGCTGTGACAAGGCGCGGCCGAAGAGCGGAGAATACGTGTACTTCTATGCGGCCGGTTTCTCGTCCGCCGAGACGAAGTTCTTTGTAAACGGCGAGGAAAAGGGGACCGGCTCATACATAAGCTCGAGCGGAGAGCAGCGCATATCGCTCAATCTGCCCGTTTTCCCGAAAGACGTCGGGGCCGTACTCGTGACGGCGCTGCAGCCGTCGACGGGCAAGAGCGCGTCAATGCGCCTGGAGCTTGCACACGACGTTCCCGCGCTGAGCGTTTCCTCGGAAAGCGTAGGCGTCGGGCAGAGCTTTACCGTGGAGGGCACGGGCTTTTCAAACGAATACGTGAAGCTGTATATCGACGGGGTATACGTGACCGAAGCATGGAACTATTCTCCCGTGTCGATCAGCCGCAGCTTCGGATATGACGCAGCGCCGGGGCTGCACGGCATCGAACTGAGAGGCAGCTCGAGCGGAAGCTCGGCTGTCGGCACGGTCATGCTCGAGGACCGTGTTCAGGCGCTGAGCTGCTATCCCGAAACTCCGACGCCGGAGGAGGCTCTGACGCTGACGGCGACCGGTTTCCGCGCTTCCGAGAGCGTCGAATTCAATATGAACGGCTCACGGCTCGGAACCGTCTATGCGGGAGCCGACGGAGTGGCGGTATTTACGATAAATAAGCTCACCGAGGCCCCGGAGAACGGATATGTATTCACCGCCCGAGGGGGCAGCAGCGAACGTATCGCCCTGTGCGGCACGCAAAGCGGTCTCAGCCTCGGCTATGCCGGAAACGCGCGGCGGGGAGAGGAGCTCAGCGTCACCGTGACCGGACTTGCGGCCGGGGAAACGGCAGACGTGTACTGGAACAACAGAACGGCAGCGCCCGTGACCGCCGACGGGACGGGCAAAGCGTCGGTCAGCCTTTCCGTGCCTGCGGGCATGACGGGCAGCATGGATATCACGGTCGTTGGTCGGACGGGACATAAACGCGGATACGCTTCGGTGCCTGCCGCGTCATATTCTCCGACAATGACGGCGTCTCCTTCCGCGGTCGTTTTGGGAGAGACGGTCGCCGTTCGGCTCAGCGGATCCCGCGAATGCGGCGGCATGAGGCTCGTTGTGGACGGAGTGCTGACGGATACGGTACTCGAGGACGGAAGCTGCAGCTATACCGTTCCGGCAAACGGAACGGTCGGAACGCATATATTGGAAGTTTTTGATCCCGAGTGCGGGATCGTGGGCAGCAAGAGCATAACCGCCTCCGCGCCGGCGTTCAATAAGACGTATCCCGCTTCGCTGGAGCCGGGCGAGAGCTTCGTGCTCGGAGCGGAGGGCATCGAGGACGCCGTTATGACCTTTGACGGTTATCTTCCCGATGACAGCGGCAGCTTTACCCTGAGCAGCAGCGCGGCTCCGGGAGAGCACACCGCTTCTTTCGCGTCGGTCATGTACGCCGCGGCGGAAACGGCCGGGATCACGGTCGCCGCGCCCGCGCCGACCGTAGAAGCGGTGATGAACGATGACGGCGGCAACACCGTTTCCGTCACCGCAGAGGGATTTCTTCCCGGAGAACCGATACGTTTCTGGTTTGACGGCAGAGACATTACGGACAGCCTGTCGGCCCATACTGCCGGGGCTGACGGCAGCATAAGCGTGACCTATGCGCTTCCCGCCGATACGGTCGCGGGAGCGCATCCCCTGACCGCCGTCGGCTCGGAAAGCTTCCGCAGAGCCTCGGGCTCCGTGGAGATAGAAGAGATCGGCCCCACGCTTTCGATAAGAGAAAGCCCGGCGGAGGGGAGACCGGGAGACAAGCTGCATTTTGAAGGCGCCAATTTCACTCCGGACGGAGCGTATGAACTCAGCTTCGAGGGCGAGGTCATCGCTGCCGGACTGACCGCCGACGAAAGCGGAGAGATAACGGGAGAGCTTGAGCTTCCCGACGGATACGCGGACGGATGGTATCAGATCGTCGCGGCCGATATCCTTTCCGGAGGCATCGCCGTCGCGTTCGTGCGGCTCGACCGCACCGCGCCCGCCGCTCCGAGACTCACGGTATCGGCCAAAAAGCAGAGCCTCACTCTCAACTGGACGCCTCCGGCGGACGACGACGTGGCGTATTACGAGGTCTTCTGCGGAGAAGAGAAGCTTGCCGTGCTTACGGGAGTTTCTTCCCTGGAGCTTGATATGCGCTCGGAAAGCTTCCCGCTGATCCCGGGACGGAGCTACAGCTTTACCGTCACGGCCACTGACCGCCTGGGGAACGTCGGCGCGGCTTCGGCGCCGGCGACCGGCGCCCTTGCGTCCGGCAGCGACGCTCCGGAGCCGGGCTCCGTATACGCCTCGTACACCAACTACATCAGGATGGGCGGAGAGACCCTGCCTATCCTCAGCGGAAACGCCGTACGGGTCCGGATAAATGCCTCGGACGATCAGGACGTAAGATCCTTTACTGTGGAGGCAGCGCCGGACGGCGGCGCATTCACCGAGCTTGCAAGGCCCGTGCCGAGCTGGTACGGAACTTATTCGGGGCTTGCGTACTTTGACGCGGACTTTGAACTGGATACCGCGGCGTTTGAGGACGGCATATACACTCTCAGAGTCACCGTCACGGACTCCGACGGACTTACGGGAAGCAGGGAACAGCGGTATTATATCGACAACACCGCCCCCGCTCCGGTCATCGGTCTCACGGTCAGGGAGAGCTCCGAAGCTCTTACCGTGAGCTGGAGCTGGACTCCGGGCGAGAACGGAGAGACGGCGGACCGTTTCCTTGTCCGTTATTCCGAGGATCCGGGCTTTGAAACCGGCGATTATCAGACCGTATACTATTCCTCCGGCGAGAAGAGCGTGACTCTGCGCCGCCTGACTCCGGGGAAGGTCTGCCATATCCGCGTCACGGCTCTTGACCTCGCCGGAAACGAAAGCGCGCCGGCGGAGGGCAGCGGCACGCCCATTGCGGATAATGAGAGCCCCGTGATCACCGCCGTGTATCCGGAGGAGGGAAAGCTCGGAGCGGACGTTGTCTTCCGCATTGCCGCCGAGGACAACGCCGAGCTTGATCCGTATTCCGTGCGCGCCGAGATCAGCGCGGGCGGCTCCGGCGGGTTCGTTCCCTTCGGCAGCTGTTATTACTCGAACGCGCTGAGGTCGTATGGGCACGACTGCAACGGCAGCTTTACACTGCGCTTCTATATTTCCGATATGTCCGGAAACGAGTCCGCGGCGTTTGAAACGACGCGCCTGTTCGATACCCGCGTTTCACCGGTAAGCGGCCTGCGGGCCGAAACGGCGGCGGGCGGGATACGCCTGAGCTGGAATAAGAGTCCGGATAAGGACCTTGTATATTATTACGTCTACCGTTCCGCGGCGGGAGAGGAATATCGCTGTATCACCTCGCTGTCGCCTCTTAAGATCACGAACGGGGAGACGGCGGAATGGACGGATTATGACGTCGAAGACGGCGTAACGTATTCATATAAGATCACGGCGGCAGACGACGTAAACAACGAATCGAGTCTTGCCGACGCCGCCGCGGCCTCCGCCGAGAAGGGCGATTTCAGTACCTCCGTCGCCGTTTCGCCGAGCGATAACGCCGTGCCGGGCAGCCTGCTTCACGTTACCGGCAGCGGCTACCGCGCCGGCGAGAGCGTTACGGCTTATCTTGACGGGGATGAGTATATTTTCCGGGTCTGGGCCGACGATGACGGAAACGTTTCCGCCGACTGGAGCTACGTCCGCGGAACGGGGGCCGGAGAGCACGGCATAAGGCTCCGCGGCGACCGGTCGGGAGCCGAAGCAGACGCGGTATTTACCTGCGTGCCCGTAAGGCTCGACGCTCCCGCGGCGCCGGACACGGAAAGCGGACCCATGGAGATCAGACTCTCGTGGAACGGGATCTCCGGAGCGGGATGGTACCGCGTGTACCGTGCCGGGGAGGGAGAAGAGCTCGTCCTCCTTGCGGACAGGGTCTACGGCACGGGATATACGGATAAGGCCGTTTCCATGACCGGCGGAGCAGGAGACATATTCACATACGCCGTCGCGGCCGTGGACCGGTACGGAAACGAGGGCATGCTCAGCGAAACGACGGCGGGCAGGCCCCAGCCGGATACCGTGGATCCCGAGATCGCTTCTTTCACCTTCCAGCGCGTCGGCAGCGAGCTGAGGCTCGTTGCCGAGGCGAGCGACGATCTGCGTCTCGGCTCGGTCATATTCCGATATAAACCGGCCGACGCGGGAGACGAAGGCTATATCACCGCCGCCGAGATTCAGGCAGCGAATGGCTCCGCGAAGCTCACGGCGAACACCTCCGTGAGCATCTCCGGACTGACCGACGGGAGCTACACGCTTCTCGCGATGGCCGTGGACGGAGCGGGCAGGGTCTCGGTACCCGTCACTCGCTCTATGAAGATATCCTCCGAGGCTCCGGGAGCTCCGGGGGCTCTGAGCGCGTCCGCGGGACAGATGCGCGTCGCGCTCTCCTGGCAGGAAGCGGAGGACGGATCCGTGACCGTCGCCAGATACAACGTCTACCGCAAGACCGGTACGGGACAGTGGAGCTATATCGCCTCCACGACGCTGACGAGCTATACCGATCTCAAGGTGACGGAGGGAGAAGCGTATCTGTACAGGGTCACCTCCGTGAGCGACGCGGAGGCCGAGAGCGTCCCGGTCGAGCTCACTTCGCCCGTTTCACCCGAAAGAGACACCGCCGCGCCTCAGATAAACGGCTTTGCGCTGCCGGAGGGAACGAGAGTTTCGGGCAGTGTAACGGTAACGCCGCTGACCGCCGATAACGTGGGCGTAGATCACGTCGATTTCTTCCTTATCGGCGACGACGGCAGCGAGACCGCGCTCGGCTCCTCGGCAAAGGGCACTTTGACCGTAAATACGGCGGAATATAAAAAAGAAGGCAGTCTCAGCTTCCGCGCGTACGCCTGGGACGCCGCCGGGAACAGCGCCGACGCGACGGTGACGTATATTGCTGACAACGCCGCGCCCGGTCAGCCGACCCTCAGCGTCGCGGAAACGGAGCTTTCGGTGACGCTGCGCTGGTCTATGCTTTCCGTTCCGAAGGACATCGCGCTGTACCGCGTATATGAGATACTTCCCGGCAATGAGCGCAGACTCGTCGGAGAGACGGCGGCGTCATACTTCGTGATCGGGACCGCTCTTGAAAAGAGCTATTGCGTGACCGCCGTGGACGATCTCGGAAACGAGAGCGCCGAATCGAACGCGGAGACCTGCGGACCCGGGCTCGACATGACCGCTCCGGCGATATATGCCTTCGAAAGCAGCCAAACGGTGAGGGAGACCGCCGTGCTGTCCGTTTCCGCGGAGGATAACGGCACGATCTCATCCTGGCGCATCGACTGCCGCCCCATGACGACCGACGAGGTCACGGGCGCGGTGATACCCGCCGCGGAGCGCTTCACTCTCGACGAGGGCGCCTGGGCAGAGCTTGCGGGAAGCGGCGAGGACGTGAGGACCTATCGCTGGGATACTCTGTCCGTTATCACCGGAGAGAACGGACCGGAGGCAAGATTCCCCGACGGGCTCTATGAGCTTTCGCTTATCCTGACCGACGCCGCCGGAAACTCCGCCTCCTCGGAGATACAGGTCGCCGTGGCAAACGATCCGCCCGCTGCTCCCGAGGGCTTCCGCGTGGATTCGGGAGAGTGGCGGCTCATAGTGAGCTGGAAGCCCGCCGCCGGCGACGAAGCCGAGGGATACAGCCTTTACAGGAAGATAAACGACGGGGATTATGAGCTTTTGGCGGTCACGACGGCAAACGTCTACGTGGACGACGGGCTCGATCCCGTAAATCAGTATTATTATCGGGTCGCGATGGAAAACGACCTCGGAAAACAGGGACCGCTTACGGACGATTACAGCGAGGGGACGATCCCGGCCGGAGTAAAGCTGAGGCCGGAGCCGGAGATCTCGATGCCCGTGATCATAAATATGACGCCCGCCCGGGGGAGCCGCTTCAACGCGGGTCTCAATATCGGCCTGCAGGTAAACGACAGCGTAAAGCTCAGCACGGTGGAGCTGTGGAAGGCTTATCTCGGCTCATCGAGCGCTTCGGAGCCCGGCGAAGACGAAATATACGAAAACTTCGCCGTTATCGACGTATCCGACCTGACCAGAGAACGGATAGAGACCTCGGAGAACGACATATTCGGGACGGAGCTCTTCCTCATAAAGACCGCGGCCGACACCTCGGCGTGGGCGGAGGGACAGTATGCCGTCAAGGCGATAGTCAGAAATATGGGCTCGGAGCCGGCGGTCGCCGTAAAGACATACTTCAAGGATTCCACGCCGCCCGCTCAGAGCGAGCTTGCCGTCACCGATCCGATGGTGGGCGGAACTCTTGATCTGAGCTGGACCGAGGCAGGCGCGGACGCGGCATACTATAAGGTGCTGCGCACCGAGGACGGCAGCGCCGGTCCGGAGCAGTGCGAGCTCATAGCCTCCCCGAAGAGCCCCGCGTATAAGGATACCGGTCTTGTCGACGGAAGGACGTACTATTACTACGTCGTCACCGTAGACAACGCCGGCAACGAAAGCGGTCCGTCGGTCCGCAGGAGCGGAGTGCCCACGGCGGTCAGCGATCTGGGAGTATACGGCGTATATACCTCGCCGGCCGCGCTGACGGCGGGCAGGGAAAACACGCTGAGAGCAAGCATACGCAACAACGGCAGCGCCGCCGCGGCAGGTACGGTAAGCTTTTACAGAGGCGAGGAGCTTCTCGGCTCCGTCGGCGTATCCTTCGCCGCGAACACGGGCGGAGAGGCGTCCGTGAGCTGGACCGCGCCCTCCGACCTGCCGGAGCGTGTGGACATCACGGCTGTGGTGACTACGGCGTCCGACACCGACGCAAACTCGGAAAACAACAGCTTTACCGGCTCCGAGATAAGAGTCAACGTTCCGCCGACCGCCGTAATCGTGCTGCCGGAGCTCTCGTCCGAGGGCGGCTACGATTCCGGAGCGATCCTCAGCTTCAGCGCCGCCGGCTCGGGCGACCCCGACGGCTCCGTCACGCAGTACCGCTGGGATTTCGGCAACGGCAAAAAGGGAGATTTCGCCACGAGCCCCGTGAGCTATACCGCCCCCGGCCGCTATACGGTGACGCTTTCCGTCACGGACGATCTCGGAGCCGTGACGAGCGTCTCGGAGACGATCGTCGTGGGCGACCGCCGTCCGGACATATTCGTGGAAAACGTCCGCTGGAGCCCCGAGGATCCCGAGGAGGGAGACGTGGTCACGATCACCGCAACTCTCGGCAACAAGGGCCTCGGAGACGCCGCGCTCGGCTTCCTCACCGGTTTTTATATCGACAATCAGTACATGGGCTACACCAAGACCGACGTGAATGAAGAGGGGATAAGCCTCGCGGTGGGTCAGACCGCCGAAGTGAGCTTCACGTATCAGGCAACGGCCGGCGCCCATATAGTCAAAGTAGTCGCCAACGACATCCTCAACACCCTCTCCGAGACCAACAAGACGAACAACGCCCGCAGCGAGGTGCTGAGCAGCACCCAGCTCAATTTCGCCGACGTGGCGGTATCAAATCTCCGCTGGTCGCCCGAGGGAAGCGATTTCGACACCCAGGAGCCCTTTGTGTACCGCGTGGATCTGGACAACCTCGGCTCGGCGGACGCGGAAGCCTTCACGGTCTCTCTCTACGTGGACGACGAATTCGCGGGAAGGCAGACGGTGCCGATCCTGGCCGCCGGAGACAGGACTGCCCTGAGCTTTGCGGCGGTGCCCACCCCCGGCGTTCACAGGGTTGAGGTACGGGCGGACGATCCTAACCCGTGTCTTGCGGAGCAGAACACCGAAAACAACAGCGTTTCCGTGACCACCGACGCTTTCACGGTGGCTTATCCCGTGCTGGAGGTCAGCGAGGTGACGTGGAAGCCCACGGAGACCACACTCACGGACGGTACGAGCCTTCTCTTTACCGCCAAGATAACCAACGTAAGCACGGTCACGGTCACGGACTCGTTCCGTGTCAGCTTTACCATGGACGGACGCATTTTCCGCACGGTGACCGTTGACGGCATAGCGGCCGGCGAGGTCAGGGAAGTGCAGGCAAAGTGGTCCGCCTCGGAGGGCAGCCACAGCCTGGGAGTACTTGTGGACACGCAGCACGCGGTGACCGATCCGGAGACCTCCGTGCGCCGTGACGTGAACATACCCGGGCTGAGCATAATCTATCCCAGTGTCTGCGTAACGAACGTATCGTATTCGCCGCTGCGCGCGGAAGCCGGCAAGCCCGTCAGCTTCCTCGTGACCGTGACGAACAACAACGTGGCGACCGCCTTCAAACGCTTCACGGTAGGCCTCTCGGTGGACGGGCAGGCTGTGAGCGGAGCCGTCGTCGACGGAATAAGAGGCTTCAGCACCGTACCCGTAGTGCTGACCTGGACGCCGAAAAAGGGCGGAAATCATACGGTGACGATACTTGCCGACAGCTACGGGGAGCTTAAAATGGACGCCCCCGCCGAGGGAACGAGCCGAAGCTGGACCTCGGTGATCCCCGTGGGCGAGGCTCTGACGATGACCACGCATCCCGCCGAGTCGGATCAGGACAACGACTTCCTCGCCGTTCTTTACTCCACCAATGAGGAAAAGATCACGCTGACCGCCGAGCTGCGGCATTCCGCGGCTCCCACAGTGCCCATAACTCCGAATGAGGACGGAGCGGTATATTATACCCTCACAAGGGACGGCGCCGTTGTGGGCGGACGCGAAGGCATGCTCCGCTACGACTACGCGCACGGGTACTACACCGCGGACGTCCCGCTCGGCTCGGATCTCGCCGCCGGCACGTATCAGCTTGACTTTACCGGCTCCTGCGGAGCGGAGACCGTGACCGCGCCCACGACGAACATCAAGCTCGTGCGCGAGGGCCGCGTCTCGATAGAGACCAACAAGAGCGCCTACCGCCTCGGCGAGAGCATCTACGTCAGCGGCAGCTTCCTGTATTCCGACGGGACACCCGTGGCAAACGAAAGGGTAGTGCTGGACTACCAGCTTCTCCCGGCTCTGAAAGAGCCGAGAAAGGGCACCGACGCCAGGGGCAACGAGATATTGATGCGCTTCCAGGCCGAGGAGATAGTATTCGTGCAGACCGATGAGAACGGCGGATATTCAAGCGTGTTTACGCCGTTTACGGGCGAGGCGGGCGAATGGGCCGTCAGCGCCTTCGGTTATGAGAATATGATGGGCGTCGGCGCCTCGACCTCCGTACAGGTCTGGGGCCTTGCCAGCTCGCCCTCCTCGGTGACCATAGCGGCGTCCGAGAACTCCCAGTTTTCCAAGGAGATCACGGTCAAATTCCCCGCTCCCGCAAATCCCGACGCTTCGCCCCTTACCGGGCTGACGGCGGCGCTGACGAAAAAGTCCGGCGAAGGCATATCCGCCTCGCTCGATACCTCATCCATGCCGAGGACCCTCGGTCAGGGCGCTTCCGCCTCGGTCACGCTGAACGTTTCCTCGCAGCTCGGCTGCTCCGAGACGGCCGATTATGAGATACTGTTCAGCACCGACCAGGGAGCGTGGACAAAGACCGCGGTGCATCTCAACCTCATTCCCGCGACGCCTCTGCCCGTGACGGATCCGAAGAAGGTATCCGTGGGTCTCAACCCCGGAGATACCGTCAGCCGCGTCCTGACGGTGACCAACAAGGGCAAGGGCACTCTGACCGGACTCAAGGCCGCGGCTCCCGCAAGCATACCCTGGGTAACGGCGGGCTCCTTCGGCAAGACCACGCTCCTGCCCGGAGAGAGCACCACCTTTACCGTAACCTTTGCCCCGGGAGAGAGCGTAAGCCTCGGCCAGTATCAGGATAAGCTGACCGTATCCGACGCAACGGGCAAGTTCTTCGCAAACGTAGCAGTCGGAGCAGAGGTGACGGCGCTCAGGACCGGCGGCATTTCGCTCCGCGTCTCGGACGACGTGGGAAGTCTCGTTCCGAACGCTACCGTTACCATAATCTCACGAGAAGAATATACGAGCATTGCCGGCGGGGTGGAGAGCACCTATTACGAGAGCTTCAGCGCCCGCACGGACGAAAACGGAATAGCGCAGTTCTATGACAGGCCTCTCGGCGAGTACGACCTTGTCATAACCGCGCTCGGACGCGAAAAATACGTGGGCGAATGCGAGATCATGCCTTCCGCGGGCGCGCCCTTCACCGAGATAACCCTCAAAAACCTGCCCGTTCAGATCGAGTGGACGGTAGTGCCCACCACGATAGTCGACGAATACGAGATCAAGCTCGAGCTGACCTTCGGAGCGCACATACCGTCTCCGTCCTTCGGCTTCAATCCGCCGTGGGTGAACATACCCAAGAACGTGAGCGAACCCGTTTATATTGAGGCAAACGTGGTCAATACCGGCCTCATCGCCCTGACGGACGTCGTGGCGTCGATCGTTCGCGAAAAGCCCGGAGACATGGGCATCAGCATAGTGGGAGGCGGTTATATCGGAGAGATTGCCGCCCAGTCCAGCGCCCGCATAAGGCTCCTCGTTCAGCCCGGCGTATACGATCTGCCCTACGGCACGAACGCCGCGGGGCTGGCAAAGAACTATATAAGACTCGAGGGCTCGTACGTTTCCTTCGATCCGGATACCGGTCTGCCGGTGGATCCGGCTCCGGTCATCACCGGCGCGCTTCCGCTGTACAATCCCTCAAGCACGCCCGTTACGGTGACCGTCCGCCTGCCGGAAAACAACAATAAAGCGGAAGAAGAGACCATAGCCCTCCCCGAGGGTCAGATGGAAGAGCTCCGCTACATAGTCCCGCAGGGCGCCGACCGAGAGGAGGAGCTTGCGCAGGACGGCGGCTCGGCATATGAGATAATCAAGCTCAGTCTCGACCAGACGGCCACTCTCGAACGCCAGGCCTTTGACGCCACGCTCAGGGTCACCAACGGTTATCCCGCTTCCGCGCTGAACAATCTGCGCGTGGACGTGCTGGTCAAGGACGAAAACGGCCTGGACGTTTCAAACAGGAATTTCATCATAGCCACCGGCATCAGCGGCATATCCGACGTTGACGGAAACGGAAGCCTCGCTTCGGGCTCGAGCCTTACGGCCTCATGGCAGATCATTCCCGGCAGCGGCCTGGGCGGCACGGGCGCGGAAGGAGAGGTGTATTACGCCTCCGCCCTCGTTTCCTACTATGTGAACGGCAAGCTCGTTCAGACCGAGACCGACGGAGTGCCCATAACCATACTGCCTCAGCCCAAGCTGACGCTGAATTACTTCGTGCCCCATAACATACTCTCCAACAATCCCTTCCGCCTCGGCGTAACGGTGGAAAACTACGGCTTCGGAGAGGCGATGAACCTCAACATCACCTCCGGACAGCTCAGGATAGACTCCAACCAGAGCGGAATGATAACCGATTTCGAGATACTCGACAGTTCCTTCGGATCGAAGAGCGGCAGCGAGTTCACGCTTTCCTTCGGCAACGTGCCGGCGGCTTCGCAGACCGTAGATCCGGATACCGGAGAGACCGTCCTCGTGCCCGGTCAGGTCACGGGCTACTGGGTCGTCCGCTGGAACATGCCCGTCACCGACGGAGACCCCTATGAGGGAGAATTCCGCGATTTCAAGGCAACGCTCACGCACAAGGACTATAAGGGAGTTCAGCTCAATCCTCTCATCACCGCGGTCACGACCGCCATCATAGGCAAGGACGGACTGCTCTCCGAGGAGGAGGGAGAAGGCGGGCTTACCCTGGTCAACGAAGGCACGACCGGTTTCCCGGATAAGCTCATAAACCTCCGGAGCGGGCTGAGAGTGCCGATACACGTGCCCGATCGTCTCGCCGTCGCCGACGCCTATGACGGGGAGAGCATGACGGTGCGCGTGCCCGCCGCGGGCAAGGACGTCGCCGCCCGCTACCAGGTGCTGATGATCCCCGAGCCCGAGGGCTGCGGCAACATAGCCTCGGTCACGGCGAAGTGGGCAGGAGGGGAGAAGATCCTTTCTCCCGGCAATTACTGGAAGGATTACGGCTATATATACGTAGTGGCGGAGATACCGACGGTGTTCGACGAAAACCGCAGCCGAGTTCCGGCAGGAGCGGATTACACGGTCGCCTTCGGTTCGGCTGCCCGCCTTGAGGAGGTCAGCTATTCCCGCTTCATCTACATCGCGGCGGAGCCGGACGACGAGGGCGCGGTCTGGATAGGCCAGGGCTATTACATCAAAAAGGAAGCCTTTTACGACACGGGCGTTTATCCCGACGTCGGAGACGCCGACCTGAGACTGCTCGCGGTCCTTGACAACCGCAGCAGGGACGTGCTGTCGGGCTATATCGTGTTCACGGCGACCGCCGACGGCAGCGACGCTCCGGAGCACCGCAGCGCCGAGATCGCCGTTGACCGGGTGCAGCCCTACGCGCGGGTCCCCGTATATTACAGCGGCTGGACGCCGGAAAAAGGAACGGGGTACACCGTGACGGCGGAGCTTTACGACAACGGCGGACGGCTGATAGACAGCGTGTCCGGGCCTGTCACGATAAACGATCCCCCGCACAGTCACGCGGGTCCCGATATCGCGGACGGCGTGATGGGAAGACCCGTACGCTTCGACGGCAGCGCGTCCTATGACAGGGACGGGTATATCGCGTCCTTCGTATGGGATTTCGGCGACGGAGAGAGCGGATTCGGCCCCACGCCGACCCACGTATATCAGAACGCCGGAACATACAAGGCAAAGCTCTACGTATCCGACAACAACCTTTCCGACACTTATCCCTATGAGCGCGATCCGGTTACCGGAGAGATCATTCCCGCGACCGTAAACGAGTACAACTACTTCTCCGAGATACAGGTCACGGTCAATGCGGACTGTCCCGATCTTTTCGTAAACGGCATAAGCTTTTCGAACGACGCGCCGGCCGCGGGCGAGAGGGTGACTCTCACCGCCACGGTACAGAACGGCACCCTGCCGAATACGGGAGGACTTACCGGCACGGGCGCGGACGCTTATTTCCTTGTCGGATTTTACCGCAACGACAAATATATCGGCTTCGCGGAGCTGGCGGGAGATATCCCCGTGGGAGGCACCGCGGAGGTATCGATCGACTTTACCGCGGAGGCCGGGCCGCAGAAGCTGACGGCCATAGTAAACGATATCGGACGCAACATACGTGAGGTCAACTACGACAACAACCGGCTCGACAGAGTGCTTGCCGGCAGCGCGACCGACTTTGCGGACCTCGCGGTGAGCGGATTTTATGCCGATCTGGACGACGGGGATCCCGTATCCTGGGGGCAGCCGGTAAACGTCGCGGCCACCGTCGCCAACCTCGGCAGCGCCGACGCGGAGAGCTTCAAGGCGCTCCTCTATGATAACGGCGCCCTTATCGGCTCCGTGCTCATCGACGCTCTGGAGGCCGGAGGCTCCGTGGATGTCTCCTTTGTATGGACTCCGGAAAAGAGCGGGAGCCATACGCTTGCATTTACCGCCGACGGGCCCGTATCGTCCGTAGTCGAAATGCAGGAGGAGAACAACGGCGCAAGGCTTGAATATGCTTCCGTTGCCGTGCGGTATCCCGATCTCACGGTCGAGGAGGTAAGCGCCGGCGCGACGGGGACCGCGCTTGCTCCGGGGCAGAATATCGTCCTCACAGCCAAGGTCTCCAACGTCGGCAGGGGCGACGCGGTCAAGGCCTCAACTGTCGCCTTCTACGCGGGCAACCGCCTCGTGGGCAATGCGGACACGCCGGTCCTGAAGGCGGGGGAGAGCGCGTACGTCAGCCTCCTCTGGAAGGATCCTTCCGTCTCAGTCGCGTCGATCACCGCGGTGGCGGACGCGTACGAGACGCTTGCGGAGAGCTCGGAGAGCAACAACCTCGGCTCATTTGTCTTCGATACGCCTCTGAAGGTCAGTACCGCGGTCCTGGAGATCAGGGATATCACTACCGTCGGAGCGGCCCGCTACGGCGACGACGCCGAGACAACGGTCACGGTCATCAACAGCGGAGATCGCTCGATAGACGAAGCGTTCACCGTAGCGCTCTACGTCGGAACGGTCAGAGCGGGACTTGCCGAGCTGAGCTCTCTCGCCGCCGGCGAAACAGCCGAGGTCAAATTCAGCTGGACGGCGCGTCAGAGCGGCAGCGTCACTCTGCGCGCCTACGCGGACGCGGAAAGCAGACTCGTTCTGGAAAACCGCAGCCTTGCCTCAGCCGTAAGGACCGCCGACGTCGCACCGGGACTGATACTGACCGCCGCCTCCGACGCCGGTTCCTACGGGCTCGGAGACACGGTGGAGCTCACCGCCTCCGTCCGTTCATCCGACGCAGTGTATCTCCCGAGAGAGGCGGAAAGCCTCACGGCGGTGATCGCCGGAACGGGAGAGACGGCAGAGCTGGCATACGACGGCGTCACAGGAGCCTATCTGGGGAGCTTCGTGCCCTCGGATACCGGTGAATATACCGTGCTGATCTCCGCCTCCCTGGACGGCATGGAGACGTCCGGGACCGTTTCGTTCACGGTGTCGGACGACTTCCGCGTGAGCCTCGAAAACGAAGACGCGCAAAGCTATGCCATGGGCGCTGCGATACCCGTTTCCGGCCGCGTGACTGCGGCGTCCGGGGAGGGCCTGAGCGGCGTGCCCGTTTCGATCGCCGCGGTGGGGGCGGAAAGCTTCAGCTTCGGCGCGGTCAGCGACGGCGAGGGCCGTTTTGAGACGCTTATCACCCTGCCCGAGGGCGCGGGAGGCGCTTTCAGCCTGCGAGCCTCGGCAGTGAAGGACGGCGTCGTCCGCCGCAGTGAGCGCGTAAGCTTCTATGTTGACGGGCTCTGGCTCGCTTTCGAGGACAGAACGGAAGTCATCCCCGGCTATGAAAGCATACTCATGGGCTATATAAACAATCCCGGCGTGGTCGAAGAGACGGTTGGCGGAATAACGGCAGCCGGCCTTCCCGACGGGCTTTCCTGCGAGGTCCTTACAGCCGCCTCCGACGTGCTGAAGGCCGGAGGCAGCGAGGAAGTGCGCCTTGTTTTCACCGCCGCCGACAGCCTTGCGCCGGGCGAATACCCGGTGCTGATCAGAGCGGGCGAAGCGAGCCGGGAGCTTACCGTAGTCTGCGTCAAGGCGGAGGCCGTTCCGCGCATAACCGTAATAGGAATGAACGAAGGCGAGCCGGAAGGACTCGAGACCAGAAAGATCGCGTTCTCTCTCAGACAGGGCGCCGAAGCCTCCGCAGTGATCCGGCTGACCAATGCCGGAACGGCGCCGATAACCGGAGTACGGGTGCGGACGGATCTGCCCTTCGTGACCGTTCAGTACCGGGACGGGATCACCGTCATGCCCGTGGACCGCGGATATTCCATACGCGACCCGCAGGGCGCCCTCTCCGTCACGGTCACCGCGTCTCCCACCGAGACCTGCACGGCGGGGGTCTATGAGGGCAAGGTAACTCTGACCTCTCCGAGCTTTGCCGACGAGATACAGATACCGCTTCTGATCTCCGTCGGAGCCGGCATGATGGGAACGACGGTCTTTGAAATACGCAGCGAGGACAACGTCCTGCTTGACGGAGCGAAGGTCACTCTGACCGGGCTGGACGACGCGGAGCTGCCGGTCGTACTCAGCGAGACGGCCGACGGAAACGCTCTCGCGACGTTTGAAAATATCCCCGCGGGCGATTACCTCCTCAGAGTCAGCGCCGAGGATCACAGCACCCTCGAAACGGCCGTATCCGTGGCCGCCGTGATCGACAGAACGCCGAGAACGGTCACGCTGAAGCAGCAGAGCTTCTCCTTCGGCATCAGTGAGGAGACGGTCGCTCAGCTCCATTCCTCGGTAGTGGGCTCGCCGAATTACGATAATCTCGTGTGGCTGGCTCAGCAGCTTGCCGACAGCAGCGAGCCGCAGCTGACGCCCAATTTCTTCGCGGACGAAAAACAGTTCTACTATGTCAGCGGCAAGCTCCAGAACAAGCTTTCCTTTAAGGATCCGGATAATGCCGGCTCCGCGATCGAGGGCATAGTCCTGCGGATAAAGGACCTCAGCGCGAATATGCCCGAGGGAGCGGTATCATTCTCGACAGGCGGGATCCTCAGCCCCACGAAGAAGATAAGCATACTCAGGCCCGGCGAGGTTTTCGACGCGGTCTGGAGCCTCGATCTCGAAAAATTCTTCCGCCACGCGGAGGTCAGCGAGACCGGGGAGGCGGGTGTTTACTCCGTCACGTTCCCCGAAGAGACCTCGAGAGAGGAGATAGCCGCCTATATCGCCGCCAACGACCCCGTGGGCGAGGGCATATTCGTTGAGCTCAGTTACGACGAGAGCACTCATGCCGGGATCTATAAGACGCGGGTGGACTCCGACGGCACAAGCACGGAGCCGTCCGACAGAGTGCCCCTGTTCTTCGGAGAGACGCCGTACAGCTTTGATTTCACCATCGAGGCGACCGGAGTCAGAAGCGACAACGGCGAGACCGTGACAACGCGGGTACCCGTGCGCGTCCACTATATCGCGCCGGACTATCTCGTGAACGCCGGAGAAAAGAGCCCCTATGACGACGACGGGAACTATATCGGACAGCAGTACGGAGACATTTACGACGTCTATCCCGAGCTGGAGCAGAAGGTGAGCGTCGAGCCGGCCTTTGCGCCCGCCTCCGGAAGAACGTCGGCCATGAGCTACTCGTCCGGTTTCCTCAGCTCCATACAGATGAGCATGCCTCAGCTGCCCGATGAAGACGACGAAGTGGACCTCAGCTTCGGCTTCGGTTCCGACGTCGGCTACGAGGGACAGGTCACGAGGCTGTCCATGAAAATGAAAAATCCGTCGAAGCAGTATCCCATGGAGGACCTCACGGTCAGACTCGTGCTGACGGATACTCCCTACGGCGAAGACGGACGGCTTCTGCCGGGCGGCATGGAGATACGCGTACCGATAAACGTACGCACAACCCTCGAAAACGCCGAAACCGACGGGGGCACGGTGAGCTGCGGACATATCGACCCCGGCGGAGAGGCTGAGTTCGAGTATGTCTTCCGCGTTGAAGATTTTGTAAAGATAATAGACAGACTCACAAAAATCGACGAAACGCTCGCCCCGTATCTCGAACGTATGTCCGGCGCGGGCAAGCTCTACGCCCGCTTCGAGATCGGCTTTATTCAGAACGGCGAGGAGCACGGCACCGTATCCGGCGTGCGCGAGTACGAGGTGCGCGAGCAGCCAAAGCTGCACATAAGCTACGACCTGATCGACCTCGGCGGCGGAAGCTATGAGCTCCGCGCTCTCGTCACCAACCTCGGCGAGGGAGACGCCGTAAACTTTGCCATGGGCGTACCCACGCTGCCCAACACCGGCTTCGATATGCGCATCACGGACGTACAGACCACGAAGGGCGCCGTACAGCGCGGCAAGAACCTGAGCTTCGACAAGGTCGTGATCGACGTCCTGCACCCCGGCGATACCGCGAAGATAGACTATTGGCTGACCGTGGTAGGCGAGCTCACCCACGCGCAGCAGGTCTCTCTCGGCAAGCTTGCCGCGATGCCCTCCGTGCCCATAAAGAGCAGCAGGGGAGACGGTATAGTGATCTCGCCCATGAAGCTGGAGTCCATGCGCGATCAGAGCGCGCAGGCGGGGCTCGAGGAGCTTATAGAGCAGGTAGGCATCCTTGAAAGCAATCTGCAGCTGCTTACCGACAAGACCTCGCAGGACCTCGGCAGATCGCTGACGGACTATTACGACTACATCTTCGAGCTGAACCGCGCCGTCAGCGTGGGCGAGCTGTTCGGAATGACGGCAAACCTGGTCGGAGCCATTGCCAAGGTCGGCGAGATAGCGAAGGAAGGCACCAAGATCGCCGGCAAGCTGAATGAGTTCAAGGAACTCAAGGAGCTTCTGAAGGATAAGAACAAGCTCAAAAAGCTCTTCTCTCTGCAGGAGATCATGCAGAAGGCCGAGGACGGTCTTGAGGAAATGGTCAAGAACGGCAAAGAGCTGTGGTTCCTGCCGGTCCCGGTAAACTACATCGAGAAGTACAACAAATATCAGGACGCCGCGAGCGCCGTAAAGGCCATCATGAACGAGGGAGCGCTGAGCGAAGCCTTCGGAGGCTATTTCATGCTCAGCGACGAAGCGACCCGTTATCTCGTATACGCCTATGAAGCCGTAGAGGACGCCATGGCGACCGCGGACAAAAACAAGCGCGCCGACCTTGCGTCAAGGGCCAGATATTATCTCGAACAGGCCGACGCTCTTCTCAAGGAAGCCGCGATACTGAAAAATTCCGGCATGGAGATATACGGCGGCATCAAGGACGCCGACTCGGAGGTAGACGGCGACGCAAACAACTACAGCGGTCTTACCGAGGGCGTTATAAGACTGCAGGTCAACGCCTTCATTGCCGCGGCTGAGCACGATATGGCTTCGCTTATCCCCGCCATTGCGACCGGACTGCTCCAGCTCCAGGCACTCAGCGAGGTGGAGGAAAGCGTGGAAAACCTGACCAACGCCTCTTCGCAGATGGCGGATATCGTCGGCGACGAAGGCCCCCTCGCGGAAGAAGTCAGGTCCATGAAGGAGACTGCGGCCTCGATCTACAAGACGGTGGGCTACGATCCCAACGCCACGCCCGAGCAGAACATCAAGGCGCTTTCCAAGGGCGGAGAGGGCTTCAAATCCAGCTTCACCCATCTTTTCAGACTTATATTCAGCGACATGTACGGCCTGTTCGACCTCAGCGACAGCACCACTCTCAACGATATCGGGGAGACCACGCCGCAGATGGTCAAGACCCTGGGCGAGGTCCTCGACGCATGGCGCAGGGGCGGCCGCAAGGGCGGAGCGGACGAGCTTAGCACAGCGATCCTCACTGCCTGGTTCGGAGGCGCAGGCTCTGCCTACGACTGGTTCAAGCGCGAGTTCAGGGCGAATTTCCCGGCCGGCGGATCGGACGCGGAGATAGAGCGATACGTGGCTGCGTCAATGATCAAGCTCATGCCGAGACAGCTCGTCAACGAGACCCTGCTGCGCGAAAACTACGACAGGATCATCCTTGAAGGCAAGTCTTCCGACTACCGCGCCAACATCAGCGCAGCCGGGGCTGCCGCCGCGGGCGGGAAGATCAACGTCTACTACGCGCAGGATGAGACAGAGGAGACCTTCGAAGAGATCATAGAGCTGCTCAGAGGCTATCAGAACGATCCCGCGAGCATGACCAGCTATTATCCCGTTTCTCAGCTTCTCGCATACGTAAAGGGGCTGAACACCTCCATTGCCGCGATGGTCACCGACAGCCGGGGCAATCCTCTCGACTCGGGCCGCACCGGACATTACAGAAACCTGTGGACCTACGTCGGCGTCGGGGACGATCTCACGGTCAAGGAGATACGCCTGGGCGATATCTACAAAGCGCAGATACAGATGGACAGCCTCATCGCGGAGGGCTACGCCAACGTAGCCGACCGCTATAACCTCAACGCGCTCAGAGCCCTCGAAAGCATGACGAGCATTGCCGGCACGGCGTTCGGCGCAGCATCGGCCGATCCCCTGGTAGGATTTACGTCGAGCGCGATGAACATGATGCTCGACACCTCGGTCTACGTCAGCGCGCAGGACACTCTCGACAAGGCGAACGCCTACAATCTCGCGAAAGCGAGCGCGGACCTGAGCGTTACCGGAAACGTGATGCTCTCGCGCGAGCTATCCGTCGCCGCCGACCTCAAGTCCGTATTCACGACCATGGACGGCTGGCGCAGGGTCGACCCCGAGCTGCCGCTCACCATAGTTACCGTCGACGTATCGGACGCCGTCGCGGAGAGGTATTCCGACGGCGCTTACGCCACTGCGGCGATATCCGTACGAAACGACCACAGCGGCAGCGTCACCGTCGCCCCCACGGTGGAGATCTACGACAGCTTCGGATTTGTGGATTCCTTCACTATGGGCAGCAGGACGCTCGCGCCGGGCGAGACAGGCGGGTTTACCGAAAATATCGCGCTTCCCGTAAATATGCTTCGCGATATGGGCGGCTACACCGCGCTGTTCTCCTTCGCCGCTTCCGAGGCCGAGACAATGACCATCGCGCCGACCTTCGGACCCTATGCGACTCACTTCAACGTCGGCACGGCGGATACCCTCGACTACCTCAGAGCCAACGCTTCCGCAAGTCAGCCTCTCGGCGGAACTCTTCCCGCCGGAGAGAGCCGCAGCGCGGAGATCGCCGTTCCCGAAGGAAGCAGCCTGCGGATCTTTGCCGCGGCGCTGCCGGGAAGCGAGCTCAGCCTCACTGTCACCGGCGACGGGACGCAGAAGCGGCACGACCACCTCAATATAAACGACTTCGTTATGATACCCTCGGCCGCGGGAACGTATACCGTTACCGTCGCGAACGGCGGAGAGTCGGACTTCGATTATGATCTCACGGCGGTGATCACCCCGGATATGGGAGCCGTGCTCGGACTCGCAATGCCCTATGCGAACGTGATCGCCGGCAGATACAGCTATGAGACGGATGATGGGGAGACAGTTTCCGGAACGCGCGCATCCATGCCGTTATCGCTGTTTGAGACGGGACTTGCCGAGGGCATGGAGATAGGCATAGCGGCGTCCCCGCTGACGGACGGTGAAAACACCGTTCCCGCAGCCGTCGTTACGGACGTGATCAGCGACGAGGCCGTTGACGGCGCCGTTTCCCTGGCGGCCGGCGGCGGAAGAAATCTTATGCTCGTCTACCGTCCCGCCGACGGCACGCCGTCGGGCGAGTACGGCGGCACGGTCACGTTTACCGTAACTGCCGAACAGTTTGAAACGGGCATTTCGCCCTACGAATGGACAAGGACCGACGACGGATGGACGCTTACCGTCCCCGTGAAGGTCCGCATCGATACAGCGGTACCCGCGGCGCCGGTAATCACCTCGGTCGGGCTCGACGGCGGCTATATCAAAGCGGAAGGATGGTCCGAACCGGGCAGCAGCGTTATCATCCGCGTCGCTGACAGCGAAAGCGGAGAGGGGACCGTCAAGGCGGTCGTGAGCGCGGGAGCGGACGGAGCTTTCTCCGAAAGGCTTCTGCCGGACGGCAGCGGCACGCTGTACGTTTACGCCGCGGCTCGCAGCAGCGGCGGCGTCATGAGCGGAGAGTCCGAAAGAGTACCGGTCACGGTCGATACCGGCGACGTTACGCCGCCCTCTGTCACGCTGATAGCGCCGATGACGGACGTGCGGCTCGTGCGCGCGGTGAGAAAGATCAGCTTCAGCGTCACCGAGAGCGAGAGCGCTCTTTTAGGCGTCCCGACGCTTACCGTGGACGGGGCAGAGATCGAAGTGCGGGCTTTGGGCGGCCGCAGCTATGAGGCGGACTGCCTTATGGAAGACGGCACGCATACCGTCGTGATCGCCGCAGCCAGCGAAGGCGGCAGGACGTCCGAACGGTATACCGTTATCGTGGGAAGCATGGTGGAGGCCGTGCTGAGCACAGGCGTCACAGGCGCGGAAGTGACCATGAACGGCATTACGAAGCTGACCGGCGAGGACGGAAACGCGGTATTCAGCGTCGAGCCGGGCACATACGGCTATACCGCCGCGAAAGAGGGATATATCCCCGTGAGCGGGACCGCTTCCGTAACGGCGTCGGAGAGAACGACCGTGATCGTTCTCACTGCAGGAAAAACTCTGAGAGTGAAGGTGACCGATGAGTCCGGCTCGCCGGTAGCGCAGGCCAAGGCAGAGCTGGGAGCCTTCAGTTCCCTGACGGGCGAGGACGGCACGGCGGAGCTTCTGCTTCCGTACGGGGAGTACGCCTATACCGTCTCGGCGGACGGTTACCGCACGAAGAGCGGCAGCGTGAGCCTGACCGCCGAAAGCGGCGACGAGCTCAACGTCGCCTTAACGGTCAACAGATCGGGTAAGTACCCCGTCTATCTGCGTCTGGTCGATGAGGCGGGTAGCGCGGTTCCGGGCGTGAACGTCGCCTTCGACGGAGAAACCGCGGCCACGGACAATAACGGCGAGGTGCTCTTCCTGCGCAGCGTGGGAAGCTACGGCGCGGAGACAGGAGCGGAGCGGTATAAGCCGGAGCTCCTTACCGTGAGCGTGGACGCCTCCGGCAAGACCCGGACCGTCGTCCTCAGACCGGCGGGAGCGGACTATGACGAAAAATATGAGATCCTGACCGTTCACGAGGGATATACCGCCTATACGGAGAGAACGGGCGGAGAAACGGTAGAAACCGGAAGCTGTCTCAGAGGCACGGAGGACAGATTGATATTCGTTGAAGGGGCGGACGGAGTCCGCGTACCGATGCGGATACCGCTGCTCGCTCCCGACAGTGACGACTGGGGAGAGATAAGCTATGTCTGGGCCGCCGACAACGGCAGCCTGACGGCAAGCAGAACTCATAAATTCAACCCTGCCCACGTCGAAAGCGAAACGGTAAGCACCGTCCCGGAGATCACCGTGGCGGCGGCCTGCGAAACGAAGGGCAAGACGACCTACACGGCGGTCTTTGAAAACGCGCTCTTTGCCGCGCAGAGCAGGACCGTGGAAGATATCGAAGCGCTCGGCCATGTCTGGGGCGAGGCGGAATTCGTCTGGTCGGACGACCTCAGAACGGCGTCCGCGGTGTTCACCTGTCTCAGAGATCCGGAGCATTCGGAAACCGTGATCGCCGAAGTAACGTCGGAAATGACCTCAGAGCCGACAGTCGGCGCGGACGGAAAGATCGTTTATACCGCCTCGGCAGTGTTCGGAAACAGGGAATATACCGACACGAGGGAAATAATACTTCACGCACTTGCGGTAACGGCGCAGCCGAAGAACTTCGCCGGTAAGCTCGGCGACGCGGTAAGCTTCACGGTCGAAGCGGTCGGCGACGGACTTAGCTATCAGTGGCAGTACAGCAAAGACGGCGGAGCGACCTGGGCTTCTTCCGGTCTGCCGGGGAACAAGACGGCGACTCTGACCACCGAGCTGACGGAAGCCCGACTGGTCTATACCTTCCGCTGCGTAGTGACCGACGAGAGAGGAAACAGCCTCGCGACCGACACGGTGCGGATGATAAGAGAGACCGAGCTTGCTATAACGGCGCAGCCGGAAGACTACTCCGGAAAGCTCGGCGACGCGGTAAGCTTCACGGTCGAAGCCGTCGGCGACGGACTTAGCTATCAGTGGCAGTACAGCAAAAACGGCGGCGAGACTTGGGCAAATTCCGGCCTGCCGGGAAATAAGACGGCGACTCTGACGACCGAGCTGACTGAGGCCCGGCTGGTGTATGCCTTCCGCTGCGTCGTGACGGACGAAAGAGGAAACAGCCTCGCGACCGACGCGGTGCGCATGACGATACAGGAGCCCGCAGCCAACGGCGTCGTGCTGCTGGACGGCAAGTGGGTATATGCCGTAGACGGAGTACAGGATACGAGCTTCACCGGTCTTGCGGAGAATGAAAACGGCTGGTGGTACGTCCGCAGCGGCGAGGTCGATTTCAGCTATACCGGCCTTGTCGAAAACGAATACGGCGTATGGTACGTGGCCGGCGGCAAGCTCAGCTTTGACGTGAGCGGCGTTCTGCCCTGCGGCGACAGATGGATATACGTCAGCGGCGGCAGGTTTGCATCCGAGTTCACCGGCCTTGCGGAGAACGAAAACGGCTGGTGGTACATCCGTAACGGCGAAGTCGATTTCAGCTATACCGGCCTCGTCGAGAACGAGAACGGTTGGTGGTACGTCTCGGACGGCAGCATCAGCTTCAGTTACACCGGCCTCGTCGAGAACGAATACGGCTGGTGGTACGTCGTGAACAGCAAGATCGACTTCGGCTATACCGGAACGGTCACAAACGAGTACGGCGTCTGGAACGTGGTGAACGGACAGGTCGTATTCAGCTGACGGCTCAGAGCCTTTCGGCCAACGGAAAACGGCGCTGCGGAAGATCCGCGGCGCCGTTTTCGCTTTTTCGGGCCGGTCAAACGATTCTTTGGCGTATCGGTACGCCGTGGCTTGATTTTCACTGCGGATTTGATAAAATAATAACAAATGACATCTTTTGCCCTGGGTCGAAAGACGCATGGCAAAACGGAAAGGAAAAAATACGTGAACGCCAAACAGAGGATACGCGCCATCATGAATCAGAAGCCCCACGACCGGCTCGGCTGGGACTTTCTCGATACCGAACATAAGGACATGATCTACGCGCCGTTTGCTCCCTTCAAAAGGCCGGAAGCCGAGGGTATGACGGAATGGGGACGGTATCCGGAGCTGCTCGGACGGGTGCCGGAGTTCCGCGGCGAGGTCTGCATGGATATTTACGGGAATATCCTGGGACGCCTCGAAGGAAAGACGAAGGGAGAATGCATAAGGGGAGCCCTTCAGGACGGATGGGAAGGTCTTGAAAAGTATCGCTTTCCGACGTTTGACGCGGAGGCGTACTCAGCGGAGCTGAAGGCGAGGGAGTACGCGAAAAGCGACAAATACGTGATGGGCTCCTGCGTTTCCGTATTTTCCGTCCTGCGAGACGTTCGAAGGATAACCAACGCGCTTATGGACACGTTGGAGGAGCCGGGATACGTAGAGGAGTTTCTCGGCCGCCTTTTTGATTTTACGCTCACTTATCTGGACACCATAGCGGGCTGCGGCATAGACGGCGTAATGATCGCCGACGACTGGGGAACGCAGATATCTACTTTTATCAGTCCGCGAACCTTCGGGGAGCTGTTTCAGCCGGCGTACGCGCGCCTCGCCGACGCCTGCCACGAGCGGGGGCTCGATCTTGTCGTACACTCCTGCGGCCGCGTATACCCGCTCGTCGATATGTTCGTAGAAGCGGGCGTCAACGCTTTTCAGTTCGACCAGCCCGAGCTGACCGGCAGCGGGATCTGGGCGGAGCAGTTCGGCCGCCGGGCCGCGTTCCACTGCCCTGTGGATATACAGAAGGTCCTTTCGACGGGAGACCGTGAATATATCGAAAAGACCGCTCTTGAAATGTGCATCGCGTTCCGCAGGCACGGAGGCAATCTCATCTGCAAGGACTATCCGACCTACGGCGATATCGGCATAGACCCGGAGTGGGCGCGCTGGGCCGAGGACTTGATGATCGCCAATTCGGAAATGTGATCTTCGGACGGAAAGCCGGGAGGTCGAAGCAAAGGGCCGCCGCACCGCGCATCCGGATGCTTTCGATTTTCGGGCGAAGGGCTTTTGCGAAGTGCGACCGAAGACTTTCCAAAAGGATCCAGCCGATTTTTATAATAATATACACGTGAACGTGCCGGAAGCTCCGGAAAGTATAAGAAAGGCGGGAATGACTCATGAAAAAAGTTCTGCTTTTGGTTTTGGCTGCCGTTTTGCTGATCTCTCTCGGTATCGCTGTGCTCGCGGCGGGGGGCGGATATTCCGACGTGAGCGACGGGGATTGGTATGCCGAGGCGGTGAAGGCGCTGAAGGAAAAGGATCTGATGAACGGCGTGGGCGGAGGCCGCTTTGATCCGGACGGCGTATTTACCCGCGCGCAGCTTGCCACTGTGCTTTACCGCATGGCGGGCAGCCCGGCGGTGAGCGGCGACGACGGCTTTTCCGACACGGCGCCCGGCAAATGGTATTCCGACGCAGTATTATGGGCGTCGGAATACGGAGTAGTGAACGGCTACGGTGACGGGCGCTTCGGAACGAACGACGCAGCGACGCAGGAGCAGGTAGCGGTCATGCTGTGGCGGGACGCCGGCTCATACGTGCTCGGGCCGGAGTATGCCGACGAAAACGGCGTTGAAAATTCGGCAGGAGCCTGGGCGGAGGACGCGGTACGCTGGGCAAGGGTGGACGGCCTGCTGACGGACGCGATACCGTTCGAGCCGAAAGCGGACGCGAGCCGCGCGCAGGTCGCGGATATGGTATACCGTTATATGCAGCTTCTTGAGCGTTTCTCGGATACGGACGCGGTTTCCGGCGCGACTTCTCGGGCGGACGGCGGGAACGGAAGCGAAGAGCCCACGGTTTATTTCACGGCGGATATATCCGCCGAGGGGCTTGTGAAGATATATGAGGCCCTGGGATGGGAACCGCAGGGAAAAGTGGCGGTCAAGATATCCACCGGAGAGCCCCCGGCAAGCAACTACCTGCGTCCGGAGCTGATAGGCGATCTCGTGAAGAAGCTGGACGGGACGATAGTGGAATGCAACACGGCCTACGGAGGCTCCCGTTCATCTTCGGCCATGCACAAGCAGGTGGCGAAGGATCACGGGTTCACGGATATCGCCGGGTTTGATCTTATGGATGAAGAGGGGACTATGGAGATACCCGCCGACGGCGCAAAGCATCTTAAAGGGGATATCGTCGGCAGTCATTTCGACGACTACGATTGCTTCCTTATACTTTCCCACTTTAAAGGTCACGCCATGGCCGGGTACGGCGGAGCCATAAAGAATACCTCCATCGGCATCGCCTCTCCGAGCGGAAAGGCGCGTATCCATTCCGGAGGCAAGAGCGACGTGAGCATCTGGGGCGGAACGCAGGACGATTTCCTGGAAAGCATGGCCGAAGCGGCAAAAGCGGTATCCGACTATCTGGGCGAAGGCGAGAGGATCGTTTACATCAACGTAATGAACCGCCTGTCGATAGACTGCGACTGCGACGGGAACCCCGCCGAGCCCGACATACACGATATCGGCATACTCGCTTCGACGGACCCGGTGGCGCTGGACCAGGCCTGCATGGATCTTATCTTCGATGCGGAGGGGAACGCTTCGTTCGTGAACAGGGTCAATTCGCTGAACGGTATCCATACCATTGAATATGCCGAGGAGATAGGCCTGGGAAGCCGTGCCTATAAAACGGTAAGCATAGATGACTGAGCTTTGGAACGTCCTTCAGCGGGAGTTCATATATATTTGGTACTACTTCGAGCTGCAGCTGAGGCAGATATTCCTGTACTGGGTCGTCGGCATGGCGATAGGATCGCTCATATCCGTGTTTGCAAAGGACCGCATCCACGGCCTTTTTGCCGGCATGCAGAACAAAAGGATGGGCGTGCTGGGCATTGTCCCGGCATGTCTGCTGGGGATAGCCTCGCCGCTGTGCATGTACGGCACGATCCCGATTGCGGCTTCCTTCCGCAGACAGGGAATGAGGGAGGACTGGCTCGCGGCTTTCATGACGGCGTCCATCCTTCTCAACCCCCAACTGATCGTTTACAGCGCGGCGCTCGGGAGAAAGGTCCTGGGCGTAAGGATAGTCTGCTGCTTCCTGTGCGGGATATGCGCCGGACTGCTGGTACGGCTGTTTTACAAGGACCGGGATTTCTTTGACTTCAAGGGCTTTTCCGAGCGGGCGAGCCGAGATACCCATCCGAATTTGCTCGTGCGTTATCTGCTCAATCTTTGGAGGAACGTGAGGGCTACGGGAGTTTATTTCCTCGTCGGCATACTACTTTCCGCACTGTTTCAGAGATACGTGCCGCAGAACGTGATGACGGATATATTCGGCGGTAACGAGGCCTGGGGCGTGCTGATGGCGGCGACGGTGGGCGTTCCGCTTTACGCCTGCGGCGGAGGCACGATCCCGCTGCTGCGCAGCTGGCTGATCGACGGTATGAGCGTGGGCAGCGCTGCCGCTTTCATGATAACGGGACCGGCTACCAAGATAACAAATCTCGGCGCGCTTAAAATAGCGATGGGCCTGAAGCGGTTTCTGATCTATCTCGCGTTTATTATGGCGTTCTCATTCGTTTCGGGCGTGACAGTAAATCTTCTGATAAGATAAAAGCGCAAAAAAATAAAGGAGTAAAAATGATCTACAGGGATTTCAGGGGACTTAAGCTCTCCGCACTGGGCTTCGGCGCGATGCGCCTGCCGGTGATCGACGGGGACGACGCAAGGATAGACGAGACCGCCGCCTTGCGCATGGTGGACACGGCCATGAAAAACGGCGTAAATTATTATGATACCGCCTGGGGTTATCACGGCGAAAACTCAGAGACGGTAATGGGAAAAGCACTGGCGAGGTATCCGCGCGAAAGCTATTATCTTGCCACGAAGTTCCCCGGGTATGACCCGGAAAATTGGGACAAAGTTGAGGAGATATTCGAGCGTCAGCTGGAAAAGACGGGCGTTGAATACTTTGATTTTTACCTTTTCCACAATGTATGCGAAATGAATATCGACGCATACCTGAACGACGAAAAATACGGCATTTACAGTTATCTGATGAAGCAGAAAGAAAAAGGGCGTATCCGCCATCTCGGCTTTTCCTCCCATGGCGGCATGGACGTGCTCAGACGCTTTGCGGACGCTTACGGCAAAGATATGGAATTCGGGCAGCTGCAGCTGAATTATCTGGATTGGACGTTCCAGGGCGGCAGGGAAAAAGCCGCTTTTCTCGGCGAGCTGGATATCCCGATTTGGGTAATGGAGCCTCTCAGAGGCGGGAAGCTCGCAGCTCTCAGCGCAGAAAACGAAGAAAAGCTGCGCGCCATGCGCCCGGACGAGGACACCGCAGCATGGGCGTTCCGATTTCTTCAGAGCATACCGGGCGTTACGGTAATTTTGTCGGGAATGTCAAATGACGGACAGCTGGAAGATAATCTCAGGACCTTTGAAAAGGATGCGAGGCTCAGCGAAGCCGAGCTTTCGGAGCTGCTCGGGATCGCGGAAAAGATGCTGTCGGGGGGCACCGTTCCGTGTACCGCCTGCCGCTACTGCGTAAGCCACTGTCCGCAGGGACTGAACATACCGGAGCTTATTTCGCTGTATAACGAGCATGCGTACAGCGGGGGCGGCTTTATAGCGCCTATGGCTCTGAGCGCAATGCCCGAGGACAAGCGGCCTCAGGCCTGCCTGCAGTGCAGGAGCTGTGAGCAGGTGTGCCCGCAGCAGATCAGGATCTCGGAAGTGCTGGCCGACTTCACGGCGAAGCTGTGACGCCGCGGGAGAAAAGGGAGCGGGGAGCGAATAAATGAAACCGTATGTTCATACAGTGCAGTATTATGAGACGGACCGCATGGGTATCGTTCACCATTCCAACTACGTCCGCTGGATGGAGGAGGCGAGAGTGGACTTTCTCAGGCAGGCGGGATGGGGATACGAAAGGCTCGAGCGGGAGGGCCTGATATCTCCCGTGACGGCGATGGAGTGCCGGTACAGAGCGAGCACGACCTTTCCCGACGAGGTGAGCGTGAGCGTTGCCGTAACGGAGTTCAAGGGCGCGGTGCTGAAGCTGAAGTACGTCATGTCCGCGAACGGACGCACCGTTTTCGAGGGGCGCAGCGAGCACTGTTTCCTGAACGGCGAAGGAAAGATAATGCGCATGAACAGGGAAATGCCGGATTTTTTTGAGGCGATCGTTTCCCTTATCGAATGAAGTATACGGGCGCGCTGCTTTTGCGGCGCGCCCGTATGTCTTCCGGCGGGAGTTCATTTTTTCGTGAAGTGCAGTATGTTCCAGGAGGCCTTTTCAAGCCTCGCGGTAACGATCCCGCCGTCGCAGGAGCTTTCCTCGTTCCTGCGGGGAAGAAGCACGTCGGGGTGCTCATAGCTGTTGGACGCGTCGGGAGAAGAAGCGTACATTTCTGTATGCCCGGCGAATTTCCAGCCTTCGAAGCCTCGGGCGTCGAGAGTGAGCAGCTGCGGCTCGCCGAGATCGGCGTTTATCACGAATACGCTGAGCTCTCCCGCTTCCTCGTTCAGCGCGGCGGCGGCCTGCACGGTCTCCACGCCCTCAAAGCCGGCGTATTGGTTCATGTCGTCAACGGCGTAGCCTTCAACGTCATAGCGGCCGCACTCCACGACGCAGCGAAGGGAAGAGCCCTTCGCCATTTTCATCATCTGAGTGAAGGCATAGTAAGAGGCACCCTTCCACACGTGCTCGCGGTCGGTGCGGCACAGGTCGCCGAGACCGCCGGTGGCGCAGCCTATTTTTACGCGGTCGGCGTGCCGGAGCATGACGAGCATGGTGCTGAGGTTTGCCAGCGTGAAGAGCATCTCGTTGGATCCGCCGGGACGCGGCAGGGAGGGCGCGGCGGCGTCGGGATCGTGATGCACGAAATGCCTGTTTGGATCGAATTCGTAGAACAGAGAAGCGGGCTGGCGGCCGCCGCGGCCGAGCCTGAAGCCGCCGCGGGGGCGGAACATGGTGCCGTACTCGTCGAGAGCGAGCATCATCGTCTTGTCTACGCGGAGCTTTGTGCGCAGGAAATCGCACAGGGCTATCTCTGTGTTTATATAATCCTCATAGGCAAGGTAGCCTGCCAGCAGAGCTTCCGGCATATCGGGCGGCGCGGAATGATAGTGATGCAGGGAGATGTAGTCCACCGCCTCATAGCATTCCTCAAGCACCTGCCTGTCCCAATCGGGGTAATGATTGAGGAAGGGCGAGGAGGAGACGCAGGCGACGGTCTCGATGCGCGGATCGGTCCATTTCATCGCCTTGGAGGTCTCGAGGGCGAGTATGCCGTAGCCCTTCGGGTCGCGCTCCCGGGAGCCTATCTGCCACGGGCCGTCCATTTCGTTGCCGAGACACCAGGTCTTGACGTTGTAGGGCTTTTCACGGCCGTTTTTGCGCCTCAGATCGGACCACCAGGTGCCGCCCTCAAAGTTGGTATATTCCACGCAGTCTACGGCGTCCTGAAGAGTGCCGGTGCCTAAATTGACGGTATATATGACCTCTGCGCCCGCCTTTTCGGCCCATTGGAGATATTCGTCGTGACCGACGTCGTTGGAGATATACTGCATCCAGGCAAGGTCGAGATGGGTCTTCCTCCCGGATTTCGGGCCTATGGAGTCCTTCCACTGCCAGCCGGAGACGAAGTTGCCGCCCGGCAGACGCACGGAGCGCAGCCCCGCTTCCCGCAGGGCGTTGTAAAAATCGCTGCGCAGCCCCTGCTCGTCGGCGGAGGGATGCCGGGGATTGTACATGCTGCCGTCCACCATATTGCCGATGGGCTCCAGGAACGCGCCGAATAAGCGCGGCGAGATATCCCCGATAACGTAATCGGGATGTACTGTCATCTTTGCTTTTTTCACTGCTGCGACCTTTCCCGGCCTGTCAGACCGTATTTTATTATAAATAATGTGTACCATATTTCCGGGAGATTTTCAAGAAGACCGGGCGCAAAAAAAGACCGCCGTGCCGTCTGCGGATCAGACAGGCGCGGCGGCCGTATCGTTACCGGATCTCAGCAGGAGAAGACCCGGACAACGCCGAGAAGAAAATAATTATACTTTAAAGCGGTCGTAAGAGCTGCAGCAGTCGACACAGAGCTTTTTGCCGCCGGACAGACGTATCCAGTTCGCGCCTGCGGACTCGCCGCAGCATTCGCAAACGTAGCTTTCAAAGATACGCGCGTGCTCGGGTACGGCAAGCCGGGTCTCCTTGACGGTGAACATTTCCTCCTGACTGCAGCTGCGGAAGTATTCAAGCTTCTGCTCTCTGCTCATTTCACCCGCGGGATTGTTGAGCACGAGGCGAACGGAACGCCCGGTCTTGCGGTTATAGAAAGAGAAGGCCTGCTTGCCCGTCATATGGAAAAGCAGATTGCCTTTGCCGATGCTGCAGCCGAGGATCACCTGGATCGCGTCGCAGCCGCAGGCGTCGTTTTCCGATATGCATACCACCTGTTCGTCGTCGGAGAAGGAAAGCTTCAAAAGCTCGATGGCATACAGCGCCGCCCTGTAGCCTATGGTGAGGCCGGGGCATATATGGCCGTGAAAAGCGACGGCCTTTTCCCAAAGAAGTTCCTTGTCTGTCATTATGTTTTTCTCCTTTTGCGTCTGAATGAAACTGTCGCGGTCATTTTGCCGCTATCAGTATCTGACCGTTATGCCGGATTATCTCCGCGTCAAAATCGTATACGTCCCGTATGGCTTCGGGTGTGACCGTATCAACGCCGCCGTGGGAGTATACCCGGCTGCCGCGTATGAAAAGAAAGTTGTCACAGTAGCGCACCGCGAGATTAAGATCGTGAATGACTATCAATACACCGATATCCTGCTCGACCGCGATGCTGCGCACGAGTCTGAGCATTTCGTGCTGGTTTTTGGGATCGAGACTGCTGGTAGGCTCATCCAGCAGAAGATACCGGGGCTGCTGCGCGAGCGCTCTTGCCAGCGCGACCTTCTGCCGCTCGCCTCCGGAAAGCTCGCTTATGCGCCGTGCGGCGAAGTCCGACAGTCCGAGCCGATCAAGCAGGGAAGAGACCACAGCGCGGTCTTCTCCGGTTATATCCCAGCGTATGTAAGGCTTGCGGCCGAGAAGGACCGCGTCGAAAACCGCGGTGTCGGTAACCGGAGTGGTCTGAGGGACATAAGCTATGCGCCGGGCCAGCTCGCGGCGCGGCATTTTCATGATATCCTCTCCGTCGGCCGTAACGCTGCCGCTGTCCGCCTTATGTATGCGGTCGAGGCATTTGAGCAGAGTGCTCTTGCCGGCGCCGTTGTTGCCGAGCACGGCAAGACAGCTGCCTTTTTCGATGTTGAAGCTTATATCCTCAAGCACGGGCGGGCAGGAGCGGTCGTATGAGAAGGAAAGAGAACTTACCTTGATCATTTTCCGCGCCCTCCCTTGATGAGCAGGACCAGAAAAGCGGGACCGCCGAGGAACGACGTTATCGCGCCGATCGGAAGTATCACCGGAGAAATGACCAGCCTGCCGAAAGTGTCGGCTGCCATAAGCACGAGGGCGCCGGCCAAAGCGGAGGCGGGGATGAGAAAACGGTAATCGTCGCCGACGAAACGGCGCATCATATGCGGCGCTATCAGCCCGATAAAGCCGATGATGCCCACGAAGGAGACTGCCGCCGCGGAGGCGACGGAGCATATCGCCATACTCAGCAGCATAACGGCGCGGGCGTTCACACCGAGGCTCTTGGCCGTATCGGCGCCGCTGCTCATGGCATTGTAGTTCCAGCGGTTGAACATAAAATAAAGAAACGTCAGCAGAAATACCGCCGCGAGAATTATCACGTCTCTCCAGCCGGTGCCTCCCAGGTTTCCGAAGGTCCAGAAGACTACGGCGCTTATGCGCGTCTCGTCGGCAAAATACTGAAGCAGAGTGCTGCCGCCGGTGAAAAGAGAGCTGATCGCCACGCCGGCCAGCACAAGTCCGCCGGGGCCAATGCTACGCTTCATCTGAGAGATGAGCAGGATTATCGCCGCGGTCATGGAGCCGAACACAAAAGCGCAGAGGGACACGATATAAGGATTGTTGATGTTTACCGCCACGCTCGAAGAGGCAGAGTTGACAACTCCGCCGCCGAAGACGATTATTCCGAGCGCTGCTCCGAAGGCGGCGCCCTGGGAAACGCCGAGGGTCGACGCGGAGGCGAGCGGATTGTTCAAAACGCACTGCATAACTGCGCCGGTCGATGCCAGAAGCGCGCCTATGAGCACCGTCGTCGCGGCTCTCGGCAGACGGTTCCCGAAAACCACTGTATTCCACAGACGTTCGCCGTGGCCCGTGAGAGTAAGAAATATCTCATGGGGAGTAAGCTTCATGGCGCCTTTCATAAGGGAAAAGACGCAGGCGAGCAGCAGCAGGATAAAGGCCGCGGCGAGGGTCAGCCGTTTTTTCGCTATTCCCGCCTCATAAAGCCTTTGAGGCGAGGACCCGGATCCGAAAGGCATCAGTCGGCGGTTATGACGCCGTAGGAGGCGCCGTATTCTTCCAGCTTGCTTCCGAAGTCGGCGTCGCCGAGGAAAAACTCATATATTTCCGCGGCCTTGGCCTGCAGGTCGATATCCGCAAAACGCTCCGGATAAAGGACGGAGCCGATGAAATAGCAGTTTACCAAAGGCACCTCAAGGTTGGAAAAATAACTGGTGGAGCTGGGATGCTGATAGATATGGCCGTTGTTGTACGCTCTGAGCTGGGAATAGAAATCGGGGTCGGCTGCCATATCCTGCCTCACCAGTTCAACTCCGCCGTAATCGCAGAAAATATAATCGGGGTCCCAAAGGAGGATCTGTTCGCGGTCCACCTCGGCGGAACTGCCTTTTCCGACGGCGGAGCCGGCGGCGACGTTGTCGGCGTTGACGGCGTCAAGAACCGGGTCGGAAAGGCGAACGCCCTCTATGCCGTGCGCCCCCTTGAAGGTGGCGGCGGCGGAAAGCACGCTCGGACGCTCTTCCGCGGGTATATCGGCGGTACGAGAATCAAGGTCTTCAAGGCAGGCGTCTATGTAGGCCACGACCTCATCCGCGCGCTCGGGTACTCCGCAGGCTTCGGCGAGTATCCTGAGGGCCTGATCGTAGTCGTCGGCAAACAGAGTGCCCTGACCGACGGCGACGACCGGTATGCCCGTCTTGGCTTCAATATCGTTCACTATGTCCTCGGTATATGTGCAGAGTATGACGTCCGGCTCGCAGAGGATGATATCCTCGGGGTAGTAGCTCGTGTTGCCCATGCTGTCGGTGCCTACGATGGGAAGGTCCTTCCAAAGGTCCCTGTTAGCGTAAGCGTAAGCCGTGAGCGGAGTGATCTTATCCGCGTCCATGCTCCCGCGACCGACGACCCTGTCGGCAAGGCCGAGGTAGGTTATCATGCGGGGAGTGTTGCCAAGAGGAACGATGGCGTTTATCTCGGCGGGAAGCTCGACGGCGCGGCCGAGAGCATCGGTAACGGTGCGCGTAAGTCTTTCGCCTGCGGGATCGGGGACGGGGGTCTCCTCTTCGCGGACGTCGGGAGCAGGCGCATCGGTCACGGGCGCGTCGGGAGCGGCCGTACCCTTATTGCCGCAGGCGCACAAAACCGCAAGCATGGATAATGCAAGAAACAAAGCAATTGCTATTTTGCGTGTTTTCATACAGATAATCCTTTCATTTCGCCAAGTTTGCTATATATGAGTAGATAATAACCGACGAAAAAGCCTCCGACAAGCGGGGGGAGGGGATAATTCCCGCGATTTTGTCATTCCTGCCGACGCCGGGCGGAATAAAATGGGATCATATATGAAATCGTCACAATCCGGAGCTTGACATATCGTGTATAATTCAGATAACCGACATGAAGGGGCGCTGATTTTTGGAAACGCTTATAGAACTGTTTGACGACAGACCGCTTGAAAACGTGCTCGGCGTGGAAATGTTCCGCCCGAAGCGCGTGGTATACCTGTGCCCGGAGCCCATAGCCTCCGACAGGCACGCGCAGAACAGACTGAGGACTTATTTCAGACACCGCGGCCTTGCGCCGGAGCTTATATTCGTCGGCGCGAGCATATACGATTCCGACGCGATGGTGAAAACTCTGTGCGAGACGGCGGCAAAATATCCCGACTGCGCCATGGACATAACCGGCGGCACGGACGCGGCGCTTTTCGCCGCGGGACGCATGAGCGCGGAGAGCAGCATACCGGTATTCACGTACAGCCGCCGCATGAACAGCTTTTACGATATCTGCAACGCGCCCTTCGCCGCGTTTCTCGGCTGCAACGTCGAATACCGCGTGGAGGATTTCTTCGTCATGGCGGGCGGGTCCATGCGTTACGGAAGAGTGGACAACGCGATATTGGAGCGCTATCTCGGCGATATCGATCCGTTTTTCGGCCTGTATCTGAAATTCAGAAGAAAATGGACCGATATAGTTACATACATACAGAGAGTGTCGCCCGGCGAGCCGGACAGGCCGGTCTCGCTGCAGGCAAGGGGCAATTATACCGTGAAGGGCGAAAGGAGCGCGAGGATAAGCGCACCGGAGGACGCTCTTTATGCCCTGCGGGACATAGGCTTCATTGACAGCCTCGAGATAGTGCCGGGAAGCACGGTGTCTTTCCGCTTCCGCGATGAGCAGATACGGAAAATAACGCGGGACGTGGGCAGCGTATTGGAGCTGTACGTATACAAGGCCTGCCTCGACAGCGGCCTGTTCGACGACGTGCGCACCAGCGCGGTGGTGGACTGGGAGGGCGACAGGAGCCGCAACGCCGTTTCCAACGAGCTCGACGTCATGTGCTCAAAGGGTGTGATGCCGGTTTTCATCAGCTGCAAGACCGGAGAGGTCAAGACCGAGGCGCTCAACGAGCTGGCGATACTCAGAGACCGTTTCGGAGGAAAGATGGCCAAGGCTGCCATAGTTACGGCGGAGCGCGGCGGAGCGGCGATGCGCAACCGCGCCGGAGAACTGAACATAGACGTGATAGACCTTGACGACCTTGCCGAGGGCAGGATCAACAGCCGACTCGCCGCGCTCATGCGCAAGGTGAAATAGACGCCGGTAAACAGAGCGGAGCGGCCGATCTCGGCCGCTCCGCGTGATTTTGCGATAAACTGACGACTAATTGCTCCGCTCGCTTCCGAAGTTCTCCGCAACACGGCGGACCTCGTCGGAGGCGTTGATAAAGGCCTGCGCGACGACGGGGTCGAAGTGCGAGCCGCTTCCGTCGCGTATAATATCCATTGCGGTTTCAAAGGGAAAGCCCTCCTTGTAGCTGCGGCGGGAAACGAGCGCGTCGAAAACGTCGGCCACGGCCATGATGCGCGCGGAAAGAGGTATCTCTTCTGCGGCGAGGCCCGAGGGGTAGCCGCTGCCGTCCCAGCGTTCGTGATGATATCCGGCGAGATTTTTCGCCTCGTCAAGGTAGCCGGGCTCGGGGACGATGCTGATCGCCTGATCTATGATCTCGCGGCCGACGGTGGTATGCTTTTTCATGGTGCTGAATTCGTTGTCGTCAAGCTTTCCGGGCTTGTTGAGCACGGAATCGGGGACTTTGATTTTGCCTATGTCGTGCAGGGGAGCGGAGTTTATCACGCTGTCGACGAATTCGTCGGTGAGCTGAGAGGTATATTTCCCCTCGCGGCGAAGCTCATCCATGATGATGCGCGCGTATGAAGCGGTCTTGCGCACATGGTCGCCGGTGCATTCGTCGCGGCTTTCCACAAGCTCAGCGAGCACCAGGATCAGTCCGTTCTGCATCCGGGTGATGGTCTCGGTCTTTTTCCGCACCTCCGCGACATACTGCATGCTCTCCTCGGAGGTTTTTGCAAAGGCGTGATAGAGATTTTCTATCTCGTCGCCTGTATGTATATCGAGCGCCTTGATGCGCTCTACGCTGTCGGCGCGGGCCTCCTCGCTGTTGAAGGCAAAGGCGCCGGCGGCTATCGCCATGGCGTTTACGGGGAAAATGATGTTGTATCTCACCAGCCACAGAGCCACAGCGAGAATGAGGATGAAAAAGCCGAGGAAAAGCAGCAGCTCCCGTATTATGAAGCTGTGCTCGTCGGAGGCAAGGCGGTTCATGGATATGTCCGCGGCGGCATAGCAGCGGCAGACTCCGGACGAGTCGTAAACCGGGTGATACGCGGTGAGCAGCCAGCCGTAGGAATCGTCCGATATTATGGGCTCTATTACGCGGCCGGCGAGCAGATCGGGCAGATAGGGGAGGAAGGACTCGTCAAAGGGGATCACCTCGCCGGGCTCGGAGCCGGGAACGTCGTCGGTATCGAGGTCGAAAACGACATGGCAGCCGTCCTCCATGATCTTGTAGACGTATACGTATTCAATATCCGGTATGCCGGAGCGTATCTCGGCGAGCATTTTTTCCGTTTCGAGGTATCCGTCCGCCGTTTCGCCGAGCTCGATGAATTCGTCAACGCGCTCCGCGTCTATGATGCTCGCGGCGAGACCGGCAGCGCCGGTACCGAGCTGAGTATGCTCCTCAATGCTGAAACGGCGATAAAGAAGCATGCTGACGACCGTGGCAGCGGCTGCGATGCAAACGGAGGCGATTACCACCAGCAGAAGCAGCTTCGCCCGCAGCGATACGCCGCGGATGTTCAAAGAGCCCGCTTCGCGCATGCTTTCGCGGGAAAGGGGTGTCTGCTGCCAGCCGATGAAGCGCAAATTTCCTTTCCGACCGGCGGGGAGCAGGAAGACGACTGCGAGGGCGACGGCAGCACATATCGCGGAAGAGGCAAGAGAGGTGATAAGATCGGCGGCAAAGGCGGCGGATGAGAGGGGGAGAGACGCGCTTTCGGCTATGCTTTGGGCAAAGGCCGATGCTCCGGGCTCCGAAGCCGGGGAAAGAAGGAAGCGGTCGAGCGCCGCCCTGAGAGCGGCGGAGAAGAGAGAAACGCAGATCAGGAACAGCACGGCGCCGGAAAAGCGCCTGAGCCGGTCTTTATCGGCAAGAAAGGCGGCGAAAAGCGCGGTGAGCACGTTGACGGCCGCGTAATAAACATAATTGAAATCGCCTATGCCGCGTATCAGCGCGGTAAGCAGCCCCAGAGCTGCGCCCGGGATATAGCCGCCGAGAGCGGCTGCGATCAGTGTGCCGGCAAGGTCGGAAAACAGAGGCGATCCGGTGCGCCGCCGCAGCGCCGCTCCGGCAAGATTGATCAGCAAGCAAAGGGCATACGTCAGTATGCGCGCATAGCCCGGCCTGCGCCGCAAAGACGGCGCGGACAGCGAAGTATCAGTATTCATGGCCCGCTCCTTTCACGTGTATTATAGAACAACCGCAAATCCATTTCAATGTGTTTGCTCAAAAAACAAATCGGAAGCATCCGCGTACATTATTTCACATTTTGCTGGAAAAAGAGCGGGAGAAAAGTGTATAATGGACAAAAGAGATTGGAAAAACGGGAGATGATCACCGTAAGCTCGGCGGATAAAACGATCGAGATATTCGGCGGCGAAAGCGCCGCCGGAGGGACTCCGACGGTGCTGCTGATAACCGGCGGGGAGAGCGCCCGCGGAGTGTGGGAGAAATACAGCGCCCTGTCGGACCGTCCCTGCCGCCTTGCCGCCGTGGAGGCGGAGGATTGGGAAAACGGGCTTTCGCCCTGGCCCGCGCCGAAGGTCTTCAGGGGCGGGAGCGATTTCGGAGCGGGAGCGGACGACACGGTGAAATATCTGGAAAAAGAGATCGTGCCGGCGCTGGCAGGCTCCCCGGACGGCGACATATACATAGCGGGCTATTCTCTCGCGGGACTGTTCGCCCTTTACGCTCTGTACCGCACGGACGTTTTTCGCGGCGCGATATCCGCCTCCGGCTCGCTGTGGTTCCCGGGCTTTGCCGAATTTGCCGCGGGACGCGAGCCGGTGCGGAAGCCTGATAAAATATACCTGTCCCTCGGAGACAGGGAGAAGAATACGAAGAACACGGTCATGAGCCGCGTGGAGGAAAAAACAAGGGAAATATACGGCCTTTTCCGGGCTTCGGGGACGGACTGCGCGCTGTGCTTCGAGCCGGGAGGACATTTCAGCGATCCGGAAGGCCGCCTTGCGCGGGGAATTGCCTGGCTGACAGATAACCGGATATAAGGAGATTTAAACGTGAGAAAGCTTTGGAACGACGGATGGAAATTCGTCAAGCTGCCGACCGGCAGTACGTATGAGGACATGAAGGCCGCCGGGACGGCGGACGTAAATCTTCCGCACGACTGGCTGATAAGTCAGGAGAACGATCTTTACGAAAGCGGCGACGGCTGGTACGTAAAGACCCTCGTCGGGCGTCCGAAGGCGGGAGAGCATATCCTGCTCGATTTCGACGGCGTTTATACCGACGCGGACGTGCTTCTCAACGGCGAGGTCATACGCACTCACCGTTACGGCTACAGTCCGTTTTTCGTTGAGCTCACCGACGGCCTTAAGGCGGGAGACAACGAGATAGCGGTGCATATCCGTCATCTCAGCCCGAATACCCGCTGGTACTCGGGCGCGGGCATATTCAGAGACGTGGGGCTTATCACGCTGCCCGAGCGGTACATGGTCCCCGACGGCTTCCACGCGGATACGGTCATAAAAGACGGCGTATGGACACTGTGTATCGGCGCCGAGCTCGCCGGGCCGGGAGACGGGCTGCCGGAATATGCGCTCACCGACGAAAAGGGCACCCTCGCGGCAGAGGGGAAGCTGAGCCCCGCGCCGGGCGGAGCGGCGGCGGAGATCGCCGTGGAAAACGCCGAGACCTGGTCGCCGGACAGCCCCGCGCTGTATAAGCTCGAGCTGAGACTCGGGCAGCAGATCGAGAGCATGAACGTAGGCTTCAGACAGGCGGAATTCACCACGGACCGGGGCATGCTGCTCAACGGCAGGCACATAAAGCTGCACGGGGTATGTCTGCATCACGACCTCGGAGCGCTCGGAGCGGCGTTCAACGAGAAGGCGGCCGAGCGCCAGCTCAGGGTGATGAAGGAAATGGGCGTGAACGCCGTGCGCACCTCGCACAACCCGCCTGCAAGGCAGCTGCTCGATCTCTGCGACCGCATGGGCCTTGTGGTGATGGACGAGATATACGACATGTGGGAAAAGCCCAAGACAGCCAACGACAACGCCCGCTTTTTCGCGGACAACTATCCGGAGGATATCGCGGCCTGGATACGCCGCGACCGCTGTCACCCCTCGGTGATACTGTGGTCGATAGGCAACGAGATATACGATATGCAGGCCTCCGAGCGCGGCGAAATGTGGACGAGGACGCTTATGGAAGAGGTGCGAAAGCACGATGCCGTTCACGCGCCCGTCACCTTCGCCAGCAACTATATGCCCTGGGGCGGCGCGCAGAAATGCGCGGACATAGTGAAAATGCCGGGCTACAATTACGCCGAGAGATACTACGCTCAGCATCATGAGAAGCATCCCGACTGGGTCATTTACGGCAGCGAGACCGCGTCGCTTGTGGCAAGCCGCGGCATATATCATTTCCCCATGAGCGAGAGCATACTTACCGAGGAGGATCTGCAGTGCTCCGCGCTCATGAACAGCTGCGTGAACTGGGGCGCGCAGGATCTGAGAAAAATGCTGGTCGAGGACATGCTCACGGAGTATTCCCTCGGGCAGTTCATATGGTCCGGCATAGACTACATAGGCGAGCCGACGCCCTATCATACGAGAAGCAGCTATTTCGGACAGACGGACACGGCCTGCTTCCCGAAGGACGCGTATTATTTCTATAAGGCCGTATGGACCGACGAGCCCATGATACATATAGGCGTGATATGGGACTGGAACGAGGGCGAGCTGATAGACGTCCCCGTAATGACCAACGGCGCCGAGGCGGAGCTTTTCCTGAACGGAAGCTCCCTGGGCAGAAAAAAGGTGGATCTCAGAGACATAGAGGGCAGCCTGCCGGTGTGGCGCGTACCGTACAGGGCCGGAGTGCTCGAGGCGAGAGCATATGACGCCCGCGGCGAAGTGATCGCCGAAACGAAGAGAGAGAGCTTTTCCGAGAGCAAAAAGATAGCCCTTTCCGCGGAAAGGACCGTTCTTGAAAGCGGCTGCGGCGATATCGCCTTTATCACCGTGACCGTTCTTGACGAAGCGGGCAGAGAGGTGGAAAACGCCGTAGACCGTGTTCACGTCGAGCTCAGCGGCCCCGGAGTGCTCCTCGGCATGGATAACGGCGACAGCTCCGACAGGGACGGGTATAAGGTGAACAGCCGCCGCCTGTTCTCAGGCAGGCTGCTTATCATGGTCGGCGCGGGAGACGCCTGCGGGGAAATACGACTCAGAGTGAGCGGCCGGGGCCTCGAGAGCGCGGAGCTTGCCCTTTCGGTCGTGACGGCGCATGAAGGAGCCGAAAAACGCGCGTTCAACGACCTGTGCCGGAGCGAGGAGCCGGAGGAGGACGTTTTCATAAGACGCATAGACCTCAGACCGCTGTCCGATACGACCGTGCTCACGCCGGAGCGGCCCGAAATAAGCTATGAGATAAGGATACTGCCCGAAAACGCGACGGACAGGGAAGTGAAGCTGCGCGTGACCAACAGGCAGGGCGTCGAGGTGCCCTGCGCCGTGCTGAAGCGGGAAGGAAACGTCGTCACGGTCACGGGCCGGGGCGACGGGGAAATGTACCTCAGAGCAAGCGCGAACAACGGTTACGGCCACCCCCGCGTGATATCCGTAACGGAGCTTTCAGCCTGCGGCTTCGGGCCGGTCAGTCCGGATCCCTACGGCTTCGTTTCGGCTTCGCTGTGCACCTTTAAAGAGGGAGATATCACCGGCGGCAACGAACACGGCATAGCCTTTGCCCGCGACGGAGTCAGCGCGGTGGGCTTCGACAGTCTGGATTTCGGGAGCGCGGGCACCGACGAGCTGACGCTTACCGTGTTCGCGACGGGCTCGGACGTGCATGAAATAAAGCTGTGGGACGGCCTGCCGTCACAGGGCGGAAGGGTGATAGACATTCTGCCTTATCAAAAGCCGGTCGTATGGAACCTCTACCAGCCGCAGAGCTTCAAGCTGTCCGAAACGCTCCGGGGAGTGCATACGATAGCCTTCTCAGCGGACAAGGAAGCGCATCTGAAGGGATTTTCTTTCGCAAAGCAGTCCCGCGCCTCGCGCAGGATAAGCGCGGCCGAGGCGGACGCCGTTTACGGCGACAGTTATAAAATAAAGGACGGCGCGGTGCTCGGCATAGGCAATAACGTCACGCTGAGCTTCGGCGGACTGTATTTTGAGGGCGGCAGCGTCAGGCTGATACTTGACGGCGCGACCGGGCTCGACGTGAACACCGTGACCGTGCGCGTGGCCGGACCGGACGGGGAGGAAGAACCCGCCGTATGCGGCTTCCGCCGCTCGGAAAGGGGAGAGCAGACCTTCTCGCTGAAGGTCCCCCGGGGCATGTGCACGCTCTCGTTCGTCTTCCTGCCCGGCAGCAGCTTTGATTTCTACGGCTTCAGGTTTGAGAAAGAATAAACACGTCTCGACACATTGAGCGGGGCGGCCGATCACGGCCGCCCCGCTCGTTTCATTTGTTTGCCGATGATCCGGACTGTCAGTTGAATATGACCTGTCCGTTGACCACGTTCCAGGTTCCGTACTCATTCGTCGCCGGACCGGTATAACCGAAGTCGATACCGCTGTTTACGACGTACCACCAGCCGTACTCGTTGCTGACAAGGCCGGTGAAGTCAAAGCCGATATGGCCGTTCTCCACGTACCACCAGCCGTTTTCGTTCTCGACGAGGCCGGTGAAGCCGAAGTCGAGCCCGCTGTCACGGACGTACCACCAGCC
>JAEEGG010002398.1_pt1 | contig 48424 bp, 34 predicted proteins | sample 9134161 | NCBI WGS metagenome assembly JAEEGG01 (sample SAMN16246543, study PRJNA631951) | gut metagenome | biome: gut microbiome; feature: rumen; material: CR-attached | host: Bos | place: Iran: Karaj | collected 2018-10
TCTTTCTTGTCATATCCTATTGGACGGAACTGTTTCTGCTTAATGCTGTAAACAAATCCATGTCCGTGTAGGTAGTTCTTTATATCCTTTGGCTCTGTCCCGAAGTTATAGCACAGGGATTCCAGCGTGTCAAACTCTTCATCTCTCAGAAGCATGTTGACACTTGAAACCAGTATTGCAGGGTCTTTAGGCAGGTAGTCCATCAGCTATTGTCTCTTTTATTCGTAGGCATATACTAGCCCGTACTTCTCATGCAGCTTCCGAAGAGAGCCGTCGGACTTCATCTGACAGATGACATTGTTCACCATCTGCAAGAGATCTTCCTGCCCCTTCTGCATGAGGATACCAATTTCACCATGTGTAAATGGAGCGTTCAATAGTGGAGCTGCCAGTCGGGTGTCAGTCTGCACATAATAAGGAGCCTCTGTAATTTCCGTTATCATCACGTCGGCTGCACCTTCGGCTACAAGTGCCGGTATTTCCTCGTTCTTTTGGTGAACGACTATCTTTGCGTGAGTCAGGTTCTCATTGGCAAACTTTTCATTCAGTCCACCTGGATTCACCATGACAGTCACTTCGGGCTTGTCTATGTCGGCCAGCGTCTTGTAGCGGTCTGCCTCCGAAGCCCTGCAAAGGATAGTCTTGCCGTTAGCCAGATAGCCGTCGCTCATGAGCATCGTTTCCCGTCTGGTATCTGTTATAGTAATCCCGCCAATGGCAAGGTCGAATATCTGAGGCTCTGTAAGTACGTCGGCTGTCAATGTAGGCCATGAGGTCTTTTTGAACTCTATATTTACTCCTAACCTTCTCGCTATCTCCTTTGCAACCTCAATACCAAAGCCCCAATAAGTCCCATCAGGTTCGCAGAAAGATAACGGTCTATAGTCACCAGTAGTGCCAAAGAGGATAGTGCCTCGATCCAGAATCTCTGCTACTTTGCCATTGATGGGAATATCTGTATAGGTTGACAGGATGAAAACGGAGTGTTGGCCGTTCTCCTTTCCGAACTGTAGCGAACCTTTCAGGTCGTTCTCCGGGAAAAGCTTTGTACTGTCGAAATAGTAAAGGCCATCCTCGCTGTTGTACCAACCGCCTACATATCCTTCATGCTGCAAGGCATGGCTAACCACCTTGCCAAGTTGGTCACGCGCGCTCGAGCTCTGCTCGCTTGCTACCAACGGGACGCAAGAATGGCTGTTCTGTGTTGCTGCATAACTGACTGCAATTCCTTCAGTCGGTTCAGTCATCGTGCGGATGTCAATAGTGAAGCCGTCGGGGTGGGACTGACTGAAAGACCAAACTTTATCAGCAATATTTGTGATAATGCTTTGCTCAGTTGCATTGTCCTCATTAGAAGAGCATGAGGCAAAACTGGCCGTTCCGCAAATGGTCAGAACAGCTATCAGAAGCCAGGTCTTTAATCTTTCCAATCTTATCATTGTTTCTGTGCCGTATTTAAAATCGGCTGCAAAATTACTCAATTTTCAGTAGAAAATTGCCAAAATAACACATCTTCACTCCAGATTTGAATGTTTTTCCCTATTTTTGTGTAATTTTGTCGCCAAAATGCGAGAATAGAAAGATGAAAGATTCGATTAAGAGAGAGCAGAGTCAAACGAGTTTGAACTCTGCCGAGCGTGAGAATTCTCGCACGAAGTGCAAAGTAAAGATTCAAACAATGCTTGGCGACATTATAGTTCGCCTATATGACGAGACTCCCATCCATCGTGACAACTTCCTCAAACTGGCAAAGGAGGGCTATTATGACGGTACGCTGTTCCATCGGGTTATTAAGGACTTTATGATTCAGGGCGGTGATCCTGATTCAAAGGGCGCACCTGCTGGAAAGATGCTTGGCGTGGGAGACCCTGGTTATACCCTTGAACCCGAGATTAAGGACTGCCTTTTCCATAAACGTGGCGCTTTGGCCGCTGCAAGACAAGGTGACGAGGTGAATCCAGAACGTCGCAGTAGTGGTTCCCAGTTCTATATCGTCTGGGGACAGGTGTATAATGAGGGGCAGCTTCGCCAATTTTCCAAACAGTTGAGAATGCAGAAGGTTCAGGCTGCTTTCAATGAGCTTGCAGCAGAACATCGTGCGGAAATCATGCAGATGCGCCGTGAGAGGAATCGTGCCGGGCTACAGGAATTGCAGGACAAACTGGCTGCGGAAGCTGAGAGCAAGGTTGGAAAGACTGGTCTGACCGATGACCAGATGAAGCTCTATTCTACTGTTGGTGGCACTCCCCATCTTGACGTAGGCACTCCCCGCCCCTTTCAGGGGAGGGGCAGGGGTGGGGTGTTGACTGCCCTGAATGTATTTGGGGAGGGGCAGGGGTGAGGTGTTGGCTGCCCTGAATGTATTAGGGGACTGGCAGGGGTGGGGTGTTGACTGCCAATAATGTATTCCTATTCCTGAGGGTGTTGTCTGCGCATGGGGTGTCCGTAGGCACTCCCCGCCCCTGTCAGGGGAGGGGCAGGGGTGGGGTGTTGACTGCCCTCAATGTATTGTCTAACCTGCGCTCCTTCAAGCCCTTACAAAAATACTGACCCCACCCCTACCCCTCCCCTACATGGGAGGGGAGTGCCTACGGGCTCCTTGCGCTCCCTGCACTTCCTCTATAACAAAAATGGCCCAATCTGTTATTTGGGGCTTAGGCGTGCCTAATTCATTACTTCCATATAAAAAAATGTTGTTATTCGGGGCTTCATTTTAGGTGTTGCCTAATTCATTACTCGGAAGAACAAAAAAACGTTTGTTCTTTACTTTTTCGCTCACTTATTCGTACCTCTGGCTGTCGCCGAAGGTACTTTCGTTCGGAAGAACAAAAGAAAAACCCGTTTTTCTTTTGTTTTTCGCTCACTTATTCGTACCTTTGCAGCGATTAAAACTTATACAACATGAAAATAGCTTTGATAGGCTACGGCAAGATGGGCAAGATGATAGAGCAGATAGCCCTGAGCCGGGGCCATGAGATTGTGAGCATCATCGACATTGACAATCAGGAGGAATTTGAGAGCGAGCGCTTCGCCAGTGCCGACGTGGCCATAGAGTTCACTGCACCGCAGGCAGCCTACGGTAACTACCTGAAGGCCTGGGCCAAGGGTGTGAAGGTGGTGAGCGGTAGCACAGGGTGGATGAAGGAGCACGGCGACGAGGTGAGAGAGCAGTGCCAGCAGGGTAAGACGCTGTTCTGGGCCTCGAACTTCAGTATAGGCGTGGCCATCTTCTCGGCCGTGAACCGCTACCTGGCCCGCATCATGAACCAGTTTCCGCAGTATGACGTGGAGCTGGAGGAGACACACCATGTGCATAAGCTCGACCACCCCAGCGGCACGGCCATCACCCTGGGCGAGGAGATAGTGGCGGCCCTCGACCGCAAGACAGCCTGGGCCGAAGACACCACCGACCCCACTCTGTTGCGCATTGACCACATCAGGCGCGGCGAGGTGCCTGGCATCCACACCGTGCGCTACGACAGCGAGGCCGATGTCATCACCATTACTCACGATGCCCACAGCCGCAAAGGCTTTGCGCTGGGCGCCGTGCTGGCAGCTGAATACACGAAGGAGCATCAGGGACTGCTCACCATCAGTGATATGTTTACTTTTTAAGGGAGAGTGAAATGAAGAAAGAAAAGAAACCGCTCAATATGAAGCGCCAGTGGGTGAAGTTCATCATCGTGCTGGTCATCTATCTGCTATTCCTCTTCTGGGTGAAGTCGTGGCTGGGACTGCTCGTGGTGCCCTTCATCTTCGACGCGTACATCACGAAGAAAATCAAGTGGCAGTGGTGGAAAGACCGCGAAGGCCCCGTGCGCTTCATCATGTCGTGGGTCGACGCCATCGTCTTCGCCCTTGTGGCCGTGTACTTCATCAATCAGTTCTTCTTCCAGAACTACGTCATTCCCAGCTCGTCGTTAGAGAAGTCACTGCTCACCGGCGACTACCTCTTCGTGTCGAAGCTGAGCTACGGCCCGCGCATACCGCAGACGCCGCTCACCGTTCCGCTAACGCAGCACACCCTGCCCATAGGCGGCATCAAGTCGTATATTGAGTGGCCGCACTGGGACTATCGCCGCGTGAGCGGACTGGGCCATGTGGAGCTGAACGACATTGTGGTGTTCAACTATCCCGCCGGCGACACCATCTGCACGGAACTGCCCTTCCAGACACGCTACTACGAGTGCTGCTATGGCTTGGGCTATGAAGTGTATAAGCAGTCGAACGGCATACCTGTTGACATTGACCCCATCACCCAGGAGCAGATGCTCTACCAGCAGCTGCAGCCATTGCTCGACTCCGTAGGGCCGATGGAGCGTCTTAACTTCTACAACCAGGTTTACGCTGCGGGAAAGATAACCATACAAAACAACTGGCTGAGATACGGCGACATAGACACCCGGCCCACCGACCGCCGCGAGAACTACGTGAAACGCTGCGTGGGACTGCCCGGACAGACGCTGCAGATAAAGAACCGCACCGTCTACCTCGATGGCGTGGCCAACAAAGAACCCGACCTGGTGCAGTACTCGCACACCGTGGTGTTTAAAGAGGGAGCCGTGCTCACCGACGACTTTATGAAGGAGCAGGGCATCACTTGCGAAGACTTGGGCTATTCTAACGGTTCGCAAAGCGATGACATCACCTTCACCCGCCGTACGGAGATAACCCAGATGCCGCTCACGAAGCAGGCCAAAGCCGCCTTGGAGCAGCGAAAGGACCTGGTGGAGAGCGTGACGCTGAACACCGAGCCGCCCTTGGACGACTGGCGCAAGGTGTACCCGCAGAACGGCAACATGCACTGGACGCGCGACAACTACGGTCCCATCTGGATACCGAAAAAGGGCGAGAGCATAGACCTGACCTTGGAGAACCTGCCCATATACGAGCGTTGCATACGTGCCTATGAGGAGAACAAGCTGGAGGTGAAGGACGGCAAGATATACATCAACGACAAAGAGGCCACCAGTTATACCTTCAAGCTCGACTACTACTGGATGATGGGCGACAACCGCCACAACTCAGCCGACTCGCGCTACTGGGGATTCGTGCCAGAAGACCACATCGTGGGCAAGCCCATCTTCATCTGGTGGAGCAGTGACCCCGACCGAGGCATCTTCAACGGCGGCATACGCTGGAGCCGCCTGTTCCGCAGCGTCTCGAACATCAAATGATGTGCTGATGCACAAACCTCCTTTTAACGATTTCACTGACGCCACTACTCACTAATGCTAAAAACCCGACGATTCCTGCTGGCACTGGCCGCCGCAATGCTGCTCATGCTCTGTTTCAGGGCCGTGGTGTTTACCATCTGCACGGTTGAGGGCGACGGCCTGGAGCCACTGCTCATAAAGGGCGACCGCGTGCTGGTGAACCGCTGGAGCTACGGGCTGCGCGTGGGTGGGAAGAACGGGGTGTTCGGCTACACACGGCTGGGGCGAAGCGCGGTGGAGCGCGGCGACATTGTGGCTTTCGACCACCCCGCCGGTGGCGGCGAGATGTTGATATGCCGCTGCAAAGCACTGCCGGGCGACACTGTGCAGATGAACGGCGAGCCGCTGGTGGTGCCAGGAAGAGTGAACTGCGCCGATACCGACTACTACTGGATGGAGGCCATAGGCAGCAACAACACTACCGACTCGCGCACACTGGGCTTGATAGCCGAACATCTCATCATAGGCCGGGTTACGACCATAGTCTACAGCCATGACCCCAATCAGCCCTTGTGGAGCGGATGGCGCCAGCGATTCCTTACGACTATCCCCTAAACAGCCCAACCACCAACTCTCCAAGCAAACAAATTGAGCGTCGCACTGCTATCAACAACTTATTTCGGCCCTGTGCAGTGGTATCAGAAGCTCTACCGCAGCAGCGAGGTGCTGATAGAGGCCTGCGAGAACTTTACAAAGCAGACCTACCGCAACCGATGCCTCATTGCCACGGCGCAGGGCGTGCAGGCACTCACCGTGCCGGTGGTGCACGACAATGGAAGTATGCGATGCTTGCGAATATCCGACCACGGCAACTGGCGGCACCAACACTGGCAGGCCCTCACCTCGGCCTATGGCGACTCACCCTTCCTCGAATACTATGAGGACGACCTGCGCCCCTTCTTCTCTGACCACCAGTGGGAACTGCTGTTCGACTATAACGAGGCCATACGCCGAAAGATGTGCGAACTGCTCGACATACACCCCCGCGTGTCGTTCACACACGAATACATCAAGCCCCCGACTTGTCAACCCACTGCTGTGGCACAGGATGTAAGCGCTGATTCTCCTGTGGCAGCAGGGCTTTGCGACTATCGTGAGGCCATTTGCCCCAAACATCCCGAAGCCGACCCTTGCTTCGCTCCACGCCCATACTATCAGGTGTTTGCCAGCCGTCATGGCTTCCTGCCCAACATGAGCATCCTCGACCTGCTGCTGAACATGGGGCCGGAGGCTATTTTCTACCTTTGACACACTCCCCGCATGGAGGGAATGAAGCCTGTGATTCGTTTCTCAACTCCAATACGTATGCACAAAACATTTCTTTTGTGCGAAAAAGGTGTCCGCGATAGGCTAAAATAATAAAAAATTGCAGAAAATGAAAAAAAAGATGGGGAATTGTGGGGGATTGTGGGGGAAAATGATTATCTTTGCACACGATAATCATTAGAAGCTGGATATGCGTGCGAGATTCTTAGGAAACATTGAAGCCAAGATTGATGCGAAGGGACGGGTGTTCTTTCCAGCCACTTTCCGCAAAATGCTGCAGGCATTGGGCGAAGAGCAGCTTGTCGTGCGCAAGGACATACATCAGGACTGTCTGGTGGTTTATCCCAAGAGCGTGTGGGACGAGCGTGTGGATGCGCTCATGGCCCATGTCAATGAGTGGGACAAGAACGCCATGATGGTGGTGCGCCAGTACATGAAGGAAGTTGAGGAGACCACGCTCGACGGCAACGGCCGTCTGCTCATAGGCAAGCGCTATCTTGACATGGTGGGCATTGACCAGACGGTGCGCTTCATAGGCGTGAACAATACGATAGAAATCTGGGCGGCAGAGAAAGCCGAGGAACCGTTCCTCTCGCAGGAGGAGTTCTCTGAACGTCTGATGGCCCTGATGGCTCCCCAGCAAGGAGTAACACCAGCACAGGCGGAACACTAAAAGGTGAAGAAAATGATTGTAACGGCCGATAATTATCACGTATCTGTCCTTCTGAAGGAGAGTGTCGGCGGGCTGGACATCCAGCCCGACGGCGTTTATGTTGACGCCACTTTCGGCGGCGGCGGCCACTCGCGTGAGATACTCCGGCTGTTAGGCCCCAACGGGCGGCTCTTCGGCTTCGACCAGGATGCCGATGCAGAGCGGAACATCGTTGACGACCCGCGCTTCACCTTCGTGAGAAGCAACTTCCGCTACCTGAAGCAGTGGATGCGATATCTGGGCGTTGACCACATAGACGGTCTGCTGGCCGACCTCGGCGTGTCGTCACACCACTTCGACGATGCCACCCGCGGATTCTCCTTCCGCTTCGATGCACCGCTCGACATGCGCATGAACAAACGCGACGGCATGACAGCAGCCGATGTGGTGAACAACTATGACGAGCAGCAGCTGGCCGACGTGCTCTACCTCTACGGTGAACTGAAGAACGCCCGGCGCATGGCTGCAGCCATTGTGAAGGTCAGACAGCAGGAGCGCATCGCAACCACCGGTATGCTGCTGCAGGCCGTGGGCATGGACCATTCTGCTGCGATGGCCGATGCACCGGCCAATGGTCAATGGAAGAAAGAGGCTGCCAGGCTTTTTCAGGCACTGCGCATAGAGGTGAACCATGAGCTGGATGCCCTGCGCCAGATGCTTGCCAGTGCCTGCCAGCTGCTCAGACCGGGCGGCAGACTGAGCATCATCACCTACCACTCGCTGGAGGATCGTATGGTGAAGAACATGATGCGCACTGGAAACGTGGAGGGAAAAGCCAGCCAAGACTTTTTCGGGCGCAGGCAGTCGGTGCTTCTGCCTGTGGGAAAAATGATTGTTCCTTCAGAAGAGGAGACGGAACGCAACCCACGCAGCCGTAGCGCCAAACTGCGCATCGCTGAAAAGGTGGGAGAAACTGAGAACTGAGAATTGTGAACTGAGGACTGTAATATGAGGACAGAAGAAATGGAAGTGACCAGCGACAATACTATAGAGCTGCCAGTTGATGAGCAACAGACTGAGCAGCAGGGCGCACAGCAGCCTGCGCGGAATGCTGCTGACAATGCTGTGCACGACGGGGACGAGGAAGAGGACAATGGTAAAACGTCGGGCGATAAACTGTCTACATGGCAGAAGATAAAGCAGCAGGCCGATGAGGCCGACGAGGCACCTTCGTCGTCGACACGCTTCCGCGATGTGCTCGGCGGCGAGTTCCTTTGGGCGCTGGTGCGCCATCAGGCGTGGCTCATCATCCTGGTGGTGTTTATTATCACGGCCTATATAGCCATACGCTATCAGTGCCAGCAGGACGCCATTGACATCAGCATATTGGAGAAACGCCTGGTCAATGCCAAGTTCGAGGCACTGTCGAGCTCCAGCAACCTCACACGCATGAGCCGCCAAAGCAATGTGCTGAAGATGCTCAATGAGACCGACAGCATACAGCTGATGGCTGACGGCGTGCCACCCTTCATTATTGAAGTGCCGGAGAAGTGAGGAGGTAAAGAAGTTGAGGAGATAAAGGCGTGAAGGCGGCAGCCAAATCGTGAGTAGTAAACCCGTAAATCGAAAATAAAAGAGGTGAGTACGTTTAACAGAAAGAATGTGATGCCCCGCTACTTTGTGGTAGCTGTGATGCTGACGCTGATAGGCTTGGCGGTGATAATCAAGGCCGCCTACATCATGACCGCCGAGAAATACTATTGGAATGCGGTGGCCAAGAACCAGGTGAACCTGGCAGACAGCATCAAGCAGCCCAACCGCGGCAACATACTGAGCTGCGACGGGCAGCTGCTGGCTGGCAGCATACCAGAATACGAGATGTACATCGACTTCCGTGCAGGCGGACAGTGGGTGGACAGCGTTACCTTTGTTGAGGACACTGCCTGGGTGCGCAAGCGCAATGAGCTGTGGGCAGAGAAGCTTGACAGCCTCTGCGACGGCCTGCATGCCATCTTCCCACAGAAGAGTGCCGACGATTTCCGTGCTCACCTCACGGAAGGCTTCAACAAGAAGAGCCGCTATTGGCGCGTGTGGAAAGGAAAGGTAGACTACGTCACCTTCAATGAGGTGAAGAAGCTGCCCTTCTTCAACCTGCCCCGCAACAAAGGCGGATTCGGCGGCAAGGAGTATCCTGCCCGTCGGCACCCCTTCGGCTCGCTAGCCGAGCGTACCATCGGTTCGCGCGACACTGCCCGCTACGGCATTGAGCTGGCTTGCGACACGCTGCTCAAGGGCGTCTATGGCATTGCACACAAGCAGAAAGTGCGCGACAAGATGGTGTATGTCACCACCACACCACCTGTTGACGGCTGCGACATCGTGACCACCATTGATGTGGGCATGCAGGACCTGGCCGAGCAGGCACTGCTCAGAGAACTGAAGCTGCGCGACCACCTGATGGGTGTGGCCATACTCATGGAGGTGCAGACAGGCGACGTGAAAGCCATCGTTAACATGGAGAAGGCCAGCGACGGCGAATACCATGAACTGCTGAACAATGCCCTGGGCTACCGCTGCGAGCCGGGGTCGGTGTTCAAGACAGCCTCCATGCTCGTGGCCTTAGACGACGGTGTGGTTGACACTTCCTACCGAATAAACACTGGCAGCGGCATCATGCCCATGCACGGGGCCAAGATGAAAGACCACAACTGGTATCGCGGCGGCTATGGTACCATCAACGTGGCCAGGGCGCTCGAGGTGAGTTCGAACATTGGCGTAAGCTATGTCATAGACCATTTCTACGGGCAGAACCCCACCAGGTATGTAGAGGGCCTGCATCGCATAGGCATAGGCATGGACCTGCAGATAAGTCTCAACGAATACCGGAAGCCGAAGATTCGCTACCCCAACACACAGACCACCAACCGCGCAGAATACTGGAGCAAGACCACACTGCCCTGGATGTCGATAGGCTATGAAACGCAGATAGCTCCCATCAACACTCTGGCCTTCTATAATGCCATTGCCAACGATGGAAAACTGGTGCAGCCACGCTTTGTGAAGCAGGTGCTGAAAGACGGGCAGGTGATAGACGAGCCAAAGCCCGTGGTGCTGAAGGAACAGATAGCACGCCCCGAGGCCATCAAGACCATGCAGACCATTCTCACCCACGTGGTGAGTCAGGGTCTGGGAAAGAAGGCTGGCTCGCCGCTCTTCCCCGTGGCGGGAAAGACGGGCACCGCACAGGTGTCGGACAATGTGTATAACTACCACACCGGACTGCGCTGCCACTGGCTGAGTTTCTGTGGATATTTCCCTGCCGACAACCCGCGCTATTCATGCATAGTGTGTGTGAAGACCACCTCGGGCCCGCCCTCTGGCGGACTCGTGTCAGGCACGGTGTTCCATGAGATAGCCGAGGGCGTGATGGCCAAGGATGTGCGCAGGGTGGCTGCCAACGCCCGCGACGAGCACTCGCAGTTTGTGCCCGACGTGAAGAATGGCGACGTGCAGGCAGCCGACTATGTGTTGGGCCAGCTGGACATACATACCACGGGCAACTGGGCTTCGGCAGCCACTAACGGCGACCCCGTGTGGGGACATTCTGAGCGGCAGGCCGACGGTGTGAAGCTCGACAAGATGAGCACTGACAACGAGAGCATGCCCAACGTCATTGGCATGGGCGCACGCGATGCCGTGTTCCTGCTTGAGAAGAAAGGAGTGAAGGTGCATATGAGCGGCACTGGCAATGTGAAGAGCCAGAGCATTCCTGCGGGAACGGCATTGCGCAGGGGAATGGCCTGCAACCTGACATTGGGATAGAAACACATACATATTTATATATACGCGCGTATGAAACTAAGTGAAATAATCAGAGACATCAAGGTGAAGGCAGTCTACGGCCCTCTCGACATCGATATAGCCGATGTTGACATCGATTCACGCAGGGTGGCACAGGGCCATCTCTTCGTGGCTATACCCGGCACGCAGACCGACGGTCACCAGTATATAGGGAAGGCACTGCAGCAGGGAGCAGCAGCCATTCTATGTGAGAAGATGCCCTCGCAAGCCCTCCTTGAAGGGAGTGAAGAGGCTACCTCCACAGCAGACAAAGACTCCTCGCACCCACAGGGAGAGGTTGAGGGAAGAGCCACCATCGTGGTGGTAGACTCTACTGAGGCAGTGGTGGGAGCAGTGGCCACCGCCTTCCAAGGCCATCCCTCCGAACGGCTGCAACTGGTTGGGGTGACGGGCACCAACGGCAAGACCACCATTGCCACCCTGCTCTACTACTTGTTCCGCTGTCTGGGCTACAGGTGCGGACTGCTCAGCACGGTGTGCAACTATATTGAGGGCGAACCCGTGGCGGCCAGCCATACCACACCCGACCCCGTGGAGCTGAACCGGCTGCTGCGCCGCATGGTGGATGCCGGCTGCCAGTATGCCTTCATGGAGTGCTCAAGCCACGCCATTGCACAGCACCGCATAGGCGGGCTGAAGTTTGCTGGAGGCATCTTCACCAATCTTACACGCGACCACTTGGACTATCACAAGACCGTGGAGAACTATCGCAACGCTAAGAAGCAGTTCTTCGACATGCTGCCCAAAGATGCTTTCGCCATCACTAATATCGACGACAAGAACGGACGCTTCATGGTGCAGAACACCAAGGCCACGGTGAAGACCTACTCCACACAGTCTATGGCCGACTTCCGCGCTCAAATCATAGAGTGCCATTTCGAGGGCATGTATCTTGAGATGGACGGACGCGAGGTGGGCGTGCAGTTCATTGGCAAGTTCAATGTCAGCAATCTGCTCGCCGTCTATGCCACAGCCATTATGCTGGGTCGCCAGCCTGAAGAAGTGCTGGTGGTGATGAGCACGCTGAAGAGCGTGTCAGGGCGCCTGGAACCCATTGCCTCGCCCGAGGGGTGGACTGCCATTGTAGACTATGCCCACACACCCGATGCCCTCGACAATGTGCTGCGTGCCATTCATGAAGTGCTGGGCAGCAATGGTAAAAACTCGTCGCTCACCTCTCACCCCTCACCCCAGGTCATCACCGTGTGCGGTGCAGGCGGCAATCGCGACAAAGGCAAGCGCCCGCTCATGGCTCAGGAGGCGGTGAAGCAGAGCGACCGTGTCATCATTACCAGCGATAATCCGCGCTTCGAGGAGCCGCAAGACATCATCAACGACATGCTGGCCGGACTCACATCGCAGCAGATGAAGAAGGTGCTCGCTATTGCAGACCGCCGCGAAGCCATACGCGCAGCATGCATGATGGCACAGCGGGGCGACGTCATACTTATTGCCGGCAAAGGCCATGAGGACTATCAGGAGATACGCGGTGTGAAGCACCACTTCGACGACCGCGAAGAAGTGAGGAAAATAATAAATGAGTAATGAGTAATTATGATTACCTTGACTCCACATCAAGCATCAAATGTCTGCGGCCATATAGCTGCAGAGCTAATCACAGTTATTTATTACTAATTACCAATTATAGAATAACATGTTGTACTATCTGTTTCGATTCTTAGAAGAATACAATATTCCCGGCGCACACCTGTGGAGCTACGTCTCATTCCGTGCGCTGCTGGCACTCATACTGTCGCTTATCATCTCAGCGTGGTTTGGTGCAAAGTTCATCAGGTGGATGAAGCGCCGCCAGATATTTGAGACTGAGCGCGATCCCTCCATCGATCCATTCGGCGTTGAGAAGAAAGGCGTGCCCACCATGGGCGGCATCATCATCATTGTGGCACTGCTGGTGCCCGTGCTGCTGCTGGGCCGCATGCGCAACATCTATCTCATTCTGATGATTGCCACCACGCTGTGGCTGGGCTTCCTGGGCTTCATGGACGACTACATCAAGATATTCCGCCGCGACAAGGAGGGCCTGAAAGGCAAGTACAAGATTGTGGGGCAGGTGTCGATAGGCTTCATCGTTGGCCTGACGCTCTACCTGAGTCCCGATGCAGTGATGCGCGAGAATGTGAGCGAGCCGCAACCCAACAAGACGGAGATTGTGAAGCATGAGGCGGAAGCCCACAAGTCGCTGCAAACCACCATTCCCTTCACCAAGCACCACAACCTGAGCTATTCTGACATCATGTCGTTTGTAGGCACGCACAAGGTGGCCGCCGGCTGGATACTCTTCGTGCTCATCACCATACTGGTGGTGACAGCAGTGAGCAATGGTGCAAACCTCAACGACGGCATGGACGGCATGTGTGCCGGCAACTCGGCCATCATCGGCGTGGTGCTGGGCATTCTGGCCTATGTGTCGGGACATATTGGCTATGCTTCCTACTTCGACATCATGTACATTCCGCATACCGAGGAGCTGGTGGTGTTTCTAAGCGCCTTTGTGGGGGCCATGATTGGCTTCCTGTGGTACAACGCCTATCCGGCACAGATATTCATGGGCGACACGGGGTCGCTGACCATTGGCGGCATCATTGGCGTCTGTGCAGTCATCATACGCAAGGAGCTGCTGTTGCCGTTGCTGTGTGGCATCTTCTTCGTGGAGAGTCTCAGTGTTATCATACAGACACAGTGGTTCAAGTGGCAAAAGCGCAAGGGGCGCCGTGTGCGAGTGTTCCGTGCCACGCCCATTCACGACAATTTCCGCAAGCTCGACTCACAGCTCGATGCCACATCAAGCTATGTGTTTAAAGGATGGCCGCGCCGTCCGTTCCACGAGTCGAAAATAACCATACGCTTCTGGATAACCACCATTATCCTGGCCGCACTGACCATCATCACACTGAAGATAAGATAAGAAGACCCGCCCCCCGCCTCCTTCTTGGAGGGTGGGGAGTGGTTAGAAAAAATACATAGAAATGAAAGAGCATATACCATCAAGCAGTAAAGAGTCTACTCCCCTTCCTCACAGTGAGGGACCGGGAGTGGGCAGGATTGTAGTTTTAGGTGCTGGCGAGAGCGGCGCAGGAGCCGCTGTGCTGGCAAAGAAAGAAGGCTTCGACGTGTTTGTGAGCGACATGTCGAAGATAGCCCCCCGCTATAGGCAGATGCTCACCGACCGTGGCATTCTCTGGGAAGAGGGGCAGCACACGCCCAGCCTTATCCTGAATGCTGATGAGATAATCAAGAGCCCGGGCATTCCTGATACTGCCCCAATGGTGCAGCAGGCACGTCAGGCCGGCATTCCCATTATCAGCGAGATAGAGTTTGCCGGACGCTACACCACGTCGAAGATGATATGCATCACCGGCTCCAACGGAAAGACCACCACCACCAGTCTCATCTACCACATCTTCAAGGAGGCCGGCTACGATGCTGGCCTGGCAGGCAACATTGGCCATTCGCTGGCACTGCAGGTGGCTGAGGAGCCGCACGAATACTACATCATAGAGTTGTCGTCGTTTCAACTCGACAATATGTATGACTTCAGGGCAAACATTGCCGTACTGCTCAACATTACCCCTGACCATCTGGACCGCTACGACTTCAAGATGCAGAACTATGTCGACGCAAAGATGCGCATCGTGCAGAACCAGACACCGCAGGACGCATTCATCTACTGGAACGACGACCCCGTGATAAAGCGTGAGCTGAAGAAGTACCATATAAAGGCCGTTCAGTATCCTTTCTCGGAGCTGAAGGAGCGCGGCTCCATAGGCTACATAGAAGCAGGGCAGTACACCATCGAGAGGCCCGAGCCCTTCAATATGGAGCAGGAGTCGCTGAGCCTGACGGGCCGACACAACATCTACAACTCGCTGGCTGCAGGCATAGCTGGTCGCATTGCAGGCATCAAGAACGAGGTGCTCCGACAGGCACTGAGCGACTTCCCCGGTGTGGAGCACCGCCTGGAGCGGGTGTGCGCTGTGCGCGGTGTACAGTATGTGAACGACTCTAAGGCCACCAATGTCGATGCCTGCTGGTATGCGCTCGACTCTATGAAGACGCCCGTAGTGCTCATTGTTGGCGGCAAGGACAAGGGCAATGACTACACCCCCATCAAGCCGCTCATCAAGGAGAAATGCACCGCATTGGTGTATCTCGGAGCTGACAACACCAAGCTGCACCAGAACTTCGACTCCTTGGGACTGCCCGTGCGCGACACCCACTCCATGCGCGAGTGTGTCAGTGCCTGCTATGAGCTGGCCCGCCCTGGCGACACCGTGCTCCTCTCGCCCTGCTGCGCCTCCTTCGATCTCTTCAAGAACATGGAAGACCGTGGTGAGCAGTTCAAGGAATTAGTCAGAAACCTATAGTATACCCATTAGCCCCCTGTTGCTCCCTATAGCCCCATTAATCAGACAAAATGAATAAGAAAATAGGCAATCTCTTCAAAGGTGACAAAGGCATCTGGACAGTGTTCTTCTTCCTCTGCCTTATCAGCATCATCGAGGTCTTCTCGGCTTCGAGCACCCTCTCCTACAAGAGCCACAACTACATGGGGCCCATACTCTACCATGCCGTTACGCTGGTAATAGGCATTGTCATCACCATCTTCACACTCAACATTCCCTGCCGCTACTTCAAGGTGGCTATGCCTGTACTGGTCATCGTTTCATTCTTCTCCTTGCTGTGGGTGCTGTTCTTTGGCGAGAACATCAACGGTGCCAACCGTGTCATATCGGTGTTTGGCTTCACCTTCCAGCCATCAGAGCTGGCCAAGGGGGCAGTGGTGCTGGGAACGGCACAGATACTCAGCCGCATGCAGCGTGAAGACGATAGCGGCGCACACCCCAAGACGATGAAGTATATCCTCCGACTGTCACTACCTTTCGTCGTACTCATTGGCGTGGAGAACCTGTCAACTGCCGTCCTTCTCTTTTCAGTGGTCTTCATCATGATGTTCATAGGGCGCGTACCCCTCAAGCAGCTGGGCAAGGTGGTGGGTGTGCTGGTGCTGTTGGTAGCCGTGGCCTTTGGCATTGGCACACTGGCAGGAAGCGGCGAAGACGACGAGGAGAAGGCTCAGACAGGTGTGGTGGCACAGGCCAGCCAGAAGAAAGACGAAGGCGTGTTCGAGAAAGTGTTCCATCGCTTCGGCACGTGGCGCAACCGTCTTGTCAACCACAAGTCGCGGCCCGAAGACCCGAAGAACTATAGTGTGAAGGACAACTTCCAGGTGGCTCACTCCAACTTTGCCATCGCCTCGTCGGGCATCTTTGGCAAGGGACCGGGCAACTCCACGGAGCGCGACTATCTGCCGCAGGCTTTCTCCGACTTCATCTTCTCCATCATCATCGAGGAGATGGGACTCATCGGAGCCATTGTCGTAGTGTTCCTCTATGTCATACTGCTCTTCAGGGTGGCGCGCATAGCAGGGCACTGCGAAAACAACTTCCCCGCCTTCCTCGTCATGGGGTTGGGACTGTTGCTGGTGATGCAAGCCGCCATCAACATGATGGTGGCCGTGGGCTTGGGGCCCGTTACCGGACAGCCATTGCCACTGGTGTCTAAGGGTGGCACGTCGACGCTCGTCAGCTGTGCCTATATAGGTGCCATTCTCAGTGTGAGCCGTTCGGCAAAGATGCGAACCGTTCCCAGTCGCTCTGCAAGAGAGGACTAAACAATCAGGCGTAAACGTTTCACGAATAAACAACTATAACATAATGGCAGACAACAATATCAGCAAGAATGGCCAGGCTCCCCTTTCTGACAGAAAAGACGGAGGAGCCCTGCGTGTAGTCATCAGTGGTGGCGGTACCGGAGGGCACATCTTTCCCGCCGTGTCGATAGCCAATGCCATACGCGACTTGCAGCCCGACGCACAGATACTGTTCGTGGGGGCACAGGGGCGCATGGAGATGCAGCGTGTGCCGCAGGCTGGCTACGACATCAAGGGCTTGCCCATACGTGGATTCTTCCGCCCGCTGTGGAAACCGCAAAACATTGGCGTAGCCATAGACTACCTGAAGAGCAAGCGCCAGGCCAAGCAGATACTCCGTGAGTTCAAGCCGCAGGTGGTGGTGGGTGTGGGAGGCTATGCCAGCAGCGCTGCCCTGGGAGCAGCCAACAGCCTTGGCATACCCACGCTCATACAGGAGCAGAACAGCTACGCCGGCCTGGCCAACAAACAGCTGGCGGCAAAGGCAGCAAAGATTTGTGTGGCCTATGAGGGCATGGAGCGCTTCTTCCCCAAGGAGAAAATCATGCTCACGGGCAACCCCGTGCGCCAGTCGCTGCTCAACAGCAGCCTTACTCGCGAAGAAGCCATCAAGTCCTACGGCCTCGACCCCGCCAAGAAAACCATTCTGCTGGTGGGCGGCAGCCTGGGAGCACGCACCATCAACGAGAGTGTGTTGCAGCACCTCGGCGACATGGCCCAGAGTGGCATGCAGTTCATCTGGCAGACGGGTAAGTATTACAGCGAGCAGATAGCTGCAGAGCTGAAGCAGAAAGGCCAGCCCGCCAGTCTCGTGGTTTGTGATTTCATTGCCGACATGGCATCGGCCTATAAGGCTGCCGACCTCGTCATTAGCCGGGCAGGAGCCAGCAGCATCAGCGAGTTCTGCCTCATAGGCAAGCCCGTCATCCTGGTGCCGAGTCCCAACGTGGCAGAAGACCATCAGACGAAGAACGCCATGGCGCTGGTCAACCGCGATGCAGCGCTCTTCGTGAAAGACAGCGAGGCCCCCGAAAAGCTTATCGCCCTGGCCATCAACACGGCCAACGACGAAGCCAAGCTGCGCAGCCTGGGCGAAAACGTGCTGAAGATGGCACTGCCCGACAGCGCCCGAATCATTGCCCAGGAAGTGATAAAACTATCCCATTCGTAAACTCGTAAATTCGTAAACATAAATGGTGAACACAAAAGACTTAAAGGCGGTCTACTTCGTCGGTGCCGGAGGCATCGGCATGAGTGCATTGGTGCGCTATTTCATAGGTCGCGGACTGGTGGTGGGTGGCTACGACAAGACCCCTACTGAGCTGACAAGGCGCCTGGAGAAGGAGGGCGTGTTGATGCACTACGAAGAGAACATCGATGAGATTCCCCACACCTGCAAGAACCCGCAGCATACGCTCGTGGTCTACACACCTGCCATCCCCCCGACCCACAAGGAGATGCAGTACTTCCGTGAGCATGGCTTTGAGGTGGAGAAACGTGCCGAGGTGCTCGGCTCGCTCACACGGCAGATGAAGGGCCTCTGTGTGGCAGGCACCCACGGCAAGACCACCACCTCGACCATGTGTGCACACATCATGCACCAGAGCCATCTCGACTGCAACGCTTTCTTGGGCGGCATAGCCAAGAACTACGGCACAAACTACATCGTCAGCCCCACCTCAGACTTTGTTGTCATCGAGGCCGACGAGTACGACCGCTCCTTCCACCACCTGCGGCCGTATATGAGTGTCATCACCTCGACCGATGCCGACCATCTCGACATCTACGGCACCGAGGAGGCCTATCTTGAGAGCTTCCGTCACTACACAGAGCTCATACAGCCCGAGGGGGCGCTCATCGTGCACCGGGGACTGAAGCTGCAGGAGCACCTGCAGCCCGGAGTGCGGCGCTATGACTACAGTCGCAACGAGGGCGACTTCCATGCCGACAACATACGCATAGAGAACGGTGAGATAAGCTTCGACTTCATCTCGCCCATAGAGAACGTGCCCAACGTTCAGTTAGGGCAGCCCATACCCATCAACATTGAGAACGGCATTGCCGCCATGGCCATGGCACAACTGGCAGGGTGCAAGCCCGACGAGCTGCGTGTGGGCATGCGCTCGTTCAGTGGTGTAGACCGCCGCTTCGACTTCAAGATTAAGACCCCCAGCCTGGTGTTCCTCAGCGACTATGCCCACCACCCGAAGGAAATCTTCGAGAGTGCCCGCAGCTTACGCCAGCTCTACCAGAAGCGACACATCACCGCCATCTTCCAGCCACATCTCTACAGCCGCACACGCGACTTCTACCGTGAGTTTGCCCAGGCGCTGAGCCAGCTCGACGAGGTCATACTCACCGACATATATCCGGCACGCGAGGAGCCTATCGAGGGGGTGACGTCGCAGCTCATCTACGACTGTCTGGCTCCTGGCGTAGAGAAGCAGCTCATTGCCAAGGAGCAAGTCATAGACCTGGTGAAGAGCAGAAACTTCGATGTGCTCATCGTTCTTGGCGCAGGCGACCTCGACGAGCAGGTGCCACAGATAGCCAATATTCTCAAGCGTAGAAACATGGACCTTTGAAACAGACAAACCGTAGAACAGCAAATCGTAAACTATCATGGTGAAATGGAAGAAAGTACTTGTCATTACCTTTAACGTCATTATTGGCGTCTACTTGTTGCTGGCCGTCACTGCCTTCAACAAGCCCACCGAGCGCAACACCGTGTGTGGCGATGTGCGCATCACCATCGAGAAGGGCGTCATCGACGGCTTCCTCACTCCCGCCGAGGTGTGCCGAATCCTCAACGAAGAGCAGGTGAACCCCGTGGGCAAGCATCTCATCGACATCAACCTGCGGGCCATAGAGGAACACTTGGAGGCACAGCAGCTCATTGACAAGGCCGAGTGCTACAAGACACAGGCGGGCAACGTAAACATCAGCATCACCGAGCGGGTGCCCGTGATGCGAGTCATGGCCAAGAACGGCGACGACTATTATGTGGGGCAGGACGGCGAGGTGCTGAAGAACACCGGCTACGCCTGCAATCTCGTCGTGGCCACCGGCTGCATAGACAAGCCCTTTGCCCAGCGCGTGCTGGCACCCATAGGCAACATCATTCTCAAGGATGATTTCTGGCGCAACCAGATAGAGCAGGTCAATGTCTGTGCCGACAGCACCATAGAGATGGTGCCCCGCGTGGGCAGCCACATCCTCTACTTGGGCCGGCCCGTGGGCGTGACCAAGAAGCTGCAGCGACTGCGCAAGTTCTACCAGTATGGACTCAGCCAGACCGGATGGAACAAATACTCGCGCATCAGCGTGGAGTTCAACAACCAGATAGTATGTAAAAAGAAGTAAACAGCAAATCAGTAAAAAGTAAATAACAATGGTGGCAGAACAGAAAGATTTTATTGTGGCAATAGAACTCGGCTCATCGAAGGTGACGGGCATTGCCGGACAGAAGAAGCCCGACGGCAGCATCTCCGTGCTGGCCATGGTGAAAGAGAACTCCTCCTCTTTCATACGCAAGGGCGTAGTGTATAACATCGACAAGACCGCACAGTGCCTCACAGGCATCGTGAAGAAACTCGAAGCCCAGCTCAAGACGCGCATCGTACAGGTGTTCGTGGGCGTGGGCGGACAGTCGCTGCGCTCCGTGCGCAACAGCGTGAGCCGCAACCTGCCCGCCAACAGCATCATCACACAGGAAATGGTGGTGGAGCTCATGGATGCCAACTGGAACAACGACTATCCCGACCAGAAGATTATCGACGTGGCCGAGCAGGAGTACCGCGTTGACTCACAGCTGCAGATGGACCCCGTGGGCATCAGGGCGTCGCTCCTCGAGGGCAACTTCCTCAACATCATTGTGCGCAAGGCATTCTTCCAGAACCTCAACAACTGCTTCGAGCAGGCTGGCATCAAGGTGGCCGACATGTACCTGGCTCCACTCGCACTGGCCAACGCCGTGCTCACCGAGACAGAGAAGCGGTCGGGCTGTGCACTCGTCGACATTGGAGCCGACACCACCACCGTCACCGTGTTCTGGAAAAACGTGCTGCGCCATCTTGCCGTCATACCCCTCGGCTCTAACAACATCACCAAGGACATTGCCTCGCTGCAGATGGAGGAGAGCGATGCCGAGCAGATGAAACTCAAGTATGCATCGGCCTATACCGACACCAGCGACATCGACCCCACGCTGAAATACAGCATCGACCCCAGCCGCCAGGTGGAGAGCCGCCGGTTCATAGAGATAGTAGAGGGGCGCATGCAGGAAATCATAGAGAACGTCAGCTACCAGATTCCCACCGTCTTCTCCGACAAGCTGCTCGGGGGCATCATCCTCACTGGCGGCGGCTCCAACATGAAGAACATTGAGCAGGCCTTCACCACCTATACACGCATAGAGCGCGTACGCGTGGCCAAGTTCGTCACCAACACCATCAACTCTGGCAATGAGCAGATAAAGGCACACAACGCCATGTACAACACCCTGCTCGGACTGCTCATCAAGGGCGACATCAACTGCGCCGGCGGAGGCATCAACCAGAACGGAGGCCTGTTCGACGATGAGAAGGCGGCCGAAGCCCCCGCACAGCCCGAGCGCAAGGCACGCCAGGCCTACGAAACGCAGACAGGCATCATACGCACAGCCCAGGAAGAGCAGCAGGCCGCTGAAGAGGCACGACAGAAGAAGGAAGAGGAAGAGCGCCTGCAGCGCGAGCGCGAGGAGCGTGAGCGCGAAGAGGAGCGCCGACGCAAGAAGGAGAACAGCTGGTGGAACAAAACCAAGCGCAAGTTCAGCAGATTCACCGAAGAACTCACCAAGGACGAATAGCAATGAGTTTATGAGTTTGTGAGTTGTGAGTTTGTGAGGGGGGGAATAAACTCACTACTCAAAAACTCAAAAACTCATAAACTCACAAACTCATAAACAAACTCAAAAACTCATAAACTCAAAAACTCATAAACTCACAAACTCAAAAACTCACAAACTCATAAACTCATAACTCAAAAACTCAAAAACTCACAAACTCACAAACTCATAAACAAAGCCAATGGAAAACAACGAAATACTCGACTTCGGCATTCCCGAAGAGAAGCACAGCATCATCAAGGTCATCGGCGTAGGCGGCGGTGGCGGCAACGCAGTGAACCACATGTACAAGGAAGGCATACACGACGTAACCTTCGTGGTGTGCAACACCGACAACCAGGCCCTCAACGACTCGCCAGTGCCCGTGAAGCTCCAGCTCGGCAGCGAGGGCCTCGGAGCCGGCAACGTGCCCGAGAAGGCACGTGCAGCAGCCGAGGAGAGCCTCGACGACATACACAACATGCTTGACGACGGCACACGCATGGCCTTCATCACCGCTGGCATGGGAGGCGGCACCGGCACCGGAGCAGCTCCCGTCATAGCACGCGTGTCGAAAGAGATGGACATACTCACCGTGGGCATCGTCACCATACCCTTCCGCTTCGAGGGCAACCGCAAGATTGACCAGGCACTCGACGGCGTGGAGGAGATGTCGAAACACGTAGACGCGCTGCTGGTCATCAACAACGAGCGCCTGCGAGAAATCTACCCCGACCTCTCATTCCTCGACGCCTTCGGCAAGGCCGACGACACACTCAGCGTGGCTGCCAAGTCCATAGCAGAGATCATCACCCTGCACGGAACCATGAACCTCGACTTCAACGATGTGAAGACAGTGCTGCACGACGGCGGCGTGGCCATCATGTCAACAGGCTACGGCGAGGGCGAAGACCGCGTGAAGAAAGCCATCGACGACGCACTCAACTCGCCGCTGCTCAACGACAACGACATCTTCAACTCGAAGAAGATACTGCTCAACATCTCCTTCTCGCACCAGAAAGACTCGAAAGACAACTTCATGATGGAGGAGATGAACTATGTGCATGAGTTCATGGATAAGTTCGGCTCCGACTTCGTGTTCAAGTGGGGCGTCGCCGTCGACCCCGAGCTGGGTAAGCGCGTAAAGGTAACCATCCTTGCCACCGGCTTCGGCATGCAGAACGTCGACGGCATGGAAGAGCGCATGCTCAAGCAGCAGACACGCGAGGAGGCCACACGGCTGGCAGAGGAGCAGGAGCGTGCCGCCAAGCGCGACGAGCGCCGCGGACACTACTACGGAGAGGGCGATGCCACCAAGCGCTACAAGCGCCGCCCAAACATCTACATCTTCAGTCCCGAAGACCTCGACAACGACGACGTTATATCAGCCGTAGAGTCAACACCCACCTACAAGCGCACACGCGAGGTGCTCGACAGCATAGGCAGTCAGCCCACCATCGTCGAAGAGCCGCAGCCTGTCGACCCACCCGAAGTGGCGCAGGGCGTCATCAGCTTCGTCTGATTCACTGCAGCACGGGGCAGAACGCCACAGGGGGGGGGAGGACTCACCGCCCCCTCCATACTTGTACTCAGCAGCTGGGGAAACATAGCACCTGTAGAATATAGGTAAAAAATACGGTAAAAGTCACAAAACCTTTACCGTGTTTTTTCACTAATGATTATCAGCAAAGAAGTGCAACCGACGATCGAGGAAAGAGTATGCTACATCTCACGCGCGCGAAAAAACGCGCGTGAGAAACCTGCCATTACTATTGTAATGGCTTCCCTTACTCTTTTATGTACTTGTGGCCGTTGCTGATGCGGATGCCCTTTGACGACTTGTTGGCAGGACGGCCCTGAAGGTCGAAGGCTTCGCCTGTTGTGGCATGGGTGAGTGGGGCAATGCCAGTTGTCTTCTCTTCGCTAACTGAGAAGGTGGCCATCAGTGGGTAGTGGTCGCCCAGGGGCTTGCCCTCGTACTGATAGCCTGCCACGTCGACGGTGACGCTGACGGGCTTCAGCTCCTTGCCTCCCACGGGGTTGACAAAGAGAATCTTGTCGAGCAGCTCTTCTGCGTCCTTCTCGTCGCCTACCTTCGGGTAGACGCCATTGCGGCATTTCTCTATCCAGACGTCGCCCACGGTGGCACGCCCTGTGGCCTCGATGGGCTGTATGAAGGCTGCCACGATGTCGTCGCGGGTGTAGTAGCTGTTGAAGTCGCCGGTGAGCAGCACAGGACGGCTGTCGAGGTGTGCCAGCAGGTGGCCGCGCAGCTGCATCCACTGCGAGAGGCGTGCCTCGCGGTCCTTCAGGTCGTTGCCCAGTTGCTCGTCGCGGGCGGAGCTGGCGTCGAAGTGGGTGTTGTAGACCACTATCTCTGTGCCGTCGGCGAGTGTGAATTCATGGCGGCGGAAGCCTTTGGTGATGATGTCGTCGAACTCGTGGCTGAACTTTCCGAAGCTCTTCTGGTGGGCCACGCGCTCATAGGCTGTTGACTTCACGGCTTTCTTCCATGCGCTGTTCAGGCCGTCGCAGGGGAACCGCTCGTTTTGCAGGTGGAAGTAGTCGAGCTGGTGGCTCTCGCTGTCGATGCCGCCCGTCCACTCGTCGTGCTCGTAGCCGGCGAAGAGTCGCGACCATATCTCCCAGCGGTAGTTGAAGCACTCCTGCATGGACACGATGTCGCAGTTTTTTGAGGCTATGTACTCGCTGATGCGCTCGCTGCCCGCGGAGAGTGGCCCGTCGTTATTGACATCGAAGAAGAGAAACTTGCCGGGGAGGCCGTCAACGTTGATCGTCATCACGCTGAAGGTGGATTGTGCCTTGGCGGCTGTGAGCATCAAGGCAAAAAGAATGAGGGATATGCTAATACGTTTCATAATGTAAAAAATCTATGTTTGCTTAATGTTCAGTGTGTTCAAAACCCAATATTCAGTTCATTCAGGTTAACGTTGTTCTCTTTGAGCCAGTGGAGCAGGCTGTTGTAGTAGTAGTCGCCCACAAACTGCTCGTCCACCTGCCGGCGCATGGCGCGGCATGCTGCCTCGTCCTGTCCGCTCTCGTCAGCCTTGCTGTTGAGGTAGCTGATGATATTCATGATGTCGATGAGTGTGAGGCCGCTGTCGTCGGCAATCTGCAGTATCTCAGTGATGTTGGTGCCGTATTCCTCCAGTATCTCGTTATACTTGGTGATGGTTTCCATGATGCCGAAGAAGTCCATGCCGCCACCGTCCTCGCCGCCAGTGAGTGAGCGGAAGGCAGCGGCCACGTCGATGCCTTTCTCCTCGAGCAGCTGTATGATGCCCATGGGTGTGCCCACCTTGATGAGGTCGTAGTAGTGGGTGTTGAGCTCGCCGTCGTAGTAGAGCACGGGGTGTGCCGTGAGGGTGGCCGCGAGTCGTAGCATGAAGTGTATGCCGCTGATGGTGTGGCTGTCGGACAGGATATACATGCAGGTGGTGAGGTTGGTGAGCTCGGGTATGAGGCTCTTCTCGTGGCCGCTGGTGTTGACGAGGAAGTTGAGGAAGTCGCGTCCCGCCTCTGCCGGCACTGCTTTGTCATGGGCATAGTGCTGGTAGTAGTAGCTCTGCTCAGGGTCGGGCTCCCATCCCTTATCGAGGCTGCGCGCCTTGATGGCAGCCGACAGCTTGCGGTACTCCTCAGATCTCTGGTTGAGGAATTCTGGCTGTATGGCATCGCTAAAGGTCTTGACGCCGATGGCCTTGAGTGAGTCGGCCACTTGGTCGCTGGTGTAAAGGCCTGAGTTGAACCAGGCATCGAACTTCGACGCCAGGGGCTCTTTGAACATCTGCTCTGGAGTGAAGCCGAGGTTGTCCTGGCGGTTGAAGGCGTTGAGCACGATGAGTGCAAAGCTCACTTCCATCTTGGGGTCGTCCTTATGGTCGATATAGCCGTTGTAGGCTGTAATCACGTCGAAGGGAGCAGCGGCGACGAGGGTCTTGTCGAACTTTATCTCGTCTTTATAGTACATGTCGCGCACGCGCTGTGCTGCTATGCAGTCGTAGCCGCCCGACGACACGCCGGCGTTGAGCAGGTACTTGCCCTGTGAGATGCCTCGCTCGTCGAGCACCTTTCGGGCAGCTAATAGGCAGTCGATGCTGGCATGTCCGTTGGCATCGCCATAGACGTAGTACTGGTCGAGGATGTGGTCGCTGGTGATGCCGAAACCGTAGAAGTCGCTCTCTACGAGAATCCAGTTGGGCTGTAGCGGCGTACACATGAACACGAACTCACCCTCGGCGAATCCGCTGGTGGGGCAGCACTGGGCCTGCATCTGCGTGTAGCGGTTGTAGAGCAGCACGCCGTCCACGGGGCTGCTGCCGTCGTATACATTGCCAGGAATGACGATGCTTCCGCTCAGGCGGATGGCTTGGCCCTGGGCATCGACCGTGGGATAGGCAATGTCGATGCGGTGCATGGGTCGGCTGTAGAGGTTGACGCCCTTGTAGCCGAAATGCCAGGTGGTGTCGCACTCGTAGATAATCTCATAGCCACCCTGCTGGTCATTTGGCTGTGCGTTTACATTGACTGTGCCGCAAATGGTCAGGATGGCGGCAAACATCCCTACTTTCATCTTGTTCCTCATACTCATAAATGGATTGATGGATAAACGTTTGCTTTCGTTGATTCGAAAAGAGTGATGCAAAGATAGTAACAAAAAACGGAATAGCCAAGTGTTTAGCAGATAATTATGTTCTAGCGGTTATATTTTTGGCAATAATATGGGAGTTGACCTAGAATGGAATAGTCTGCCGAACTTCTCTCCATCTCCGCTGTGTCATGGTTGATTAGAACCCTATCTTGCGTGAGTTTTTCTCGTCGAGCTGCTCGTTGTCGCAATGGCCTATGAGCAGGGCGAGGGTGTCTGCGCTCTGGCCGTGCAGGATGCTGTCGATGGCATAGTGGCGGGCAATGTTCTCTATCTGGCCTCCGCTGAAGTCGTATTTTGCGGCCAGCGTCTGCACGTCGGTGTCGCTCAGCTCGGGAATCATCGACTGCCAGATGCGGGTACGGGCCTCGACGGTGGGCTTGTCGAACTTTATCTTGTAGAGGAAGCGGCGCTCGAATGCCTTGTCGAGGTTCTGCTGCAGGTTGGTGGTGGCTATCATGATGCCGTCGAGGGTTTCCATCTCTTGCAGTATGATGTTCTGGATGCTGTTCTCCATCTTGTCTACTGCGCTCTCTGCTCCGTTCTTGCGAATGCCTATGATGGCATCTGCCTCGTTGAAGAGCAGTATGGGCGTGTTTCGGTTGTGTTTCTCGTTATCGCTGTCGTTGAGGCTGTCGTTAGCCTTCTTCACCTGCTCGCGGTAGCGGTCGAACAGTGCCTTGATGTTCTTCTCGCTCTCGCCCACCCACTTGCTCTTGATTTGCGGCACGTCGACGGTCATGATGTTGCGGCCGGTGAGCCGTGCCAACTGATAGGCGGTCTCGGTCTTGCCTGTGCCGGGCCCGCCGTAGAACAGGCAGGCGAAGCCGTTGCGAAGACCCTTCTCCCTCATGCGCTCCTGAATCCTGCTGTAGTTGTCGGGCTGCAGAAACGATGCCAGCTCGTCTACCTGGCGCTGCACGTTGCTGTTGAAGAAGAGCTGTTTGGCCACCAGCTTGTCGTGCTCGGTCACGTCGGCCAGCTTCTCGTCGACGGTGTTGATCTTCAGCTCTGCCAGCAGGTGGCGCACGGCCTGGCTGGTGAGCTGATACCTGGTGACGTCGGCAATGCCGTCATCGCAGCGATGCTCTATGAGCTTCTTCTTCATCAGGCGGTGCTCGCCGTTGCGCAGCTGTGCCTTGGCGTTGTTGAAGTCGGCGCGGCTGCTGAAGAGCTCTTCTATCTGGCCGAAGCGTATGTCGTCGTCGTCTCTGTTCACCAGTCGGTGGCAGAAGAACACCGCCATCAGCATGTCCTTGTCGCTCAGATGGTACTCCTCCAGATGGCGCACAAAGGCCACCTGGGGGTTGTCGTTGAAGAGCGACAGCAGCTCTTCGCACAGCTCTCGCGGCGAGATGGCATCGTCGCTGAGGTCCTCGAACCACAGGTCGAGCAACTCGAACACCCCGGCACAGTCGAGGCCGGTGCGCTGGGGCAGCTCATACACCTCGTTGTGCTTCAGGCAGCGGACAACGGCGGCGGGGATGTCGAAGTCGTCCTCGTCCTTCACGTCGCGATACCGCAGCAGGCGGCGGCGCACCAATGCATCGATGTCGCTGGCATAGCTTAGCACGCTGATCTTGCGCATGTCGAGATGGCTGGCCAGGTCGCTATAGTCCACGCGGTTAGGCCCCTGCTCCATGCAGATACAGAATAATATGGCCTGACGCTCGGTGATGCCGAACTTCTCGGCCAGCATCTTGATTTCCGGCTTCGCCTTTTGCATGAACTCATCGCTCATCTGCGAATCCTTCGACAGTTCCACCACACGCTCTATAGCCTGCAGCATTGTCATCTCCTTGTTCTTCTTGATAGTTTTTGTTGCCATGTCTTTTTGAATTATTTGTGTTTGATATGTATAATATAGACACATCACCGAAAAAATTCAATAAAAAAGTGTTAAATCCTGCAACAGCGGACCACTATTTTATGTGGGCAACGGACAACAACGGACTATTTGTGCGCTCCATTTATGGGCAACGGACAATAGCGGACTATTTGTGTGCTCCATTTATGGGCAACGGACAACAGCGGACTATTTGTGTGCTCCATTTATGGGCAACGGACAACAACGGACTTTTTGTGTGCTTCGGATATTTATGGGCAACGGACAACACGGACTTTTTTGTGTGCTCCATTTATGGGCGACGGACAAGAGCGGACTTTTTGTGCTTCGATTTATGGGCAACGGGGCAAGAGAAAATGCCAGACGAGGTTTGTGAAACTACGCCTGGCATGTAGACCATGATGGGTATTGTTTTTTTTATCTCAGCAGCTCTAGGGGGAGTGTGGGCATGGCACCATTCTGCGTGCATACGTAGGCAGAAACCTGCACTGCAATGTGGTGAGCCTCCGTTACGGACTTGCCGCCCAAGATGCTGCCCACAAACGAGCCGGTGAAGGAGTCGCCAGCACCCACCGTGTCAGCCACCTTCACTTTCGGCGTCTCTTGGAATGACACGTGGCCTGGCGTGAAGACGTAGGAGCCATTGGTGCCGCAAGTGAGGACGAGCATGTCGAGATTGTATTTACCCAAGATGAGCCAGCACTTGTTCTCGATGTCGAGGCACGGATAGCCAAACATACGACCGATGAGCACCAGCTCCTCGTCGTTGATCTTCAAGATGTTGCAACGCTGGAACGACTCGCGCAGAATCTCCTTCGTGTAGAACTGCTGGCGCAGGTTGATGTCGAATATCTTCAGGCAGTCGGCGGGTGTGGCGTCGAGGAACTTCTGTATGGTTTCGCGGCTCACCACGTTGCGCTGTGCCAGCGAGCCGAAGCATACGGCGCGGCAGTTGCGTGCTATCTCAGCTATGTCGTCGTCGAAGGGAATGTTGTCCCAAGCCACATTCTCCTTGATGTCATACGTGGGGATGCCCTGCTCGTCGAGCTGCACCTGAACAGTGCCAGTGGGGTAGGGCACGCGGGGCAGGAGGTCGTTCAGACCGTGCTCCTTCAGGGCCTCTACAGTCTCGTCGGCCAGTTTGTCTTCACCGAGTGCACTCACGGCTATGGTGTTGTCCATGCCCAGGAACTGCCCGGCATGATAGGCAAAGTTAGCGGGTGCACCACCCAGTTTCTTACCTTCGGGAAGTACATCCCAGAGTACTTCTCCGAGTCCTACTACATAACGCTTTTCCATATTCTATGCGGTTTTTAATTGTTTGATATACGTAAAGAGATAGACGACACCAACAGCCATCACCAGCACGGCGCCGGCCTGCCCCATGGCATCGCTGAGCAGACCCATGAAGAGCGGGAAGATGGTGCCGCCGAAGAGGCCCATGATCATCAGCCCCGACACCTCGTTCTGCTTCTCGGGCATCGACTCCAGGGCCGTGGCGAAACACATGGAGAAGACGTTAGAGTTGCCGTAGCCAACGAGGGCGATGGCGGCGTAGAGCATCCATTTCTCTGTGCCAACGAACAGGCCGCACATCGACAGGGCCATCATCACTACGCTGATGATGAAGAACGTACGCATTTTCAGCACACGCAGGAAGAACGAGCCCGTAAGGCAGCCAATGGTACGGAAGATGAAGTAGAGCGAGGTGGCAAAGGCTGCCTCGTTGAGCGTCATGCCCAGCCGCTCCATCAGTATCTTCGGAGCTGTGGTGTTAGTGCCCACGTCTATGCCCACATGGCACATGATGCCGAGGAACGACAGCAGCACGATGGGCTTGCCCAGCAGTTTGAAGCACTCCACAAACGTAGAGGGCTTGCCCTCAATGGGCGGTTCCTCAATGGGCGTAACGAACAGCAGCAGGGTTGACAGCACGCCTACTACTAAGAAGATGCCGAAGAGCACGCGCCAGTTGAGTCCAAACTCGGGTATGACCATGGTGGCGCCCCACATGGCCAGATAAGGAGCCGAGAACGAGGCGATGGCCTTGATAAACTGTCCGAAGGTGAGTGTCGACGCCAGGTTGCCGCCACCCATCACCGTTGCCACCAGCGGGTTGAGCGATGTCTGCATCAGCGCGTTGCCGATGCCCAGCAGCGAGAAGGCCACGAGCATGATGCCAAAGCTCTCGCCAAACAGCGGCAGCAGCAGCGACACTACAGTGACCACCAGCGAGAGCAGCACCGTCTTCTTGCGCCCTATTTTGTTCATCAGCATGCCGGTGGGAACGCTGAAGATGAGAAACCAGAAGAACACCAGCGAGGGGAACACATTGGCCACGGAGTCGCTCAGTGCAAGGTCTTCCTTCACATAGTTGGAGGCAATGCCCACCAGGTCCACGAAGCCCATGCAGAAGAAGCAGAGCATCACGGGGACAAGATAAATAGATTTGTTCTTACCCATATTTACTTTAGTGTTTGATTTCGTAGATTGTTGCTTTGCCACCCTTCACCTTAATCATGCTGTATGGTTCTGAGGGGAACACCAGGTTGGTCATGGCCATTTTGCCGTCGGCATCGAAGGCCTCAATGCTGCAGCGGTCTATGAAGATGCGCAGCTGCCTGATGCTGCCGTAGGTGGGTGCCTCGGTGGTGCAGGCAAACGCCTCGCTGAAGCTCACGTCGCCGCTCTTCGTGCGGTCCATGGCAAAGGTCTGCCTGGCGCCGTCGTAGGTCATCACCACCTGCTCGCCCTTCGTGTTCATCAGCACTATCTCTGTGCGGCCCTTCATGTCGACCACTATCTCGCAGGCCTCAGTAGGCTTCTTCACCTTTGCACCGCGAGCGGCCAGCATCTCCTTCGAGGGCACCACGCTGACATAGGTCTCGCCGCCGTGGCTGAACAGACCGAGGTCGCGGGCAATAGAGTTAGCCGAGCGGAACTGCTTCGTGGGCACCTGGTTGGCATACTGCCAGTTCGACATCCATGCCATCACCACGCGGCGCTCCTCAGGAGCATTATAGAACGACACCGTGGCGTAGTGGTCCTTGCCGTAGTCGAGCCACTTCGTCACCTTCGGCGCCGACTCGCAGGTGAACTTGTGTCCGTCGAACTGCCCCACGAAGTACTGTGTGGCCGAGCCGCCGAACGGGCCCCCGGGGTTGATGTTGCAGAGCAGCACCCACTTCTGCCCTATCTTGAACAGGTCGGGGCACTCCCACACACCGCCATGGCCGCCGTAGTCCAGGCCGAAAGCCGATTCATACTGCCACTCCTTCAGGTTGGCCGACGAGTAGAGCTGCATCTCCTGCCCAGCTGCCAGAATCATGATCCAGCGCCGTGTGGGCTCGTGCCAGAACACGTTGGGGTCGCGGAAGTCGGGCTTGTCGCTGGTGATGACGGGGTTGCCCTCATACTTCGTGAAGGTGCGTCCGCCGTCGCGAGAGACAGCCATCGACTGCGTCTGATGGTGTCCGGCCGACGTGTAGAATGCCACCACCTCGCTGCCGTTAGTCACGCACGAGCCGCTGAAGATGCTGCCCAGCCAGTCGGGCTCGAAGGTCAGCGGCTGTGCCTCCCAGTGCGTCAGGTCGCTCGACGTGGAGTGCCCCCAGTGCATGTTCTCCCACTGCGAGCCATAGGGGTTGTACTGATAGTACAGGTGCCACACGCCGCCGCTGCCCGTGGCCGACGGCTCGTAGAACATGCCGTTGGGGTCGTTCATCCAGCCGTAGAGCGGCGTGTGGTGATAGAGCGGGCGAAAGCGCTCGCGGTTGGCGGTGTCGAACGTGCTGGAGTATTTCATCTCTTTCCAGCACAACCATGCGCCCACGCCGCCCGGCTGGCCTGCCCGCGGCAGCTCGCCACGGAACTCAATGTCGAGCAGGCGCGCACCACGCAGCTCGTAGGGCACCCAGTAGTCTACACTGTCAACGGCCAGCTTCACGTTGAGGCGCTGCACCATGTCGTTGCGCCCGTTGAGCACGGCAATGGCAGCCGTCTCAGCTGTCTCCTGCACCGGCAGCAGCACGTACTTCGCATCTTGAGTTCGCACCATGGCGTGCCGCTCGCCCAGTACCATCGGTGTGACCTGAGCCTGGGCCATCGTGAGCGAGGTCACTGCCATGAGTGTGGAAAATAGTTTCTTCATGTTTTTACGGTTTTTTTTAGAATATTGAAAAATTTGCTGCAAATTTAGCCCATTCCATGGTATAAAACTATAAATAATGATACAAACAATAAGAAAAAACGTTCATTGTAACATTTTTGCTTGCTGTTGAACACATTTTTGCTTGCTGTTGAACATGTTTTTGCTTGCAAAACCACGTCAGCAGGCGGTCCGAGTCCCCTTCTTGGGCTGTTAGCTCGTTGCCGCACTGCGCAGCGGCCAGGAGTGCAGGGAGCGCTCTCTGCGTCTCTCTGCGCTCCTGACTACGTTCTCTGCTCCTCCCTGCGTCTCCTGACCGTGCGCAGACCGCCTGTTGGTGTGGTTTTGCCTACTGACGGGAGCGCGCTCCCCCCACATTTCAGTGGTGAGACCCTTTTAGGGGCAGAGGCATGCGCAGTGCTGAATCATCAGCGCATGGGGTTGGGCACTAATTCCAGATGCGCCTCAGCTCACGCACCTGTGCCTCGCAGTCGGCGCCCTCTACGGTGAGCCTGTTGTAGATGCTCTGCGGGAACACGAGGTTGGTCATCGACATGGTGCCCTGCTGAGTGAAGATCTCTACCGAAGATTGGTCGACGAAGATGTCGAGCGTCACCTTGTTTCCCTCTACGCACAGCGGAGCGTTCATGGAGGGCAGGGAGAATGTTCCGTTGAACGATGTCTTTCCCGACTTGGCGGTGCGATGAGCCGTGAGTATGCGTGCCGAGGCACTGATGTCGAAGGCGAAGGCCTCGTCGGCATCGTTGCTGAGTGTCACGCTGGTGCTCCTGTCTAAGGCAATGGTCAGTCGCAGCTGGTAGGCGCTCTTTGCATTGATGGCTTCGCCGCTGGCCGAAACGAAGTGAGGCTTGCTCCATGCCTCGGCTATTCTGTCAATCTCGGGCACGACGGTACTGCACAGCAGCGTGCTTCCTTTGTAGTCGGTGAGGGTGAGCTCGCGTGGCAGTGTGAAGGCTGAGCGCCAGGGCGAGCAGGGCACGGCACCGGCATACGACCAGTTGTTCATCCAACCTATCATGATGTGCCGGTTGGGTGTGTTGCTCCATGTCACGCCGGCATAGTTGTCCATGCCGTAGTCGAGCCACAGCGGATACTCACGCTCGTCGGCGGTGAAGGTGTTGCCATCGAACTGTCCGGTGAAATACATCATGCCCGAGCCAACGAGCGGCCCACCGGGATTGACGCTCACCAGCAGCACCCACTTGCTGCCTATCTGTATGAGGTCGGGGCACTCCCACTGCAGGCTGGGCCGTCCTTTCAGCGCGGTATGGAACGTGCTGAGGTGCTGCCATGACTTCAGGTCGGTGCTGCCATAGAACTCCACGCCCATCTTCCAGCCCTTGGGTTGACGAGGAAGTGTATAAGAACCACACCGAGGAGCAAACCAGCAACAACCTGAGTCACGAGGAGCTGATGGAGAAGATTGTGGCCGACTTCAAGCTGGCCTACGACGTGCTGCCCGCACAGCAGAGCGAGGGCGGACGTGCCAACAAGGTGGCTGCCGCAGCCTATCTGGCCAAGTGCTACCTCACCATGGCCTGGGGCGACGGCTACGAGGCCTCGACGGGCGTTAGCCATATCAACAGCCAGTACATGCAGGAGGTGCTGAAATACACCAACGAGGTGAAGAACTCGCAGCAGTATGGCTATCTGGAGGACTATGGCGACATATTCCTGCCTGAGTTCAAAAACTCCAAGGAGAGCGTCTTCGCCGTGCAGCACTCTGACTATCAGGACGACAACACCCTGTTTGGCCGCGCCAACTGGAGCAACATGCTGAATGGATGCTGGCAGATGTGGTCGTGCGGATGGGACTTCCACAAGCCTACGCAGAACCTGGTCAACGCCTTCAAGACCAAGGACGGACTGCCCATGTTCAACGACTACAACAACCAGACGGCCTACCCCATCAACGGAGTGCCCACCGCACAGAAATGGGACCCGCGACTCTTCCACACCGTGGGAATGCCCACCTTCCCCTACAAGTATGAGGCTGACTACACGATGACCAAGGACAACAGCCGCACACCCAACACCTACGGCTACTACGCCTCGCTGAAGGAGGTGCCGCAGCGCTCAAAGGGTGAGACCTTCGACAACCCCTGGCAGGCATTCGCCATGAACGACTACGTGCTGCGCTACACCGACGTAATGCTGATGCGCGCCGAGGCACTCATAGAGACGGGAGCACTGGACGAGGCACGAACTATCATCAACGACATACGCCAGCGCGCCAAGAACTCAGTGGCCAAGCACATACAGTATGCTGCCGAACAGTGCGACATCGCACTCTATCCCGCATCTTTCTTCGCCACGAAGGAGCAGGCCCGACAGTGCCTGCAGTGGGAGCGCCGCCTGGAGCTGGCCATGGAGAACGGACGCTACTTCGACCTGCGCCGATGGGGCATAGCCTCGCAAACGCTCAACAGATTCTTTGAGAAGGAGAAGGACGTGGTGTACGACGGACAGACCTACGCCCAGTATTATAAGGATGCACACTACACGCCAGGCAAAAACGAGTACCTGCCCTTGCCCTACAACCAGCTGTACTACGTGCCCGGACTCTACCATCAGAACAAGGGTTACAACTAAGAATGGAGAGAGAGAAACTTAAGAATGAAGAGTTGTCGGCTTGCCGATAAATAATTAACAACAAGAAGAATTATGAAAACCAAGATATTTCAATTTCTCATAGCATGCTCCGTATGCTGCGGCGTGAGCGCAACCCTGACAAGCTGTCAGGACAAGGACATAGACCGCGAGGCCATGAAGCTGACGGCACCCAACGCCACCGACATCACCGGAAAGCTCAACGGCGATGACTACACCTGGACGTGGCCCGCACAGCAGGCTCAGATGCAGGTGGCCATCTATCGCAACGGAACGCTCTTCATGAGCGAGACCGTAAGTGGCAACAGCTTCACGCAGAAGAATGTTCCCACAAACGTGCCCTTCGAGTATGTGTTTAAACTCACTGACGGGCAGAACCTCTCTACAGGCGTCATCAAAAACTATATGCGCGAGGGTGCCACCAGCATCAGCGGAGTGATGATGAGCCAGGTGGAGAAGGCTGGCGGCTACGACGCACTGGTGGAGTGGAACAAGGCTGCCGATGCCACCAAGATTCTCTTCACCGCCACCAACGGCAAGAACGTGGTCAACAAGACCCTTGGCGCAGCTGACACCCGCTACGTCATCAACGACGTGCAGACGGGCGACACATGGAACGTTACACTCGTGGCTGAGAACGACAAGGGCACCAGCCTCGCCACCACCGCATCGCTGCGCATCGGCAAGACGGCCATCGGATTCCTCAGCGTATATGCCACGCCCGAGGAACTGGTGGAAAAGGGCGACGACGACGAGGCTTCGGCTTGGCTCTGGCTGCACGACAACTACCCCACCGCACAGTTCGTGCCCTTCCACACCATCACCTCTGCCAACGTGATTGAGCCATACCGCGTGCTCTTCTGGCTGCGCGACCTGGAAAACGTGAGCGAGAGCGACGTGTGGAGCATTCCCGCCGACGTGGAGACGGCAACGCCCATCATACGGCAGTGGTACAAGGACGGCGGCAGCATGCTGCTCTGGAGCCACGCCACCGTATATGCCGGACATCTGGGACGCATCAACCTCGACGAGATGAAGGGCAACGACCACGTGTTCGGATTCGGCTCCGGAGGCATCAACAACGACGTGTGGAAGATGGCGGTAGAGCTGCACCCAGGCAGCAAGTTCAAGAAAGACCACTCCTCGCACCCCATCTACAAGGGACTGGAGGTGGAGACCACCGACCGCACCAAGCTCATAGCCTTCAAGGGACCAGGCTGGACCGAAGACCACAACTGTCTCTACTTCAACCTGCCCAGCCTGTGGACCGGCATAGGCAACCAGGAGGAGGCTTGCTACACGCAGTGTACGCAGACCTACGGCATCTATCCGCTCGGCACATGGGACAGCCAGATAGACTGGGTGAGCCAGATGAACGTATGGGAGGCACAACAGGGCAACACCGAATTCAAGGGCACTCTGCTCTGCATCGGCAACGGCGGATGCGAGTTCTCGATGAAGAACTCAGACGGCACACCCGACAAGAGTGCACACCCCAAGAACAACATCTATCAGGACAACGTACTCACTCTGGCCAAGAACTCCTTGGAGTATCTGAAGACACGATAGTTTTTCTGATTCATACATTTGGTTAGTTATTATTATGAAGAAATCAAAGTGTTTCTTTTCTGCAACATTGGTAGCCGTCGCGATGGCGGCTACCCTTGTGGCTTGTGGCGACGATGACCCCAAGCAGGACTACAACCCGCTCATCGACGATCCTAAGGAGGAGCAGCCCACAGCGCCCGAACAGTCACTCTCCGACAGAAACGAGCTCTACCGCCCGCAGATACACTTCACCCCAGCCCAGAACTGGATGAACGACCCCAACGGCATGGTATATGTCGACGGCGTGTACCACCTGTTCTATCAATACAACCCGCAGGGCAACGACTGGGGCAACATGTCGTGGGGGCACGCCACCTCCAACGACCTCATACACTGGAGCGAACAGCCCGTAGCCCTCACACGCGATGAGCTGGGCGACATATTCAGCGGCTCTGCCGTCATAGACAAAGACAACACCGCCGGCTTCGGCGCCAATGCCATGGTGGCACTCTATACATCGGCCAGCGGCGCACAGCAGCAGAGCTTGGCCTACAGCACCGACGGCGGCAAGAGCTTCAAGCGCTTTGCCCAGAATCCTGTCATCAAGAACGACGATGACAACCTGCGCGACCCTAAAGTGTTCTGGCACGAGCCCACCAAGAAGTGGGTCATGGCCCTGGCCAGGGCACCTGATACCACAGCTGCACCAGTTTGAAGTAGAAGTGAGCGCGCAGGAAGCGCACCTCGCCCTCGCGAATCTTGGTCTTCTCCTCGCCCAGCTTGTCGTTGCCATACTCAGCCAGCGACACCAGTGCGCGGTTGCAGCGGCTTATGGAGCAGTAGAGCTGATACCACAGCTCGTCCATGTGTCCGCCAGGGGTAGAGGCAGTGAGCGTCGACCACACCTCCACGGGGTGGTAGTCGGTGTCGGTGGTGCCCGAGCCGCCCTTCATGGCGTCGTCGCTCGACACGTCGCCATAGGGCCAGAGGTTGAAGGGATAGGTGTACCAGTCGTCGCCCAGCTTAGCGTAGGCTGATGTCACCATCTCGTCGGGCTGGCTCATGGCCAGGTCTTCGCTGATGACTCCCTGCGGTTTCACGTCGATGAAGTCGTTGCAGCTGGTGAGTACTGCGGAAGTGCCACAGCATAGTAAACCAGCTACTGCTATGTTTTTGATATATTTGGTAGTCATAATTACTAATTCCTGATTATTCATTATTAATTAAAACGAAGTCTGTATTCCGAATGAGAAGCTGGTGCTGTTAGGATACATCCAGCGGGGGTTCTCGGGGTCGCTGCAGGTGAGCGATCCACTCTTCAGGGTGAGCAGGTTGTGTCCCGACACGTAGATGCGTGCAGAGGTCATGTTCACCTTCTTCAGCAGGTTCTCGGGCAGGTTGTAGCCTATCTGCACCTGGCGCAGCTTGGCATACGAGCCGTTCTCTACAAAATAGGTGGAGGCGCGGTTCTCGTTGCCCACATTGTTGGTGGTGAGCGCCGGAATGCTGCTGCCCCTATTGGCCGTGGTCCAGGCATCCAGCATGCGGCTGCCCTTGTTTGAGCCGGCATCGGTAATGGAGTAGAAGTCGGTTTGGAACTTCTGGTCGTTGTACACATCCTGACCAGCCACGCCCTGCCAGAACATGGAGAAGTCGAAGTTCTTATAGCCCAGGTCTACGTTCAGGCCCCAGGCGAAGTTGGGCACGGGGTTGAAGATCCATGTCTGGTCTTGCTCGTTGATGATGCCGTTGCCGTCGAGGTCGGCATACTTCAGGCCGCCCACGCGGGCGTTCTCCTGACCGGCTGCCAGCACCTCATCACGGCTCTGGAACAGCCCGTCTACCACGTAGCCCACTATCGAGCCATAGGGCTTCTTGGCCTCCACGAGGTTCTGCTTGGCGGTGTGTACGTAGGAGCCGGTGGTGGTCTCGGGCAGGTAGGTCACGCGCTGGCGATAGAAGTCGAGGTTGCCGTTGACGTTGTATTTCAGTCCAAAGTTGGTGGTGCCGCGATAGCCCAGTGCCAGCTCCATACCCCAGTTGCGCAGGCTGGGACCGTTGAGCCACGAGGCGCCGCCCTCGCCCATGGAGCCGAGGTAGGCAGGATTGATGAGCATATCCTTCACATTCTTTATATAGGCGTCTACAGAGCCATATACAGCGCTGCTGAGCATGGTGAAGTCGATACCGAAGTTATACTGCTCGGTGGTCTCCCACTTCAGGTCGTTGTTCTGCGCCTGTGTGGCACGGAATCCCGAGGGATAGATGCCGCTGCCCTGCAGGGCGAGGTCGTAGGCCGTCGACTCGTTGCGCCCGCCGCCGTAGGTAGCGGCATAGAGTCCGTAGCGGGCATAGTTAGATATGGCCTGGTTGCCCGTCTCACCCCACGATGCGCGCAGCTTCAGGTCGTTGAGCCAGTCGAACTTCAGGTTCTCCGACAGGCGGTAGCCCAGGGTGAAGGCGGGGAAGGTGCCGTAGCGGTTGTTCTCGCCAAAGCGGCTGGAGCCGTCGCGGCGTATGGTGAACGAGGCGAGCAGCAGGTCGCGCCAGTTGTAGTCGGCCTTGCCAAAGAGCGACACCAGGTTGTAGCCTTCGCGTATGCCTCCTGCGCGCTGTGTGCCGGTGGCGGCATCGGGCCACATGTAGTCGTAGTTCTCCAGGGCAAACATCTGTGCGTAGGCCGAGGCGCGGTCTTCCACGTCGCGGTGCAGCTCCAAGCCGGCCAGCAGTATGAAGTTATGGTCGGCGCCAATGTTGAAGCTGTAGTTGGCAGTGTTCGACCATGTCCACTTCACCGACGTCTTGTTGCCCAGGTTGGCCGACGGTGTGCTGTTGTTCACCACGTCGCTGTGCCAAGTGTAGGTGACGCTGTGTATGAACTCCGACCAGTAGTCGAGACCGAAGTTGGAGCGCAGCGTGAGGCCCTTGACGGGCTGCAGGTTGACGTATGCATTGCCGAAAATGCGCCACATCTTCAGGCGGTTGTCGCGGTTGTGGTAGAGCTCGCGCAGGGGGTTCTGGCGGTCGCTCATGCCTCCCACGGGGCCTGAGAAGGTGGTGCCGTCCTCTTCGTATACGGGCAGTGTGGGCGACATCTTCAGGGCGTTCTCCAGTGGCTGGCAGTCCACCTGGTCTGAGTAGGTGATGGTGGCGTTCTCGCCCACAGTCACAATCTTGTTCACCTTGTAGCTGGTGTTGATGCGGCCCGAGAAGCTCTCAAAGTCGGTGTATTTCAGTATGCCGTTGTTCTTCTTGTAGCCAAAGGAGAAGAGTGCCGACGACTTGTCGGTGGCGTTAGATATCGAGAGGTCATAGTTCTGTGCGAAGCCTGTGCGCGAAATCTCGTCCAGCCAGTCGGTGTTGCTGTATCGCATGGTCTTCGTTGCGTTCATGTAGCCGTCGTAGCGGCCGTTCACGGTGAACTCCCTCATCTGGCCCGTGGCGGGGTCGTAGGCGCGTATGGGCGTGCCGGCGGCAGCGTTGAGCGTCAGGCCGTAGTTGTTGGCATACTGCTCGGGGTCCAGCCCGTCGTTCATGGCAGCCTGAGCCATGGCGGTGGCATACTCTGAAGTGTTGGCCAGCTTCATCATGGTCTGCTTATTATAGAACTGAGCAGTGAGATTGGCCGAGAAGTCTACCCTCACCTTGTCGCCCTTCTTACCCGAGCGTGTGGTGATGATGATCACACCGTTAGCAGCGCGGCTACCGTAGATGCTGGCCGAGGCAGCGTCCTTCAGCACCTGCATCGTCTCAATGTCGTTCATGTTCAGCGTGTTCAGGTTAGTAGTCGTGGGCACCCCGTCGATGATGAAGAGAGGGTCCTGCGACGAGTTGAACGAGCCGCCGCCGCGAATGCGCACGGTGCCGGCGCCCACGGGTGAGCCGTTAGAGGTGATGGTCATGCCAGGCACCTTGCCCTGCAGGGCGCGCATGGGGTCGGTGTCGCTCGACGTCTTCAGCTCGTCGGTCTTCACCACCGACACTGAGCCCGTCAGGTCGGCCTTGCGCTGTGTCTGATAGCCCGTCACCACCACTTCGGCCAGCTGCGAGGCGTTCTCCTTCAGTTCCACCTTCATGCCGTCGACGGCCGGCATCTCCACCGGGTCGTAGCCAATGTAGGTGATGACCAGAATGGCACCCTTGGCAACCTTCACCTTGAAGTTGCCGTCGAAATCGGTCACGGCACCATTGCCGGTGCCTTTCTCTTTCACCGTGGCTCCGATGACTCCTTCGCCGAAGTCATCAACCACCGTTCCTGTTATCTCTGTCTGCGCGTACATAGCTGTACATAGCATCAGAGCCAGGAAACTGAGCAAGAATCTCTTTGTTCTTTCCATTTGCTTTTGCGGTTTTAGTTAATACAATATGTTTCAGAAAAACTACCGCAAAATTAGCTACCTACAGCGCAAATGGCTGAAACTTATCGTTCTGTGACTAACAAAAATGATTCATGTAACAATATTGAAATACTCTTTATAGTTTTTTATGGTATTTTCATTCTGCCCTGAACTCCATGGGCAACTGGCCAAACTGCTTCTTGAAGCAGGTGGTGAAGTAGCTGGGTGTGGCAAAGCCTACCTCGTAGGCTATCTCGGCCACCGTCTTCGTGGTGCTGTTGAGCAGTGTCTTGGCGCGCTCCAGGCGCATCTCCTTCAGCAGCTCCACTGGCGAGAGGCCTGTGAGCACCTTCACCTTGCGGTAGAGCTGCACACGGCTAATGCCCAGCTCGTCGCCCAGGTCGTCCATCTTCAGCTTCGGGTTGGCCATCTTCTCCCTCACCACCTCGCGCAGCTGATCCATGAAGAGCTTGTCCTGCGTGGTGAGCTTCACCTCCTTGTCGGCCACTTGTCCACCCTTGAAGAGCTCCTGCAGCTGCTGGCGGCTGCGCAGCAGGTTGTCGATGCGGCTGATGAGCAGCTCGGCGCTGAAGGGCTTGGTCATGTAGGCGTCGGCGCCGTGCTCGTAGCCTTCCATCTGCTGGCTCTCGGTGCTGCGGGCGGTGAGCAGAATGACGGGTATGTGGCTGGTGATGAAGTCCTGCTTCAGGCTCTGGCAGAACTGCAGACCGTCCATCACGGGCATCATCACATCTGAAATGACAATGTCGGGCACACTCTCGCGAGCCAGTTGCAGGCCGCTCTGCCCGTCGGGAGCTTCCAGCACATAGAAGCGCGAGGCCAGCAGCGTGCGCAGATAGCGGCGCATGTCGGCATTGTCGTCAACTATCAGTATGTTCGACAGCTCTTCGCTGTCCTCCTGCTTCAGCATGCTCAGGTGCTCTCTCTCCACGATGGCCGCTGCCTGCTGCTGCAACGCGTGCTGCGCCGTGCTGTCGTCGACGCATGGCCGGCTGGTGTCCTTTCCGAAGTTGAGCACGTCCGTCAGCACGTTCTCCATCTGGCTGATGTTCCGCTCGGTTATCTCCAGCAGCTGCAGGTCTTCGCCCTTCACGGCATGGCGCTGCAACAGCTGCCCCACGGGCCCGGCAATGAGTGTGAGCGGCGTCTTCAGCTGGTGGCTGGCATTGGTGTAGAAGAGCTTCTGCTCTTGCCATAGCGCCTTCTGACGGCGGTGGGCGGTGCGAATCTGCACCACGCCGCGCCACGTGAGCACCACTGCCGCCACGAGCAGCAGGATGACGGCCACGGCAGCCCATATAATCTTGCTCTGCACGTTGTAGAGGCCAAAGTACTCCTCCAGCTTGTCCTGAATGGTCAGCAGGTTCTCGCCCTGGCGCTGCATCTGGCTGCTGTAGAGCGCCACCATGCCCACATTCTCAGGGGTGACGACCATGCTCTGCAGAAAGTTGTCGTGCTCGTAGGGCTTGCCGCCAAGGATGTCGAGTGCCAGCCGCACTATGCGCTCGCCCTGGGTGGGATAGACGCAGGTGGCTGCCAGCCATCCCTGCTCCACGCCCTCTATGCCTTCGCCAGGGCCGGGCAAGCCGTCGACGCCGATTATCTTCACCTGCCCCTGCAGGCCGGCATCCTCCACCGCCCACGAGGCACCGCGGGCCATGAAGTCGCTATGGCAGAATATGATGTCGGGGCGGCTGTCGCCCTGCAAGGCCCGCCGTACAATGGTGTCGGTGCAGTGGTCGTCCCAGTTGCTGAAGACGCATTGGTAGTCCACCTCAGGATACTGGCCTATGGCCTCCTCAAAGCCCTTGTGGCGGTCGCGCGAAGGCGATGTGCTCTGCAGGGCGGTGACTTCCAGCACACGGTTTCCTCCGCCCTCCTTCACCAGTTGCACCGCATAGAGGGCTGCCAGGCGCCCCACCTCCTCGTTGTCGCCGCCAATGAAGGCTGTATAGTCGTCGGTGTCGGCCCTGCGGTCGAACAGGATGACGGGCTTGCCGCGCTCCTTGGCCCGTTTCAGGGCTGGCGCCACCTCGGCATATTCGTTGGGCGCCACCACCAGCAGGTCTACATCCTCGTTGAGCAGGCTGTCAATCTGCCTCACCTGCACGTCGCTGCGGTCGAAGCAGTTGATAATCTCCACTTCCACGTCCTCGTCGTAGAGATGCTGGGCAGCCAGCAGCTCACTGTTCAGTTTGTTGCGCCAATTACCTACGGAGCATTGCAGCACTGCCATGCGATAGTGTGTGCCGGAGCTGCATGCCGTCAGCAGCAGCAGGCTAGATAATAGAATAATGTGTAAGGCGTGTTTTCGCATACGGCCAAGTTCTCGATTTTGTTTGCGTGCAAAGATAGTAAGAATTATCGAAAGCCACAAGCTTTTTCTTTTGTTTTTCCGAGTAATGAATTAGGCAACATCTAAAATGAAGCCCCGAATAACAACATTTTTGTTATATGGAAGTAATGCATTAGGCAATACCTAGAATGAAGCCCCGAATAACAACATTTTTGTTATAGGAAGCGCAATCAGGAGCGCAGGGAGCCCGTAGGCACTCCCCTCCCATGTATACCTTGTAGGGGAGTTCCTACGGGCGCCATCACTGCCGCGCCTATGGGCGCCATCACTGTCACGCTTACGGGCGCCATCACTGCCGCGCCTATGGGCGCCAAACAGTCAATAGATATAAAAAAACATCATCCCTCGCCTCCAACACTCATAGGGTGAGAGAGGTGAGGGATGGGTTTGCCTTACTATATATAGTGCCAGCAAGGAAAACTTCTTCCGTCGTAGCAGGCAGCGGCGCTGCAGGGTGAGCATCGGCGGTGGGCGGGGTGAGGAGGCTATTTCACAATTACGTCTAGCGTGATGGTGAGTTCCTTTTCCTTTCCGTCCTCTTTCGTTGTCACCTTTCTACTGACATGCTGCAACCCCTTGGGCGTTTTCTCGTTGGGGGCGAAGGCCACGGTGATGCGCTCCTGGCGATTGCCCTCCTGGCGATGCAGCACCACCACAGTGCGCTCCTTGCGCTCGCCCACGTGCATGATGCCCAGGTCGAAACGGTTGGCCGAGAGGCGCAGGCCGTCGCTCACGCGAATGGGGAACTGGCGCAGCAGCGTCTCCTCGCTAGTGATGCACGTGCCCGTGAGCGACAGTGCCACGCGCTTGCCGTGCGGGCCATAGACGAGTGTGCCCGTTTCTTCAAAATCCCCACCTCTGCCCTGCGGGTTGAAGCGCATGGCCACGGCGGTGCTGTCGCCCGGTGCCACCACCGTCCCCCTGGCATAGTGCATGGTGGTGCAGCCACACGAGGTGTAGCCCTGAACCAAGGTCACCGCCTCGCGCCCGGCATTGCGCAGCCAGAAGGTGCGCTCCTGCACGCCATCTGCCTCGTGGATGGTGCCCAGCGAGAGTGTGGCCATGCCTATGGCTACCAGCGAATCAGCGACCAGCATACTTCTTTCCGTTTACAATGTACAGTCCCTTATGCGGTGTGCCACTCAGGTGGCGGCCCAGCAAGTCGCAGGGGCGGCTGTTGGCTCTTAGGTCGTGGCGCGTGGCGCCGATGCCATCGATGGCCTGCTGTGGGTGGAGCACCCAGCCGCTGACCGTGACCACGGCAGAGGCATCGGCAAATACCTGGGCCTCGGTGCCCTCGTCGGTGGGGAAGAGGCGCACGGAGAAGGCCCACGCATCGTTCACAAAGATGTCGACAATGCTTCCGTCGAGGTAGAGGTGCAGCTTCAGCTTTTCGCCGGTGCTCACCTTCTTGGGCAGTGCAGCCCACCATCGTCCGCCATCGGTAGCTACACGGGCCAGCGTGGTATAGTCGAGGGTGAGTATGCCCGTGGCGGGGTCGTAGCTGAGCGTGGCCTTGCGGTCGGCGCTCTTCAGGAAATGGAAGCCGCAGGGACCGTTGCCCACGGTAAACTCGCCCAGCAGTTCTATCTGTCTGCCGGCAACGGGTGCCAGCGAACGCTCACCGTTCAACGTTGAACGCTCAATGCTCAGCGTGGTGGCGGTGCGCATGGCCGTCAGTCCGCTGTAGGGCTTCTGCATGAGAGAACCGTCGGCAGCGAGGCTTATCTCACGGGGCAGCGAGTAGTTGTGTGCCCAGCCCATCTTGAAGTTCTCTTCTGTGGGCAGCTTGTCGGGCACGATGCCCAGGAGCAGCGTCTTGCCATCGTTCTGGCAGATGGTGGGCGAGAGCAGTCCGTAGCCGTCGCGGCTGATGCCGCCCATCTCCAGATACTGCATGTCGCTGGTGGGAGCGAACTTGCCGTCGGTGCCGATGGTGCCCACCCAGCAGAGGGTGCGCACGCCAGCGCTGGTGTTGAGCGGTGTGCAGGTGAAGAGATAGCGCCCCTGGCCCATGGGCGTGACGTTGGGCATCTCCCAGAACGTTCCGTGCAGGGCGCTGTTGCTGCCTTGGAAGAATATGGCGCCATCGTTGGTCCAGGTGCCGTTCTCATAGCGGTGCAGTGTGCAGGCGCCGATGCCGTTCTTGCTGGTGCCCACGATGATGAACTGCTGGCCGTTGGCCTCGAAGTAATAGGGGTCGCGGAAGTCGTCGCTCAGTCCCGACGGGCGTGCGTCGATGATGACCTTCTTCTCGCCCCAGCCCACGAGATCCTCGTCCAGAGCCCTCGCCTGCACTATGCGGGCGCGCTCGTTGTCAACGGCCGTATATAATATATATGTGTCGGCACCCTGCTCATAGACGCAGCCGCTCCAGCAGCCCTTGATGTCGAACGGCTCGCCGGGATAGATGGCGATGGGCTCTTCGCGCCATTGGCAGAGGTCGGCGCTGCTGATGTGCCCCCAGTGCAGTCGCGACATGTAGGGGCCATTGGCATTCTTCTGGAAGAACACATGGTAGCGGCTGCCGCTGTACACCATGCCGTGGCTCTCGTTGGTCCACGATCCGCTGGGCATGCCGTGGAACAGAGGGCGCCATGGCGTGGCTTCATACCGAGTGGCGGGATAGTTGAAATCGGGCAGTGGCAGAGCGTCAAAGTCGATGAGGTCAACGAGCGCAAAGTCCACGACCTCATTGCTGATGCTGATGTCGTCGATGGCTCCGCAGAAGGTGTTGATGAGAAACGGCCCTGCCTTCAGCTCGCTGGCATCCTTGCCTATGAAGAAGTTGGGACTGTCAACCAGCAGATCGCACTTGTTGCTCTTCTTCGAGCCGATGGCCCTGCCGTTCAGCCAGAGCGTCACGGCATTTCCAGCCTTGTCGAAGGTCATGGTCAGGAGGCACCACCGTCCACGGGGCAGCTTCTCAGAACCGTCGACGGTGACGAGGTAGCCGCCGCCATAGTTCACATACACCTGCAGGCGCAGGTCGCCCTGCGACGACAGCTGCAGGGCAAAGCCCCGCTTCGCCCCCTCGTCGAGGTTGCCGCAGATGGTGGCATAGGTGGGCGTGGTCTCGGCCACGTCGACCTGCATCATGGGGTAGGTCTCGGCAGCCAGCATCATGCTTAGCGTCAGCGTCTCGGTGCTCAGCGTAGCCGTGGGCAGTCCCGCCTTCACATAGGTGCTGTAGCCGTCGAAGCGCAGCGCCTCGCCGCTGATTCCTGCCACGGTGCAGGCGGGCAACTGCGAGCTGACGGTGTAGCTCTTGTTAGATACACGCTCATGGATGGTGCCAGCATTGAGCGACATGTCGAAATGTGCCACTGTGGCTTGGCCGAAGGCGTTGATGCCCGCAGCCGTCAGTGCAATCAGCAGATAGTTTCTTAGTGTCATAATGGTCGATTTGTTTCGTTTCTGCTGCAAAAGTACGGCTTTTCGTGCTTTCACGATAAAACAATTGTTTCAAATGATAGAAAAATACGTTCAAAGAAACATTTTTCGCAGGGAAATCAGTGGCTTGTGGCCTGTGGTTTCAGCTCATTGTGGGCATTGCGTGGTGCAGCCTATGGCGTAAGCTCTGGATATTGGAGCTTCGCTCAGGGAAAGAGGAAACGGCTTCACGCGCGCGCGATATATACGCGCGCGTGATTGTTTGGTGCTTGCACCACTTGCACCCACATAGTGACCCTAGCTGCCCAACCACCCACTCATTGCCCCCGCCACAAAGTGCATAAATATGCATTTCTGTGGAGCCGCCCCGTAAGAAAAAGTGGCCGCCGCGTGAGAAAAAGTGGCCTCCATTTTTTCATCGGGCGGCTCTGTGTGGGAGAACCGGGCCGTCATGGGTCAGCAGCACGCCGTTATGCATAAATATACACACAAAGTGAATAAATATGCAGGATGAAACAAATAGAAAAGCATGAGACAAATAGAAACAGTCAGCTCACGGCCGTTACCTCGCCACGCAGTGCTGTGTCGATGGAAGGCGAATGTGGTGCAAGTGGTGCAAGCACCTTTCGCTCACGCGCGCGTATATATAGGGATATCAGCGCGGGCGAACCGCGCTGCGCGGCCAGGCCTTTCACTCACGCGCGAATATATAGGGTTTTTCTTCCTGAAAAAACGCCTGCCGTGCAGAAAGAACTGCCCATCGGCTGGCGCCGACAGGCAGTTCAAGCAATAACTAACTAACTTACGAATGTAGTCTACTTCAGGTAGCTGATGCAGTTGGCGGTGAAGCGCTCCAGCTCCGACTGCTTCTGGTTGGCAGCTCCTCCAAGGTTCCACTCGTAGGCAGCGAGGCCCACGGCGAGTATGCGGGCGGGGAAAGTGGTGGTGGGGGCGAAGTCTACAATGCCGGCGCAGCAGTAGTCAACGACGTGGTTCCACGTGCCGAGGACGGTGCTGTTGGTCAGTTCCTCCCAGGCGGTGACCACGTTGGGGTTGGGAGCCAGACCGTAGGCGTTGAGGTCCCACATGCAGTTGTGGTCGCCCTTCACACCGGCACCTTCGAAGCAGTAGATGCCGGCATAGAGTGCGGGCTCGTAGGTCATGCCCCAGTAGATGTCGTGCTGCGAGTGGTCGTAGATCTGTCCCTCCACGTTGCCTATGATGGGATGAACGCCCCAGATGTCGGGGTTGTCGCCACCCTCGCCGTCGCCGAAGATGCCGGGAGCATAGGCATCGGCAATGCGTCCGAGGGCCACGGTGAGCTGTGTGGCGTGGTTGGTGAGCAGCAGGTTGCCGCCGTCGTTGGCAAAGGCTTTCAGTGCCTCGATGGTGGCGGTGCTGGCCATGTCGCCGGGCAGACGGTCCCAACCCTTGCCCAGGCCTATGCGGTCGCACATCACCCAGAGCATGGGATTCTGCTCAATGTCGAGGTCGTCGATAGTGGCGGGAGTGAAGATGACGCCCTTGCCCTGGTCTACATAGGTTTTCTGGAACCAATCCACGGCGTCTTTCTCGTCGGCCGAGCCGGTGGCGTAGTCGTTGGGCACGAGCATAGCCACCTTCTGTTCGGTGGGCGTACCGACATACTTCAGGCAGTTGGCGGTGAACTTCTCCAGCTGTTCCTGCTTCTGGTTAGCGGTGCCTCCAAGGTTCCACTCGTAGGCAGCGAGGCCCACGGCGAGTATGCGGGCGGGGAAGGCGGTGGTGGGGGCGAAGTCTACAATGCCGGCGCAGCAGTAGTCAACGACGTGGTTCCACGTGCCGAGGACGGTGCTGTTGGTCAGTTCCTCCCAGGCGGTGACCACGTTGGGGTTGGGAGCCAGACC
>JAEEGG010002400.1_pt1 | contig 48413 bp, 38 predicted proteins | sample 9134161 | NCBI WGS metagenome assembly JAEEGG01 (sample SAMN16246543, study PRJNA631951) | gut metagenome | biome: gut microbiome; feature: rumen; material: CR-attached | host: Bos | place: Iran: Karaj | collected 2018-10
ATCATGCGGCACCTCATTGCCGTGCTCATCAAGATAGGTGCCTCCAAAAAGTTCCACATTGGCGAAACGAGTCCAGCCATGACCCGTATTATCACCCACTGGAGGACCCGTAAAGATGTAAATGCCACCCGTATTAGGGTCTGGTTCTGGATTGAAAAGGTTATCTTTGTCGGTCAAGATGCTCAGCACGGGCAATGAAAGGAATCCCTCTCGAATCTTCTCTGCCAGCACAGGGTCGGAGGTCATCTCAGGATCCATCTCATAATCAGCAATGGCAGTGCCCCAAATATCAGTGTAGCTACCCCACTCTGCCGGATAACCCTCGGGGGTATTCGTCTGCTTCAACACATCGTCAAGGAACAGGTATGTGGCAGAGGTCACTTTGGTAAACGCCTCCGTGTCAGAAAGTGCCACAGCACGCACGATGGTGTTGCCCTTCACATGGAGAGGTTGGGTATAGATCGGACTCTCAAGGGTGGGTTCACTCCCATCAAGAGTATAGTGAATGATCACGCCCTCGGGCAAATCCACATCACATAAAATCTCTGTGGTAAATTCAGCATCATAAAATCCATGTGGTTGACTGAAACGGAGTTTCTGTGCGTTAGCCCAAATCGTCACACACATGGAAGCAAGAATCAAGTAAAAGACACGCTTCATTGTTAGAATTTGTAATAGTAAAAGTATTTCGTTGCAAAGTTACGCAGAAAATTCCCTTCAAGGGTTGCTCCCATGTTTCTTTTCCCTTTCGTCAGGTTACAATCTTGAAACAGCAGGCATGTCAACTTGCAGAAATGTAACATTTTCAACAAAAAGAGGAGGCCCGCATCACTGCGAACCTCTCCCTCCAATCACTCTTATTCAATAACGTAAAAGAAATCAGATCTTTTGTCGTGCTTAATGTGTTTATCTTTCTGGTATACGTATAAAAGTTACTGACCAATACGGACAACTTTACCTTGATTGATATAGTATCCCGATGTTGTCGGAGTACCCTCAACAGGTGTACCATTCATTGACACCCAGCGGTCATTCTTCTTGCTCTGCTGCTCTACAGATGGGATGTCTGTGGTCTGAGAATCGGAAGCCTGTGCCTTGCGCTGCTTACCTTCAGCGTTATTGCCGTTTGGGCGTGGTGGAAATTTAGGTTTTCCATTGGGCTTGCGGAACTGCTGACGACGCATCTTCTCCTTCTTCATCTTTTGTAGGTGCATCTTTTCCAGTTGCTGCATCTTGTCATACTGCTGCTGGGTGAGAACAGTGAGGAAACGCTTGTAGTAGGTCTCTTCCACATCGATCGTGGCGCGACTACGAGCAAAGCGGTCGGCAGCCATCTGCTCCAGTTCCTTATCGGAAGGACGTTGGGGCTTAGCAGCAGGTTTCTCACCTGGCTTACCCTTTGGGCCACAAGGCTTAGCGAATTTGTCCCACACCTGCTTGAGGTCCTTGCGGTAATCCACATAAATGGGGACGAACTTGGAAGTCTTGTCAGCATCCAATTCCAGATTCTGAGCCATCCGTGTTGCTAACTTCTGAGAAAGCTGTTCCTCAGTCATCTTTTGAGGCTTGCCCTGCTGATTGGGCTGAGCCATCAGTGTGCTTCCTGCCACCAGAAGGAAAGCCACTGCCATTGAAAGTATTCTTTTCATCATTGTGAGTGTATTTTAAAGATTATAAAATAGTATTTTCTTTATCTTCATAAATGGCTATCCACTCGTCGAGGGCTTCGTCTGTCATATATTTTTCAATTCCTTCTGACTGGTCTGCCAACAGAGGTGATTCTGCCGTCTCTGTTCCCATCAGGGCATAGAATGACACGCCTATCAGAAGCAGTACAGCTGCTGCTACCGACATCCACAGCCGCTTGGACACTTGGTGTTGCGGAACCAAGAGCTGGGATTTTGGAGCGGTTTCCATCAAGTGCTGGTGCATTTCCTCAAAGAAACCATCAGGCACGGTGTAGGGCATCCGCTTGTCGTTGTTCAATAACTCTTTCATGTCTTCCTATTTTAATAATTCTTTTTTAATTTTCTCTTTTGCATGGTGAAAGGCCACTTTCAGCGTTGACACTGTACCACCCGTCACCTGACTAATCTCCTCATAACTCAACTCATCGTAGTAGCGCATATTGAATACGGTACGCTCCTGTTGACTCAACTGAAGAATCGCCTTTTGGAGACGAACTCCTTCCACATCTTCCCAATCCACATGTTCTGAGGCTTCCAACCGTCTCACCAACAAATCATCCTCACTCAACTCTGAGATTGTCCGTTCACGCATCTTGTTCAGATGACGAATGCTCTCGTTCGTGGCAATCTTATATACCCACACTTTCAACATCTCCTTTTTCCTGAGCTTGTCCAACCCCTGGTACACGCGAATAAAGGTCTCCTGCATCACATCTTGTGCGTCCTCATGACTGACCACCATTCGTCGGATGTGCCAATAGACAGGTCGTTCGTACTGCTTCAGCACGGCTTCAAACGTCGGCATATCATCGTCTTTCCGTCCTATCTTGAACAGTCCCATGACCTTTTTCTTCTACGCTATTTGTTGGTATAGACCCTTTAAAAGTAAAAAAGTTAATGCAGGAAAACTTTTTTTTAAAATAAATTTTCCTGCACCAACTTTTATGTATTTCGTTCCTTACTTCACAAAGATCGTTCTGGAAGGATTGGAGCCCATCTGAACAATGTTTACACCCTTCTGAGGCTGAGGAGAAGGAATACCCGAAACGCTGTAGTACACGGCATTCTCCGTATCAGATGCTTGTGGAGCAGAAACATGCAGCATCTCCTCGTCAGTAGCAGAATAGAGCGCCAAATCTGTGATCTTCACATTGACCGTGCTGGTTAATTTGAATCGACATTCTGCAAACTCATCTTCTGATGCAAACACCATCGTGGCGTCCCCACCAGTCTTCACTGTCTGGTTCATGACTTCAGCTTTGTTGCCTGTATATTTCTTGATGGTCACAGTGATGGTGCCCTCTTCTTCACTCTGAGACTTGAAACAAAGCTTATAGTTGCCCTTTGCCAATTGGAAGGCATGGTACACATTCTGAATGTTTTTAGAAGTACTGTTAGGATCATCGCCAAACACCATTCCCTTTGCAGTGATAACCCATCCATGTTTAGAAGGTTCGAAGCCCTCTGCTTCCACATTGGGACGCCATTTCAAAGTAGCGTCACATGGAGAATCCAGCGTGTACTGCTTCATGAAGTTCCACATCGTCTTGGCAGAATTGCCATCCTCTGTATTGGCGGTGTAGTCATTATGACCCATACCATCAATCACATAATATATATATGGGAAACTGCCTTCGCCAGCCTCATACACACTCTTGGTGTATTTACCTGCCACTTTTGTCACTACAGGCACAGGGTTAGCACCAAGACGTGCCACCATTTCATCCACGATGGTCGGCATACGAGCAATATCAACAAAGTTGTCGTTCTTACCATGAATATGCAGGAAAGGAACGGGACGCACGCCTGTGTGGTGCAAGTGGAACTCATTCAACTGGAAACCACTGATAGAAGCAAAGGCTGCAAATATGTCCGCACTCGTATTAGTCTGTGAGTACGTCATCATACCGCCATTGGAGAATCCACAGCAATAGATGCGGTTGCGGTCAATAGAATAGTTCTTGGCCACATCATCAATGATAGCCTTGAAAAATTCCACATCAGATTCACTTTCGGCATCACCCGTCGAGTGCCAGCCTGGCAACGTACCGCCAAACACAGGGAAATAGATGTTCGAGCCATTTGGATAAACCACGATGAAGCCCTCTGTATCTGCAACAGATGTCCTCATTGGGGCTTTGTCGTTCATACTACCGCCTGTTCCATGCAAAGAAAGCACCAATGGCGCATTTTCTGTCACCTTATCAGGCACATAGAGCCAATAAGAACGGTTCACCCCATTCACTTTGATGCTGACCGACTTGTTGGCCTTTGCCGCAAACACCATCGTAACGGAAAGCAGCATCAGCATACATACAGAAAAGATTTTTTTCATATCAGTTTTAATTCTTGAGTGATTATTATCTCTGTTATTTGAATCTCTTACTTTTACTCTTCTTTTGCCTCACGAATCAGTTTCCACTCCTCTTCCGTGAAGTCAGAAGTGTCCTGCTGCCAGTTCGGGTCTGGCATATACCACCAAAGCGACTTGAAATAGGCAGCCAACTTCTGGTCTTTGAACACATAACCACGATGGGCATAGGGCAAGTTGCGCAAAATGCGCTTATTGGGAATGCCATCAGTCGTGCCATCATAAAGGAACCGAGCCCCATCATCCGTCTCTTGCATCATCTCAAACGGCAGAAGATAGGTGAGGGAACGGTCGTAGTAACGTCCCAACTTCATGCTATTATCGCCATCACGATAGAAGAGAAGATTCTCAGGAGACGTGATGGTGAAATCCGACGTAGGACGGAAATTCTTGGCATGCCACTCCACGACACCGTTCCTCAACGAAAACTCATAGTATTCAGTCCATTCATTTTTTAAGGTATGCACCTTACCTGCTCCTTCCGCCACTCTCCACTGAGCCGCCTTCCACATATCGTCGTTCTCTATGCAGAACTGCTTGGCTGTCTTATCCACCTTGATGCGCAGCGTGAAGTCATTGATCTGATGATTAGCCCAACGCATGGCAGGCTTCAACCAATATGGCACGCTGAAACTCTGATAGACAGCACTCGACATGCGATAACGATAGGTGTGGTGTACGACATTCTTGCCCTCCTTGAAGTTGGCTTTGAAGCAATAGGCATAAGCGTAATTGACGATCTCGTCCGGATCCTTCCTGTTCACCAAGTTTCCAAGGTAATCTTCCTCTGCCGTCGGTTCCCTCCACACGTTCAAATCCAGTGGCACGAAATCGGCAGCCTCCTCTTCCGAACTTTCTCTGATGACATAGTTACGAATAGGCAATTCCTGTCCATTCATCTCCACAGTAAAATCAAAGATGTGCGGGTGCTTTCCTGACTTATTGAATCGGCTTTCACCAGCAGGATCGTATGGGCCTGTAGCCTCAAAACCCACATCCATACTCTTTGCCTTTCCTCGGTTGGTAATCGCGTACTGCACATCCACACGGGCAAACTCATCGTCCCCAATGGTGATGGTCAGCACCTCCTTTGTCACAGCCACATCAGTCTCCTGAAGGGGAACGATTTGGTTGCCACTCACATAATACACACCATCGTTGGCACTTGCCAAAATGGCAAGAATCCACAGAAAAGAGGTTGTCAGAAACTTCATTTTCATAGTCCATTTCATGTTTTGATAATGCAAAGATAAAGAAAAGTTAGGAGTTATAAATGAGGAATGGGCTTTTTTTTATACCTTTGTGCCGTTTTTCTTATGGCACGACATCTTTTACATCTGATTTTATGGTTGTTTGTAGTGGAAACTGCATGGAGCATCCCTGCCAACCGAAGCCCCTTCACTGTGACGAACAGCGATGGGACAGTGCTTACTATCACCTTATGTGGTGATGAGTGCTGCCATTTCTATACCACGCTGGATGGTGTACCTGTAGTGGAGGAAGAGAATGGGGATTGGCGACTGGCACCAGAACTGAAGGATTCCATCAATCAGATATGGAGCGAAAGGAGCACCCGTCTGAACCTGCGACGCCAACAACGTGCCGCACAAAACAAGACCCGACAGGCATTTGGCTATCCAACCACTTATTCAGGTCAGAAGAAAGGCATCGTACTTCTGGTGGAATTTCCAGACAAAGCGATGAAAAGTGCCAATACACGTGACAAGTTCGATAAAAAATTTAACCAAAAGGGCTATAACGAAGATGACCATGAAGGGTCGGTGCATGACTATTTCTACGACCAATCCTATGGACAGTTCGATCTGACGTTTGACGTGTTCGGCCCTATAAAAGTAAGTCAAAACTATGCTTACTACGGCGCGAACGACAAAAACAGCAACGACAAGTACGTAGGAATATTGGCCGCCGAAGCATGCAGATTGGCCAACCAAAACTATGACATCAATTGGGCTGATTATGATTGGGACGGAGATAAGGAAGTGGATCAAGTCTTCATTATCTATGCTGGATATGGAGAGCATGCTGGAGCTCCCGAAAACACCATCTGGCCTCACGAGTCATCACTGACTCTCGCAAAGAGAAGTGGAGATGGAGAAGGCGCCATTAGACTGGGCGGGCAGATCATCGACACTTATGCGATGAGTTGTGAACTGAGAGGAACAAGCGGCAGTAAGATGGATGGCATCGGGGCGGCATGTCACGAGTTCACTCATTGTTTGGGACTGCCAGACTTCTACGACGTCAAATACACTGGTGGTTTCGGCATGCAGCATTGGGACATCATGGCATCTGGCAACAACAATGGTCCCTCGGGACATGGTGAAATTCCTGCAGGTTTCACTGCCTACGAACGGTGGTTCGCAGGATGGCTCAATCTGATAGAGCTGGACGAATCCACCACCATCACCGACATGCCCTGCCTCAACGATGAACCAGTCGCATATATCATTTATAATGAGGGTAACCACAACGAATACTTCATTCTTGAGAATCGCCAACCAACGGGATGGCATCAATATGTCAATTATTACACGGGCATGCACGGACTACTCGTCACCCATGTAGATTACTACAGAGATATATGGGTTACCAACACTGTCAATTCCGTCAAGAAACATCAGCGCATGAGCATCATCCCCGCAGGAAACAACTATGGAACTTTTAATGGCAGCACCTATAGCGTCACTGCAGACCAATACCGTTCCCATCTTTTTCCTGGCAACAGGTATGTGACCGAACTCACCAACGAATCTCACGCTTCATGCGGAGGAGAGCTTTTCAACAGAAATATCGGTGGCACCAAATACATGAATAAGCCCATCACTGACATTCGAGAAAGCAATGGACTTATTTCCTTCCAATTTATGGGAGGGGCAGAGGCAATGGACATCAAGGATGTAGCTAACAGCGCCTCTTCTTCTGTCACATATTATACATTAGATGGTGTTCAGATAGAGCAACCTACACAACCTGGCATCTATATCGAGAAGAAAGATGACACAACCAAGAAAATCTGGTTAACGCCCTAATCTTTGGCACCTCAATCCTCGATCTTTCAATCCTCCTTATACCAGTCGGCATACATGATGTAGTGTTTCGCTATGCCGATGTTCAGTTCCTTGGCTTGTTCTGGATCCACCTTCTTGATGAACTTGGCAGGTACCCCACCCCACATTTCACCATCACCCACCTGCGTACCTTTCAGCACCAAGGCACCAGCAGCAATAATGGCACCTTCGCCAATGACGGCATCATCGAGCACCGTCGCACCCATCCCAATCAGTGCCCCACTTTTCACGATGCAACCATGCAGGGTCACATTGTGTCCGATGGTCACATCATCCCCAATCTCTATGGCTGCCTTTTTGTATAATGTATGCAGGCACGAGCCATCCTGAATGTTCACACGATTACCTATCTTGATGTAATTCACATCACCACGTACCACAGCATTGAACCATACCGTACATTGGTCACCCATCTGTACATCGCCCACAATAGTGGCATTCTCACTAAAATAGCAGCCCTCACCCCACTTCGGAGTCAAGCCACACACTGTCTTGATTAAAGCCATTTTATTTACTATTTGACAAATTACGATTTACTATTTAGATGTAAAGGTAGGAAAAATTTGCGAAAGTTTCCATATTTCATCATTTTTTTTAGGGTTAGATGATGTTGTTTCAATATTTTTTTGCAATTTTGCACCATCAACCTATCGTACAATGGAACAAATCAAAGGAAAAATATCGCAGATCATCGGTCCTGTAGTGGATGTACAGTTCTCTGCAGAGAAGTTGCCACGCATTCATGATGCACTGACCATCGAACGTGTACAAGGACGCAGAATGGTAGTGGAGGTGCAACAGCATTTGGGTGAGAACACGGTGAGATGTGTGGCGATGGAATCGACAGACGGACTCAAACGCGGCATGGAGGCGGTGGCATTAGGACGCCCCATCACGATGCCTATAGGTGATCAGGTGAAGGGACGACTGATGAACGTAAGTGGCGATGCCATTGACGGCATGGAGGAGATGAGCCGTGAGGGTGCACTGCCCATCCATCGGGAAGCTCCCAAGTTTGAAGAACTGTCACCAGCACAGGAGGTGCTTTATACAGGTATCAAGGTCATCGACCTGATCGAACCTTATGCCAAAGGTGGTAAGATTGGACTCTTTGGTGGTGCAGGTGTGGGCAAGACGGTGCTCATTCAGGAGCTCATCAACAATGTGGCAAAGAAAAACAACGGTTTCTCTGTTTTTACAGGTGTGGGAGAACGTACGAGAGAGGGTAATGACCTCTTGCGAGAGATGATTGAGAGCGGTGTCATCCGCTATGGCGAGAAGTTCAAAGAGGCGATGGAAGAAGGGAAATGGGACTTGAGCCTCATCGACAAGGAGGAACTGAAGAAGAGTCAGGTGAGCCTTGTGTTTGGACAGATGAACGAGCCACCAGGTGCACGTGCCAGTGTGGCATTGTCTGGACTGACCATCGCAGAGTCGTTCCGTGATGGTGTGAGTAGCGGCAAAGGTGGCGACATCCTGCTGTTCATCGACAACATCTTCCGTTTCACACAAGCAGGTTCTGAGGTGTCAGCACTGTTGGGACGTATGCCTTCAGCAGTAGGTTATCAACCGACGTTGGCAAGTGAGATGGGACAGATGCAGGAACGCATCACCTCGACGAAGAACGGTTCCATCACGTCTGTACAGGCGGTGTATGTGCCAGCTGACGACTTGACCGACCCAGCCCCAGCCACCACTTTCTCACACTTGGATGCCACGACGGTGCTGAACCGTAAGATTGCGGAATTGGGTATCTATCCTGCAGTTGACCCATTGGATTCCACCTCACGCATCCTCGATCCAAACGTCGTGGGTGAAGAACATTACCAGACGGCACAGCGAGTAAAGCAAATTTTGCAACGCAATAAGGAATTGCAGGACATCATCAGCATCCTTGGTATGGAGGAACTCTCAGATGAGGACAAGACGACGGTGAATCGTGCCCGACGCGTACAACGTTTCCTGTCACAACCCTTCGCTGTAGCACAACAGTTCACAGGTCTGCCAGGCGTCATGGTCAGCATCGAAGACACCATCAAGGGCTTCAAGATGATTCTCGATGGCGAGTGCGACGACCTACCCGAACAGGCGTTCCTCAATGTCGGCACCATCGAAGAGGCGTTTGAGAAAGCAAGGAAACTGAAAGAACAAGCAAAAGCATAAAGAAAGATGCATCTACAAATCATCACACCTACAGGAACAACGTATGAGGGAGAGGTGAAACGCTTTCAATTCCCTTCTGCAACAGGACTCATGGAGTTCTTGCCTGGGCATGCACCCATGATTGCAGAACTGAAGGAGGGCAGCATCCATACAGAGAGTGAGGAAATGGCCTGTGGTGCTGGTGTGGTGAGAATTGAGAACGACGAAATATCCGTAGTATGCGAGCCAGTCAATGCGCTGGGCAACTCATAAAGATAGACACATGACCAAAAGGTTTCTTATATATATAATATGTGTACTCGGCTTCGCTGCCCCCATCAGGGCAGAGGAGGAGCTGAATGTGTCCAAAATCATCTTTGAACATTTGGGCGACAGCTATGAGTGGCACATCGCAAAAGGAGCAACCATTCCCCTACCCTGCATTCTTATTGGAGAGCAAGGTGTGGATGTATTCATGTCGGACAAGCTGGAACACGGAGCCATCTACAAGGGTTACCATATCGCAGAAGCGGGAGATCACGAGGGAAAGATCGTGAATGAGGCAGGAGAGCGTCCGTTTGACATCAGCATCACCAAGAATGTGCTGGAACTCTTCATTGTGTGCATTCTGCTGTGTTCTGTGGTCTTAGGTTTGGCGCGATGGTACAAAAAGAACGGTGCGAAGAAGGCGCCAGGAGGATTTGTGGGGATGATGGAAGCTGTGGTGGATTTCATTGACAAGGATGTGGCGAAGGAAAGTATCGGACATGGGTATGAGAAGTTCTCGCCCTATCTGATGACGGTGTTCCTCTTTATCCTGACAAGCAACCTGTTAGGACTCATTCCCGTCTTCCCTGGAGGTGCGAACCTGACAGGCAACATTGCTGTGACATTGACTTGTGCAGTCACGGCCTTCATCGCCATCAATTTCTTTGCACCCAAGGGTTACTACAAGAGCATCTTCTGGCCTGATGTACCCGTTTTCCTGAAGGCGCCACTCCCCATCATGCCGACCATCGAGTTCATTGGTGTGTTCACCAAACCGTTCTCGCTGACCGTCCGTCTCTTTGCCAACATCATGGCAGGACACATCATCATCCTCGCCTTGACCAGCGTAGTGTTCGTGACGGCAAAAATGGGTGCTGGCATGTGCGCCTCCATGACGGCTGTGAGCGTCCTATTCTGCATCTTCATGAATTGCCTCGAACTGCTCGTGGCATTCATCCAAGCATACGTCTTCACCATCCTGACCGCCAACTTCATTGGGCTGGCACATGATGAATAAGAGGGAATGAGCACGTTTCTATCGTTATGACGACAAATATTAATCATTAAAATAACAAATAAGACTATGATTCTTGAAGCAGTAGAAGCAGGCATGAGCCTCGCACAAATCGGAGCAGCTATTGGTGCTGCCATCGCAGTGATTGGTGCCGCATTCGGCATCGGAATGATTGGTAAGTCAGCCACAGAGAGCATTGCCCGTCAGCCCTCAGCAGCGGGTAACATCCGTACCTCTATGATTCTGACCGCCGCCTTCATTGAGGGTGTGGCACTCTTCGCCATCGTGGTGTGCCTCCTCGTAGTGCTGATGTAAAACAATGAATCCACTCATACCAGACCCGGGACTACTCTTCTGGATGGTACTCTCGTTCGGTGTGGTGTTCTTCTTGCTGGCGAAATTTGGTTTCCCAGTCATCACGAAGGCCATCAACGAACGCAAGGAGTTCATCGAGATGTCGCTCCTCTCTGCCAAAGAAGCCAATGAACGATTGGCAAACATTCAGGCAGAGAGTGAGAAGCTGTTGTCTGACGCCAAGGCTCAGCAGAAGGACATCATCACTGGTGCCATGCAGGAGAAGCAGCGGATTGTTCAAGCAGCGCAGGAAGAGGCACAGAACTCTGCCAACCAAATGATTGAGGAGGCACGGCAGAGCATCCAGGCGGAAAAAGAACGAGCCTTGCAGGATGTGCGGAAAGAGGTGGCAAGCCTCGCCCTCGACATCGCGGAGAAGGTCATTGGTGAACGGATGAAGGACGGTGCCATTCAGCAGAAAACCATAGAGCAACTCATCGATAAGCTCTAAACCCTAAACGCTCGACTCACAACGAATATGATGAACGGAAGTATTGCCAAGCGATATGCCATTGCCTTATATGAAGAGGCAAAGGAACAGTTCGTGGATCAGCAGATCTACAATCACTTGGGTGTGCTGTATCAGTCCATGAAAGCAGAGCAAGAACTGCAGATAGCACTCATCAATCCGCGTGTCAGTATCGAGAAAAAGTACACGTTGCTGCTATTGGCATCTGGACTTGACCCTGAAGCCTCCACGCTTTACACAAGGTTTCTGCACCTCCTCTTGGAGAATCATCGCGAAAACCAGCTGCGCCTCATCATCTTCCTCTATCGGGAGCTGTATAGAGAGCAGCATGGCATCGACCGTGTGGTGTTCGAGACAGCAGTGGAAGTCGATGACAAAACCATCAGCCACTTAATCGATCACATCAAAGCCTACCGCCATCGTGAAGTGGAGTGTGTACGCGAGGTCAACCCACACCTGATTGGTGGTTTCCGACTCCGCATTGGTGACCGCCGTTACGATTACAGTTATCAACATCAATTGGAACTCATTAGAAAAGAATTATGTCCGATTCCATAAAAGTAAGCGAAGTGACAGCGATGCTGCGTCAGCAACTCGCCAATATCGACAACGAAGAGAACACCCTCGGCAACGAGATTGAGGTGGGTACCGTACTGACCGTCAGCGATGGTGTAGTACGCGCCTTTGGTCTGCGCAATGCTGAGGCAGGTGAATTGCTCGCCTTCGACAATGGCATGGAGGCCATCGTGATGAACCTTGAGGAAGACAATGTGGCAGCCGTATTGCTCGGTCCTACAGACAACATCGAAGAGGGAGATGCCGTGCGACGTACAGGACGCATCGCCTCCATCGCTGTGAGTGAGAACATGGTGGGACGTGTGGTCGATACCCTTGGACACCCCATTGACGGCAAGGGAGCCATTACAGGAGAGGCCTTCGACATGCCTTTGGAACGCAAAGCTCCTGGGGTCATCTTCCGTCAGCCCGTCAACGAGCCCTTGCAAACAGGACTCAAAGCAGTGGATGCCATGATTCCGATTGGCAGAGGACAGCGAGAACTCATCATTGGCGACCGTCAGACAGGCAAGACCTCCATCGCCATCGACACCATCATCAACCAGCGTGCCAACTACGAGGCAGGGAAACCAGTCTATTGCATCTATGTTGCCATCGGACAAAAGGGCTCAACAGTTGCCACCATCGTCAACACCTTGCAACAGAAGGGAGCAATGGACTACACCATCGTTGTGTCTGCTACAGCCAGCGACCCTGCAGCCATGCAATATTACGCTCCTTTTGCTGGAGCAGCCATTGGCGAATACTTCCGTGACACAGGTCGTCATGCTCTTGTGGTGTACGATGACCTCTCCAAGCAGGCCGTAGCCTATCGTGAAGTGTCACTGATTCTGAAACGTCCTTCTGGTCGTGAGGCATACCCTGGTGACATCTTCTACCTGCACTCACGCTTGCTCGAGCGTGCTGCCAAGATTATAGCTCAACAAGAGGTGGCTGAGCAAATGAATGACCTGCCCGACTGCCTCAAGGGGAAGGTGCGTGGTGGCGGTTCCCTCACTGCACTCCCCATCATCGAGACACAAGCTGGTGACGTGTCTGCCTATATCCCCACCAATGTCATTTCCATCACGGATGGACAGATATTCTTGGAAACAGACCTCTTCAACCAAGGTGTTCGCCCTGCCATCAACGTAGGTATCTCCGTCTCTCGTGTGGGTGGAAATGCCCAGTTGAAAGCGATGAAGAAGGTGGCAGGAACGCTGAAGATTGATCAGGCGCAGTATCGCGAACTGGAATCCTTCTCAAAGTTTGGCAGCGACATGGATCCTGTGACCGCATTCACTATTGACAAGGGACGTAAGAATGCCCAGTTGCTCATCCAGAAGCAATACCAGCCCATGCCAGTAGAGGAACAAATAGCCATTCTCTATTGTGGCACACATGGTCTGTTGCGAGACATTCCTGTCCATCAAGCACGTGACTTCGAGGCAGCCTTCCTTGACTTGCTTCGCACCACCCATCAAGACGATGTGCTCACACCCCTTCGAGAGGGTAAGATAGACGACAACATCATTGCCATCATCGAACAGACGGCAGCAACCATCAAACTGTAAATCGTAAAACAATAAATTAATTTGGCATCGCTCAAAGAAATAAAAGGTCGCATCGCGTCTGTCCGCAACACGCAGAAAATCACCAGTGCCATGCGCATGGTGGCAAGCGCGAAACTCCATCACACACAAGGTATGACGGAGGCGTTCCTGCGGTATAAGGACAAACTGCAAGAGATTGTTGAAAGTTTACAGTTGACAGTTGATAGTTCCAAGCGGGCTGATGACCAACAAGGCGATAGCCAACTATCAACTATCAACTATCAACTATCAACTTTATTAGTTCCTATTTCATCCAACAGCGGACTTTGTGGTGCCTTCAACAGCAACATCGCCAAAGCCACTATGCAACGCATTCAGGAGTTGGAATCACAGGGCAAGAACGTGCGTCTGCTACCCATTGGCAAGAAGATTGCCAAAGAACTGAAGAAGACCAATAGGGAATTCCATGCAGATTTCATTCCTATGCTTGAACAGATAGAAAAGAACAACACCTTTACTGGCGTATCCACCCTTGTGGAGCAAGCATTCGAATGGTATCAGAACCAAGAAATCGACAGCGTAGAGTTCCTCTACCACCATTTCAAATCGATGGGTACGCAAGTCATACAAGTTGACAGTTTACAGTTGACAGTTGATAGTTCCATGAAGTCTGAGGGTCAACAAAGCGGTAGCCAACTCTCAACTCTCAACTCTCAACTCTCAACTTACCTGACTGAGCCATCTCGCGAGGAACTCCTTGCCTCTCTTTTCCCTCGCTTGCTCAATGCACAGGTTTATGGCATCCTGCTCGACTCCCTCACCAGCGAACATGCGGCCCGTATGCTCGCCATGCAGACAGCGGATGACAATGCAAATGACTTGCTGAAGGAACTTACCTTATTATATAATAAGACCCGTCAGCAAGCCATCACCAATGAACTCATAGATATCATGGGCGGTCAGAGCGGAAAGCATTAAGTATGTTTTCCGCCCTAACCGATGATATTACATCACTATTTTCTTCACCACCCCACCTTTTCGGACAATCACCACTTGTCCTTTCTGCACTTCGGCAAGACTCTTGATGCGTCTGCCTTGCAAGTCATAATATGCCACATCCGAAGTTTCATCTGCTGTGACATCCACAATCCCTGTAGCTGTCAGACCCAATGAGATGAATGCCTCCTTCGAGTCAAGTTGTGCATAGACATCGAAGGGTGACAATGTAGAGGCGGCTGTCAGGCGCATCCATCCCCATTGACCATCTTGCGCTCCAAGGACGTAATCACCCACATAAAGCGGCAACTGCACGTAAGTGCCACGCAATGAAGCATCTAATGGACTGGAAGCGTATGAAACATCTCCAGTACCCCTGAACGTCACAAGACCCGTTGCCTCCACCAACACAGGCTGATGAGCCGCAATCGTAGTCACCTCCTGCAAAGTCTGATCATCCATTATGGTGTAAGCCTTCACACCTTCTGGCACTTCTGCCGCAAATGGCAACATCAGCATACGGGCACCTTCCACATTGACCGTCATCGTAGCTTGATCAGCAGTAAAGGCTGTCACAGGACGGAAATCCCCACCATCTGCTGATAGTTTCAGACTTTGGCACACGGTACCCTTTACCACATTATCTGCCGCTATCGTACTGCCCTCAGCCACGTAGGCAACACGGTTTGTGCCCTCCAACCAAGGCAGAGCTGCAGGGAGTTCCGTCACTTCCGTCAAGTCAAGACTGACACAAGATTCATCCTCCTTGAATTCCAGCACATTGCTGTCGTCAGCCACGTAGGCACCCGTCAGTTTAGCGGCATAAATGTCACCATTATCTAAATAAACATCGCCAAAGGTGATGGTGAGATGCGACTGGGCATTATCGCAAGTGAACGATATCAATCCAATGCACCCATCCGTAAGGGTCGCAGGCGAGAGGTCGAGAACAACATCGAAGTTCTGTCCACGACTCAAATCGATACGTTCATACTCATGCTTCTGAACCTTACCCTGACTATTCACATAAATCAATGTAGGAGCACCCATGGTCAACGAATTAGTGGTCGTCACCTTATTGATGTGCATGACCAGACGTGAGAAGCGGTCACTCAATGCCACATACCCACGTCCAGCTGTGGTTTGTGTAGAGATGAGCGGATTGGATGCATCGAATGTCTTGGTCTTTCCACTCAGTTTATACGAAGTGCCAAAAGTGGTCTTCGTGGCTTGCATATCATCGATGCGGTTGAAGCGTGTCGTTTCACCCTTCATGTCCGATGCCTGACGGTCACGCGAACGCACGAACAATACCGTACACACGCTCTTGGGTGCAATGGTGGCAACAGGTCGGCACGTTGCCTCCTCCTGATTCAGCACCGTCTTCGAGAAACTCTTCGATTTCCCAGTTGTGTACAGCTCACCCTTCTCCGTATAGAAAGGCAAGTCAACGGTCAGCGTCACCTCATCATCGCCCGAGTTCGACATCACCACCACCACAGAATCACCCGTCTGGGAAAGATAGGCCGAACTCTCCAAGCTGTTACCGCTCCATGTGGCATCAATACGCGTCATACCCGTCACGAATCGTGCAAAATGCGCCATGATGTAACCACGTTTGGTGATAGTACCATTCGACGTACCTCTTTGACCATCACCCATCATCGCATAATAACGTTTCGCAGCATAGTGAATCCATGCATTAAAATCGCCCAACATACACGTGTTGATGGCCGTGAAGAAATTGAAGAAGTCTTTCGAGAAGTCATAGTTACGCGTATTGTTCTCTATCTCGTTCCAGTTGATGAGGTATTCCGTCATCCAAATCTCCTTGCCCTTCTTTCCCAAGTTCTTGTAGGCCGACTGAATACCGCCATACTGGTGTCCGGCATAAATATCGAAGCAATCTATCACTCCACTTGCATTCAACGCATTGGCATAACCATCGCTCACACCAATCGACTCAGGCGCCATCACCTTACAGCTGATCGTTCGTCCGTAGGTCTTCACAAACTCCGTCATCTCCGAAGTTGACCACAGACAACCTGCATACGTGGCAGCCCAGTCAGGTTCGTTCTGAATGGAGATCGCATCCAGTTCCACCCCGTTCTTGCGCAGGTATTGTACATAGTCCTCGAGATATTGTGCATAGTCTGCCCAGTTCGCACGCTTCAACGAGCCAGTCTTTCCGTCAGAAGTCTTGGCATTGCTCGAATTGTTCGTCTTCCACTCAGCAGGCTGTCCCCAAGGCGAAGCAAACACAATCAGTCCCATCTGCTTAGCCTTCTTCGCCGTTGCCAGCGATTGGCTCCAAGCACCCTTGCCAATAGGAATATAGAGGCGCATGATATTACACCCCACCGTACTTTTAGCACCCCACACCTTCTCAATCTCGGCATTCGACATGTGGTTGTACGTAAACTGCGGACTGCACACGAAACCGCCAAAGCCTGTAATGCGCTGATGCGTCTTCTGAGCCTCCAAACGAACCGTTGCTTTCGTTTGAGCCATAGCGAGCGACGACATGCCCACAAGCATCATCGTCCCCATCGCCAAGCTCTTCCATATTTTTCCCATCATCTTATCGTTTTTGGTATTGGTAAAACATCCTTTCAAATGTGCGGCAAAGTTAACACTTCTTCCCCACATCCAGTATTGCCCATGTTACATTTTTTTATTAGGAGGTAACACTTGATTGACGTTGAAACAGAACACATCGAGCTAACTTAGGTTTCTGACTCCTTAAATTCATTGAGTCGACTCAAACGATAAGTTGAGCCCGCTCAATCGATGAGTTGAGTCGACTCAGCTTTTTTCGAAAATATAGGCTTTTTCCTTTGGTACTATACGTATAAAAGTGTAACTTTGCACGCTTTTAACGAACACAAACGATTCATGGTATTTGACAAGTACGAACAACTGAGTGAGGATGCACAACGGCTCTTATGCTTTTATGTGGACATGGGCTACGGCTCCAACAAGCGGATGGATGAGCATATCTATCTGCTGGGACGCTATTGTTTCACGGCATTTGACGGCAAGGCGGCACTGGAGGAACTGACACAGAAGGGAATTCTCCAGCTGGAGGGAAAGGATTGGTATGCGAATGCGCCACGATATGGGGTGAATGCGGATGACTTCGTCCCTGCGTTGTGGTATCTGTATGAGTTTCGCAAGGATCTGTTGCTGGCATTCCAGAAGCTGCAACAGCTCAGCAGTCAGACGTATATGTTCGTACGCTATGCCATCAAGCAGTTGGTGGAGAGCGAATACCAGTTGTGCAGCAGTGCCAACGTGATTGGGAAGGATCAGGTGCAGTTGTTCTATAGCGTGGCGACAGAGCCGAGGTTTCAGCCACTGTTCTCGGGTCTGCAAGCGGAGTCTTTCCTCTATTTCTATGAGAACTTGAGCGACTACCTTATCGGTCATGATTTAGTGGTTGACACGACGTTGGCTCTGACCGTCATTGAACATTACAACGCTATTACGGAAGCTTCCCGATGCCGTCTGCTGGCAGAGATGGAATTGTATGAATATATCGCAACGGGAAAGATCCCATCGGGAGGCATCTATTCCAACATTGCGGCTGGCTACATCATGGGTGCCTTGCGTAATTTGTGTGCCAACAAGCCTATCGAGGCGGCACAATGGTTCGACATGGCGCTGAAGACCCAACTGAAGGAGGGAGGGGTGAGAGGCTATTTCAAGAATGGACTGATGACCTTCTATTTGGTGCTGGCGTATATGGTAGTGGCTGATAAGGGACAAGGAGCGAAGAGCGAGGGGCAAGAGCCCAGTAATGAGGGGCATGAGAGGATGGCTGCTGCTTGTCGCACACGACTGAGGGAACTGGTGGCGAACATGGAGGTGAGAACCAACAACGAGATGTTGCCGGCAAAGCTCTTGGCTGAGGATTTCTGCAATATTAGTATTTCTCTGCACAAGGAACAGGTACAAAAGCTATATGATGAGGGGGCTAACGGCACGTTACCTCCTATCTACCGTTCGTTGGCATTCCTGCTGGCCAATTACTTAGGCTATTCGACTGCCGACATGGATATCAATCTCTGCATCCCCAATCTGGCTTTGCTGCAACATGAGATGTCGAAGTATCTGCCTTTCTACGACTACGAACGGGAATCGCTCCGTCATCGGTTTGGTGACCACCCCACTTTGGTGAACATCTACCACAAGGCTGAATGGGAGTCGGTGCTGGAGGGTTTGATGGACGAAGCTGAGGGCAAGGGACAAGGAGCAAAGAGTGAGGAACCTGAGATAAGATTGATGTACCTCCGTGAGTCGCCCGACTCACATGCCATCCAAGTGCGCGAACAGACCCGTCTGAAGAACGGAGCATGGGGCAATGGTAAACGACTCAGCGAATCCCGTTACAAGAAAGGGATGATTGAGTACATGAACAATGCCGACCGCCGCATCTTGGCAAGGCTGAACCACAGCGAACATTGGGAACTGCAACTGGAGCACGTGATTGAGGAGATGGTGGATGAGAGTCGTCTGTATGTCGGACGTACAGCCCCTTTCGAACTGGTGAAGGTGGATAGGGACAAGCCCTACCTGATGGTGGAGAAGGAGGATGACCGCTTTGTGGTGAAGTCAAACGTCCCGTTAAACAATGCCCAAGATGATTTGGTGATAGTGGAAGACTCGCCAACGCACTATAGCCTCATCAACATACCCAACGAGATTCGTGGCTACTACATCAAGCTGCTGCAATTGGGCAGTCTGCCCCTCGAGGCGGAACCCACCCTGCGCAGCCTGTTGGCAAAGATCGGTGGCAAGGTGGAACTGCATTCATCACTGATTGAAGGCGGCAGCACATTGCCTCTCGTGGATGGACAGTGGAGCGTGGGCTTCAAGCTCAGTCCCAAGCAGGGAGGCAACTGGGAGGTGGAGGTGTTTGTACGTCCCCTGCCAGGTGGCAGAAAGACCTTCCGTTTAGGGATGGGCGATGAGGTCATCATCGATGAGAATGAGGAAGGGCGTGTGCGTGTGAAGCGCCATCTGGAGATGGAACGGCAGAACCGTGAACTGGTGAGCCGTTTCTGGAACAGCGAAGGGGAGGATTTCATGGAACGGGAAATCTATTCACCCGACTTCATGCTCGACCTCGTACAGATGATTCAGAGTGAGCCCGACTCCTTCTATGCCGAATGGCCAGAGGGACAGGGATTCAAGATACGTTCCATCACTAAGGGATCGAGTATGTGGAGTGGTGTGCTGAAACAACGTGGTCAGTGGTTTGACATTGAGGGTGATGTGAACATCGACGAACAGACCCGCATCAGCATCAGCGAACTCTTGGAACTGGTGGGCAAGAGCAAGGGCAAGTTCGTGAAGATAGCCGATGGCGAGTTCCTTGCCCTGAGCGAGAAACTGAGAGCCCAACTGAAAGCGCTCGATGCCATTGCCAATCGTGAACGGGGAAAAATCAAGATATCACCTTTCAGCGCCGCATTGATGGGCGATGACCTCCTGAATGGAGAGATGAAGTTGGAGATGGACGGGAAACTGAAGGCGATTCGTCAGCGCATCATCGACTGTTCCAACTACAGTCCAGCCATTCCGACAGAACTGAACGCCACCTTGCGTCCTTATCAGAAGGACGGTTATCTATGGATTGCCCGTCTGAACAGCTGGGGGGCTGGTGCGTTGTTGGCAGACGATATGGGATTGGGAAAGACCATCCAGACCATCGCCTTCCTGCTGCTGAAGAAAAACGAAGGACCTTCCCTCGTGGTGGCTCCTGCTTCAGTGGCACCCAACTGGAAAACAGAAATGGAGAAATTTGCCCCAACGCTGAACGTGCAGATTCTCAACTTTGCCGCCGATCGTCAGCAGGTGATTCGTGATGCCAAGGCTGGTGATGTGGTGGTGACAACCTATGGCATCTTGTTGAGCATTCAGGATGACATCACCCAGAAACACTGGAACGTGGCATGTCTGGATGAGGCACACATCATCAAAAACCGAGGTGCCAAGACCAGTGCGGCAGCCATGAAGATTCAGGCAGACAATCGTGTGATGCTGACAGGTACGCCTGTGCAGAACCACTTGGGTGAGTTGTGGAGCCTCTTCCAATTTGTCAACCCTGGGCTCTTGGGCAACTACGAACATTTCTCGCAGAAGTTCATCATCCCCATCGAGGGCTACCAAGATAAAGAGAAGCAAGAGCAGTTGGAGGACATCGTGCATCCGTTCATGCTGCGACGTACCAAACAAGCCGTGCTGAAAGAACTGCCTGAAAAGACGGAGATTTACCATACCGTCGAACTCAATCGTGATGAACTCGCCATCTACGAGAGCATCCGCGTTCGGGCAGAGAAGATGTTGCAAGCCTCTGGTGCCGACATCGACATGCACGTGTTGGCAGAGATTACCCGACTGCGTCAAGCCGCTTGCAGTGCCCAGCTCATCGAACCCAAATGGACGGGCGAATGTTCGAAAATCACCTCCTTGGTGGAACTCTTGCAAGGTGTCATCGAGGGAGGTAACCGTGCGTTGGTGTTCAGTCAGTTCGTTAGCTTCTTCGACATCGTCAGGAAAGAACTCGACCGCCTTGGCATGAAATATTTCTATATTGACGGTAGCGTGTCCATGAAGCAACGCACAGAGATGGTGGAAGCCTTCCAGAATGGTGAGAATTCCATCTTCCTCATCAGTCTCAAGGCTGGTGGTCTGGGTCTGAACTTGACAGGTGCCAACTACGTGTTCCACCTTGACCCATGGTGGAATCCTGCTATAGAACAGCAAGCTACCGACCGTACCTACCGCATCGGACAGAACCGTGCTGTGACCGTTTATCACCTGGTCAGCAAGAACACCATCGAAGAGAAAATCATCCGTTTGCACCAGACCAAACGTGACCTTGCTGAGAACATTTTGGCAGGAACAGACCTCAGTTACAAGCTCACAGGCAAAGATTTGCTCGAAATGGTTGCCAAATAGCAGGATTATGCGTAACTTTGACACAACTTTCATAGTATATAGTGCTTATCGAACAAAGCAACAACGACTAATTAACAACTATAACTGACTTACTATTTTATGAAAAAGTTTATTCTCACATCTATCTTCGCTTTGCTTGCCACTTTGGGCTTCGCACAGCGTTTTACCGACAAGCTCGACCATGGACTTGTGGCTGTGCCCAGTGGCAGCGGCAATCTTGTCAGCTGGCGCATCTTGGGTGAAGAATACTACGATGTGACGTACAATCTCTATTGTAATGGTTCGAAGATTGCCGAGAACCTGAAAGTGTCCAACTACACCCATACAGCAGGCAATGCCTCCAGCAGTTATCAGGTGGCAGCTGTGGTGCGTGGCGTAGAACAAACGAAAAGCAAATCCGTGACCCGTTGGGAGAATGGCTACTTCGACATCCCTGTTGCTACTGTGCTCGACCGTAACGGCAACGACGTGACTTCTCAATACATGATCAACGACATCTCTTTGGGTGATGTGGATGGCGATGGCGTGGTGGAGTTCATGGTGAAGCGCAATTACACAGGTGACATCCTCAACGCATCCAACACCACCAAGTTCCACCATTACGAGTGCTATAAACTCAACGGCACACGTCTTTGGTGGATTGACCTTGGCCCTAACCTGATGGCTGGTCCTGATGAGCAATGGGATCTTGTCAGCTTCGACTGGGACATGGACGGAAAGGCTGAGTGCCTAATGCGTGGTGCAGACAATATGATCATCCACGCTGCCGATGGTTCTGTCATCAAGGTGGGTAACATGAGCTATGTGTCTCCACGTGATGAATACACCAGAAATGGTGCTGAATACCTGCTCTATATGAATGGTGAGACTGCCGTTCCTTACGACTATAACGACAAGGCAACAACCTACACCCCGATGGCATACCCACTCCCACGTTTCGAGAGTGGCGAAAGCGACTATGCGACTGTATGGGGTAAGAACGACACGGGTCACCGCTCGTCCAAGCACTATTTTGGTGCTCCTTATCTGGACGGACGCAAGCCCAGCATCTTCCTGGGACGTGGTTGCTACACCCAACACAAGATGTGTGCCTTGGATGTTGATCCAGCCACCCACCAGCTGACGCAGCGCTGGCGTTGGAATGCCAATAACGGCTCCAGCCCTTGGTTTGGCAATGGTTACCACAACTTCACCATTGGCGATGTGGATTGGGACGGACGTGATGAGATTATCTTTGGTTCGATGATGATTGACGACAACGGCAAAGGACTCTGCACGACAGGACTCGGACATGGCGATGCCCAGCATTGTGCAGACCTTGACCCTTATCGCAAATACGCTGAGCAGTTCACTTGTAATGAGACTCAACCTGCCTGCACCTACTACAATGCCACTACGGGTGACATCTATTACCGTCTAAAATCGACAGCCGATGACGGACGTGCCCTCTGCGGCAATTTCACCAACGACTATGTGGGCAGTATCGGAAGAAGCACACAAACTGGCATCGTCTCTACGGTCAAGGACGCCGTGGTGGCTGATGGCCCAGGCGGCACCAACGATGCACTCTTCTGGTCACACCTCAACCAGCGTATCTACTGGGATGGTGACCTCTGCGACGAGGTGTATGACTCTCCTGGCAGTTCCAATGACGGACGTGCTGCTGCCATCTACAAATACCCTTCTGGACGTCTCTTCAACTCTGATGGCTGTCTGACCATCAACGGAACAAAAAACAATGCTTGTGCTATTGCCGACATCTTTGGTGACTGGCGCGAGGAGGTGGTGATGCGTACCAGCGACAACACGAAGATTCGCATCTTCACCACATCCTATGCTACGACTTACGGCATTCCAACCCTATGGTCTGACCACCAATACCGTAATGCGATGGTGACGCAACCCATTGGTTACAATCAGCCACCTCATAAGAGCTACTTCTTAGGTGAATTGGAGGGTCTCACAATAGCTCCTCCCACCAACACGATGACAGGACGTACGGAAGTGGCGAACGGTGGAACCATCACCACTACTGATGACCACCTCATTGTATGTGAAACGAACGATACGAAGGTGAGCATCCAAGAGGGTGCCAAACCGTATATGGTGACATTCAACGTGCCTTCATGGGTGCAGGGTAATGCTGCCAGCAACAGTTTGGCAAAACCTGCCCCCACCTACCAATACTATACTTGTGAAGTGACAGGAGGAGGACTTGCAGGTGATGCCCGCCTGGTGAAGCAAGGTGACGGTATTCTTACGCTGCCCAACGCTGTGATGAAGCATACAGGCAACACGGACATATGGGCTGGTACACTCAATTTCGATGGTACATTGGAGCGTTCTCCCTTATGGCTCAACCGTTTTGCTGAACTGAACTCCAAGAATGGTCAGTTTCTGGGCGGCATCAAGGCTGATTATGCTTCCGTCATCCGTCCAGGCGGCGAGAACACCTTGGGTAATATCACGACGACAAACTACACCATGGGCTTTGGTTCGCGTCTGGTGCTTGACCTCTACGCTGACGGTATCAAAGCAGACCAAGTGATGGCCAACCAACTGACCATTGAGACCAAACTCAACGAGAAAGTCTGGATGGACTATGGCCCGCAATACTTGCAACCCGTCATTGAGGTGGTGGAACATTGCAAGGATGGTGCCAAGACCCTCGAGCCAGGCGAATATATCATTGGAAAGGTGACAGAAGTAATTGGTTCCCTCAACAACATCAAGATTGAGGGTGTGACCGATCATCGTGCCGCCCTTTCCATCAACGATAAGAAGGAACTCGTATTGACCATCAGCGCTGTACGTACAGCCAGCGAGATTGTATGGACTGGCGCTCAATCTTCCACATGGGACTTCGCCAAGACTGAAAACTTCTACGTGGCAGACGATGCCTCGAAGACTGCCGACATCTTCGTGAAGGGCGATGTGGTGAACTTCACGGATGAAGCTTCTCAAATGAATATTGCCATCACAGAGAACCTTGACCCTAAGACGTTCAAGGTGAATGCGTCCAAGAACTACACTTTCTCTGGCAATGGTGCCATCACATCGGGTGCTTTGGTGAAGGAGGGTGTAGGCACGCTGACTCTCTCCACAGAGAATTCCTACACTGGTGGTAACGCCTTGAAGGGTGGAACGGTTGTGGTTTCTTCCCTTGCCAATGAAAACAAGGCAACAGGCAATTTGGGTGGCGTGACGACGTCTGCTGACAAGTTCACGATGGAGAATGGCGCAATCATTCAGACTGCAGCCAACGTCACCAATGGGTCACCCATCAAGTTCGTAGGTGAACAAGGTGGTGTCATCCATGCAGATGCCAGCAAGGACTTTATTCAGAACAAGGCCTTCTCTGGCACCCTCCTTACCAAGAAGGGGGCAGGATGGTTGAAGACCTACGCAAGTGGCGGCAGTCTTGACAGAGCCATCATCGTAGCTGGCGCTATCGATAACTTCTCTGGCAATGCCGCAAAGGTGGTGGAGTTCCAAGGTGGAACGCTCATCGATGAAGTGGGTACCAGTAACGACCTTTATATAGCCAAGGATAAGAAAGGTACATGGAACACCGCCAATCGTGCCAGTTACACCAATAAGATCACAGGAGAAGGTACGCTTGACATCTACTGTGCAGGAGAACAGGGCAGCGGTTGGGTGGCCACACGCACCAACCTCAGTCTGCACCTTTCTGGTTTCCAGGGCACCATTGTACCACATGCCACGATTGCTGATGATGGACGCTTCACGCTCGATACCAGCAATGGTTCTGAGAACTGCACCTTCAACATTCCTGAGAATGTCATCGTGCAGAACTCTGGCAAGACCTTCCGCATCGGCAAACTGACAGGTAAGGGAAGTCTGGGTGGTTTTTGTGCCTTCCGTAATGGTGTCAGCGAACAAACCAACACTTGGCAGGTGGGTAATGACAAGAACTTCAAGTTCGAGGGCAGCTTCACCAGCAAGGACACCTTCAACAAGGTGGGCACAGGCGAGATGACAGTCACTGGTGCATGGACGAGCACAGGTGCTGTCAATGTATCTGCAGGTGGCATTCGACTGGGTGCAGGCGGTTCATTGGGTACTGGTACCTTGACCGTAGCTAAAGACGCCTCATTGACAGGCGTGAGCGATGCCAAGGTGGAACTCGCTAACAGCAGCATCACCATCAATGGAACTGTTCAACCAGGTGAATCAGCCTCTTCCACATCGGGCTATATCAACTTTGGTGGCAAGAATGTGACAGTCAGCAAGACAGGTCAGGTAACGATTGGCATCAGAAAGAGTGCCTCAGAGTTTTCCATCAACAATTCCTACCTCAAGAATATTGGAACTCTCAAGTTGGCAGCAGGTACCACCATCAGCGCAGTCATCACCCAAAAGAATTTGGAGAAACTCACGACTGACGAGACTGTGGCAGACTCCTTCTATGTTTGGACAGACGTGAAGAAGGTGAACATTGCAGGTGAACTCAACTTCGACCTACCTAAACTGCTTCCTTATAATTATTGGGACACCAGTCGCATCAGCGAGGGTATCCTCTATGTACGATGCGATGCTACCAAATATCTGGAATTTTTGACCGGCATCGACACCATTCCATCGGAAGAGACCGTAACGGTAGAGGTGGTGAATGCTAATGGTGTTACCATCGAGACCTTCACTTGTCCGATGGGCAACGTATCCGCTTCCTTCGCTAAGACTACCCTTTCTAAGGGCATCTTCCTGTTGCGCATCCAAAGTGCGACTGGCAAGAAGGCAACGCTTAAATTGATGAAATAAACTACTAATGTAACTATATGAAGACAGACATAGAAATCGCACGTGAATGTCAGCTCAGTCCCATTGAGGACATCGCAGAATACATTCAGATTCCTACAGAAGAACTTGAGCACTACGGCAAGTACATTGCCAAAGTGCCTATCCACCTCGTCAATGACAAGAAGGTGGCAAAGAGCAATCTTATCCTTGTGACAGCCATCACTCCCACCAAGGCGGGCATTGGTAAAACAACCGTTAGCATCAGCCTCTCTCTTGGACTGAACAAGTTGGGGAAGAAAGCTGTTTGCGCCTTGCGTGAACCCTCATTAGGTCCTTGCTTTGGCGTGAAAGGTGGTGCAGCAGGCGGAGGTTATGCACAGGTGTTGCCGATGGAGAAAATCAATCTCCACTTCACAGGTGACTTCCATGCCGTGACCACAGCCAACAACATGATTGCTGCCCTGTTGGATAACTACCTCTACCAGCATCTGGACGATGGCTTTGCCCTCAAGGAGATTTTGTGGAAACGTGTGCTTGACGTGAATGACCGTAACCTGCGCACTATTGTGACAGGATTGGGCACGAAAGCTGACGGCATCCCTGCTGAGACAGGCTTCGACATCACGCCAGCTTCTGAAATCATGGCGATTCTTTGTCTTTCCAAAGACCTTGATGATTTGCGCAGACGCATCGACAACATCATCCTGGGCATCAAGATGGACGATACCCCCTTCCGTGTTAGCGATATGGGTGTGGGTGGTGCCATCACCGTCCTGCTGATGGATGCTATCAAGCCCAATCTCGTACAGACTACAGAGCAGACTCCAGCCTTCGTGCATGGAGGTCCTTTCGCCAATATCGCACATGGATGCAACACCCTCATTGCCACACGTATGGCGATGTCTTATGCTGATTATGTAGTGACAGAGGCAGGCTTTGGTGCTGATCTTGGTGCAGAAAAGTTCTTCGACATCAAATGTCGCAAGAGCGGACTCCAACCCAAACTCACCGTCATCGTCACCACCACCCAAGGACTTAAAATGCATGGAGGTGTGCCTGTAGAGGAGATCAAGGAGCCCAACATCGAAGGGCTCACCAGGGGATTCGACAACCTCGACCGTCATATCCGTAACCTGAAGGGCTTTGGACAGAGCGTCGTAGTTGCCTTCAACCGTTTCGATACGGACACAGAAGAGGAAATCGAACTGTTGCGCAGCCATTGCGAGAGTATCGGCGTGGGATTCGCCATTAACAACGCTTTCTACGAAGGTGGTGAAGGAGCCAAGGAACTGGCACAGTTGGTCATCGACACTGTTGAGCAGCAACCTTCTCATCCACTCACCTACACCTATGCAGATACAGACTCCATCAAGACGAAGGTTGAGAAGGTGTGTCGCAAGATATACGGAGCTGCCAGCGTCTCTTACGGCAAGACAGCAGAGAAGTCCCTCCTTCGTATCCAGAAGCTGGGTCTCGAGCACTATCCTGTCTGCATCGCCAAGACGCAGTTCTCCTTCTCTGCAGACAAAAAACTCTATGGTTGTCCCACAGGCTTCAACATCAAGATTCGAGACTTCGTCATCAATACAGGTGCAGAGATGATCGTAGCTATCGCAGGTGATATCATGCGAATGCCAGGATTGGCGAAATCGCCACAAGCCGAACGCATCACCGTTACCAACGGACTCATCGAAGGGCTGTCGTAAGACAGTCCTTTTTTATTTCTCGCAGAAATCACAGATATCGCAGAAACAATCTTTTAATCTTCCCTATCTTGAAATCATCCGCAACGCGGATTAGTTTAACACAAAAAAGGATGGAGCCGTGGGGCTCCATCCTTTTCATATAGTTTGTACGTTAGTTCGAATTACTCGATTGGAAGACCAGCTGCGTTGTACTTCACGCCGTCCTTCACGATAACGATCTGGCCGTTGATGAAGTACTTGCCATCCTTAACAGATGCACCGTCCTCAACACCGTTGATGTTAGTGAGAACATCGCTGTATTCGCTTGCACCAACGAAGAGCTTCATAGCAGTAACAGTAGTGTTAGCCCAGTTAGCGCCCTTGATAGCGTGGAGGTGAGCATAACCGTCCTTTTCTGTGATAGCCTTGAGGTTGATGACATAAGTCTTAGAACCGTCACCGTTGTCAACGATAGCCTCGAACTTGTTCTGACCGAAGTCACGTGGGAGTTCTACGCTGAGAGGACCCTGGTGATCATCCTGTGCTGCACGGTTGAAGAGGAGACGAGGCTCACCCTCAGTAGCAGTAATAGCGAGGTGATCGTAAGCAGAGAGGTCTGCATAGTTGTACTCATTCACAGTGCCATCACCATAAGGCATACCAGTAGACTTTTCAATGTCGTATGCACAACCAGCCTGGCCAGTCTTAGAAGCAGTTGCGTCAACAGCGTCCCAAGTGAAGAACATGTCAGCTGTCAAGTCACAGTCTTCGATTACACCACCCTTCTCAAGACCTGCGATAGCGTCTACGATAGCCTTAGTTGCAGCAGCGAGAGACTCAGCTGTAGGAGCTTCGTTCTTGAGTTCAGCCTTACCAGCAGCGATAGCGTCGGTGAGAGCCTGTACGCTTTCATCAGTGTAACCCTGACCTTCAGTCTCAGTAGTGCGACCTGCATAGCAAGCTTCATTGAGTGCGAGAGTCTCATTCCAGAGAGAAGCAGCATCAGCTTCTGTAGTAGCAGCCTCAATTTCAGCCATGTCATCCTTCACAACCTGAACACTGAAGTTAGAGAATGCATAAGTAGCATCTGTTGCAACAGCGAGGTTGATAGCGATAGTACGCATATCTTCTGGAGCAGTCAGGTATTCCTGATAGTGAACAGCATCCACTGCAGGATCTGTCTTCACTGAGCTTATGTTGGCCTTCCACTGACCAGGTTCTGCGTGAGCAGCAATAGCAAGTGTGTTGATTTCCTCAGCGTAGAGATCGAACTCGAGGTTGAACTTCTTGCCCTTTGGCAGAACGTATGGCAGACGAACGAAGAATTGAGCGTCGTAGTCATTACCACCAACTGAGCCGTCTTCATTCGTTGGACGTGCAGCAGTCTCAACGTCAATTTCGAAAGCATCACCGAACGCAGTCTTCTTAACTGGGAGCATCTCAGGATCCTCATAGTCATTGTTCTTCAGAACGAACTCGCTCATGTCGTCACCAGAGAGGTCACCATTCTTAAGAATGTTGTCACTCCAGTCAAGAGTAGCTGGATCGATGTAGTCCTTCACTGGGAGTTCATCAACATAAGTAGCTTCAAGACCATCAATTGTACCTGCAGGAACCTTGAAGGAGAAGTTGTCGAAGTAGTACTTGTTAGCATCAGCAAATTCACTCATGTTGAATGCGACAGAACGGAAACATGGAAGAACAGCATTACCGTCATCATCCTTATCTTTACAATTATCATCAACCTTGCCTTCATACTTGAAGTGCTGCCACTCAGTAGTGAAGTTTACGTCGCCGATAGCTGCCCAATGGATATAAGAACCTGGATCTCTGTGAGACTGAGTAGATGCCTTAGCGTCAACTTCAGCCTTGTAATCAAATTCAACGATAATCTTCGTACCAGCTGGCAATTTGTAAGGTTCGTAAATCCAGAACTGGTTGTCCCAAGTCTGTGATTCCTTAGCACCAGCAACGAATTCGATACCCTTTGAGCCATCCTTACCAACACCTGCAACGTAACGGCCCTGATGCAATTCAGCACCATCTACAGGAGTTTCCTTAGAAACTGCGAATACATGCTCTGGAGCAGCCTCACAGTCACCGTTAGAAAGCAGCTCAACCCAGGCAAGAGTTGGAGCCTCAGTCCAAGTAGCTTCAACATCGTCAATCAGATAAGTGATAGCTGCAGCATCCTGTGAAAGGTCGATTGAGTAGCAAGTAGGAACAACCATTGCACCATCCTTATTAAACTCAGAGATATCCAATGTCTGTTCAACGGTTGTCCATTCACCAACCTTGAAGGTAGATGCAGGAGCACCGCCCAACCAGCCAGCACCATCATAAGACTTGTGGAAACCACCACCAGCCTGAATCTCCTTACCAGCTTCCATATTATCTGAAATAGCCTTAATCTTGAACGACAGCTTCACTGTCTCGTTCTTCTTCAAAGCCTTAGATGGAGCAACGTCAGCAATCTGGAAGAAGAACTGAGTCTCGTAAGTCTGTTCCTGCTTGCCAGCAGCTGTCACTTCGAAGTAACCGCCTTCTTCGCCACCAGTACCGAAGCTATATGTTGGAGCATCGTTTGTATCTGGTTGCTTTACACCATCAACGAATGGAGTAACCTTCACTCTGTAAGCCATAGTCTCAGTCCAAGCTTCTTCAGCATCCTCGAACTTCACGTTTCTGAACTTGTAAGTGATAGCCTCTTTGTCGCCAGTATTCTCAGAAAGATCCAAGCAATACTGATCTGCCTGTCTGTCTCTCCAAGTACCTGTAGATTTAACACCCTTAGTCTTGAGAATACGTTCAACTGTGGTCCATTCACCAACCTTGAACTCAACACCTGAGCCAGGACCAGGGTTACAACCCCAACCGTTACCAGTTGCTGTTGCCTGGAAGCTCTCTGGACACTTGATAGCCTTAGAAGCCTGCACTTCCATAGTCATCTTCGTGCTTGCACCAACATACTTCTCTGGAATAGCAATCCAAAGCTGGCTGTTGTATGTCTGACCTGCATTAGCATTAGAGATAACCTCTACATAGCCACCTTCTGCATCAGCCACATAACGAGCAACTGGATGTGGATTTTGGCCATCAGAGTATGAAGCAGATGGATCCTGATAGTCCTTAGCGTGGAACTCATTGTTTACATACCATTCAGAACCACCTCTTGTAATCTTAACGTCGTCGAAGTAGAATGTTCTAGCAACGCCGCCCTTGTCAGCCAAGTTGAAACCAATGGCTGTTAATTTACCAGCATCGCCTGAATTTGCAATAACAGTGTATGATACTGTTTGCCATTCTGTTGTCACATCCATCTTCACGGCTTGATTCTCCAGATAGTTTCCGAACTTCCAGCCATCCTTACCGGTAGCTGCAATCGAATTAAATGAACCTACCAGACAACCAGAATAATTGCCGTCAGCCTTTACTTTGAATGAAACTTTGAATCCAATACCTTCTGCGAATGCGCCGTTCATCAAGTCAGCACCATCATACTCGGCACCTCTAATCATGAACTGGAGATCATGATCATTACCAGCGTTAGCAGCAGAAGATAAAGCAATGCAGCCGTTTGACGCATCTTCAGGATCAGCTACCCATGGGAGCTCCATGCTTCTGCTTACATTGTTCGCTGCATCTTTGTAGCAGAAGGTATTCTCCTTGAACCAAGCCTCTTCTTCTGGAGCAGGAGCCTCAGCAGGCTTAACCAGAGTAAGTTTGAAGTTGTCAACAGTGAACCAACGAGCAGCCATTGGAGCTTCGAAGCTCTTTGCACCAATGCGGATTTTGCCATCAGTCACTTCAATTGCGTCAGTAACATAAGGAACGCGAGTTTCACTATTCACGTCAACAAGCTTAGAAACAGTTTTTTCACCAACTGTAGCATAAACACCAACTGTAGGCTTGAACTCAGTGTAATCACCACCTTCATTGTTCAAAGAGTTGTACATTTCTGCACTAACAGTGTAAGTTCCATTTGGAAGACCGGTGATTTCCTGCCAATAATCGAAGGAAGCCTCTGCGCGATTAGAAGCATTACCTGCCCAATATTCGAAATCGCCACCATGATCAGGACCATTACCGCCAAGAGGCTTTTCAAAAGTCCAACCATCCTTAGCACCGCAATCGAAGTTAGCAATAGCGCGAGTGAAATCAGAACCAGCAGTGAGCTGAGTCATTGCAAGAGCTGGAAGAGCTGCTTCCACCTTCTGTGCATCAGCAAGTGCATCTTCCGACTTATCTGGGTCGATACCCTCAATAGCTGCATCGTAAGCAGCAGATGATGCACCCCTCTTCTTCATAGCTTCACCTTCTGCAAGGAGAGCCTTCAGAGCTGGTACATAAGTGATCGATACAGGAGCAAAAGCAAAGTAAACAGCTTCTTCCTTATTAGCTGTACCACCATCTGCACCCTTGTAAAGACCTGTACCAATGTTCTTCAGAGAGAAACCTTTTCCCTCTACAAACTGAACATCCCATACTGCACCATAGTCGATGTCTTGACCCAGCTTCTTGGCTGTGATACCCAAGTTGAAGCAGCACCAACCGCCCTTATCCTGAGAGTTCAGATACTTACCTCCCCAATCTGAAGTTGGAATTGGCGTTCCATTAGGAGCCACAAGATGGAGAAGATAATAACCATGGACAGACTCGTCTTCGTTTTCAGCCAAACTTTCGAGCTGCCACGTGTAACCAGAATTTGTTGTAACAAACGCGCTACCATACGCGTCGAAAGCCAAATTCTGGTTGTTTGAGCCAAACAGTGCCTTTTCAGCAGCCTTGTCAACAATCGCAAATGTCTTGCCGTCAAGAGCTGCAACACTGGTAAACTCATCACCAAGTTGGACAGTTGGTGGAATAGCAGCATTTGCCACCATCGCAACTACCATTGTCAGGAGAAATGTAAATAATTTTCTCATAATTGGTTTGAATTTAAGTTAATAAAAAAATTAATAATAAAAAATTGTTATTTAATAACGTTGATTGTTCTCTGGTTTTTGGTCTTTTCTTACATATATAAATAATGTGTAAAAAGATTAGTATGTAAATGGCGTAGCTCCCCTTTCAGGACTGCGGAATGTACCGCGCACCAAATCGGCGGTAAAGTTACACTTTTATAATTTTAACACGTTTAAATTTTGTAACAAATCTTTTAATTTATGATACATTTAGGCATTTTTGGACGATTTTGGCATGTAGAGTGAACAAAATAGGGGTATAAGGAGAGTTGACAGTTGATAGTTGACAGTTGACAGTTAAGGACTGAGAGGGAGGGGAGAGGAAGATGAGTAAGGATATATTATTTTGCCCTTAGGGGAAAGAATTACTGTGAGCAGGGGAAATTTATGTTCCAAGATTTGGAACATATATTTCAAAGCGTGAAACGTATGTTCCAAAGTTTGGAATGTACGTTTCAAAGTTTGAAATATAAAAATGATAAGGGGGTTAGAAGTTTTTGTAGGTAGCAACGGAAAGAATGTAACCCTTGTCGAGATGTTCTTCTGTGTGAAGGTACACATTATTATATTTAAAGAGGAGGTTCGGAAGGTCGTCATCGATGCCTCGACCTGTGAGTTTGACAACGGCTTCCTTCTGTGTCCAAAGACGGGTAAAGGGGATTTGAGGATCTGGAGCTGAAGAGACAAGGGCGAATTCCTCTGGGGAAAGGACATGACGTGCAAGGGATTCGCTGTAACGACCAATGGACTCAACATCAACGCCTACAGGTCTTTCAGAAAGGACACAAGCAATGGCTTGTTTGCAATGGGAAAGGGTGAAATAGAGTTGACAGTTGACAGTTGACAGTTGACAGTTATGGTTGGGGGTGTGAGGGGAGAGAGGTGAGGCGTGAGGGAAGAGAGGGGAGGTGTGAGGGGAGAGAGACGAAGGGAGAGAAGTGAGGGGTGAGGTGAAGGAAAGTTCGGGTTTGCCGTGTTCGCCTATGAGGAAGGAGGGTTGTTGGGTGATGCCATAGGTCTCTTGGAGGGCTTGGCATAGGAGCAGGTAGGCAAAAGCACATTCTTTTCGGCCTTGTTCATGCTTGAAGCGCAGGGCTTTTTCGCGTCGCCAATCAGGAAGGGAAGCAATAGCCGCCTCAAGTTCTTCAGAAGTGATGGTGGCAAGATCGTCTCTCACATAAAGTTTATAATCTTTCTCCACAGTTCTTGCAGTAGTTGGCTTTGAGGTCGGTTTTTTCGTTGCAGCGAGGGCAGCGACCGTTCTTGCCCTTGCGCTTGGTCTCGTCTATCATGGTGGCAGACACGATACCTGTGGGGACAGCGATGATGGTATAACCCAGAATCATGACGATGCTGGAAAGGAGGCGTCCTACGAGGGTGACAGGTGTGATGTCGCCATAGCCGACGGTTGTGAGGGTGACAATCGCCCAGTAGATGCTGGTGCCGATGTCCGTGAACTGCGTGCCTGGCTGGTTTCCCTCGACGATGAACATGAGAGTTCCGATGATGGTAACGAGGATGAGGACGAAGAGGAAATAGACGAGTATCTTACGGAGACTCAGGCGGATACTCTGCAGGAGCAGGTAGCCCTCGTTGATGAAGGCGAAGAGCTTGAGCACACGGAAGATACGTATGAGTCGGAACACACGCAGGATAAAGAAGTAGCGTGCAGAAGAGAGACATGGAATGAAGGAAAGATAGAGCGGCAAGGTCGCCAAAAGGTCGATGACACCAAAGAAACTGAGAGCATAGTCCTTGGGGCGAGGCGAGCAGTAAAGTCGAAGGATGTACTCGATGGTGAAGAAGAAGGTGAGAATATACTCCAGTATGGTAAGCACGTCCTTGAAACGTCCCATCACCGCTGGTTTGGTCTCGATGAACGCGACAATGAGGCTGAGGACGATGGCAATCATCACAGAGATGTCGAATGCCTTACCCGCCTTGGTGTCGGAATTGAACACGATATTGTAGAGGCGCTCCTTGTCTTTGAGCAATGCTATAAACTTTTTCATGGGTGCAAAGTTAGTAAAAAGTTTTAAAACCACCCAACTTTTGCACATCTTTTTTTTAGGTGTGCAGTTTTTGCAAGCGATTTTTACACACATCGTTAATCAGTGTGTAAAATGCTCATAATTACATGCTTTTTATTTGTCCAAACCAGATTTTGTTCGTAATTTTGACCTCGAAAAACCGCACACCTCTCACGGAGTGTGCATTTTTCATGCCATTAACTCGAAGAAAGAGATAGAATAACATATGACCAATACAATGCTTGACAGGTTCCTGAAAAAGTCAACCTTCACCTCTCAAGAAGATTTCGAGAAGAACTTTGAATTTGTGATTCCCGAAAACTTTAATTTTGCCTATGACGTGATGGACGTATGGGCAGAAGAGACGCCCGATCGCCTGGCGCTGCTGTGGTGCAACGACAAGGGGATTGAACGTCGATTCACTTTTGCTGATATACGTCGCGAATCGAACAAGGTGGCGAGTTACCTGAAGTCGCTGGGCATCGGAAAGGGTGATTTCGTGATGCTCATCATGAAGCGCCGTTACCAGTTCTGGCTCACGATGCTGGCACTGCACAAGCTTGGTGCTGTGGCAATTCCTGCCTCTTTCCTGTTGACAAAGAAGGACATTGTGTATCGTGTCAAGTGTGCTGATGTAAAGGCGATTGTGGCGACTGGTGATCCTGAGATACTGAAGCACATCAATGAGGCGCACGCTGAATGGCCTGCGCTGAAGCATCGCATCAGCATTGGTCCTGTGGTGCCTGAAGGTTGGGATGATTTCAAGGCTGGCGTGAAAGTGGCAAAGGAATACAAGGAAGAGCGCGTGACCAAATCGTCGGACTTCCTGCTGATGTACTTCACATCGGGCACGAACGGACAGCCCAAGATGGCGATTCACGACCACACCTATCCTCTGGGACATATCGGCACAGGCGCTTTCTGGCACAACCTGCACATGGGCAGCCTGCACTTGACGGTAGCTGACACAGGTTGGGCAAAGGCAACGTGGGGAAAGATGTATGGGCAATGGATTGCTGGTGCAACGCTGTTTGTGTATGACCACGAGAAATTCCATGCTGCCGACATTCTGGAGAAGGTGGGACAGTACAGAATCACCAGTTTCTGTGCGCCTCCAACGATTTACCGCTTCATGATTCGTGAAGACCTGAGCCGTTTCGACCTCAGTTCCTTGGAACACGTGACAACAGCAGGCGAGGCATTGAACTCTGCCGTATATGATAAATTCCTCGAAATCACAGGATTGGAAATCAAGGAAGGTTTCGGGCAGAGTGAAACCACCTGTCTGATAGCCACGACCCCTTGGATGAAGACCAAGCCAGGTTCGATGGGCAAGCCAATGCCACAATACGACATTCACCTGTTGACACACGAGGGGAAGGAAGCAAAAGTAGGCGAAGAGGGACAGATTGCCATCCGCACGGACAGAGCAAAACCAATTGGCTTGTGCTGCGAGTATTACCACAATGCAGGCGAGACGAAGAAGGGTTGGCACGACGGCTTCTACTTCACGGGTGATTTGGCATACAAGGACGAGGACGGCTATTTCTGGTTTGTGGGACGTGCTGACGATGTCATCAAGTCGTCAGGTTATCGTATCGGTCCTTTCGAGGTGGAAAGTGCGCTGATGACCCACCCATCCGTTGTGGAATGCGCCATCACAGGTGTGCCAGACGACATCCGAGGTATGGTGGTGAAGGCGACGATTGTGTTGGGCAAGGAATGGAAGGACAAGGCGAATGAAGACTTGGTGAAAGAGCTGCAGGATCATGTGAAGAAGACAACTGCTCCCTATAAGTACCCACGTATCATTGAATTCGTGGATGAACTGCCCAAGACACACTCTGGAAAGATCAGAAGAATTGAGATTAGGCAGAACGACGCGAAGAAAACTCAGAGTTGAGAAGTTAGAGGTTAGAGATTAGAGGTTAGGGGTTAGAGGTTAGAGGTTAGAGATGACGGAACAAGAGTGGATTGCGAAAGGTAAGGAAGCGTATGCAAGGCAGGACTGGAAGACCTGTCTGGATGCTTATGCTGAGGCCATCAAGCTGAATCCTGCATCAGAAGCGGTGGAGTTGAGGAAGATGACGATGAACATTGTGGAGTTCTACTGCAAGGACAGATTTAATCCATAAGAGGTGAGAGATTAGAGGTGAGGGGTGAGAGTATAGTGGTTAGAGTTAAGAATTAAAGTAAAGTAAAAGTAAATAATAATATGGCAAAAATGAGAGGCGCTATCGTTGTGGACATCGAGCGTTGCAAGGGATGCAACCTCTGCACGATAGCTTGTCCGTTACATCTTGTCACACTGAGCAGCACCGTCAACCACAAGGGTTACAACTATGCAGAACAGACCGATTGGGAAAAGTGCAATGGTTGTACCAGTTGTGCGATTGTATGCCCTGACGGCTGTATCACAGTTTATCGTAAAAAGGAGGAAAACGATGGATAACGGACAGAAAGATTTAGTATTGTTGAAAGGTAATGAGGTGATTGCCAAGGCCGCCATCCGCTATGGTTACGACGGTTTCTTTGGCTACCCTATCACCCCACAGAGTGAAGTGTTGGAGACACTCGCTGTTGATAAGCCTTGGGAGACCACAGGTATGGTGGTGCTTCAGGCTGAGAGCGAGCTGGCTTCTATCAATATGCTGTATGGCGCAGGCTGTACGGGCAAGCTGGTGTTCACATCCAGCTCATCGCCTGGTATCGCGCTGATGCAGGAAGGTATCAGCTATATGGCAGGTAATGAGCTGCCTGGCGTGATTGTCAGCGTGGGTCGTGGTGGTCCTGGTTTGGGAACCATCCAACCTGGTCAGGCCGACTACTATCAGGCTGTGTATGGCGGTGGTAATGGTGACTACCACACCATCGTGCTGGCTCCCAACAGCGTACAGGAGATGAGCGACTGCATGGGTAAGGCTGCTGAACTGACGTTCAAGTGGCGTATGCCTGTGATTGTGCTGTCAGACGGTATGCTTGGTCAGATGATGGAGACAGTGGAACTCCCACCCTATCGTCCACGTCGCACAGAAGAAGAGATTGGCAAGCAATGTCCTTGGGCCACCAACGGTATTGGCTTGAAGAACAGAAAGTACAACTTCATGTCCACTTTGGAGTTCGACCCACAGGTGATGGAAGATCGCAACCAGAAGATGGCTGCCAAGTACCGTCAGGTGGAGGCCGAAGAGGTGGATTACGAGCTTTATCGCGTGGATGACGATACAGAATACCTCATCGTGGCATACGGTATCTCCTCACGCATCAGCATGAAGGCTATCGACCTGCTGCAAGAGACAGGCATTAAGATTGGCATGTTGCGTCCTAAGACGTTGTGGCCTTTCCCCAACAAGATCATCAGCCAACTCTCAGAGCGCATCAAGAGCATCCTCTGCGTGGAACAGTGTGAAGGTCAGATGATTAACGATGTACGTCTTGCCACAGAAGGTCAAGCAACCGTGTTCCACTCTGGACGTTCAGGTGGTATGGTTTCCTCTCCAATGGAAGTGGTGGAGGACTTCAAGAGTATGGCACGCGAAAGAATGAGTAACAACTGGCCAAAGGGCTACTGGATGAAATAACCAGCCCGCTGGCGTTTCTCATTTTCAATCTTCAATTTTCAATTGAAAAAAGAAAGCAATATGTTGACAAAAGAACAATTAATAGTACCTGAGAATAGGATTTATGGCAAGCCAACGCTGATGAACGAGACGCCAATGCACTACTGCCCTGGCTGTAGTCATGGTGTGGTGCATAAGTTGGTGGCTGAAATCATCGAGGAGATGGGCATGGAGGAAGACACCATCGCCATCTGCCCCGTAGGTTGTGCCGTGTTTGCCTACCGTTATGTGGATGTCGATTGGATTGAAGCCAGTCACGGACGTGCTCCTGCTTGTGCTTCTGCCATCAAGCGTCTGTGGCCCAACAAGCTCGTCTTCACCTACCAGGGCGATGGCGATATGGCTTGTATTGGTACAGGCGAGACCATTCACGCCCTCAATCGTGGTGAGAACATCGCCATGATCTTCATCAACAACGCCATTTACGGCATGACTGGCGGTCAGATGGCACCTACTACCCTGATGGGCATGAAGACGGCGACCTGCCCTTATGGCCGTCAGGCAGACCTGCACGGATACCCACTCCACATCACTGACCTCGCTGTCAACCTCGAAGGCACCTGCTACGTAACCCGTCAGGCGGTCAACACTGTGGCGAACATCCGCAAGGCAAAGAAGGCCATTCGTCAGGCATTCGAGAACTCTCTGAACAAGAAGGGCACTTCCCTCGTCGAGATTGTATCTACTTGTGCATCAGGATGGAAGATGACACCAGAACAAGCCAACCAATGGATGGTGGACAACATGTTCCCATACTATCCACTGGGAGACTTAAAGAACACTGTAGTAAAGGAATAAGACTATGACTGAAGAAATCATCATATCAGGCTTTGGAGGACAGGGTGTCCTCTCAATGGGTAAGATTCTTGCCTATGCCGGCATTATGGAAGACAAGCACGTGAGTTGGATGCCTGCCTACGGCCCTGAACAGCGTGGCGGTACAGCCAATGTGACTGTCATTGTGAGTGACGAGGTGGTCAGCTCCCCTATCGTCAGCGCCTACGACACAGCCATTGTGCTCAACCAACCCTCTTTGGAGAAGTTCGAGCCACAGGTGAAGCCAGGCGGCACCATCATCTACGATGGACACTCCATCATTCAGCCACCCAAGCGCGACGACATCAATGTCTATCGCATTGACGCCATGGAAGAGGCTGCACGTACAGGCAACTCGAAGGTGTTCAACATGCTCGTCCTTGGCGGATTCCTCAAGGTGCGCCCCATTGCAACAGTGGAAGACGTGGTGAAGGGACTGCACAAGGCACTGCCTGAACGCCACCACAAGCTCATCCCCATGAATGAGGAAGCCATCCGAAGAGGCATGCAAATCATTCAGAAAATGAATTAAAGGAAAGCCCGCGAATGACAATCATTTGCGGGCTTTCTTTTTCTCAATACGCTTCGTCTGTCCTGATTTCTTCCTTATCCAATTTCTTGCCGTCTATCTTGCGCCAAGCGACAACGATATAAGCAAGGACGAAAGGTATCAGGAGGCTGACATAGAACATCGTTGTCAGCGTGAATTCGCTGGAGCAGGAGTTGGCAATGGTCAAGGAAGACTGGAGGTCTGCAGTCGATGGATAGTAGGCCGTATTGTTCCAACCAGCACAAAGGAGGAGAGACAGAACAGTCAAGACCACACCAATGCCGACTGGCCAGATGTTGGAGGAAGTGAGAGGCGAGAGGTTTGCGTCAGGAGCCTTCTTCTGTCCACTGATGATTTCCTTGACAATTCCATACAGCACCAGCACCACACCCACAAGCAGGAGCACGAGCAAGTACCACATCTCCAAGAAGTTCTTGAGGTACTTGTAGGGTGCCATCGAGATGATGCCTGTGACGGGATCGTAGGCATAGCCGTCCTTCAGCAGCAGGTGCACCAGATAGCTCACGAAGAGCACCAGGAAGGCGATGGTGCTGCCCATCAGTCGCACAGAAGCACGAGCACGGATATCAGCATCGTTCACATTGTTCATAATATACAGGATGCCCAAAATACGTGCCAAGAAGAACACAGCAAAGCCAAACACCAGCACCCAAGGATTGAGCAGAGCGTCCAAGCCATGGGAAGCATTTGCCCACTGACTGATGATGGGAGAACCGACAGTTGACAGTTGAGAGTTAGCATCCACGAGGTTTTCCTTGGCCACGATGAAGTTGCTGCCTTCGAAGAAGGTTGCCACAGCACCACCCAAGAGCACAGGACCTACGATGCCGTTCAGCACCAAGAAGAACTGGAATGTCCTGGCACCCAGCAGATTGCCGAGTTTGTTCTGGAACTCATAACTGACAGCCTGCAACACAAACGAGAACAGGATAATCATCCACAGCCAGTACGCACCACCAAAGCTGGTGGAGTAGAACAAGGGGAAGGAGGCAAAGAAGGCGCCACCAAACGTCACGAGCGTGGTGAACGTGAATTCCCACTTGCGACCTGTCGAGTTGATGACCAGTCGGCGGCCTTCGGCATCACCACCCAAAGAACCAACCAAGGAATTGGCACCCTGCACAAACAAGAGGAATACCAACAAGGCTCCTAACAACGAAACGAGGAACCACCAATATTGCTGCAAAAATTCGTATGTCATGACTCTGGTCCTTTCTTTATCTGTTTCAGTAAAATGTTGATTTCCACCGCCAGCATCGTCGTGAAGAGCACAAGAAAAATGAAGAACGTGACGATGACGCTTGCCGACTGCAGGTTGCTCACGGATGCCCATGTGGGCAGCATGTCCTGAATGGTCCAAGGCTGGCGACCGAACTCAGCCACCAACCAACCGCATTCTGATGCGACATAAGCCAATGGCACCATCACGATGGCCGTCCAATGTAGCCACTTCGGAGCCGCTGTGATGTCCTTTTTGTAAAGGAAGAAAAGCACCACCATGAAGAAGAGGATGAGCAGACAGCCCACTCCCACCATCACACGAAAAGCATAGAAGTTGATCGGTACGAAAGGCACCACCTCGCTCTTGTCACGGATGTAGCCATAACCGAAGTACGGCATGTTCTCCTGCAACACCTGCAATTGGGCAGCAGCCGTCGAACCATCATCACTCGAAGCGAATTTCGCCTGACGATAGGCCGCCAAAGCCGCTATCGCCTTCTTACCTCGTTCAATCTTCTCATCGACAGACAATTCCACTGTACCGTCTGGCTTGGTGTAGCCGTTCAGGATGTCGTTGATGCCTGCCACATAACCATGAGGATCATTCGTGGCCAGGATGGACAAGGCGTAAGGCACAGCAATCTTCAGCGGAGCCTCCGCTTCGTTCTCATAATCAGGTTGTGCAAAGGGATTGATGAGGGCGATACCCGTCAGGCTCTGGTCTGTGCCACCATTGTAGAGGGCTTCCATCGCCGCCAACTTCATGGGTTGCACCTCAGCCACACGTGCTGCCGACTGATGTCCTGTGAGGGCAGCACCTACCGATGCCACCAGACCCACGATGGCTGCAATCTTCAGGCTCTCCACCGCCAACTTCTGTTCACGACCTTTCAGCAGGTACCAGCAACATACCGCCACAACAAACACAGCTCCGATAATCCAGGCCGAGATGACCGTGTGGCAGAACTTGTCAATAGCGAAAGGCGACAGCGCCACCTCAGCAAAAGAGACCATCTCGTTGCGCATCGTGTCTGGGTTGAACGCACAACCCACAGGACACTGCATCCACGCATTCGCCACCAGAATCCACCAGGCGGAAATCGTAGCTCCTAAGCCAGTCAACCACGTTGCAGCCAGGTGGAAACCTGCCGACACCTTCTTCCAGCCGAAGAACATGACTGCCACAAACGTGCTCTCCATGAAGAAAGCGACAATGCCCTCCACAGCCAATGGCGCTCCAAAGATGTCGCCAACGAACCACGAATAGTTAGACCAGTTCGTGCCAAACTCAAACTCCAGAATGATGCCTGTCGCCACACCCATGGCGAAGTTCACGCCAAAGAGCTTCTGCCAGAACTTGGCGACATCCTTCCAGAAGGGCTTCTTCGTGCGGTAGTAGCACGTCTCCGCAATGCCCATGATGACCGCCAAACCCAAGGTCAGCGGCACAAACAGCCAGTGATAGATGGCAGTCAAGGCAAACTGGGCTCTCGACCACTCAATCATGCTGTCATCAAGATTGTACAGGAATTCCATAGTGTTAATAGGTATTTAAGTTAGTACTCCGTTGTATCAGTTCAGTTGCCACATACTCGCTTTCAGCACCCTCTTCTGCATTCTCTTTCAGGAAGTTCGGGAAGAAGAACACCTTCAGCACCACAAAGATAATGAAGAGCTTGATGAGAATGACCGTCCAGAGCACCTTCCCCAGCGTCATGCTGCGGAACCCATCATAATAGAGGTCAAATGCCCTGTGCCAAAACCCATTCTTCTTCATCGTCTGGTCTCTCAATCTTTCCGTTTATCTATAAATTCGTAGTCTTTGTACTGGCTGCGAGGGAAGGTAAAGGTGGCGTCGGTAATGCCCCCTGCCTTGAAGTCGGAGATATCCACATTCGCCCAGATGAAAGCCACCTTGATGCGCAGCTGGAGCGGGTCGCGTGTCTTCTTGTCGAGCAAGGCACGAATCTCCTTCATACCCTTCTTGCCCTTCTTCACACGGAGCGTGATCAGGTAGCCACGCGGGTCGGATGCGATGTGGTAGGTGTAGTTCTCTGGCTCGAACTTGAAGTCATCACCAAAGCGGCTCTGCTTCGGGTCATCGCCACGATAGATCTCCACACGCTTCTTGTCCTCCTTCACCACATATGCCGTCACACCATCGTTCCACGACTTGCTGGAACTCGATGCGTACTTGCTCTTCTTGCCCTTGTACCAGATGGTGCCCTCCGTCTTGTAGATGTTAGCCACATTCACCTTATAGTGCAGGGAAGCACCCTGTGCACCAAACACTTTCTCATATACCTCATCAAACATCTTGCGTGCCTGACGGGTGTTGGCATTCTCCTGTGCCTGCGCACCCAGCACCGTCAACAGGAACAGCAATCCAAAGATCAGTTTTGTCTTCATTCTATAGGTCTTCGTCATTTATCGTTGCAAAGATATGAATTATCAGGGAATTATTCATCAATTATTCATCAATTTCCCCTCAAATATCCTTTTTTTCACGCTGCAAAGTTACGGACTATATCGTGTACCCGCAAATTTGTTTCCAAACAATCCTCTTTTTTGGAAACCGTTTCCAATTTTTCTTGTTTTTTGGAAACGGATGAGCTTCCGATGCCCACAAAGGCTCGCAATGTCAGCAGACATCCCCCCGATCAGTCAGCAGACAAAGCCCCACTGATTGACTATAGTCAGGCGGTCAGCAGGCTCAAAAGTGTTATTTTGTTATTTTGTTATTTTGTTATTTTTTTGTTTTTGAGCCGTGCGTGTACCTTATTATATATATATTATATATTAGGTATATATTATATATTATATATATAATATATACCTAATAGGACAGAACCCCCTACTTCCCCCAATTGAAAATTGAAAAAATAACAAAATAACAAAATAACATTCTCAGAAACCATGAGGCTTATTTTATAGTATATCAACAAGTTATAAAACCACTTCAACTTGACAGAAACAGCAAGGAAGGTGCTCAAACCCCTCTTCACCCCCTCTTTTTTGTGCCTTTAGACAGCCAAAACACACCCTCTGATAGTGAATTTGAGGGGTTACACCCCAAAAAACGACCCTGATCCAAGCACTGAGGACAAGAGAAATCCTTATGTTTCAGGAGTCCTCTCCGCCAGACGATGAAGTCCAAAAAAATGCGATTTATTTCAAAAAATAACACAAAAAACAAGATAGTCCCCATTTTGCCATCTCCACTTTACACTCCTGCTTGTTTAACAATCTCCATTCTGAGCCACCAAAAAGGTTATTTTGTTATTTGTTATTTTGTTATTTTTTTGTTTTTGCCTTTCCACATAACCTTGGTTATGCCCAAGGTGGGCTGCACAATACACTTATTAAGTAGGAATGGAAGTTAATCAGCCTCCCAAGGATTAATCAACGTACTCTGAGTATTAGCATCATCAGTGCTCCCTCTTTTCTTTATTTTAAGAGTTCTTGTAGTATCACCAGACGATTGACAAATCATCGTAGTTACCATGACTCGCTTTCTTTCCCTTATTTCTGGCTTATTATATATTTTCTTATTCATAGTCGTAATTATTTTTATGTGACCTTTATTGGATCATCACTTTCTTTCCATTTACGATATACACACCCTTCTCTGTGGGCTCGCCTTCCAGCTTTCTACCGTCCATGGCGTACCACACAGCATCACTTTCTAAGCTCTCTTGAACTGCATCAACGCTCGTCATTGATTCATCCGCAAATACAAATCGCAACTTGCTGCCTGCAGAGAAAGGAGCATGCAAATAGGCCTTACCACGAGCTATCGTACCTAAATTTGCCTTAACGAATGCGCCATCCTGCAAAATATAATCCGTACTTTCTCCCCATGCAGTTCCTCCTATAGTTTCAGGATAAGTGGGTGAGCCTTTCAACAAATTGTCGGTATAGTCATCTAATTCGCCCGTTGGACGTTCATTTGCAGGAATCGCTTCTCCTACCTCGCTATAGAGCAAAGCGCCACACCCTTCGTTAAGGGTCGTGACTTTTACGAGCGTAGCAACGCCTGCGTCCTTATCTGTTGGAGCCGTAGCACTAATTACCTTGTATGCAGTCACACCATTCGGCACAGCATAGTTGCCATTGGGGACAATCGTGAGCCACCACTTTTCCGTTGTAAAATTGAACGTAATAGGCAAGTTCTTCTCAAAAGAATAGGGTTGAGGATAATCAAGCAACGCACTAGAATCTTTTGGATCTTTTTTTAAGTACCAAATAACATTGTTATTCGCAATTTGATTGTTATTCTTATCCAAGACTCCATCATAGTCCGTATTCAAAACACCATCCCATGTAGCAGTTTTCTTCATATCTTTCTCCTCGCACCCCTTAAAACCAGATGCAGGAGAAGCTGCTCCATACGATGATCCCACTGCCAAATCAGAACCATACGCAAAATTTCCCCCTGCAAGATCACTAACGTAAACAGAAGTGGTCTCATACACACAATTCCCCATATCAGAGCCGCCCCAATGACCAACAAGAAAGCCAAAAAAAGCATTCACAGGATCACCAGAGTTCAATGCCGATATCACAATATTGTCAACTTTCACTTTTGTATTAATCACATAACAGCGTTGAAGAATATGTGTAGACTCTCCCACCAATCCTCCAGCATAAACATCTGTTGTCTTACTTGCAGTAACATCTCCCTCATGCCAGCAATTCTCAAGTTTACCTCCTGATAAGCCACAAAGACCACCAACATATTGAGTGCCACTCACAGCAATTGAACTATAACAACTGTTAATTTCTCCAGCTGTGAATTTACCACAAATACCACCTACATAATTGCCACCAGAAATGGTAGTACCCTCGACTCCTAAATCACGAACACTACCACCATTAATATGGCCAAACAAACCAGCATAATCGCCGGTGCCAGTATTAACAGTAAGATTGGTAATCTTGTGTCCCCATCCTTCAAAATGTCCTTTGAATGGATGATCAGCAGTGCCTATTGGTGTCCATGCTACAGTTTCTTCGCTTAAATCAATATCGGCTTTCAGATAGATAGTCCTTTTATCAAATGTATTAGCTGTTTTGCCATTATAGCCATTCACCTCGTCTCTAAAGTTCTTCAAGCCTTGTAAATCAGTAATGACCACATCCTGTGCATATACCTTTACTCCCCCCAAGCAGAGCCAGAGGGTAATGAGTGTGAAAAGTACTTTCATCTTCATAGTTTCGTGTTTATGATTGAAAGATTGATAGTTGCATGTATAAATATTAGGGACAAAGGTAGTACAAAATTTCCTAAAAACATTCGTCGAGATGTTAAAATCACATCAAATGCCATAAAAAAGTCATCTATCACTCCCTTTTCCCTCATCTTTTGCAAAAAATAGCTGAAAAACAAAAGCGGAGGAATCCGAAAATTCCTCCACTTTAGTACCCAGAGCCGGGATCGAACCGGCACGCCTTGCGGCATTGGTGTTTGAGACCAACGCGTCTACCAATTCCGCCATCTGGGCTTAGCGGGTGCAAAGGTAGGGTTAATTTTTGATTCGACAAAACTTTTTAAAGGAAAAATGAAAAAAAACCTTTTCCCTTACTTCAGTCCCGCCTTGAGCGAACGGATGACGGCTGAATTGAAGCCAGCGTGGTCGAGTTCGTTGAGTCCCTTGATGGTCACACCACCAGGTGTGGTGACCTTGTCGATAGCCTCTTCAGGATGCCAACCTGTGGCTTTAAGCAGAGACACGGCTCCCTGCATGGTCTGAAGGGCAATCTGCTTGGCTTGCTGAGGGTAGAAGCCCATCTCGCAACCACCTTCCATCTGGGCACGGATGTAGCGCATCACGTAGGCAATGCCACAAGATGCCATCATCATGCCAGGACCCACGAGGTTCTCCGCCACCACGATGGTGTCGCCATCGATGGCATAGAGTTCCTCGACAGCCTTCAGGCTCTCGTCGGTAGCCGCAGGTGCTTTGGCAATGAAACTCATGCTGGCACCAAACTCAGCAGCGATGTTGGGGATGACATAAAAGAACTGACCGTCGGCACCCAGCTCCTCTGCCAACATGCCTGTGGTGAAGTTGGCCGCATCAGAGACGATGATCTGCTTGTCCAAATCGAGTGCATGCTTGACCTCTGCCAGCACCATCTTCATCAGCCAAGGCTTTACGACCAGCACAACGATGTCGGCACCTTTCACAGCCTCCACATTGTCGGTAGTGATGTTGAGGGCAGGATAATCCTTCTTGAACTGGGCAAGCAACGCCTCGTTCTTGTCCGCCACTGTGATATTGTCAATTTTGCCACTTTTTGCCCATCCCTTGATGAGCGCGCCGCCCATATTGCCAGCGCCAATAACAGTTAATCTCATATTCTTAGTGTTCAATTCGATTAAAATGTGTAACTTTGTGGCAAAGTTACGGCAAACTGCGCTTTCTGCAAAATAAATTGCGGTTTTTCTCGTTTTATGTAGTGATGAAATATGTACATTATTATATAATAGGGTGTCTATGGGCACTGATGATGCTTCTCCCCTCCCCTTCTGGCGTGGCTCATGCACAGAAGCGGAAGGTGATGAATCGTCCCTACATTGACCAGCGCATGTTCCACTACGGATTTCTTGCTGGTGTGCATCTGCAAGACATCGAGCTGGAGCAAAACGGCTTTGTCAATGAGGCGGGCGACCAATGGTTTGCTGAGACACCTAACTACGAGCCAGGCTTCTCCGTGGGTATCTTGGGCGAGTTCTATCTGACCAAGCATCTGGGCTTGCGCATCATCCCCACCATGCACTTCGGCACGAAGAACCTCACGTTCCGCAACGAGCTGAACGGGAGCAAGCAGTATCAGACCATCAAATCGACGTACATCACTGTGCCCATCGACATCAAGTTTGCGGCAGAGCGTTTCAACAACTACCGCCCCTACATGATGGTGGGTGTGACCCCTGCACTTGACCTGACAGTGAAGAAGCACAAGCAGTATCTGCTTAGACAGACGGACTTGTATCTGGAGGCGGGCTTCGGTTGTGACTACTACCTGCCCTTCTTCAAGTTCATCCCTGAGGTAAAGTTCATGTACGGACTCTCCAACGTCATCAACAAGAACCGTGGAGACATCAGGGACGAGTCGGAACTCATCTTCACGCAGTCAGTGAACAGCGCCAAGAGCAAGATGATTGTCTTCACCTTCTATTTTGAATGAAACCCAACCGTTAATTGTCAACTGTCATGAAATATTCTGTCATCATACCCGTGTATAACCGTCCCGACGAGGTGGACGAACTGCTC
>JAEEGG010002402.1_pt1 | contig 48389 bp, 28 predicted proteins | sample 9134161 | NCBI WGS metagenome assembly JAEEGG01 (sample SAMN16246543, study PRJNA631951) | gut metagenome | biome: gut microbiome; feature: rumen; material: CR-attached | host: Bos | place: Iran: Karaj | collected 2018-10
TTGACGGATGCTACCAGATCGGCTCCGCCGAAGAACTTTACGGATTTGCCGAGATGGTAAACGACGGTGACGAAACAGCCGCCGAATCCTGCGTCCGGCTGACAGCAGACATTGTCGTGAACGAGAATGTACTTACCGGCGACAAATTAAATAAAAGTGATTCTCTTACTCTTTGGATTCCCATCAATGTTTTCTATGGTATATTTGATGGTCAAGGGCACACAATTTCGGGCTTATACAAGCCTGATAGAATTAATGGTTATGATGCAGGGTTATTTAAAATCCTAACGACCAGAACAGACGAAGATTCTGTAGTCGTTAAGAACCTCACCATTGTTGATTCCTATTTCGGCGGTCAATATGTTGGTGCTATTACTGCAAAAGGTTACAACAACCTCCATATAGAAAATTGCTCCGTTCTAGCAATCATTGAAGGATCTGCAGCAGGCGGTTTTGCAGGGCTAGTGACAGGAAAATTAACCATCAAAGATTCTTTCCATTCCGGCAGAATATATGGACTTTCTTCTGCAGCATCATATACGGCAGGATTAATTAGCCTTTACCATTCAGGCGAAGCATTCATCATTAACTCATATCACATTGGATCCGTTGATCGTGCACCCTGGTCTGGTGGATTATTCGGGCTCATCGGAGGAGATCACGCCGAGCATACAATTGTCCATATCGAAAATTCTTTCTGCATTGGCTCTGAAACCATAGCTGAGGAAGCTGGTCCCAAAAACGAAGTTTACATTACAAACTCTTTTTATCAATCAAACAAGTCATCCGAATCTGCAAAAACAGAGGCCGAATTCAATGACGGAACAGTGGCATTAGCTTTGCATTATGGAAATGACGGAAAAGTTTGGGGACAAAAAATCGGCGTAGATCCTTACCCCACACACTCAGGTTCCATCACAGGCAATTCCAATTCTACCAAAATATCCAAAGTAAATTTTCACACTTACGATGGCGACACAGCAGTTTATCGTAGTGAGTATGTAGAAGGCGTCTCAACTACATTGCCATCCAGTTCCCGCAAAGACCACATTTTGGAAGGCTGGTACACTAATCCCCAATTTACAGGTAATGCCGTAACAGCTATTTCTTCTACAGATAAGGGCGATTTAGATTTCTATGCTCACTGGCTAGTAAAACCAACCTATAAAGACGGCTGCTATGAATTAGCTGACGAAAATGATCTTCGCGTTTTCGTCGCCATTGTGAATGGTATGTTCAATATGGACCAAGATATGTATGCTTGCGGAAAGCTTACGGCAGACATCATTTGGAATGAAAAAATTAACAAAGATGCAAAACCATGGATTCCTATGAATCTCTTCAAAGGAACTTTGGATGGACAAGGCCATAAAATATCCGGCATCTATATAAACAGCAACCATTCTTCTTCTTATACCCGTTACGCTTTTATCTTATCAATCATGGGAGACTCAGAAGAATCTCCTGTAACTATAAAAAACATCGGACTTGAAAACTTTTATAATGAAGCCAACGCTAAAACAGGAGGAATCGCCGGCAACATCATCGGCTATGCATATTTCGAAAGCATCTATCTAATAGGACGCATACTCCCTAGAGATTATGCTGAAGGTTGTAGTTTCATCGCTTCAAATATAAGAGCCAAGTTGTCTATAACAAATTCCTACTTTGTTTCCACTCAAGAGGAGCAACAAAGCTTTGGACCATCCCCTTTTATACAAGTTTCAGAAAGTAGTGAACTTTCCATAACCAATTCTTTCTTTTATTCTCCCTACAGAGGACGCGCTATTCCCAAAGCGGTCAATGGAGTAGAAATAACAAATGGAAAAATAAATCCAACAAACTTTTACATATCTGATTCCTTGTACGTAGATACAACAAAAGTTTCTGTACTCAAGGCTGACTCGGCCCAGTTCGCTAACGGAAGTATCGCCAAAGCCTTGCACGACTACAATGAAAACGGCATCGACGGTTCCATATGGGGTCAAACCATCGGTAAGGACCTCTACCCCGTCCACTCCGGGAAAATCGACACCGTCAAAATCGCATCTTCTTCCAGTTCGAAAGCGACATCGTCCAGTTCCAAGGAAAAAAGTTCCAGCTCCAAGGAAAAAAGTTCCAGTTCCAACGGAAAAACAAGCATTCCCAGCAAGCATTCCGTGGCAAATGCAAAAATCACGACACACGGCACAACCATCTTTGTTGAACAATATGCCGGCCTCGTTACCATATTTGACTTAAACGGCAACCTGGTCCGCGACACATACTCAAGTGGCCATACGGAAATCCATTTGAAAAGGGCAGGAACCTATATCGTTAGAATCGGAGCAAAATCCAACCGCATTTTCCTAACCACTAGCCACTAACCACTAACCACTTTTGCTATCTTTACCCGCGTAAAATTTTCTAACCGAGGCATAACATGCTTGACATAAAGAAAATCCGTGAAAATCCGGAATACTACATTGCTGAAACCGAAAAGAAGTATACGACCGTCAGTCTGAAGGACGTTCTTGAAATCGATAACGAGCGCCGCCCGCTCCTCACCGAAGTGGAACGCCTCAAGAGCGAACGCAACGCCGAATCCAAGAAGATTGGCGACTTGAAGAAGAAGGGCGAAAACGCCGACGAAGCCGTTGCCGCCATGCGCGCCCTGGGCGACAAGATCGACGAACTCGACAAGAAGCTCAAGGATTTGGACTACAAGCAGACCGAAATGCTCATGCACGTGCCGAACATCGCCCCGCGTTCCCCGGAAGGCAAGGACAGCTCGGACAACGTGGTCGAGAAAGACGGCCCGATTCCGTTTGACTACTACACCAAGAACGATGACTTCGCCCGCGTGGACCACAAGACCCTCGGCGAACGCCTCGGCATCTTTGACTTTGAACGCGGCGCCAAGATTTCCGGCTCCGGCTTCCCGGTCTACCGTGGCTGGGGTTCCCGCCTGGAACGCGCCCTCATCCAGTTCTTCCTCGACGAACACATGAAGAACGGCTTCGAAGAATTCACGCCTCCGTATCTCGTGACCCGCAATACCATGCGCGGCACGGGCCAGCTCCCGAAGTTCGAAGAAGACATGTACCGCTGCGACAAGGACGACGACCTGTTCCTCATCCCGACTGCAGAAGTGCCTCTGACCAACCTCTACGCCGGTGAAGTGATTCCGGAATCCGAACTCCCGAAGCGTATCTGCGCCTACTCGGCCTGCTTCCGCCGTGAAGCCGGCTCCTACGGCAAGGACACCCGCGGCCTTCTCCGTCTGCACCAGTTCAACAAGGTGGAAATGGTCTACTTCGCCCACCCGGAACGTAGCTACGAAGACCACGAAGAGCTCACCCGTTTTGGCGAAATGCTCCTCGAAAAGCTCGGCCTCCCCTACCACCGCCTGGCCCTCTGCAAGGGCGACCTCGGTTTCGGTGCCGCCAAGTGCTACGACCTCGAAGTCTACGCCCCGGTCGAAAAGAAGTGGCTCGAAGTCAGCTCCTGCTCTAACTTCGAAGACTACCAGGCTCGCCGCGCCAACATCAAGACGAAGATTGGCGGCAAGAACGTCTACGTGCATACGCTGAACGGTTCCGGCCTCGCCACCCCGCGCGTGATGGTCGGCATCTGCGACAACTACCAGCAGAAGGACGGCTCGCTCAAGATCCCCGAAGTGCTTCGCCCGTACATGGGTGGCATGGAAGTCATCGAGCCGAAGAAGTAGTGAGACTAGGGAGGGTTACACCCTCCCTAAGACTCTCCCGGCACTTAATAATCCGCGTCTTTCAAGTTTAGAACTTATGGTGGGCGCGGATTATTTGCGTGGGCACCTTCGGTGCAATAAAATTTACCCCGCCTCTCATGAAGCGGGGTTCTTTTTTACTCTTAACTATTCTGCGGTGGAATCTTCCGGGGCTTTTTCTGCTTCCGGGTTCGGTTCTGTATGCGGCTTGTCGTCAGCAGTCTTGTTCTTGAGGCAGCGGACCGAGTAGGCGAAGGTCTTCTGCTTGCTGTAGTCGCCCAGGAACTCGTCATTGTCGTAGTAGAGGTTCCAGTAGGGTGCGTGCGTCGGCGTATTGCTTTCCTCGGCAATCCAGAAGTCCGCATCGCGGCCCATATCGCGGAACTCGCCCTTCGCATTGCGCGAACCGGCAGCCAGCGCCCCGAACCCGAAGCGGTCCATGCCCGTGGGCCAGTCCTCGCTGCGGTTCCAGGAGACGGTCTTCTTGAGCAGGGTTCCCGTATTTTCATCCGGATGCTTGTTGTGCTTCGTGATGTAGAGGACAAGCGCCTTCATCTCGTTGTCGGTCGGGACATGGAATCCGTCGGGGCAGACGCCCTGGTGTTCTTCCTGAATCATGTCGGCCGCAGAAGCGTTCGCGTAGGCGGCATCGAGCCCCATGGCAGACACCCAGGAATAGAGCCTGCCGTAGATATTACAGTTCTCGGCCTTGTTGTCGTAGCACCAGCTGCCCTCGGCCTTGTAATTCAGGTTTTGCCCCATCCATACCTGGGAGCCAATCGCGACCAGCCTATAAATATGGCCATCGCGCTCGTCGCAAAGGGTTCCGTCCGGGGCGTTCGCGCATATGGACGAAGAAGACGGGGCTTCGGAAGAAGAAGACTCGCTCGAAGACGAGCGCAGTTCCCTCCTGACAGAAGAAGACGATTCGGGTGCGGGCTCTGTTTCCGGCTCGATAGAAGCGGAGTCCTGCACGGACGCCACATCGAGCGTGCCGTCGCGGTAGACCATCGGGACGGGGAACGGAATCTGCCGGACCTCCTGTTTCGGAGCGGATTGGGCCGGGCTACCCGCCTGTGCTGAGGTCTGGTCAACTTCGGAATCCGGCCTGCACGCGCTAAGGCATGCAAGCAAAAGCAGGGCCGCAATTCCCTTCAATGTCAACCAATTTTTCCACACAAAAAAAATATATATAGTTTTTTTATAGGCGGAATGGCGACAAACGGATTTTTACAAAAAATTTCGCTTCCGGAAGACATAGTTTATCTAAAATCGGGAAGTTTTTCGACTTTCCCGTAGCGTCCCGTCGCAGAATCACGCTCAAAAAAACGGACCGTATCCCCAAGCGCCAGCATGACGTAATCGGGGGTCATCACCCGCAAATACTTGTTGAGCTGCACCTGAAGTTCCTGCCACGTGTATTCGTCGGGAGCCTTGCATTCCACCAGCAGCCACGGATGCCGGAGGTCCGCCCCTGCCCTGAAATTCTGCACCAGGATATCCACGCGGTCATCCGTCGTTGGGTCGATGGTGCACAGGCCGAACTCCACCGCAATCAGGTGGGCAGGAACCTTGACCTCGTTCAGCAGGAACTGGATGGTCGCCTGGCGCACGTATTCTTCGGGCGTGGCGGGCACATCCTTCTTGCGGATCGGGTCGTATATCATTCCGTGGGTCATGCCGTCTAAGATAGAAAAAAAGGCAGCGCTGTTTTTTACCCTTTTTAACCATTAACCACAAGGAAAAGCGAAAAGCACTGAACAATTTTATACTATAATTACACTGCAAAAAAGAATTTTCGATCCCTATACAGGAGCATAAAATGCGCAGAAGACTATTGAGCGAAGGTGCCAAGGAACTCTCTTACGAAATCCGCGAGATCGTGAAGAAGGCAAACCAGCTCAAGGCACTCGGCCTCCCCATCCACTGGGAAAACATCGGCGACCCCATCGAAAAGAAGTGCCAGTTGCCCGACTGGATCAAGGAAATCGTGGTCGACCTCGTCAAGACGAACCGCAGCTACGGCTACTGCCCCTCCAAGGGCATGCTCGAGACCCGCGAATTCCTGGTAAAAGAGAACAACAAGCTCGGCGGCGCCCAGATCAACGTCGACGACATCCTGTTCTTCAACGGCCTCGGTGACGCCATCGCCACCATCTACGGCCTGCTCTCGATGAACACCCGCATCATCGGACCGGCCCCGGCCTACTCCACCCACAGTTCCGCCGAAGCGGCACATGCCCACACGGCTCCCATCACCTACAGCCTCCAGCCCGAGAACCACTGGTACCCGGACCTGGAAGAGCTCGAGAACAAGGTGAAGTACAACCCGAGCATCGCGGGCATCCTGATTTTGAACCCGGACAACCCGACCGGCATGGTCTACCCGCTCGACATCCTCAAGAAGATCGTGGATATCGCGAAGCGCTACAACCTCTTCATCATCTGCGACGAAATCTACAACAAGATTACCTATAACGGCGCCCACGCCTACGCGCTTGCCGAATACATCGGCGACGTTCCGGGCATCGCGCTCAAGGGCATTTCCAAGGAATACCCGTGGCCGGGCGCTCGTTGCGGCTGGGCCGAATACTACAACCGCGACAAGGACGAACAGTTCGACGCCTTCTGCCGCGCCATCGACAACGCGAAGATGGTGGAAGTCTGCTCGACCACGCTCCCGCAAATGACCATTCCGCGTGTGCTGGGCGACCCGCGCTTTATCGAGCACCGCACAGCACTTAACGAGAAGATTGGCCGCCGCAGCGCCATCATCAACGAAATCCTTTCGGACATTCCGGAACTGTACTTCAACCCGACCTACGGCGCGTTCTACAACACCATCATCTTCCGCGAAGGCACGCTCAACAGCCACCAGACCTTGAAGATTGACAACCCGATCATCAAGAAGAAGGTGGAAGAATGGTGCAGCAAGACGACGAACCTCGACTACCGCTTCGTGTACTACCTGCTGGGAGCGAAGGGCATCTGCGTTGTGCCGAGCACGAGTTTCTGCACCGACCTCAAGGGCTTCCGCGTGACGCTCCTGGAAGAAGACGAAGAGGAACTGCGCGAAGTGTTCACGACCATCCACGACGCCATCGTGGAATACCTGCACTCGTAGTCCGTCGCGTACAGGCCAAAAAGATTAAAGCCGTTCGGTCCGAACGGCTTTTTCGTTTGTTCCTAGACTCCCGCCTCTGCCGAAGCAGGCTTGATCGGGAGCGGGGCAAATGGAGGTTCCAGCTCGATGCTGATGGGGCAATGGTCCGAGCCCATCACGTCGGGATGGATTTCCGCGTTTACGATGTTGGGAGCAAGATCCTCGTCCACGAAGGCGTAATCGATACGCCAGCCGACGTTGCGTTCACGGGCACGGAAACGGTTAGACCACCAGGAGTAGCGGTCGCGTTCGTCGGGATGCAGCATGCGGAACGAATCCACGAAGCCGCTTTCGACATACTTGTCCATCCAGGCACGTTCGATAGGCAAGAAACCGCTCACGTCCTCGTTTTCCTTGGGGCGCGCAATGTCGATTTCCTTGTGGCAGGTATTGTAGTCGCCCACGGTGACCACGTGCTTGCCATCGGCAATCCAGTGTTTGCAGTTTTCGAGGAACGCATCGTAGAAGCGGAGCTTGTAGTCCAGACGGTCCTCGCCGGAGCCCCCGTTCGGGAAGTAGATGCTGTTGAGCACCCAGTCCGGGAAGACGAGCTGGAGCACGCGGCCCTCCTCGTCGAACTCCTCGATGTCGAAACCATAATTCACGGAATCGGGCTCGATCTGCGTGAATATGGCTACGCCGCTGTAGCCTTTCTTGCGGCGGCAGGGGTTCCAGTAGGAGAAATAGCCTTCGCGGTTGCGTATCGATTCGGGGACCTGGTCCTCGTCGGCGCGGACCTCCTGCAAGCAGAGGATATCGGGACTGGTCGCATTGAACCATTCCTCGAAGCCCTTCTTGATTGCCGAACGGAGACCGTTTACGTTCCAACTGTAGATATTCATCTTGTACCGTTATTACCCAATCAATCCATGACAAAGATAAGTTTTTATTTGTTAATGCGCACCACTTTTTGTAAATTTTCATTTTCAAGAAACTATTTTATATCCTGACAAACGAAAAAACACCTTTTTTTTTAAGAAAAAAAATAAAACAAACGTTTTTTTGATTAGAAAAATTATATTTGAATCATGAAATCGAAATTTTTCGCCATCAAGCTTACCGCGTTTCTCGCTTCCCTGACATTCTTTTCCGGCTGTGCCGGTTCGTCCAACGGCGACGACCTTGAGGTCCCGACCAACCTTCCGCCCATCTGTCGCGATATCGACTTCGTAGCGAATCCGGACATGCGCGAAATGTGCGGCGTCCGCAGGGCCCACAACAAGGCGTACAAGAACATCCCGCAACAGCGCTACCTCATCAAGCCGAGCGAGACTTCCATCGTGAAGACCGGCAACAAGCTCGAGCTCCGCTTCCAGAACTCCCTTCCGCTCTACCTGGACGGCCCTATCGTGAACGAAATTATGTTCAACCAGGAAAAGCGCCTCGAAAAGATCAAGAACAATTACGACTACCACGAAATCTACAACAAGGAATCCAAGGAAAGGACCCGTATCTTCAAGATGGGCATCCCGACCGACCTCGGCGGTACGTACGAGTTCTGCTTCCGCATCCCCGAACTGAAGGGTAACGCGAGGACCCGTAACAAGGCCATGGGTAACAACATCGAGCGCATGAGCTGCGAAGATTTCGAAACCATCATCGCCGCAGACAAGGCTTCCAGGGGTCTCTAGCCTCGATCGGAAAAGAGATTTTCACGAGCTTCCGCACCCGATGGCGCGGAGGCTTTTTTTCTAGATTTGCACCCGGTAGAAACGTGACAAGTACAAGCAAGAACATACACAACGCGCTGAAGCAAATACACCGGACGGTGGCCTGTTCCACCATCCAGGGATTCTCGATTTCGGGACTCGCCACATACCTGCAGTTTCCGGAACTCGACTTCTGCGTCGACATGGGCGAATGCCCGCTCTCGGCCATTCCGCTCAACCACGTGTTCCTCACGCATGCGCACGGCGACCACGCCCGCTGCCTCATGCGTCACAACAGCCTGCGCAAGATGATGGGCGTAGAGCGCGACAGCGTCTACTACCTGCCCGAAGAAATCTGCGAAGGCGCAAAAGCCTGGATCAAGGCCGAGGCCATGTTCGAAGGGGTCGGCGAACAGAAATTCCGCTATCCCGAAATCGTTCCCGTGAAGGCAGGCGAACGGACCGCGCTCCGCTACCGCAAGGACCTCGTCCTGGAAGCGTTCGACGTGAGACATTCAATACCTGCGATGGGCGCCACGCTCTACCTGCACAAGAAAAAACTGAAGGACGAATACCTCGGCAAGACTCCCGGCGAGATCATAGAGCTGCGCCAGAACGGCGTGGAAATCACGCGCGAGGTCTACGAGCCGCTCCTGAGTTTCACGGGCGACTGCATGGGCGAAACGCTCCTCGACAACACGCAGATTTTCAACTCGAAGGTGCTCGTCACCGAATGTACCTTCCTCGACAAGGACGAGGAACAGATGGCGCACAAGAAGGGCCACACGCACCTGAACAGCATCGTGAAGGCGCTGAACGAACTGGGCGACGACGTCAAGTGCGAACAGATCGTGCTCACCCACTTCTCGATGAAGTATTCCGAGAAGCATATCCTGGAAACACTCGAAAGCGAGATTCCCGAACGGTTCAGGGAAAGAGTGATTGCATTTATTTAACGGGCAGCAAAAGACTATGGACAAGATTGAAGCAGAAAACGAAGAACAGGGCGCAGAAAAGCAAGTCGTGATTCCCGAGTTCTACCGCGACCTGAACGAAGACCCCGAGCTCAAGGGGCTCTGGCACTACGTTTTCCGCACGAACGGCGACAGGAAGCCCATCAAGACTACCGACGGACTCCCCCACAAGCTCGATTTCAACTGGAAGGACATGTTCCCGAACGAAAACGGCCACGTCGAGGTCGAAATCGGGAGCGGCAAGGGCAACTTCATGACGGACTACGCCGAGAAGCACCCGGACTACTTCATCATGGGTAGCGAATGGGACTACACCTGGGCGGCATTCGCCATCGAGCGCATGACCAAGCGCGGCGTTATCGGCCAGGGGAACGCGGCCATGCTCCGTGGCGACGTGTTCTACTTCCTGCGCGATGCCGTCAAGGATTGCACCGTCGACGCCTTCCACATGTACTTCCCCGACCCGTGGCCCAAGGAACGCCACCACAAGAACCGCCTGCTGCGGCCCGACTTCCTCGCCGAGGTCGCCCGCTGCCTCAAGCCCGGCAAGCGTCTGTTCTACTGGGGAACCGACCACAAGGAATACAACGAGATCGCGCTGGAAACCTTCGACGCCTTCCCGACATGCAGGGTCATCGAGCGCAACACGGCGGAACCCACCGAAGGGATTACGACCGGATTCGAGCGCAAGTACAGGAAAGAAGGCAGGCCCATCTACCGGAGCGTCATCGAGTTCGAGAAGTAATTTTTGCCGTCATGGCGGAATGTCATTTTTCGACAGCGCATTTTTCTAGTTTATCAGCCGTATGTTAAAGCAACTATCCATCAACGGTTTCACGCTCATCGACCACGCCGAAGTCCCGTTCCGCGACGGCTTTACCGCCATCACCGGCGAGACGGGCGCGGGCAAGTCCGTTTTGCTCAAGGCGCTCCGCATGGTCTGCGGCGACAAGGCTCAGGCCTCGATGGTCCGCACCGGCGAAGACAAGGCCGTCATCGAAGGCATTTTCGACATCAGCGGCGAACCGAAGGTCCAAAAAATTGTCAAGGACCTCGACATCGACTGCGACGACGAGCTCATCATCCGCCGCGAGATTCTCGAAAACGGCAAGGGGCGCACGCGCGTCAACGGCAGTATCGTCAACCAGGCCGACCTCCAGGAAATCGGCGAAAACCTCATCCAGATGCACGGGCAGAGCGAGCAGCTGTTGCTCCGCGACACGCGCACCCACACGCAGATGCTCGACGACTACGCGGGCAACGGCGAACTGCTCGGCGAATACGGCAACGCCTGGGCCGCATGGAACGATGTCCTCGCCCGCATCCGCGAAACCGAGGAACGCGCCAAGGACCTCGCCGCCCAGAAGGACTTTCTCAAGTTCCAGTTCGACGAACTCTCGAAGGCCGCCCTGCGCGAAGGCGAAGAGGAAGAACTCGAAGAAAAGGTGAGCGCCGCAAGCAAAGGCGAGACGGAACGCCGCGTCCTCGACGAAATCCAGGGAATCCTCGGCGGCGACAACGGGCTCTTGGACCAGGTACAGATCCTGCAGGCAAAGATGCGCTCGCTCGCCGCGAAGATCCCGCATTACGAAGATAGCCTGAACGCGCTTGCCGAAGTGGCCGACCCGTTCGAAAGCATCTGCAAGGACCTGCTGCGGCTCTCCCCCGCCAAGTCGCTCTCCCCCGCCGAAATCGACCGCGCGAATTCGAGGATTGCCACCATCCAGAAACTCAAGCGCAAGTACCGCACCGACGTGGCGGGCCTCATCGAGCTTACCGAGAAGCGCAAGGGCGAACTCGAAAGCCTCGAGAACCTCGATTCCGACCTCGCCGAACTCGCGAAAGAAGAGAAGAAGGCCCTCTCCGAACTGGAAAGGCTCGCAAAGGAACTTTCCGCGAAGAGAACCGAAGCCGCGGCCCGGTTCGACAGCGCCGTACAGTCCGCCATACAGCGCCTCGGCATGCCCAAGGCCGTATTCACGACGCACATCGAGCCCCAGACGCTCGGCAGCAACGGCAGCGAGAAAATCGAGTTCATGCTGGCCCCGAACCCCGGCGAAGGCGAAAAGAGTCTGCAGAAGGCCGTATCGGGAGGCGAACTTAGCCGCGTTTTGCTTGCAATCAAGAGCGTCATGGCCGACCTCGACAAGGTTCCTTTGCTAATTTTTGACGAAGTGGATTCCGGTATCAGCGGAGAAGTGGGCAACACCATCGGCGAGGCCCTCCGAAACCTCGGCAAGCACCACCAGGTCCTCACCATCACGCACCTTCACCAGGTGGCAAGCCGCGCGCAGAACCAGCTTGCAGTGAGCAAGGACGAAATCGACGGACGCACCTTCACGACGGTCAGGGAACTCGACCGCGAAGGGCGTGTGGACGAGCTGGTGCGCATGCTCGGCGGCGACTCCGAGACGGTACGGGAACACGCAAGACATCTGTTGGAGAATAACCAATGAGCGAAAAACCGTCCGATGTTCGATTCCGGTCGCGCGTCTGGAGCGTCCTCAGGGCGCTGGTATTTGTCTGTGTCATCTTTTTCATCTGGAACGGCATGGCGAAAACCGCCTGTGCCTTTGTCGCCATCGCGCTCATCATGGGCTGGGTGAACCTCTACCAGCTCCGCAGCCAGGAAATCGAGAAACCCTACTACAGGCTATGGCTGAACGTCATCGACGGCTTCCTCTCGTTCGCCGTGATGACCAGCATCTTCGTGCGAGATTTGATGCAGAACGAGCATGCCGAAAAGCTCCTGGGCGTCGGCTGCGCCGTATTGCTCGCACGACTCATCGCGCATACGCTGTTCTCGCTCGGCGTGCTGCGTGAAGGCAAGAAGCTGCCGCAGAAGCGCCGCTGGGCCAAGCTCGCGAACATCGCGACGACCATCACGATGGCCGTCTACCTGCTGAACCTAGAAGATTACCAACAAATTTGCATGGTGGCGACCATCCTGCTGATTGCGGCCTCCACCGTCGCCTACGCCTACTGGTACTACCGCGACCCCGCACACCGCAAGCCGCTTTCCATCGCATCGCAGCTCACCATGAGCCGTATCGTGCTCACGCCGTTCTTCCTCTGGGTTTTCTTCTACGACAACGACCTCGATTACAGCAACAACAGCCTCGTCTTCAAGGTGTTGGCACTCGCGATGGTGCTCGGGTTCATGCTCACGGACTTCCTCGACGGCAAGCTCGCCCGCGCGATGGGCGAAGTGAGTACGCTCGGCAAGTACCTCGACCCGTTCAGCGACAAGATTTCGAACATGACGATATTCATGTGCTTCATCGCCACGGGATACGCCCCCGTGTGGATGGTCGCGCTCATCTACTTCCGCGAATCGAGCGTAGAGACTCTCCGCACGCTCGCAGCAAGCGAGGGCCTCATCATGCCCGCACGCAGGAGCGGCAAGTGGAAGACCGCCCTCCAGGGTATCGGCATCGTGGCAATCCTCCTTGGCGCCATCGACCCCGTCCGCGCCGTCGTCCCCGGCCTCGAAGGAATCTGGTACATATTCCCGAAGATTGTCATGGGAGCCATCACCGCCATCACCATCATCAGCGGAATCGACTACTTCGTCTCGAGCAAGCACATCCTCAAGAAATTCGTATAAAATGCGTTTTTTCGCTTATTTAGGCGAAAAACGCACCCGTCCCCTTGACAGAACAGGCTCAAATTTCTATATATGGAGCCAACCTCGACGCGGGGTGGAGCAGTTGGTAGCTCGTCGGGCTCATAACCCGAAGGTCGCAGCGTTCAAGTCCTGCCCCCGCTACTAAAAGATCCGGTTCAAGCCGGATTTTTTCTTTTTATATTTGTAGCCGATGTTTGCCGAACTCCTCAAGATGACCCGCCCCAAGAACATCGTGATTGCGATAATCACGCTCGTGGTCGGGTATATGCTGCTCGGGTTTCCGAATTCACTTTTCTTACCCGACGACTGCCATTCTGACTTTGACTGGATTGGTTGGTCAACCGTTATGGTGGAAGCGTTCGGGTTCGCATTCGCCATCGGGTTCGCGAACATCCAGAACGACATCCTGGACCTGGAAAGCGACAAGATGAACCGCCCCGAAAGGCCACTCGTAACCGGAAAAGTCTCGGTCAAAGCCGCTCGCATCACCTGGATAGCCCTTTTCGTGTTGATGCTCCTCTGCGGACTCGGAGATTCAAACTCGTCCTCTCCGTTTGAATACCTTCCGCTCGGCTTCTTCTTTTTACTCGGGGTGCTCCTGATAGCCTACAACAAGTGGCTCAAGCACATCCCGCTTTTGAAAAATATGACGGTCGCGTTCCTCTGCACGACTCCCCTGCTCTACGCCTTGATGGATTATCTCATACTATCTAATCTCATCCTACCAGGAAACGACTACGCACAAGAACACATCTGGGCCATCATCCCCGCAATCCCGTTCGCATTCCTGCTCACGACTGCGCGTGAAATCTACAAGGACCTGGAAGACGAAACAGGCGACCTGAAGGCAGGCATCATGACGTTCCCGCTGATTGCTGGCTCGGCAACCGCCCGCAGGCTAGCCGGCGCCATTATCGCCTTCACCTGGATTTCGCTCCCGCTCCCGGTCTTCTACATGGACAAGGTGTTCGGGCACAACTATCCACCGCTTTTCCTGATTATCACGGGAATTGCGCTCACACCGATATTCGCCGTAATCCTATTCAGTGCCCACCGCAAGAACTACCGCCGCGCACAGTCGCTCACGAAGGTGGCAATGTTCGCAGGCCTCATTGCGCTCATCTGCAGCCTGTAGAATTTCGACAGAAGTATTTTCCCACAAAAACCGCATTACATTTTCCGTAATACCCTTTCTGCATTTGGAAAAAAAGTGTAAAGAAATCGGCCATTTTTGCCTTTTTCGCCAAAAATTTCGTCATTTTTTTACCTGCTCCGCACCACGAGTGATTCCTATATTTTTCCGCGGCCGCTTCCCCGCTTGCACCCGCATGGGTGGGCTACGACCCCGAGGTAAGGGAAGCAAAACATTCCGAAGAGGCGTTATGCTCGAAGAATTGCACGAAGAATGCGGAGTCATCGGCATTTACAATGGCGAAAATGTCGTCCGCAATGTCACCATGGGTCTTTACGCACTGCAGCACCGCGGCCAGGAAAGCGCCGGGTTCGCAGTCACCGACGGGGACAAGGTCCGCGTCCGCAAATCCATGGGTCTGGTTTCAACACTCCTGAGGGAACACAATGTCGACGAGCTGCAGGGATTTGCAGGCATCGGGCATGTGCGCTACAGTACCACGGGAGCATCCACGCTCGCAAACGCGCAGCCGATCCTCGTGAGCTGCAAGTGGGGGCAAATCGCGGTCGCCCATAACGGCAACATCACGAACGCGAACGAGCTCCGCGCCGAGATGGAAGCCGAAGGGCACATTTTCCAGACGACATCCGACTCCGAAATCCTCCTGCATGAAATCGCGCGCACCGAGGCCGACGACCTCGGAGACGCCATCAAGAAGGCCATCACCAAGTTTACCGGCAGCTTCTGCCTCGTATTCATCAGCAAGGACACGATGTACGTGGCCCGCGACGGTTTCGGGTTCCGCCCCCTGTCCATCGCACGCCTCGGCAAATCGTGGTGCGTGGCATCCGAGACCTGCGCGTTCGACCTGCTCGGAGCCCACTACATCCGCGACATCCAGCCGGGCGAGTTCCTCACTATCACGCAGAACGGGCTGCATTCCGAAAGGTTCACGCACAAGGACCGTCTCGCCCACTGCATCTTCGAATACATCTACTTCAGCCGCCCGGATTCCAAGATCTTCGAGCAAAGCTGCGACAAGATCCGCCGCAAGATGGGAAAGCAGCTCGCGAAGGAATGCCCCGTCGACGCGGACATCGTGATTTCCGTGCCCGACAGCGCGACAACGGCCGCACTCGGCTACTCGCAGGCAAGCGGCATCCGTTTCGAAATCGGCCTCTTGCGTAACCACTACGTGGGCCGTACCTTCATCGACCCCACGCAGAACGTGCGCGAGCAGAAGGTGAAGCTCAAGTTCAACCCCATCGAGGGAGTGCTCAAGAACAAGCGCGTCTGCGTGGTGGAAGATTCCATCGTACGCGGGACGACCCTCAAGATCCTCTCGCGCATGCTGCGTGACGCAGGCGCCCTCGAGGTGCATATCCGCATCGCATCGCCGCCGGTGGCGCACCCGTGCTTCTTCGGCATGGATTTCCCAAGCCAGGGCGAACTTGCCGCAAGCTCCATGACACCTGCCGAAATCGCGAAGATGCTCGGGGTCGAGAGCCTCGGCTACCTGAGCGTGGAAGGCATGAAGGAATGTACGGGCGAAGGCGAGAACTACTGCGCCGCCTGTTTCGACAACAACTACCCCGACTACATCGGAAACGACGCGCACAAGACGCGTTGCGGGTAGACCGGATAAATTAAAAGCTAGACCTGACTAAACGTCCACTTCACGTGGTCCATCATGAAGTCGTGCCCGTCGAAGACAAGGCCGAACTGGTCCTTGATCTTCTGCACGTCGAAGAGCATCGGTTCGTCGCCCCAGCCGAGGTCCTGCTCGACAATCTTCGACTTGGTCTCGGGACGAAGCGAAAGCATCATCTCGGCAATTTCGCGCCAGCTGATCCAGACAGAACCGAGCCCGAGGAAGATTTCCTCGTTCTTGTCGGATTCGAGGACCTTCATGTAGAGCTGCGCCTGCTGGCTTGCATGGATGAACTGCGTGCCGTCGTTCTTGACGATGTGGATGTCGCGGTCTTCCTTCACCGCCTGCGCCATCTCGAAGAAGCGCCTGTCGGGCTGCGAACAGCCATCAGGGAAGGCTGGATTGCCGAAGGTGTAGCCCGGACGGATGATGTTCCTCTGCATCGTCACTTCGGGGAAGTTCGTGCCGTAGCCGTGGCGGAATCCGAGCACGTAGGCCTCGCCCGCCGCCTTGGTGGCCCCGTAGAGGTCCATCGGGAGGTTGCTGGTCACTTCGCGCATGGACGGGCGCATGCGGCCCATCGCGGCGGTGCTGCTCGTCTGGATGAACTTCTTGCAGCCGGCCTTGGCGGCCATTTCCAAAAGCATGACAGTCGCGCGCGTATCGTTCATGAGCATGGTGCTCGGAGTTTCGCCCCATCCAAGCGCAATATGGATACAGGCGTCGCACCCCTTGAGGCCTTCGCCCATCTTGTCGAAATCCGTAAGGGAAGCCTCGACGAAGCTCACGCCGGAATGGCTACGCAGCGAGGGCACCTTGTTGGGATGCCTCGTCGCGATGACGACCTCGTGGCCCTTGTCGAGAAGAGCCTTGACTACATAGTGTCCGATAAAACCTGTACCGCCCGTGACAAAAACGCGCATACTGACCTCTTTTTTGTATCTTGAAAAATAATGTCTTTTAAGGCAAAAGGCAACATTATTTTACAAAAAAACGGCATTTTTTTTAGCATTTTCCAAAGCATCCCTTGCCACGACTGCCGTCCGATGGTATATTTGTTATCATGAAATTCGTAGCAAGCATCAACTTCTGGTGGTGGCAGGCCCAATAATCGGAGCCTGGTATTTTTGGTACGGTTTTCAAAAGACGCAGGCTCCTCAAAGGGAGCCAATTTTTTTGCAAAAAAAGCTTTTGGATACCCGACAAAGAACCTGGAACTGACGCAAACTACAACAAAGAAAGGAATACAAAATGAGAAACTCGCTCAAGCTCGACGGCCAGGTCAAGACTTACCTCGAAGAAAACGAACTCCCCAAGGCATGGTACAACGTCCGTGCCGACATGAAGAAGAAGCCCGCTCCGCTCCTGAATCCCGGTACAGGCAAGCCGGTAACCTTCGAAGACCTGCAGCCCGTGTTCTGCGATGAACTCATCAAGCAGGAACTGGACAACGACACCCGCTTCTTCGAAATTCCCGAAGACATTCTCACGTTCTACAAGATGTACCGTCCGTCGCCGCTGGTTCGCGCCTACTTCCTGGAACAGGCTCTCGGCACTCCGGCCCACATCTACTACAAGTTCGAAGGCAACAACACCTCGGGCTCCCACAAGCTGAACTCCGCCATCGCTCAGGCCTACTACGCCAAGCAGCAGGGTCTCAAGGGCGTGACGACCGAAACGGGTGCTGGCCAGTGGGGCACGGCCCTTTCCATGGCATCCGCCTTCTTCGGTATCGACTGCCAGGTTTACATGGTGAAGGTTTCCTACGAACAGAAGCCGTTCCGCCGCGAAGTCATGCGCACCTACGGTGCCTCCGTGACGCCGTCGCCTTCCATGACCACCGACATCGGTAAGAAGATCAACGCCGAATTCCCGGGCACCACCGGAAGCCTCGGCTGCGCCATCTCCGAAGCCGTGGAAGCCGCCGTGAAGCAGCCGGGTTACCGCTATGTTCTCGGTTCCGTGCTGAACCAGGTGCTGCTGCACCAGTCCGTCATCGGTCTCGAGACGAAGGCCGCCCTCGACAAGATTGGCGTGAAGGCCGACCTCATCATCGGTTGCGCCGGCGGTGGTTCCAACCTCGGCGGCCTTATCAGCCCGTTCGTCGGCCAAAAGCTCCGTGGCGAAGCCGACTACGATATTCTCGCTGTGGAACCGGCAAGCTGCCCGAGCTTCACTCGCGGTAAGTACGCCTACGACTTCTGCGACACCGGTAAGGTTTGCCCGCTGGCCAAGATGTACACGCTGGGCTCCAGCTTCATCCCGTCTGCCAACCACGCCGGTGGCCTGCGCTACCACGGCATGAGCAGCATCCTCTCCGAGCTCTACGACCAGGGCCTGATTCGCGCAACGTCCGTGGAACAGACCAAGGTGTTCGAAGCCGCGAAGCTCTTCGCCCAGACCGAAGGCATCCTCCCGGCTCCGGAATCCAGCCACGCCATCCGCGCGACGATCGACGAAGCCCTCAAGTGCAAGGAATCCGGCCAGGCCAAGAACATCGTGTTCGGCCTCACCGGTACGGGTTACTTCGACATGGTCGCCTACCAGAAGTTCAACGACGGCGAAATGAGCGACTACATCCCGACGGATGAAGACATCGCCAAGAGCCTCGCCCAGCTTCCGCAGATAGGCTAATTCAACTCGATAAACTTAAAATGCCCCGGATTCAATCCGGGGCTTTTTGCTATTTCCACTTCTTTTCTACAAAGTCATACCGAATGTGCCCTGCCCCCTCGGCAGACGAATCAGGCACAATCTCCAGCGTCGGGAAAAATCCCCTATCGTTTCGCAAGAAGCCCACATTAAAGAGCATCCTGTAATTCAACGTTCCAGATGAAACCGGCGCCGTAAACTTAAAATCCAGCTGATCAAGATAACAGAAATCCGCAATAACATAACCTTTAAAAATATGGAATACATTCTTGACATAGGCGTCAAAATGCACATCTAGCATTTCCACATTCTGCAAGCCGAAGTCAACCTTCTTCGCGTACTTGAGCATATCCGAAGATATCTTGTACACCAGCGTATTTTCCTGTTCATGCATCTGAAGCGGTTCCGCCTTTTTTGAGGACTCGCCCCCCTTCAAATCCACGAGCTCGATACTATCGTAATTATCGTAGGCATCGAGCGACTTGTTCACCAGTGCAATATCGACCAGCGGAAGCCTTTCATCGATATAGAAATTTATCCATTTTTTCAATCTCTCAATATAGAGCTTTCCTCCAGGAACGGTTTCCTCGACATCAAGGGATTCATCTGTAAATACGGAAAGGAACATACTATACTTGTCAATGATGTCGATGAGTTTTTCAATGTCAATAATCTCATTACCCCTGGAAAAATACGGTTTTCCCAATAAAGGGATTTCCGCGTCTTTCAAGGAATCCAGTTTTTCGTTTATCGACATATAATAATTAGGTATATAATCGCACAGGTCAACATTATACTGAAGGTTTTCCTTGGTTATCGAGACTTTCAAATGATCATTTTTCACGCAGACGTGCCACTCTTTTGTCTTTTCCGCCGTTATACCGGGAAAATCAAAAACAAGCGAATCAAAACTCGAAATTAGGGAAACTTCATTTTCGTTCTTTTTGACCTTGACATCAAGAACAAACGAGGCATTGACATTCGACACGATTTCCTTGTCGAACGAGATTTTAGAATCCCTTATTTCCGGCTTAAGATCAATCACAAAGGAATCATCATCAATGATGAGCGTGCTATCCTTATCCCCAATCTTCAGGAGATCCAGAAATTTAGGCTCGAAGCCCTTGCCTTTCGGCAACCTGATACATATGGCAGAAAAAATGTCTTCGACCCTTCCCTTGTTTAAGGAATCGACGGACGGATGCACATCCTTCACGGCCTTTTTCAGGCCCTGCAAATCCAGCAGAAGGCTATCGCCAACCACCTTCATATGGTTGTAAAATGCAAGATTGACCTTGTTCCAGACTTCTCCTGCTATTTCAAAAATTTTGGGCACAGTCAATTCGCGGCCACCCACATCCAGCGTACTCCCGACATACGGAATATCAACCCTATCTTCTAGCGTCGGAAGCGAACGTTCCCAGGATTCGCTTGTCCGGTTAAAGTGAATTTGCGGAGCGCAACCCACAAGCAGGATTGCGAGCAGCGATGCAACAACAAATCTCATCAGCGCCTCAGGTCCACCAGCCATTCGAGGAACACATCCGAATCGAATCCGAGACGCACTTGCGCATCCGAGGGAAGTTCCGCAAGTTTCTTCCGCAATGCAGCAACGAATTCGAGGCGGTAATCAGGACGCAAGTCAAAGTTGAACCGGAAAACGATTTTGGCATACGCTACTTTAGACTTAGAAATCCCGTCTTTAAAGGCGATTTCATTCTTCTTCTCGTCAAGGAAAACAAGCTTGCAGGCATCATCCGCATCCCTCTTCTTGTTATCGGAAAAAGTAATGTGCCAGGCATAATTATAGTCCCATGCGAATTTACTTACATCCGCAAAGTCCTTGATGTACTTTCCATTCTCCTTTTTCAAGATCTCCGACTTTCGATTATTCAGGCTATCCCCAAAAACGAACTGCTCAAATTTCGTAGCGACATCGGTCCCGGCAATTCCATTCACCGAACGCATCGCGTTCAGGACAGCATAGACATGATTGAGAAGGTCGTCGCTCGAATATTTCGAAAAGCGCTTTAACGAATTGGGCAAAATCCACTTTCTGTTTTCGAAGTCATAGCTAAGACGCTCCTTCTTATTTTTGTTCTTCAATGATTCCATCACCATATTTCCGGCAAGCACCGTCAACGAATCAAAGCTCAATTCGAGCGAGGCTTTCACATTTTCACCAGCATCATTCCAAGGGTAAATACTCACCTTGTACGTAAGCCTTGCTTCTTTATCATTAGATCCGTTCCCGAACTTCACATTGAACAGCCCGATATCCAGCGAATGCACATTTGCAGAAAGCGTCAAGTCGATGCGGTCGAGGTAGCTTTCTTGCCAGACAATCCAGCTGTTATTCGATGCATAAACGACCTGCTTGGCGTAAGCGACAATATCGAAATCAAGGCCATAAGCATAAAAGCCGTCAAAATGCCTTTTCCCGAAATACTTGAGCGAATCGAGCGTTATCTTATAGACCAGGACATTCTTTGCATTTTTCAGCTGGATCTTTTTATTGGCATCGGCACGCGAAGGATTCATCAGGCTCACAAAATGCTTGTCGTCATATCGGACGTTTTCATCCGGGAGGGCCCTGTCGAGCAAGGCAATATCATCGACAACAACCCGTTTATTCGCATACTTTTCAAACCCGGCAGAGACGTCCTTAAATGCAATTTTTAAATCATCGTCAATGGCATCGTCCACAAAGGATCCCGTCATCTTGTAGTAATCGTTAACAGTTCTAAAGAGTTTTCCCAAGCGGAAGAGTTCGCCCTCTATCATGAAACCGTCGTTTTCCAAAAACGGGATATCGAATGTATCCAGCCTGTCAAAGTCGACGAGAAGCGGCATGTAGATTGCATCAAGTTTCGCATCCAGCCTGATATTGGTCTGCGCGCCGTCCTTTGTCAGATAGGCAGTCAACCTGTCGCCTGCGATACCGAGCGGCCAATTCTTCGTATCTTCCGGCGTCACCGCAGGGAATTCCAGCGTAAAAAAGTTGAAGGCCGTATTCATCGAGCGCTTGTCATCAACTTTTTTGAACTTGATGTCAAATACGACCGTCGCAACGGCATCCGACATCTTGCTTACCTTCCCCAGATCGACCTTCACGCTATCGCTCGTCTTGAACTTGAATTCGATTCCGAGCAAATCATATGCCGAATCCAGCGGACAAGCTTTTTCACCGGTCGCCAACAGGTCGATATCCTTGATTGGCGCCCCCTCGCCCGCTCTCACCTTGAAGTTTATGGCGGAGAAGAAATCCGGTTGTTTATCCATGCCACGTAAATCCAGCCACAGCGTATCCCCGTTGGAACGCATATCGCGCTGCATGGCTTGCAAAATCTTGGACCTGGTTGCATTGACTTTATTCAGTATATCGAGTGTGCTATACTCCACTCCACCGATTCTCAAATACTTTTGGATATAGGGGAACTTGAAATCCCAATCTACCCAGGGGATGGTCGAATCCGACGTAACGACATCGACTTCGATGGCCTTAGAAGAATCCTTTGCCACTGGAGCCTTCGTGCAGAAAACGACCTTGGGAGCATAGGCCGGTTCGCGTCTAAAATAGCGATCAAGATCTGGAGGCATTTGAACCATGGAAGCCTGGCCAAAGCCAAAAGCAAGCAAAAAGAGGGCGAAAAACGCCCTTGAAAGCGTCAACGGTTTCATAAACTCCTCCTAGAGTCCAAACACTTTTTTTACAACGTACAAAATAGCAAAAATAGCGACCAGCGGGTCGCTATAAAAAACATACATCTCCATATACCAAATTGGAAGAAGGCCTACCTATTCCTTGTTCCGCTCACGCGGTAGCGGTATTCGCGGCCGTTTTTCTTGTACCGGACAAATACCGCCTGCTCCTTCGAATCGAAGTAGAGTCTCGGTTTCTGCGAATCCACACCACGCTTGCCCGTAAGAACCGGGTTAACCGTCGTCGAATCGTCCCCGGGGCCTACCGACGTAGAATCGTCTGCGACCGCGTACCATTCGGCGTTCTCGATACTCGCAGTTGCGTCGGTCGGGGGCGTCGTGAGGTTTGCGCCGTAGTTCGCATTGTTCAGCATGCCGTCGTCGACCATGCCGTAGAACACGCCCTTCGAGATTTCCCTGGTGAAGTTATTTTCCAGGTCGCCGCGAAGCTGGGCCGTGCCGGAAAGCTTCTTGCCGTTTACCGCCCACATCACGCCATAGACCTGCGCGTAGTCTGTCACGGTGGTGTTCACGATAATCGAAATCGCCCCCACCTTCGCGTGCCCGCTGATAGTGCCGCTCACGAGCCAAGCATCTTCTTCGAGCACGGCATCGTCGGAAATTGTACCCGCGGTTACGAGCGCACGCCCGCGGACAGTCGCGTTCCCGCTAATCGTCCCGCCGTTAATGACCGCGAAATCCTCGATTCGCGCGTTTCCACTAATCGTTCCGCCGTTCACGACCGCGTCGGGGCCCACGTACACGCTCGCATCGACCTTCGCCTTGCTGCTCACGAGGCCACCGCCGTTGCTATGCTGCTTGTAGCCGCTCGCATTCGCGGGCTTCCAGAAATCCTTGTTGTAGCCCTCGGGAGCGCCGTTTTCCACCTCGATCATGTACGGGTAGCGGTAGATGCTGTAGTAGAACTGGTCCCAGAGAATCGTCTGCATCTCCGTCGGGGTCGCCGTGACGGCCAGCCACAAGGCCTTGTCGTTTGCCTTCGTCTCGATTTCCAGGTTGAATCCCGTGCCGTGCTTCATCTCGCTGTAGCGCGGCGTACCGTCCGAACCTTCCGCCACAAGGCCTACAGTCCAGCCCGAAGCCGGGTCCGGCAGCTTATCGGGAGCGTAGTTGCACCACTTGTAGGTCTTTCCCTTGTAGTAGTCGGTATTGTCGCCAAAACAGGTGTAGCCATTCACGTTCGGCTTGTCCTGCACGATACCGCGGAACTTGACCGTCACCTTCCCCGCCTTTTCGGGGTAGATGCGCACCAGGTTGTAGCCCCAACGCTGCGGCGCCCAGTAAGAGGGCGAAATGTAGCGGTTCGCGCAATCCTCGCCTGCCGCGCATTCCATCTTGTTCAGCATGGTCACGCGCGGGTGCCTGCGGTAATTGTCGCCCCAGCCCGAAGATTCGCGCCTCGTCGCAAATTCGTAATCGCCCCAGGACTTCTTGTACAACGCCTTTTTCGCGGGCGCATACTCGAGTGTCGCGTTCTTCATCGCAAACTTGCCAAACTGCTGGTTCAGGCTATCAAGCGACCAGCCGTAAACCTTCATCATGGCCGTAAACGGAGTCTGTTCCATGCGGCCATCTTCCCCGTCGCGGATGGATTCCATCCAAATGCGGTTCACCTCGTGAGCACCCTTGTTGCCGCCGCCGAATTCCTCCTTGAGGTGTTCGAAGAACTGCCAGTTGCAGTAGCGGTCGCGCGTAGAACCGTAATAAAGGAACGGGTAGTTGATGAGGTATTCCGCACAGTGGGCATCATTCGGGTTATACTGGTGCGCCATCCAGTTCGCATGGCATTCCGCAAACCAGCCCGAATGGCTGTTGTTGCCCATCCAGCCCGCCACTCCCTGCAGGCCGTGCGCAAACTCGTGCGATGTTCCCCAGTAATCCTTGAGGGAACCCACGCCAATCCACATGCCGGGCCCGTATTCGCCATTCAGGCCCTTCACGTAGTCCTGCCCGCCGTAGAGCGCCGCCATCACGGAGTTGTCGAACACGTAGATGTTGCTCTTGAGCTTCCTATCGGGGCTCTTCGGGAACGGGAGCATCCACCCGAGCGAATCGATGTAGAACGAAAACACCTTCTCGAGCGACTGTAGCACGCCCTGCGCATCCGCATTCGGAATCGAAACATTGTTCGCCTGCCCGTCATCCGTCGTAGGCTTCTTGCAGACCTCAAAATGCTCCGATTCGGCAATCAGCGTAAAGCCGTTGCTTGCGCACTGGTTTACCCACTCGATGGCCGCGGCGTTCGAAACCAACCCCGCCACGGCAAACCCAACCAACATCCTGTTCAATTTCATGATTCACTCCAAAAATTCCGACACACCCACGCCGGATATCATGTAATATATCCTTTTTCATGCAAAAACGGAAGGTTTGCCGCCTTCCGTCCCTTGCAAAAGTGTGTAAAAACCGTGCAGAACCTAGCGGCCCAGCTTCTTGAAGTCGGGAGTGAGCCTTGCGCAGGCGCTGTCCTTCGGGGCACTGCGGTACAGCACAAGTTCCTTCTCGAAGAACCCCTTCGTAGAAGCGCTCACGCTCCACTTGGTCCCTGCCGGGCAATTTTCGAACGGGACCTTCGATACCGCCGTAAAGCGGCCACCCGATATCGTGTATTCGAACGAACTTGTCGAAAGCGAATCCGCCATCTGCAAGGCGCTGGCGTTACCGACAACCTTGTTCCTGGCGAAATAAGCCTTCTGGGCGTCCATGTACAGCAAGGCCTTCTGCTGCATTTCCTCGATGGAATCCGCTACCGAGGCGGCCTTCACCTTCTCATGGCAGCTCGAAACCGCAAAAAAGGCAATCACAATCGCAAGCACGACGCCCAGCGGGACAGCAATCTTCTTGAGCGGGATGTTCCCCACCTTCGCAAGGATTTCGCGCAGGGATTCTCCCGGCTCCTCCGCGGCAACCTCGTCCGACTCCCACTTGAGCAGCTTGAGCGCCACGAGCACATGCGCGAACTGCTTCGGCAAGGCAAGTCCCAGCACCGCAATCACGAAGAGGACAATCGCGACAACCATCAGCACCGTAAGGGCTGTCTCGGCAGTCGGGATAATCGACTGGACTTCCTTCAGGAGGGCGAGCAACTTCTTGTCTTCCGCAAAGTTCTGCGAGGCGAAGCGCCCCGTAAAGTTGTTATAGCGGGCAAGCCCGAGCTTCACTCCGTCGGCAGCCATCACGAGCACCGCCGAAAGCACGCGTTCCAGAAACAAGAACACCATGCCCATCAGGGCAAAGAGCGATGAGATCAGTCGCGCCGTACGTACCGGAGTCAGGCCTTTCATTTGGAAACTCCCACCATCTGCAAAGCAAGCTTCTTAGCGGTCGTAAAGTCCGCCTTGCCGGTACCGAGCTTCGGCACCTTCTCGACCGCAAACGCGGCCGCAGGCAGCATAATCGGCGGGAATCCGCTCGCACGCAGTTCCGCAAGCACGTCCTTCGGGTTCTTGTCGCCCTGGTACAGGAGCACGATCTTTTCGCCCTTCGCCGCATCGGGAATCGAGGTGACCACGTAGTCGCAGCCTTCGAGCACCGGCGTATCCTGGATCTTCTTCTCGACGGCACCGAGGCTCACCATCTCGCCGCCGAGTTTCGCGAATCGGCTGTAGCGGTCGACAATCGTAAGGAATCCGTCCTCGTCGAGGAATCCCTTGTCGCCCGTGCGGTAGTAGCGCTTGCCGTTGACCATCGTAATCACGCTCTTGGTGCGGTCTTCGTCCTTCAAGTAGCCCACCATCACCTGGCAGCCGCCGATAAGGATCATGCCCGCCTCGCCCGTGGGGAGCGGCTCGTTGGTTTCGGGATCCACGATCAGGAACTGGGAACCCGGGAGCGCCATGCCCACGGTACCCGGCTTGTTGTTCACCTGCATCGTCATGTAGTCGCTATGCAGGTTGTTCTCGGTATTGATGGATGCCACCGGGGCGGTTTCGGTACAGCCGTAGCCTTCGAAAATTTCCTTGCCGAACTTGAGGCGGAACGCGGTCGCCAGTTCCGGACGCAAGGCCTCGGCACCCGCGATAATGAGGCGCACGTACTTGAGCGCCATCGGGTGCACGTAGCGGCTGATCGTAAACGCACGCAAGAAGGTCGGGGTCGCGACGAACGCCGTCACGCGGAACTCCGCACACACGCGGGCCATCGTCTTCACGTCGGTCGGGTCGGCCACCGTCACAATCGGGCAGCCTTCGGTAAGGTTCAGGAGCGTCGTCACCGTGAGGCCGAAGCTATGGAACAGCGGGAGTTCCGAAAGCATCACGTCGGCGCGGGTCACGTTGAAGATGCACGCGAGCTGCTGGATGTTGCCCATGAGGTTCCTGTGGCTCAGCATCACGCCCTTCGGGGTACCTTCGGAGCCCGAGCTGAACATGATGGCCGCGATATCGTCGAGCTTCACGCGCTTGCGGAAGCAGAACTTGATGAGCCAGCACGGCGCAACCATGCAGAACACGAGGTAGAAAGCGATCTTCGCCTTCGGGATTTCCTTCATGAAATCCTCGGCGTAGAACAGGCGCAGGTTGTCGCCCGCAATCTTCGAGTAGTCGTTGCCGCGCATCCTGAGCTTTTCGATAAACTGGCGGCTCGTAATCACAGACTTGACATCGGCACGGGCAGCGCAGAACTTCACGTTGTCGACCGACGACGTGTAGTTCAGGTTCACGTTCGTCTTGCCCAGGAGCCAGAGAGCGAGGTTCACGATGACACCGGCCGGAGACGGCGGCAGCATGATGCCCACATGGTTCTCGTCGGGGCCGAGGATTTTCTTCAAGTGGCGGCTGAACGCGACCACGGCGCCCATCAGCTTGTAGCCGGAGAAGTGCCCGCCGTCGGGATTGTAGATGGCAGGGCCGTTCTTCACATACTTCTTGTACGTGCGGATCCAGCTATCGCCCACCGGCTTCACGAACGAGACCGCGTAGTTCCAGGCATCGATGGAAATCTTGCGGATAATCACGCGTACGTCGTTTGCAGGCGTATTCGCGGGAATCGCCTCGCCAAAGGCCACCGTCACGGCGCGGTCCGCAGAGGCACCGTACATGTTGGAACCGCTATAACTGTAGTTGGAGCCCCACAGGCCCTGGATGTAGAACGGAACAACCGCGGCGTCCGTTCCCTCGACCGCCTTGCTGTAATCGATGCTGAACGGTTCCACGTGCGGGGAACGGGCCACCTCGCCCGTCGGGAAAATCACGACCGCATGGCCCGCCGCAAGCTTCTCGTGGATTTTAGCCATCGCCTCTTCGGGGTGGCGGCTATCGATACGGATCATGCCGAGGCGCTTGAGGATGGCGCGGAGGTACCACTTCTCGAAGTGGTCCTTGTTGCTTGCGATGCAGAGCGGACGCGGGCAGGCCATCTGCACCATGGCCCAGTCGATAAAGCTGTGGTGGTTGCCGACCAGGAGCACCGGACCATCGTTCGGGACGTTGCCCACGTTGAGCACGCGGATCTTGTAGCGGCTGAACGCGAGGCGCAGGAGCGTCCTCACCATCGCCTGCGGGACGTTCGACAAGGACCAGACAAACACGCCGATAGATACGACTGCAAGCCCGAGGAAATAGAACTGCGGGCGGATCGAGGTGTAGCGGACGAGCGTCGAGTAGAGGAACAGGAAGGCGACCAGCACCAGCGCCTGGATCATGTTCGCAAGCGCGATGACCCAGCCCGAATTGTTGGGGCGCGTATTGTACTGCAGCAGGGCGTTCACCGGCACCAGGAACATGCCGCCGAAGAACCCTATCAGGGAATAGATGATGGTGAGGCCGACGGGATGCACCATGAACGGAATGAGGAACATGCAGATGGAAGCCCCGAACATGCCGAGCGGCACAAAGCCCGTCTCGATAAAGTCACGGGAATTGTGGGCGGCGACAATCGACCCCACCACGAGACCCGCGACGGCGAACGCGAGGAAGCTCTGCAGCGTATCGACCGTCTGCGAACCGGAAACGTCCTGGAACACGAGTGCAAACACCTGGGCCATGGCCCAGAACATCGAAAGCGCGATAATGGCAGCACGCAGCGTACGGTGGCGCCATCCGAAGCTCAGGCGGCGACGCGCCACGGAGAACTTGACATTGCGGTCCTTGTAGCGCACGTTGGGTATCAGGAAGCTAGCCACCGTCCCGAGCACGCTCACGCCGGTGAGTATCCAGGGAATCACGACCGACTTCGAAATGATAAAGCCCACCGCCTCGTACCGGATAAGGGCGTTCAGGTCGATGAGGTTCACCCCCACGATTACGAGCCAGCCGGCGGCAATCATGCCGGCCAACGAGAATATCTGGAGGAATGCGTTCGCGTAGCTCAGGTGGTGGACACCGAACATCTCGCGGATAATGGCGTACTTCGCGGCACTATGGACGGCAAAACCGGAACAAAGGCCGATGGACAGCCAGAAAGCGACCCTCGGACAGTTGCAAGTGACGAGCACCGCCTGCGCGATGACAAACGCGGTCATGAAGAGCGAAGACCAGGCAATCACCTTGTTCTTCGAGAAGCGGTTGGTAAAGAATCCCGCAGGCCAGATCATCAGCACGTAGGGGGCGATGAAGAAAATCTGGAGCATGAAGGTCTGCCAGGTCTGGCCGGTCTCGGCATTGCTGAAAGAACCCGAAAGAATCTTCTGGGCGTAGATGAACACACCCATCTGGACAAAAGTCGTCGCAAGAATCGACAGGAAATAACGGACGGAGCCTTTAACTTTCCACATGAAAAATCCTTAGCTTGACCCGCGGCAAAACACCGCAGGAACAAAATTATCGAGCGTAAATCTAGAAATATGGCTAGCGTTTTCCGGGACGCATCAGCCTCTCGAGTTCTTCTACGCTCTTCGGAATGCTTTCAGAAAGGTTACGGAAACCTTCCTTCGTAATCAGCAGGTCATCCTCGACACGGATGCCGATTTTCGCAGAAAGGCGTTTTCCGCCGAATTTCCCCGAAAATTCGCCATAGAGCCCCGGTTCGCAAGAAATGAGCATCCCGGGTTCCAGAACGGTATCGAGGGAGCGCGAGCCGGGGTCGCCCTCGTGGATCTGCTCCCCGATGAAGTGGCTCACTCCGTGCGGCCGCCTGTCGTACAATAGTTTATACGAACCCTTCGCGCCGCGCACCAACCGCGTCTCGAGCTCCTGCATGATGAAATCCCAGGGGACGTTCCCAATTTCCTTGAGCGAGACGCCCGGACGCACGAACTTCTGGTATTCCTTTGCGGCATCGAGCACAATCTGGTACAGGAGCTTCTGCAAGGGGTCGAAGCGCCCGTTCACGGGCAAGGTACGCGAGATGTCGCTGTGGAGCGAGCCGATGCGCACGCCGAAGTCCAGGAGGACCATCTCGCCTGCACGCAGGGGCTCGTCGTTCTTGACGTAATGAAGGCAGCAGGCGTTCTCCCCGCACGCACATATTGTCGGGAACGCAAGGTCGCCGTCGCTTTGGCGCTGCATCTCGTAGTCGAGCCGGAGCGAGAGCTCCCGCTCGCCTGCGAACGCGCCGAACTCCCGGAGCACCGTGCGGAAGGCACGGTCCGTGACCGCCTGCGCGGCCACGGCGTCCTCGACGCGCTCCGGTTCGAGCGGGAGGCGCAGCCTCCAATGCAGCGCTGCAGCACTTTCGAGCTTCACCGCCGTCCCGTGCAGGGCCTTCTGCACCGACCGGCGGAACCGGTCGTTATGGTCGCCGTGGAACTTCTCGAAATAGTAGGCATAGGCGCGGGAACCCTTCGGAAGCCTCATCGCACGCATGGCGATTTCGTCCCAGAGTTCCGTATCGGGACGCACGTCGGCAATCCCCGTCACCTTCGAGGCCGTCCGGTCGCCTTCCGCATAGCCGAGCCTAAGCCCCCTCCAGAACTCCTTGAACGCATCCTTCGGAGGCAAGAAGAGGATTTCTTCGCCGGTCGCGGGGTCGAGCAGCAGGTAGCAGCCCGACTGGTTGATGCCCGTGAGGTAAAGGAAGGCCGGTTCCTGGATGAACTTGTTCCAGGTCTGCACGTAGGCCTCCTCCGAACCCGGCTCCGCGGGAATACCTGCGATCACGCAGAACGAATCGAGGGCATCAAGCATCGCCTTGCGGCGCTTTTTGTACAAATTTTTGGAATTATAGCGCGGGGAATCGATAAAAACCTGCGAATACGGCCTGAAATGAGCTTTTGCTGCCATATTTTCCTCTGAAAAAGTAAAATTTCGCCATAAATTTACCTTTTTAGCAATCTTTCCGTTTCAAATTATTATAGATTTTAGGCATCACAGACTAGAATGGAGCCTGAACAAATGTCACTTACAAAAAAATGGAAAGTTATCCTCGCATCCCTTTCGTTCGCCCTCTTGACCGCATGTGCCGGCGGATCCTCCGGTGGCGGTAGCGAAGGCTACAGCGGCGACGATGGCGATGACGCAGCGGCTGTCGAAGGCGGAAGCAGCAAGAAGGCCGCTCCTCCGAAGGAAGTTATTGACGAGAACAAGCTGAAGAAGACCGAAGACGAAGCCATGGCTGCCAACGAAGAAAACCATAAGCTCCGCAAGGAAATCTTTGACGCGAAGAACAAGCTGGGCATCCCCGTGGAGCGCCCCGACGCCGAGTAGGCAGATTGGAACATTATTCCATCTCAGATAACCTGAAGCGCATGGTTTCAGGAGAAAACGAAACGGTTTTCCGGTTACTGGAGAGCCGTTTTTGTGTTGAGATACTCTCTCGCATGCCGGGACTTTCCATCCGCGAAAAGGAAGGCTCCGACATCGAAGGGCTCCTCGCCGTGCTCGACCAGCTGAAAATAGCCGCAAGGAACGGAAACCCGCTTTCGGCAAGCGACGTGGAGCGCCTGTTCGGCGCCCCCACTCCCGCCGGGCCGCTCGGCGAGTTCACGCCCGCACCCGTCCTGCGGAACAGGTTCGGGGTCCCGGTCGTGCCGAAAACCCGCGCCCAGGCCGAACTGGTCCGCGCGGTCGCCGAAAACGACATCGTTTTCGCCAAGGGCCCGGCGGGCACCGGCAAGACATTCCTTGCCGTCGCGCTTGCCGTCGCGAGCCTCGAAAGGCACGAAGCCGAAAGGATCTGCCTCGTGCGCCCGGCCGTCGAAGCCGGCGAATCGCTCGGATTCCTGCCCGGCGACCTCAAGGAAAAGATTGCCCCCTACCTGCGCCCCATCCACGACAGCCTCGCCGAGCTCCTCCCGACCGAGAAGCTCCGCCGCTACGAGGAAACCGGCGCCATCGAAGTCGCCCCCCTCGCCTACATGCGCGGCCGCACGCTCAAGCGCGCCTTCATCATCCTCGATGAGGCACAGAACACCACCACGGCCCAGATGAAGATGTTCCTCACGCGCATCGGCCCCTACAGCAAGGCCATCATCTGCGGCGACACGTCCCAGGTCGACCTCCCTGCCGCCCAGGAATCGGGCCTCGAACATGCCATGAGGATACTTTCCGGCATCCGCGGCATCGCACGAATCGAATTTGAAGCAACCGACGTCCTGCGCCACCACCTGGTCAAGGACATCCTGCTCGCCTACGAGCAAAAAGATTCAAAGGAAAAGAGAAAATGAAAAAGAAGCAGAAAAGAATCCACCTCGCCATCGGCTGGATACTGATAACGGCGCTCGCCATCCTCCTTTTTCCCGACAAGAACATCGCGCTCCAGGCCGAGCACCCGCACCTCGGGCAGCTGAGCACGCGCACCATCGTCGCGACGCTCAACTTCGACATTCCCAAGTCCCAGCAGGAAATCGAGACCGAACGCCAGCGCGCCGAAGAGAAGGTGAACGCCATCTTCGGCTACAACACCGACGAGACGAACCGCATCAGCGAGGACCTCAAGCAGTACCTGCACAAGCTCGCCCAGTACGGCTACCTCCAGTCGCAGATCAGCGCTGGCGGCGCAAGCAGCGAAAGCAACGATTCCATACAAAAGAAGGTGCAGCAGGCAAGCCGCATCTACGAGACCCTCAAGCAGCGCGTCTCCATCACCGCCATCCGCCCGCTGAGCCAGAACGCGAAGGCCCGCGACTCCCTCTTCGCCGCGTTCAACCGCATGCTCGAGAAGGGCGTTTCCAACACGCTCATCGCGAAAACAGAAACCGAGGTGCAGCTTTTCAACAACAACTACAACCTCCAGAATACCAAGTACCTCATCTACAACAAGCCCGCCGTCTCGCTCATCAAGGATAGCGACGAGAGCACCGTCGAAATCAGCGAGATCCAGCCGCTGCAGAGGAGCATCGAGGAAGCCTTCAACCAGCTCCAGCGCGCCTTCCCCACCGAGCAGGCCCTCCAGAGCGCATTCTACGAAGTCCTCTACGTATTCACGCTCCCCAACGTATTCTACCTCGAGAAGGAAACCCTGGCGCGCAAGCAGGAAGCCCGCAACAAGGTAACGCTCATCAAGGGCATGGTCCCCCGCGGCGTGGAAATCGTCTCGCAGGGCATGCCCGTCACCAAGGAAATCCTCGAAAAGCTCGAAGCGTTCCAGCAGGCGCAGCAGAAAGAAGAAAACGCACGCACCCTCACGGCCCCCTATGGCCAGGCGCTCGTATTCTTTGTCATCATCACCGTGCTGTTCGCATTCTTCATGTTCTCCGCCTCCATGAAGACCCTCAAGACCCCGCGCCAGCTATGGAGCCTCATGGTCCTCCTCGCGCTCCAGCTTGTCGCCTACTGGCTTGTACACAACTTCTCCGGCAGCCTGAGCAAGCTCGAGATGGTATTCATCCCCGAAGGCATCGACTTCATGTGGATCTACCCGTTCGCCATCACACCCGTTATAGCCATGGTGCTGTACGACCAGCGCATCGGCATCGCGTTCTCCGCGTTCTCCGCCATGTTCTTCGGCATCCTCAACGGCTACGACCTTGCCGCAGCCATCGTCGTGTTCGGCGTGCTATCCATCCTCACGAAGCCGCTCATCCGCATCCGCTACCGTATCCAGTTCGTGTGGTCCATCATCGCGGGAATCGTCGCGACCGCGGGCGCCATCTGCATCATGTTCCTGCTCAGGAACCGCATGGGAGGCATCCCCTTCTACCAGACCCTCATCGCAGGCAGCGCGAACATCATCATCTGCTCCGCCATCGCCTCCGTGCTGTTCATCCACCTTATCGAACGTATCTTCGGCATAACGACCGTGCTCACGCTCATGGAAATGTCTGACTTCAACCGTCCGGCACTCAAGCGCATCTCCGAGCTCGCCCCCGGTACGTTCCACCACAGCATCCAGGTCTCGAACCTCGCCGAGAAGGTCGCCGACAGCATCGGCGCGAACTCGCTCCTGGTTCGCGTCATGGCGCTCTACCACGACATTGGCAAGACCATGCGCCCCGAATACTTCACCGAAAACCAGAAGCAGGGCGTAAACCCGCACAACAACATCGAGCCCGACCAGTCCGCAAAGATTATCGTAAGCCACGTGGAGCAGGGCGCCGTGCTGGCCAAGGATTACAAGATCCCCGACCTGGTCGCCGCGGGAATCACCGAACACCACGGGACGACGCTCATCCAATACTTCTACCACAAGGCCGTCGAGGCGGCCAAGGAAGAAGGAAAGACCGTCGACGAGTCCGTTTTCCACTACAAGGGCCCCAAGCCCCAGAGCAAGGAAACGGCCATTCTCATGCTTGCCGACATCATCGAGGCCACGAGCCGTTCCATGACGGACCAGAACCCCGAACTCCTCGAATCGATGATCCACACGACCATCCACGGCAGGTTCGACGAAGGCCAGTTCAGCGAATGCGACCTCTCCATCAAGGAGCTCTTCAAGCTCGAGAAGGCGTTCATGCACAGCCTCGACGGCACGTTCCACACCCGCGTCAAGTACCCCGGCCAAAAGTAAACCGGTTGCCGGAACGAAAGGCCCGGACACCGAAAACCGCATCCCCGCTCATGGCGGGGATTTTTTTTGAAAAAAAAGAGGAAAAAGGCCATTTTTCACTTGACAGAAGGCGAAAACCTTTATATATTTGGCACGTTGATTGAGAAATCAGTCACAACCACTCTGGGGTGGTAGCTCAATTTTGGTTAGAGCACCGGCCTGTCACGCCGGAGGTTGCGAGTTCAAGCCTCGTCTATCCCGCGATAAAACCCTCTCGAAAGAGAGGGTTTTTCGTTTGTGGAGCAAAGCGAGACAAACAAAATTCCCACTCCCCGACTTCCACCTTCCACAGGCTCCTCGTCAAGGCAATCGCTAAACGCAGAAAAGCCCGCGCAGTGCGCGGGCTTTGAAACTTTGCATTACTGCCTAGGGGCTATTTCTTCTTCTTTTTCTTCTTGCCCTTCTTGTCGTCCTTGGCAGGCTTTTCTTCCTTCTTCGGTTCTTCGGCCTTCGGGGCGGGCTTCGGAGCGTTGCCGCGGAGGTCCTTCATCTTGAAGGTGACGTTGACTTCGGCAGTCTCGACCTTGGAGTAGACTCCACCCGGATCCTTCACCTTGAAGGTGAATTCGTCGAGACCGGAGAATCCGCGGTTCGGCGTGTAGGTGAAGCTACCGTCGCGTTCGTTCAGGTCGATCTTGCCGTTGCGCGGACGCTGCACGAGCTGGGCGGCCACGGGCTTTTCGCCATCGGCATCGAGCACACCGGCCATCAGGCCTTCGGAAGCGGGCACCTTGAGGGTTTCGCCTTCCTGGATCATGTAGGTCTGGGACTTCGCAACCGGAGGATCGTTCACCGGTGTCACCGTGAAGGTGGCAGTCTTGGAGGCCTTCGCGCCTTCCGGGTCGGTCACCGTGAAGGTGATGCGTTCCGGCTTGCCGTTCCAGTTCTCGTGCGGCTGGGCCACCGTAATCGTCCTCTTGAACTTGTCGTGCTTCACGTCGAGGAACTTGTTGCCCGTCCAGCTCCACTTGAGCTCTTCGTTCCTGTGGTCCTTGTCGCGGGCATACTGGTCGAGCTTGATCACGGCAATCACGCCGTCATGGTCGTCTTCCTTGATGGAGAAGTCAGGAATGTCGCGCATCACGGGAGCCGCGTTCACGTGCTTCACCACGAACTTCACGACAGTCTTGTCCATGCCACCGGCAGGATCCTGGGCCATGAACACGAGCGTCTCTTCGCCGAACCAATCCTGCTTCTTGGGCTTCACGACAGCCTCGCGGCCACCGGAAATCATCACGTCGAGGAACTTGGCACCCGTAACCTTCCACTTGATCTCGTGGACCTTGTGGTCGGGGTCGGACACGTACTGGTCAAGCTTGATGGGCTTGAAGGACTTGCCTTCGAGCGTTTCCTGGCCCGGGATTTCCTTCACGACCGGCGGGTCGTTCACGGGCTTCACCGTAAACTTCACGTTGATGGAGGCCTTCTCGCCCGACGGGTCGAACACGTTCACGGTCACGGTTTCAGTACCGTTCCAGTACTTGTTCGGAGTTTCGCAGGTCAGCACACCCTTGTCGCTGATGTTGAAGATGAGTTCATGCTTCGCCGGAGCTTCCTCAGGTTCGGCAGACTTGCCCTTCTTGCCCTTCTTGCCATGGGCCGGGGCTTCCTTCGCACCGGGCTTGTCGTTATCGAGCGTCCACTTGAGTTCTTCGAGCTTGTTGTCCGGATCGTTCACGACCTTGCTGAAGTCGAACGGCTGGAACTGCCTCTTCTCTTCGATGACGAACGGCTGCACCGGCTTGAGCGTCGGCGGGTCGTTCACCGGGGTCACCTCGAAGTTCGCCGTGGCCGAGGCGGTCGCACCGGAAGGATCCTTCACGGTGAACGTAATCGTTTCCTTGCCGAACCAGTTCGGGTTCGGGGTCACGACCATGGCGCGGCTACCCTTGATATCGACCTTCAGCTGCTTGTTGCCAGAAACAGACCACTTGAGTTCGGCAGGCTTGTTATCCGGGTCTTCGGCAGCCTTGGAGAGGTCGACAGGTTCGAAGCGTTCCTTCTCCTTGATCTTCTGGCCGGCAATGTGCTTGATGGTCGGCGGGTCGTTCACCGGAGTCACCTCGAAGGTAATCTGGACAGAAGCCTTCGCGCCTTCCGGGTCAATCACGTCGAGTTTGACCTTTTCCGTACCGCTCCAGAACTTGTCCGGAGTAGAGACGACCAGTTCCTTCTTGCCGTTCACGGAAGCCTTCAGAGAGCGGGTAGCGCCCACTTCGAACTTGAGCGAATTGAACGGATGGTCGGGGTCAGACACAAACTGGGAAAGATCGATCGGCTTGAAGTGTTCCTTCTCCTGGATAGACTGGATTGCAATCGGCTTGATGACCGGGGCGTCGTTCACGGATTCCACCGTGAAGGTTGCGGTCTTCGAGGCCTTTGCGCCCTCGGGGTCGGTGACCGTGAAGGTGACGTTCCTTTCGCCATTCCAGTACTTGTCCGCAATCTTGATATGGGCAATGTTCTTGCTGTCGATTTCGACCTGGAAGTCGTCGGCAGGAGCAGGTGCCGGAGCGGCCTCCTCTTCCTTCTCTTCCTTGGCGCCCTTCTTGGCACCCTTCTTCGCGGCCTTCTTCGACTTCTTGTCTTCCTTCTTCGGAGCAGGAGCAGGAGCGGCCTTCGCCTTCGAAACAGTCGCCGTCCAGGTGAGCTGTTCAGGCTTGTGGTCGGGGTCGCGGACGAACTTGTTCAGGTCGATATCCTTGAACTGGCCCTTTTCCTTGATCTTCTGGTCAGGAATATCCTTCATCTCGGGGACATCGTTCACGGAAGTGATCTCGAAGGTGACTGTCTGGGAAGTCTCGGCACCGTCCGGGTCCTTCACGATGAGCACCATCGTTTCCGGGGCGCACCAGAAGTACTTGTCCGGAGCGGAAACCGTAAGGATACGGCTCGGAGAGATTTCGGCCTTGAGCTGCTTGTTGCCAGTGACGGTCCAAGTCAGTTCGTTCGGCTTGTTATCCGGGTCCTTCACGTATTCGTCGAGCTTGATCTGCTTGAACTGTTCCTTTTCCTTGATCTTCTGGTCAGGAATCTTCTTCGCGAGCGTCGGCGGGTCGTTCACGCGGGTCACTTCGAAGTTCATCTTGTGGTTCGCGGAAGCGCCTTCCGGGTCGGTGACCGTGAAGGTGAGCGTCTCGCGGCCAGACCACTGCGGGTCGGGCACGGCGACGATAACGGTATTGTCCTTGCGGATATCGACCTTCAGCTGCTTGTTGCCCGAAACGGTCCACTTGAGGCTGGATGCCGGATGGTCCGGATCCGTCGCGAGGCTAGCAAGGTCGATTGTCTTGAAGCGGCCGCCTTCGCGGATAGTCTCGCCCTGCGGGGCCTTCTCGGAAATCTTCGGCGGGTCGTTGATGGAACGCACCTCGAAGCGGGCGGTCTTCGATGCCTTCGCGCCCTCGGGGTCGGTCGCCGTAAACGTGATGTTCGCGGCGCCATTCCAGAACTTGTTCGGGATAGCGATGGTCGCCACCTGGTTCGCATCGATCTTCACGCTCAGGGTTTCGCCAGCCGGAGCCTTGGCTTCGGGCTCAGCCCTGCCCTTCTTGCCCTTCTTGGCAGAAGCGCTCTCGGCTCCCGCAAGCTTCGCGTGCTTCACGTCGAAGCTCCACTTGATCTCAGAAGCCTTGTGGTCCGGGTCCTTCACGAGGTCGCCCAGCTTGATGGTCTGGAACTGCTTTTTCTCGTCGATGGACTGGTCCTTGAGCTCGCGCACGAATTCAGGAGCGTCGTTCACGGATTCCACAGTGAAGGTGACGGTACGACTGTCGGTCGCGCCTTCCGGGTCATTCACGGTGAACTTAACCTTCTCGGTGCCATGCCAGAACGGGTTCGGCTGCGTGACGGTCACCTTGTGGCTGCCGTCCATCTGCACCTTGAGTTCCTTGGCACCTTCGATCTTCCACTTGAGCTTGTTCTTCGGATGGTCGAGGTCCTCGACGAAGTTGTCGAGTTCGATAGGCTTGAACTGGCCCTTTTCCTTGATGGTCTGGTTCGCGATATCCTTCATCACCGGCGGGTCGTTGATGGACTTCACGGTGAAGCTCACCATCGTCTTGGCGGTCGCACCTTCCGGGTCGGAGACAGCGAAGGTAATCTTCTCGGTACCGTTCCACATCTTGTTCGGGGTCTTGATAGTCGCCTTGCCATCCTTGGAGACGTCGACCTTCAGTTCCTTCGTGCCGGTCACCTCAATCTTGAGCTTCTCGTACGAATGGTCAGGATCCTTGATGATGGAAGCGAGATCGATCGGAGCAAATTCCTGCTTTTCTTCGATCGTCTGGTCGTCAATCTTGCCAATCGTCGGGGCGTCGTTCACGGAGGTGACCGTAAAGAGCGCCGTGCAGGTAGCCTTGCCACCTTCGGGGTCTTCCACCTTGAACGTAATTTCCTCGGCACCGTTCCAGTACTTGTCCGGAATGATGATACGGGCCATGCGGTTCTCGACCTTCACGGAGAGCTTCGGAGTGTAGCCCTTCGGAGCGCCCTTCGCGGCCTTCACGTCAAACGACCAGTTCAGCTGTTCGGGCTTGTGGTCGGCATCGGTCACGATGTCCGCGAGGTTGATGATAGCGAATTCACGCTTTTCGGGGATGGTCTGGTCCTTGATGGGCTTCGTGAATACCGGCAGGTCGTTCACGGATTCCACGGTAAAGACAACCTTGCGGGAGTCGGAAGCGCCTTCCGGGTCGGTCACAGTGAAGGTCACCGTCTCTTCGCCATGCCAGAACTTGTTCGGCGGCGTGACCGTGACGACGTGCTTGCCGTCCATCTGAACCTTCAGGTCCTTCTGGCCGGAGAACGTCCACTTGAGCTTGGAATTGTCGTGGTCCTCGTCCTTCACGAAGTCGTCGAGGGCGATGGTCTTGAACTGTTCCTTTTCCTTCACCTTCTGGTTCGGGATATCCTTCATGATCGGCGGGTCGTTGATGGACTTCACGGTGAACACGGCGTCGGACTTGGCAGAAGCGCCTTCCGGGTCGGTCACGGTGAAGGTCACCTTCTCGGAACCGTTCCACTTGGGATCCGGAGTCTTGATGGTCGCCGTACCGTTCTTGTCGATATCGATCTTCAGCTGCTTGTTGCCGGCAATGGTCCACTTCAAATCCTTGAAGTCGTGGTCGGCATCGCTAGCAAGTTCCGCAAGGTTCACGGAATTGAACTGCTGCTTTTCTTCGATCATCTGGTCAGGAATCTTCTTGAGCACCGGCACATCGTTCACGGAGGTCACGGTAAACACGGCCTTCGATGTAGCCTTGGCGCCTTCCGGGTCGGTCACGGTAAACGTGATCTCTTCGGCACCGTTCCAGTACTTGTCCGGAATGATAATCTTTGCGACCTGCTGGGCGTCGATTTCCACGTTCAGGCCCGTATCCTTCTTCTTGGAACCCGGAGCCGGCTTCACTTCCACGCTCCAGCTCAGGTCGGAACCCTTGTTGTCGAGGTCGCGCACCATTTCGCCGAGCTTGATGGGCTGGAACTGATCCTTTTCCTTGATGGTCTGCGGGTTCACCTGCTTCACGAATTCAGGAACGTCGTTCACGGATTCAACAGTGTAGGTCGCGGAACGCTCGTCGGTAGCGCCTTCCGGGTCGGTCACCTTGATGGTGAGCGTCTCGGAGCCGTTCCACTGCGGGCTCGGCGGAGTCACCTTCATCACGCGGTTGCCATCGACGGACACCTTGAGTTCGTGGTTGCCCGTGATGCTCCACTTGAGCTTGGACTTGTCATGGTCGAGGTCATCCACGTACTTGTCGAGTTCGACAGGCTTGAATTCCTGCTTTTCCTTCACGGTCTGTTCCGGGATATCCTTCATGACCGGCGGGTCGTTGATGGACTTCACCGAGAGCTTCATCGTGGTCTTCGCGACTCCCCCATCCGGGTCGGTAGCCGTGAACGTGAGCGTCTCGGAACCGTTCCAGAGTTCGTTCGGGGTCTTGAACGAGACCTCGCGGGTCTTCGCGTTGATGTTGACCTTGATATCCTTGTTGCCGGTCACCTCGACCTTCAGCTTCGAGATGTCGTGGTCCGGGTCGGAGAGGAACTCGTCAAGAACGATGGACGAAAGTTCGCTCTTTTCTTCCACTTCCTGGTCCGGGATCTTCGTGAACACCGGCTTGTCGTTGATGGAGTTTACAGTCAAAGTAACAGCCTGCTTGATGGAAGCGCCTTCCGGGTCAGTGCAGGTGAACGTCGCGATGGCGGTGCCGTTCCAGTAGGTATCCGGAATCTCGATGGAGGCGACACGACTTTCGTCGATATTCACGGCGAGCGTGCCGGATTCCGGTTCCTTGCCCTGGTGCTTCACGTCGACATCCCAGGAAAGTTCGGAATTCTTGTGGTCGGCATCCTTTACAAATTCATCCAGTTTGATCTTTGCAAACTGCTTCTTTTCGTCAATTGTCTGGTTCGGGATGGTCTTCGTGAATTCGGGCTTGTCGTTCACGGAGTTCACCGTGAAGCTGGCCTCGGACTCGACACAGGCGTTCGCCGGGTCGCAGACCTTGAACTTGAGCGACTCGGAACCGTTCCAGAACTTGTTCGGAATACTAATGGTTGCAACGCCGCCGGCGATCTTGACCTTCAGGTCCTTGTTGCCGGAGACTTCCCACTTGAGCTGTTCCATCTTGTGGTCGGGGTCCTTCACGAGCTGGGAGAGTTCCACAGGCTTGAATTCCTGCTTTTCCTCGATCGTCTGTTCAGGCACGTCCTTCACGAACTCCGGGGGGTCGTTGATGGACTTCACCGTGAAGGTGGCCTTCGTGCTCACCGCCGCACCGGCAGCATCGGTCGCCGTGAAGGTAACGGTTTCAGAGCCGTTCCAGAACTCGTTCGGGATCTTGATATTCGCGGTACCGTACTTGTCGATATCGAACTTGAGGTCCTTGTTACCCGCGATGGTCCACTTGATCTTCGACACGTCGTCATCGACATCGCTCACGAAATCGGTCAGGGAGATGGACTCGAACTCGTTCTTCTCGTCGATAGTCTGGTCGGGGATCTTCTGCAGTACGGGCGGGTCGTTGATGGGCTTCACCGTGAACACGGCCGTCTTCTTGTCAGACGCATACTCGCCGTCGGTCGCCGTGAACGTAATCTTCGCCGCACCGTACCAGTTCGTATCGGGGATGATGATGGTCGCCACGCGCTTCGGGTCGATTTCCACATTGAGGTCGCCCTCGGCCTGGTCCTTGCCCACCGGTTGAATGTCGAATTCCCACAGGATCTGGTCCTTCGGGTGGTCGGGGTCGGTCACGAAATCGTCGAGCTTGATCTTCGAGAACTGCTTGCCTTCGTCGATGGTCTGTTCGGGAATGTCCTTCATGACCGGCGGGTTGTTCACGGACTCGACCGAGAAGTTCACCGTCTCGGAACCGACGGCGCCCTTGGTATCCTTCGCCTCGAAGGTGATGTCTTCGGAACCGTTCCAGTACTGGTCAGGGACCTGCAGGTTCGCGACGCGGTCGGCAGAAATAGTAACCTTGATGCTCTTGTTGCCCGAGACCGACCACTTGATCTGTGCGGGCTTGTCCACATCGTCGGACACATAGTTATCGAGCTTGATCGGGGCGAACTTGCCACCCTCGTTAATCGATTCGCCCGGAATCCCGTTCACGGACGGAGCGTTGTTCTCCACCGCCGGGGCCGGATCGGACGATTCCTGCGCTATTACAACAGAAGCCAAAATTCCAGCCGATGCCAGAAGGGCTGTTACAGGCCATTTCTTTCTATTCATCTTTTAATATCTCCCTTTATACACTTACACAAGCAATCCATCGCTTTTGTCGCAAAACAAAAACAAAACACGCTTGTTATATCTTGCGTGATATCGGCTCCAAATATAATGTATTTATTTTCCAAAAATTGCGGTTTTTTCGCAAAAAAAGCCATTTTTTAAAAAGAAAAATTTATAAATGCACGTAAGTCGTTGAGTATCAACGACTTACAAAAAACCACCACGGAATGTTCCAACTTGGACTATGCCGTGTCATTCCGACCTCGACAAAAAAGATGTTTTTACAAAAAGTTTACATCAAAACGGAACGAAAAGTTCCGAAAATCGCCGTTTCAAACATTCAAAACGATGACAGCCCAAAGCCAAAAAATTATCTTTGGACGAAAACAACAAACAAGCAAGGACAAAATATGAAATTCGTATTCCTCTGCGACGCCAACTACCTCAAGGGCGACCTGGTAAACTTCGTGAACAACTTCCCGACCAACCACGAGCTAGTCACGATGACTTCCGATGACCTGCTTCAGTCCAAGTCCGTCATGGAAGGCACCTTCGCCATCCTCGCCGAACGCGCTACCTGGCAGAAGAACTTCAGCCTGTTCCGCTACTTCGGCCTGCTGCCGATGCTCGAAGTGCTCCCGCTCGGCGTGGTTTCCCGCGGCCGTCGCGGCGAACCGCTCAAGGGCCGCAGCCAGAACAGGAACCAGGAAATCTTCTTCAACCCCTCCGCAAGCCCCGAAGAACTCTACATGCAGGTAGACAAGTTCGTCGCGGCCCCGCCCAGCGGTTTCTCGTACCCGAGAGGCTCGGCAAAGGTCTAAGCCCCCATGCAGCGGGAGGTCCTGAACTACCTGTACGCACAGGGCGAACTGGTGCTTGCGATATTCCCCGGAATTCCGGCACCGCGCGAAGCCCTCGAAAAATATGCGCTGGCCCTGAATGCTGGCGCATCTTTTGTTCTGCTTGACTACAGCAGACGCGATGACGGGAACACGGGTATCCCGCTGGCAGACCTCTACACAAGATTCCTCACGAACGAAGAGCTTCAGGACCTGAAGGAGAAGGCCGCAAGCGGGCTTGTCTTCGGCGGTTTTGCCGCCCCTCCCGATTCCGAGGAAAGCTTCAGGCTTTTCTACCGCAACCTTCAGCAGATCAAGGCCATCACGCCCCACGTGGTCGGCCTGTTCGCAGGCGAAGAGATCGAGGGAATCGACCCCAAGCTCGTCGGGATTGCGAAAGTAATCCTAGTCGATGCGGAGAAGAGCGACGAGGCGAGCGCGCTTATCGAGGATTCTCCCGCCCTTCAAAAGGGATGCATCCTGTGGATCGACGCGAAAAGCCCCGACAGGAAGCGTTTTCCCAAGGCCTACAAGGCCGTAAAACGGGGCTACACCAAGAACCTGCCCGCAAAGATATCCCTCCGCGAAGACCCACAATCCTTCGCGGAGAACACGGGCTGGATCCTCAAGGGCGAAATACTCCGCAAGAACCCCATGGACGGCATTCCGAAGCTGTTCTGCGTACTTTTCCCCCTGCTGCTCGTCGCAGCAATCCTCCTCCCCTTCATCTACCCGACGAACGTGGATTCGAGCCACTCCAACATGCGCGACAGGATTCCCGAGAGGAACAAGATCGCCATGGCGCCCTCATTCGAATACACCTTTGACGGCAAGGAGAACCTGTGGCGCATCGCGCGCTATGCCATCGGCCGTTTCAACGCGGTCATTTCCAACGAGAAGATGGTGCGCGACTACCTGGACGAGACCATCCAGGAGAACGGCTACAAGGGCGGCGGATGGGAAAAGAACATCATGGGCGTTCCCCCGCAAGGAACCATCATCAAGTTTACCAGGCCTACCGACCAGTCGCATTCATCCGCCGATTCCATCGGGGCCGCCTGGAAATACTGGACTTCGATTTTTTCGGACAGCATCGCCTACCTCACCGAATTCTACCACGAACGCGCGACATCGCAGAACAGGAAGCACAACGGCATCGATGTCGCCGGCAGGCAGGGAGCGCGCATACTCGCCCCCTTCTCGGCAAAGGCCTACACCAAGAGGGACGACCGCGGAGGCATCATCATCGGCCTCGTGCGCGAAAAGGACGTGATGCTGTTCATGCACTGCGACCAGCTTCTCTACCTCGATGGGCAGGAAGTGATGCAGGGAGACCCCATCGCGACCGTCGGCATGACGGGCCACACCACCGGTCCGCACGCGCATATTGTCACCGGGCTCGTGGACAAGAGAGGGCCCAGCCGCATCGGCAATGTTTCGTACAAAGTAATAGACCCGATTACGTGGTACTACAAGTTCAAGCCCAGCAGCAACCGCTAAAAATGCTCCTGTGACAGCTGTCACGCGAGCACGCCTCCAAACCAGTGACGCGCGTCACGACCAATCTTTTTTTTTTCTTTTTTTCCCTTCAAGTAAGTAAATAATTACAAATTCACCATCGCCAACTCGCCCACTTTTAAATAACTTTGTCAAAGGTTTAGGGAACGAAGGGAAAAGGGTTAATTTTAAGGAGCTTTATAAATGAAGTTTGGATATGTGGCCTCCCTACTTATTTCTGCAGCACTGTTGGCCGGCTGCTCTGGCATCAAAACCCCGTCTGCGAATCTCGCAAGTCATGATTCCCGACACGACATCCCCGCTATCGACCAGATGATCGTCGATATGAAGCAGGACTACATCCAGGCGTGCTACATGCCGATCGCCAAGAGGGAGCCGCCCATCAACGCCTGCCAGACCGAACTTTTCCAGATGCTCGAACGCCGCTACCACCACAACTACACCCAGAGGCACGTGGACATGGCTAGCAACGACCTCTTCTTCAAGGACGTGAACACCAGGATTTCGGACCTCGTCCGCAAGGACCGCGAAGTCGGCAACGCTGCCCGCAGGGCTTTCAACAGCACCGACGAGATGATGGCCTACTACCGCGAAGCCTACAAGTTCGAAACGAACTAAGTTTCCCCTAAAAAAGGATAATGCAAAAGCTCCAGTTCAACAACTGGAGCTTTGTTATATGAGAAACCCACCGGCTTTGGCCGATGGGTTCCTTTTTACACCTTTCAGGAATTCGCGCTTTGCTAGTTCGCGTTCTTGAGGCAGCGGACGGAGAGACCGACAAGGTCAGAAGTTTTTGCGCCATCCACCTTGAATCCGGTACTTCCAATCATCATGTAATTCGCCGTGAACGGTGCTGTCGACACAGCCGTACTGGACCAGTACCCGGAGAACTTCGTGTCATCCCCGCCCGAAATCGCGCCCCAGTAAGAGAAACCATACGAACCAGACTTGCTTGCAGCTCCGGACGGAAGAGGCTTGAACTTGTTCGGCCAGTCACCGAGCTTGTCGCCATCGGCATCCAGAAGGACATTCCCCTTCCCGTCCTTAAAGGCATCGGCATCGTAGGTATAGGGAGCACCTGCACCCCATACATTGCTAACTGTCAAGCCAATGAGATCCGCCAATTCCTCGTCTTCACCCGTCTTGGCAACGATAAAGCTGTCAAGTTCCACCTTCCTCGGCAAGTGCCAACCGGTCGGGCAGATTCCGCGAACATAGCTGCTAGAACCACATGACGTGGAAGTCGTATCGCAACCCGTAGCGACATCCCACGGATACAGCCTTCCATACTTTGCGCAGCTATCGGCTTCACCACCGTAGCAGGTGCTGGAAACCAGGCTTTCTGGAGCACAGACCTTTCCTTCAGGGCAAGTCCTATCCGGAGTCTCGTAGTTCAGGTTCTGAGCCATCCAGATCTTTTTGCCCATTTTCACCTGCTTGTAGACCTGTCCATCACGGCCATCGCAGAACTCGTCAGAGCCGAGCGCAAGGCCCGCGCACCTGCTTTCCAGAGTGATATTGACCGTGGGGAATCCCGTATAATTAGTGTTGTATGTAAAGCTCTTGTCACTATTGACCGTAATAACCACAGAAAGCATCTTGCCCTTGTCGTTCGCAGTCGCGGCGTTGAATGTCCTACAGAAATTCATGATATTTACGCCCAGATTACCAAGGGCTGGGCCCAGCGGAGGAGCCGGATTGGCCGAAGCGCCAGGAATTTCAACCATAATGTAATGCTTATCGCCGAGTGCCACGGTATTCAAGCCAATAGCCGCCTCGAACGTGTATGCCTGCATATTGGGATTCTTCATAGACACAGAGCAATTTTCGGCATCGCCCGACGTGAACTGCGTATAAAGAATCCCGTCTTCGACCATTTCCACATTATAGGTACAACCCTTAAATCCCGCAACTTCTACAAGGGCGGATTCGTCCGGCGAGAGGCTCGTCTTGGATGCCGTCACAGTGAATGCCTGCTTAAACTTAATCTTCTTGTCTTCCGTGCAGGTGAACACTTCGGTATCGTATTCCTGTCCGCCACAGGCAGTGACAAGTTCATTATCCTTGCAGATAAAGCTGTTCGGATCATAGGTTTTTCCGTCACAGAGCGGGTAGATTGTATTTTCATGGCAGAAGGAGGTCGTAGCATCGAAATCCGCTCCAGTGTATATCACGGATGCCGTCGCACCCGAATCCTGCAACATGACATATAGATTTTGGGCCTTAACCATCGTGTCCGTTTCAAAAACAGTGACAGGGAGAGGCTTTTCAACCAGCGCCTTTGCCTCAGTCAAAGACCAGCCCGCTTCGTTCTTGATAATTTTTAGCGTCACAAGCTTTTTGGTGTACGCCTCCAGCTGGACGTCATATTTGCCGCAGATGGACTCGACTGAACCCGACCTGCACACGCTAGTCAGGGGATTGAACTGCTTCGTTCCGCACAATCCCTTAACATTTCCCCCGACACAGACCTGAGACTTCGTGTTGAACCAGTTGGCTCCGCACTTTTCAAAGAGGGTGTCTTTTACACAGGTATTGACACCCTTTTGCGGCTTATAGGCAACGTCACCGCACTTAGGCACGATTTCGCCATCAATACAACCCATGATTTCGGGATCATAGGGATTTACGCCACACATGGCCTTGTAGAGGGTGGTCGTCACGGCGTCTTCGCCGTCACCGCACTTGAGGGTGACAACACCGTCTTCGTCACTGGCGATGGTGCAGCTCTTCCCGTCCTCACCCGGTTCGCCCTGCGTGCCGACCCCGTCGTCGCCCGGATCGCCCTTCGCGCCATTTTTCAGTTCGCCAACCTTTTCACCGTCGCAAAGGACATCGTAGCCGTCGATTTTTGCGTTTTCCTTGACGGTACAGGACTTGCCATCGGAACCGTTCTTGCCCTTGGCACCTTCTTCGCCCTGCGAGCCGTTTTTCAGTTCGCCAACTTTCTTTCCGTCACAAAGGATGTCGTAGCCGTTGATTTTTTCGTTTTCCTTGACAGTACAGGAAATGCCATCGGAGCCGTTCTTGCCCTTGGCGCCATCTTCGCCCTTCAGCGACTGCCACTTTCCATCCGCACAGAAGTAGGTTGCCGAAGAATCGGATATGTAAATCATTTCACCTTCGTTATCCGTCTTGCAGTCGGGGATATCATCCCCTTCCTTGACCACGGACATGCCCGTTCTCTCGGTGACATTGTTGGTGACCTCGTCGCCACACCCCACCATACAGGCAGCTGCGGTCAGGACGACGCCCGCACATATTATTTTTTTCATATATATCTCCTTTTTTTAGCTTTTTCGGAGGGAAATTGTAAAAAAACAAATTTGTGCCGTCAAACTACCTACGGGAACAAGGCCAATAAAACCTGTTTTTCACGTTTTTTCTATATTTGTGCCCGCAATAAATCAAACTCAAAAGAGACAAAATCATGGGAAAATCACTCTATCAGAAGATTTTTGAAAGCCACACGGTAGCTAAGCTCCCGAGCGGCCAGTGCCAGCTCTTTATCGGGCTCCACCTCTGCCACGAAGTCACGAGCCCGCAGGCTTTTGCGCAGCTCCGCGAAGAAGGCCAGAAGGTTCTGTTCCCGGAACGCACGTTCGCCACGGTCGACCACATTATCCCGACCACCTTCCCGGAACGCAACCGCCCGCTCCAGGACGGCATTTCCGAAGAGATGTTCTCCCATATCGAAAACAACACCAAGAACAACGGCATCAAGTTCTTTGGCCCCGCTACCGCCGAACAGGGCGTGATTCACATCGTGGGCCCCGAAGAAGGCGTGACCCAGCCGGGCATGACCGTCGCTTGCGGTGACTCTCACACGGCAACGCACGGTGCCTTCGGTGCTATCGCATTCGGTATCGGCACAAGCCAGGTGGCCGACGTTTTGGCCACCCAGACGCTCGCCATGAGCCCGCTCAAGACTCGCCGCATCAAGTTCACCGGCAAGCTCAAGCCGGGTGTGACCGCCAAGGACGTTGCCCTTGCTTACATCGCTAAGCTCGGCGTGAACGGTGGCGTTGGCTACGCTTACGAATTTGCCGGTCCGGTCATCGAAGAAATGGGCATGGAAGGCCGTATGACGGTCTGCAACATGGCTATCGAAGGCGGCGCCCGCGTCGGTT
>JAEEGG010002403.1_pt1 | contig 48364 bp, 39 predicted proteins | sample 9134161 | NCBI WGS metagenome assembly JAEEGG01 (sample SAMN16246543, study PRJNA631951) | gut metagenome | biome: gut microbiome; feature: rumen; material: CR-attached | host: Bos | place: Iran: Karaj | collected 2018-10
TCTTGTGCTGGCGGAACACTTTGGTCTGCTCCAGCACCTGGCAGAAGTCGCTCAGCTGCGACTGCTGCTTCATCGTCTGCCAGAGCGTCAGCTCGCTGCCGGGGCCGGCCGTTGCGTCGTAGTGGTCGTCCCAGTCGGCGCAGGCGGTGAGGGCTGCGGCGGCTGCGAGGACTGCGGCACCGCCGCAGCACAGCCGACATGCGGCGTTGAGGGTATGTTTTATGCTTTTGGTAATCATATTATTATCTTTTTCTCTTTTCTCACTTTTCACTTCTTTACTTTTCACTTCATTTAGTGGCGGTCCTCACCCTCGGGACTGGCGTAGACGCTCTTGGGACACAGCTCTAAGTAGTCGAGCGAGATGTAGCAGTCGGGGTCGTCGAGCACCTGGCGGAAGCGGAGCCAGTACTCCTGGTTCTCGTCAAGATACTCGGTGGCCAGGATGCGGCGGATGATGCCGTTCTCGCGCATGGTGTTGCCGCCGCCGGGACGGTAGCTGTCGGGGGCCTTCATGAAGCCGAGGTTGCGCATGGCCTTGTCGATGGCCAGGTTCTCGTCATCGTCCTCGGTGTCGGCCTCATAGCCTTCGCAGCCTACGCGCAGGTCGACGGGGATGCCGCAGGGCACGTTGTTCAGGTAGACCTGGGCCACGCCACGCTCCGGACCGACGGTGTAGCCCAGTCGGATCTCGTAGGTGCTTGACGGTACGGGCGGCAGTTTCACCGACACGTCGAACAGTCCGAGCACAGCCACACCCTGGCCCTGATAGTGCCACCAGGACGTCTGCTCGTTGGAGACGCCGATGAAGGTCTCGGGCGAGAACTTCCAGTCGGTGACGTAGCCGCGCTTGAAGGCGGTCAGGAACTCCGTCTCGTCGATGTGGTGGCCACGCGTGCCGCCCTCGACGTTCATGAAGTCGGGACTGAGCGTGGTGAAGTCGACGCGGATGCGGCGGTTGAAGACGACGTCGCGCACCTGCTTGGAGTAGGTCAGGATGCCGTCGATATAGTGGTAGATACCGTTGCGGGCCTGCTGGTTGCGCGAGCCGCTCTCCTCACGGGTGAGCACGCGGACGCCACGCACCTGAACGTTGCGCGCCAGTCCCTTGCGGTTGATCCACAGACCAGTGGTGGGACAGCAGAAGCGCATTGTCGTGCCGGGACACATCGTCTCGTAGTAGTCCTCGGGGTCGGCCATCGTGCGGTCGAAGCAGCGCTCCATGATGGGACCCTGGATGATCCAGTCCTCATAGAGACCGATGCGGTTGATGAGGTGGTAGCTGACGAAACGGTTCAGCGGGTTCTTGCGGTTGGTGGGGTCGTCGTCGTAGAGGCCGGCGTCCTGGGGATAGGACTCATCGTAGACCTGCTTGGCGTAGGCCGTCAGGTCGGCGATGTTGTTGATGCCGTTGGCACGGTAGATGGAGTCGGTCTCGACGAAGGCCGTGTACTTGAAGTAGCGCCTCTCGGGGAAGTAGGCCGGTGGGGTCTTGGAGCCGCCGCCGTTGGCCGTACCATAGGAGACGCGGATACCCTTGCTCACGGAGTCGTCGGAGCATGAGTAGGTCATGTCGATATAACGGTTCAGCGAGTCGGCCATACCGGTCAGCTTGAGGGCCTGGTAGAAGATGGTCAGGTTGGGGTCTTCCTCTATCAGTCCGGGCAGGAACTGGTTGGTGGCCGAGAGCAGGTGGTCAACCACGTGGACGACGCCGTTGGTCACCGAGTCGTCCTTCTCGATAATCTTCGAGTGCTTGTTGACGTAGACGATGAGCGCGTTGTTGTTGGTGGCGTCCGAGTCGACCGACAGCTCAATATAGGTGTCGTTCATGTTCATCGGGGCCGACGAGATGCTGAAGTCGGTGGTGAACAGCGCCTTGGTGCGGACGATGTGGTTGCGGGCGATGGTGTCGCACTGGGCCATTGGCAGTTCCTCAACCGATGCGTAGCCGTTGGCCTGTAGCCAGGAGCGTACGGCGTCGTTGGTCGGTGCGAAGAGGGTGTAGGTGCCGTAGGTCTTGAGCATACCGATGTAGTTGCCACGCGTCAGGATGCGCTGGAACTCGCTGAACTGGTCGGCATCGGCCTCGATGAAGGCACCGGCGGTCAGCTTCGTCGACGAGTAGTAGTTGTCGGGGATGTCCTCGTCGTTGCAGGCGGTGAGGACTGCGGCGGCGCCGCAGCACAGCGAACAGGCAATGAGGAGGTTCTTTATGCTTTTGGTAATCATAATTCTCTTTTTTCTATTCTCATTTCTCAATTCTTAGTTCTTCTCCAGGTCTGCGTCGTCGCCGGTGTTGTAGGCCGGGTTCTGGTGCAGGTTGGGGTTCACCTTCAGTTCGTCGCGATAGTAGGGGAAGTAGAGGGCGTTGGCGTCGGCCAGCTTAATCTTGATGGCGTCCTTGTTCACCTTCTGCTTCTTCACCACGGTGTTGGCCAGCGAGCGGGTGTTGCCCTCGCGGCGAGCCATGCGGACGAGGTCGTACCAGCGCTTGCCCTCGAAGAGCAGTTCACGCTGGCGCTCCGTCATCACGAGGTCGCGCATGTCGCTCTGGGCGGGGTAGTTGGTCTGCTTCAGGAGCGAGCTGCTCTCGAGCGAGATGCAGTTGGCGCGCATGTTGACGACATTGATCAGCTGGAAGGCCTGGTCAAGCTCGCCCTTCTCAATCAGTGCCTCGGCCTGCATCAGCATCACGTCGGTCAGACGGTAGACAATCCAGTTGGCAAAGTTGGTGGAGCGCATCGTCGGTTCGAGGCGCAGGGAGGTGGCGGTCACCGAGCCCTGTGTGTTGAACGACACGCGCTGGCGGGCATATTTGGCAATACCTTTGGTCGATGTCGAGATGTTTTCCAGGCTCTCGTAGGCGCGGCAGTCGCTCTTGGCAAAGAGCAGCGAAGCCGTCGTGGGCATGTCGCCGTAGAAGAAGCCTTCCTCGTCGTTGACGGCCAGGTTGCCCATCTGCACGGCACCGGAGTTGTTGCGCATGTAGAAGTTGGGGACGTAGCTGTTGGCCACGCTCTGGTTCTCGCGGAAGTACAGCTCGAAGAGGCTCTCGAAGGAGTTGCCCGTGCCGAACACCTCGTTGTAGACGTTGCCCGACGTGGTGGTGCCCACGGGGCGCTCGAGGATGAGCGGGTAGCCGCCGATGAGGTCGATGTTGCTGAGGTTGCCCTCGCGCTCCAGCATCTCTTCATACTGTGCCTTCTTGAAGTCGATGACGTACTGGCAGCTGCTGATGCACTTGTCCCAGTCGCCCTTCCACAGGTAGAGGTCGGCCAGCAAGGCATAGATGGCCGGACGTGTGATGCGGCTGGAGTTGGTGTAGGCCAGGGCGTTGTCGTCGGTATAGTAGCGGCGCACGGCCTCGTCCTTCACTGCCTCGAGGTCGAGGATGAGCGAGTCGAGCACGTCGTCGAACTTCGTTGCCGGCAGACGGAAGTTGCCGGTGTCGTCGATGGTCGGCTCGCGGGTGAAGGGCACGTCGCGGAACGTGCGGATGAGGTGGAAGTAGCAGAGGGTGCGGATGGCGGTAGCCTCAGCCACGTTGGCCCGCATCTCGGTGTATGTGTAGTTGGGGTCGAGCTGGTTCACGATCGGCGCATAGTAGCAGACGGCGTTGCAGCGGTTGATGGTCTGGTAGAAGGCCTCCCACTTGCAGTAAGAATTTGAGGGCAGGATGTTCTCCTTGACGACCTGCTCGAGCTCCCAGGGCACGGCCGAGCCGAGGTAGAGGTTGTCGGAGCGCACCTCGCCCCAGAGGGCCATGCGCGTCAGACAGTCGGACGACTCCAAGCTCTCGTAGCAGCCGTTGAGCACTGAGGCCACGTCGCTCTTCTCCGTGTAGTAGTTCTCGAGCACCACGTCGTTCATAGGCAGGATGTCGAGAAAGTCGGAGCAGGCGGTGAGGGCTGCAGCGGCGCCGCAGCACAGCGAACAGGCGATGATTTGATGTTTTATCTTGGTAATCATAATTGTCAATTCTTTATTCTCAATTTAGAACGAAATGGTGATGCCACCGGTGAACGAGCGGGCGCGCGGGGTCTGGGCTGCGTCGGAGACGATGCCGTAGCCGCCGTAGCCCACCTCGGGGTCGGCACCCGAGTACTTGGTCAGGCAGAAGAGGTTGTTGGCCGAAACGTAGAAGCTGAGCTGCGACAGGCCGATGCTCTTGAGCTGCTTCGGCGTCATGGCGTACGACAGCTGCATGTAGTTCAGGCGCATGAACGAGCCGTCCTCAACGAAGCGGTCGCTGCCGAGCCAGTTGTAGCCGCTCTGGTAGAGGGCGCGTGGAATCTGGGTGATGTCACCCTCGACGCGCCAGCGCCACATCACGGCGCGGCTCTGGTTGTTGTTCGAGTACATATTCTCGGCCAGCATGCGGGCGCGGTTGATAATCTTGTTGCCCCAGCGGAAGTTGAACTGGCTGTTCAGGGTCCACTGGCCGTAGCGCAGCTTGAAGCCCCAACCGCCGGTAATCTTCGGGAGCGACGAGCCAAGATAGACAATGTCGAGCTCGTTGATCTGTCCGTCGTGGTTGATGTCCTCGTACATGGCGTCGCCGCCCTTGAACTCATATTCCGTCGACGAGCCGTAGCAGAACATCATGGGCGACGTGCGGCCCTTGTTGTCGAGAATGACGTCGCCGTTCTCGTCGCGGGCAACGGGGGCATTGGGACCGCTGACGCCGGCAATCTCCTCAGGCGTGTATTTGCTGTACTGGTAGACGCCCTTGTAGCGGAAGCCGTAGATGCTGCCGAAGGGGCGGTCCAGCTCGATGCGCGTCAGGTAGGAACCGTTGTCGCGGTTGAAGTCGCTGTTGAGCGAGGCCAGGCAGGTCTCGTCCATCTCGGTAATCTTGTTGCGGTTGTTGGCGAAGGTGACGTTGAAGTCAGCCGAGAACTTGCCGGCCCTGATGATGCGGTTGCCGTTGATGTTGAACTCCCAGCCGACGTTCTCCATGCGGCCCACGTTCTGGTAGGCCAGGGTCGAGAAGCCCGACGAAGAGGGAATACCGCGGTTCATCATCAGCAGGTCCTTGGTGTTCTGCTTATAGATATCGAGGTTGGCCTCGATGCGGTCGTCGAAGAGTCCCAGGTCGAAACCGAGGTTCCAGGTCTCCTTCTCCTCCCACTTCAGCGTCTTGAGCTGAATGTTGCTCTGGTTGACGGTACCGTTGCCTAAGTAGCCGCTGCCACTGCGATACTTGCTGAAGTAGAGGTACTCGGCTCCGGGCTGGTTACCCACGATACCCCAACCGGGGCGGACGGCCAGCATCGAGATGAAGGGCAGGCGCTCCCTGAACCAGGGCTCGTCGCTGATAATCCACTTACCCGAGACGGCGGGGAAGTTACCCCAGCGCTCGTCGGGACCGAACTTGGTCGAACCGTCGCGGCGCAGCGAGAAGTCGAGCACGTAGCGCTCCTTGAAGGCGTAGTGGGCTGAGTAGGTGAAATAGATGCTGCGCCACTGGCCGTTCGAGGTGCTCAGGCCTGAGATGATGCCCGGCACGCCGGTGCCCTGGATGGTTCCCGTGGGCAGTCCGTACTCCGAGGTGTTCTGCGTGGTCGAGCTGCCGTCGGTCAGCTGTCCGCGGAGCATCATCATCAGTTTGTGGTCGGTGTTGCGGAAGTAAGGAGTGAAGGTCAGCGTGTGGGTAGTAGTGATACCCAGACTCTTGTACGAGTCGCTCGTAGCCTTGTTGGCATCGTTGCCCTGATAGCCCTTCGTGCTCAGTTCGAGCGGCAGGAACTGGTCGTTGTAGCGGTTGAAGATGTTGAACACGATCTTGCCCTCGTAGCTCAGTCGCGACTTCTCCTCCTCGATGCCCAGCAGTTCGTAGTTCAGCTTGAACTCCGGCTCGATGTTGTAGCTCGACTCATGGCTCTTGGCCAGATTGGCCAGCGCCACGGGGTTGTAGTCGTTGAGCTGGCTCTGCAGCTGCGAGCTCACCGTAGGCAGCATATTATAATAGGTGTCGAGGTCGCGGCCCTGGTCGTCCTGCTCGTAGATGCTCAGGTTAGGCATTCGGCGGTAGCTGACGCCTAACAGGTCGCCGTAGTTCTTCTTGTTGTTGGTGTAGGTCAGTGCGACGTTGGTCACAATCTTGATGCGGTCGCTGATGAAGTAGTCAAGGGCCACACGCGAGGTCAGACGGTCGAGCTGCTGCTTGATGATGGAGCCGGTCTCGTGGTCGTAGCCGGCAGCCACGCGGAAGTTGGCCTTCTCGCCACCGCCGCTCAGCGCCACGTAGTGGTTCTGGCGCCAGCCGGTCTGCTTGACGGCGTCGACCCAGTCGGTGTTGTTGTTATACATCTCGTACTCCGAGAACGAGCCGCCCGAGATGTAGTTGATTTCGGGGAACTCGCTGGCCTGGCTGCGCAGCTCGGGGTTGAAGTATTCTTCCTTCAGCAGCATGGTGTACTGGTCGCCGTTGAGCAGCTTCATACCCTCGGGCTGGTAGGTGCCGGTCAGTCGGAAGCTGTAGGTCACCTTCGTCTTACCGCGCGCACCGCGCTTGGTCTTGATCTCGATGACACCGTTGGCACCCTGCGAACCCCAGATGGCGGTAGCGGCAGCATCCTTCAGCACGGAGATGCTCTCGATGTCCTCGGGGTTGATGTTCAGCAGCTCGGCAAACTTCTCGTCGTTGGCCGACGAGACGTCGAAGTTGCTCTGGTCGGTCTCCCAGACGTTGCCGTCGACGACGATGAGCGGCTCGCTGTTGCCGTTGATACTCGACACACCGCGCAGGCGCATCGACGTGCCCGAACCCAGGTTACCTGAGTTGGCCACGATGTCAAGTCCGGCGATACGGCCCTGCAGGGCTTCGTCGACGGTGGTGAACGACAGGCCTTCGAACTCCTTCATGTCAATGCTCTGGCGGGCGGTCGACACCTCCTTCTGCGGAATGGCCAGACCGGAGCCCTGCGCCTTGCGCTTGGCCGTGACGGTCACCTCCTTGATGGTGGTCTCGTCGGACATTGTAATCTTGAAGTGGGTCTTGTTGATGGGCAGTATCACTGTCTTCAGTCCCACGTACGAAATCTTCAGGCGGTCCTTCGGGTTCTTGATCTTGAACGAGAAGTTACCGTTCATATCGGTCGTTCCTGCGGCAACAATACGGTTTGCCGCGTCAATCTCTGTCACGTTGGCCATCATCACCGGACCGAAGGCGTCGCTCACGGTTCCGCTGATAATGTCGCCGGCGCTCTGCGCAAACGAATTGATAATTGACAATTGACAACCGATAACTATCAATCCGATAATATTCTTAAATCTCTTAGTAATCATAATTCTCAATTCTCAATTCTTAATCCTCAATTAACAACGCACCGTCTATCAGATGGACTACAGCCGATGACGACGTCTCGATTTGCGTGGCTCTCGGGCCGTCGCTCGCATTGTACTGGAACTCGCGGGCCATCTTGTTGAAGAGGCGCTCGTCGGAGGTCACGACGTGGCGGGTGTTGCCCTTGTTGTCGGTAATGTTGACGGCATCGCCCGTCGAGACGACGTGCAGCTTATAGAATCGGTCGGTCTTCGGGTCGATGACCGAGGTCTCGTAGTCGGCCTCGACGGGGTTGGCCCCGACGAAGACGGCATTATCTTGTATGTGGTACTTCACGAAGTTCATGATCTTCAGCGAGTCGGCAGTCTTCTGGGCGAGGTTGCCCGTCTGCTCAGCCCTGTCGACATCCTCCCACGTGGGCAGCTTGCCGCTGTCGTGCAGAGCCTGGATGGCCTCGTTGGTGGGCACGTAGACGGAGTAGTGGTAGCTGCTGAACAGCCCGATGTTCGTGCCGCCGCAGGCGCTGCTGCGGCTGCCGGTGGTGTGCATGGTCTCGAAGAGTCCGCTGCCCTCCATCAGTTCCAGGAACTTGGCATACTCTTCGTTGCCGGCCAGGATGTCGCGAACGGTCATCCGGGTGCCCATGATGGGCTCGCCTTCGAGGATGTATACCTTGCCGTTGCCGTCCTTGCTCTGGTCGTAGACGAAGCTCACGGGCAGCGGCTTGCCCTCGTTCACCTGATAGGAGCCCTCGACGGTCATGCCGTTGGCACCGGCGGCGACGTTGCGCACGCGGATCTCGGTGCCGCCCTTGGTGCGGTAGTACTCGTGGCCGTCCTCAACATTGCCGATGACGATGTGGCTGTCGAGTATGTCCTCCAGGCGGTCGCGCACTTCCTGATAGCCGGCGCGGCCGATGGAGTCGCCCACCTCGCCCGTAGCCTTGTCGTAGCGGTAGATGGTGGCCCACACCTTGTCCTGCTCGTTGCGCTGCTCGCCGTCGTAGTGGAAGCGCAGCAGCTGGGTCTGCGACTTGCCGTAGCTGACGGGGTCGATGTACTCAAGCAGGGCGTTGTTCGTCGGCAGGAAGAAGCTGTAGTAGGAGTTCAGCGAGTTCAGGTAGACGTAGTACTGCAGCTGCTGGATGGCCCAGTACATGATGTTCATCGTCTCGTTGATAAGTGAGGGGAACATCACGCTGACGTAGGTCGTCGGCGAATATACCTTGTTAGTCAGGTAGATGGCACCGTTGCAGGCCTGCCAGACGGAGTCGATGCTCTCGGCGGTGACGCCCATCGGGTCGTTGGCGTCGTTCAGGATGCCGTTGAACTTCGAGGGCACGCTGCCTACGAACGAAGCCAGCATGTTGTTGTTGATAAGCGGCGTCAGCACGCGGTTGGGAACGTTGTCCCACGTGCCGTAGTAGTCCTTCAGGATGCGGCCCGTACCGTTCTCCCAGTAGTCGCGCAGGGCCTCGTCGGTGGGCACCATGATGACACCCATGTCGCGCTGAAGGGCAATCTCGGGCGTCAGCACGCGGCTGGAATAATAGCTGTTCCACTCGGGGTCGAACTTCAGCAGGCTGAACTCGGGCGTGGAACCGCCGTCGGGCAGCACGCTCAGCTCGCGGCCGTCCTGCGACTTCTCCGAGAAGAAGCGCTTCTGGTAGACGGTGTCGACGTTCGTGCCGTAGACGTTGTTATACGCCCTGGTCACCTCGTCGCCGCAAGGGTAGGGGGCGCAGTAGCGCTCTATCAGGTGGTTGAACAGCGTCGTGTTGGGCTTCGAGGCAATAATCTCGGCCATGTTGGGCAGCGGTGTCACCACCTCGCCCATGCGGTGAATGAAGCCGTTGAAGCAGCGGATGTTGGGCTCCACCATCTGCACACCGTTCACCGAGGCATCGCCAGCCTTGCGTTGAGTGGTGTGGTTGGTCAGGAAGTCGTAGTCCTCGTTCGTAATCTTGTTGTTCTGCAGGAACTGCTCGATGAAGTGGATCATCGGCACCACGCTGTTGTCCCTCATACAGACTATCTGGCCCTTCTCGCGGTGGCGCTGCCAGTAGGTGCTCTGCGGCATGTCCTGGGCACGCAGCACCGACACCGTGTCGTAGACCTCCTGGGCCGACGTGCGGCGCATGCACTGGCCCTCAAGCGGACCCTCGACGCTCGACAGCGTCTGCGCCTGATAGCTGTTGTTGATCATGGCGCCGTTGAGCAGCATCTTCTTCTGCGCCAACGACAGCCCCTCGTAACTCCTGACACCCCAGTCGTTGCGCTTGAAGAACCGGCCGAAGGCCTCGTCATCAGCGGCGAAGAGCGTCTTTGAACCCGTCTTGTCCAGCACCTCCCTGTAGTTCAGGTCGTCAATCAGCCGCACCATGTTGGTGAAGCCCGGCTGCGAGCTCAGGTAGCCGTAGATGGACTGCGAGCCGCCCATCGTGTCGGGCTCCCGCTCGTCCAGGTCGTACCCGCTACAGGCAGCACCTGCCAGTCCAAAGGCGAGTAGGGCACCGGCGACGAAACTGTCGCGGCACCTCTTGCACATTGTCTTTCGTTTTACCATATTCGCTTTGTTTAATTCTATAATTTTTTTGCTTTCAATTTGGGTGCAAAGGTAATAAAAAAAAATATAATATAATACTAAGATACTCCGTATCATACTATAATTTCGTATCATATCCGCCCAAGACATTTCAGAAACTTATAATTTTGTCTCATACACTCTGTATCAGTATAATCAGTGACTTCCGAGGACAATATCAGTGACCGAGGCCGACCATGACGAGAATATCGGTCAGCTTGGAAATATCGAGGATGTTGAACAGCTGGTCGCCGTTCACGTCGTAGGCATCTGTCGCCTCAGCCCCAAGGGGTGTCAGGCGCATGCATAATGAAATCTGCTAAGGGCGGTGTGCTAATCCAAACCCCAAAGGTCTAAGGATTCAAAGGAGTTGGAGGATAGCGGCGCACAGTGCACGTACTGCGATTTTTTTTGAAATACTGCCACCACTTCCACCACTTTAGTTATATCTTTCTGAATGTCTGTATGTTATACAGTGGTAATAATGGTGGTAGAAGTGGTGGATATCTACCACTTCAGTAGATTTAGCGACAAAAACAGACGATTATATCTCAAAAATGTGGCCATTTTCCCGACTCGTTTGGACGGAAAGAAGCCAATCATAGCCACCTTCTGTGCTCCGGCGGTGCCAGAAAATCGTTCCAAGGCCGCTGGAACAACGTTCCGGCAGCCCAGGAACGGTCGTAAAGCGCATCCAAAGGAGCAAGAAGTGCGCCGTTCTGGCCAGCCGGCCTTGCAGATACCACATAAATGGTGGTGGAAGTGGTAATATGCCACCACTTCTACCACCATTATTACCACCATCCAACACGCTCATTCACAACGAGATAGCACAAAAGTGGTGGAAGTGGTAATATAAACCACAAAAAAATCATGGAACGATTGCTTATGGGCGTCTGTTTCAGATGTCGAAGGAAAGATAAAAGAAAAGCATTCAGATATAAAAGATGTGAAGACACGAAATCTCAGTCAGAAATTTGGTGTTTCACTCGCTTATTCGTACCTTTGCAGCCGAATTACGCAGTATGGCGGAACAGAGTACAGACATCACCAAGCGCTACGTGCGCTACCTGAAGCTGGAGCGCAATATGTCGCCCAACACGCTGGAGGCCTACCAGCGCGACTTGGAGAAACTGCTCGTCTTCCTCGGGCGGGAAGACAAGCACGTGCTCGACGTCACACTGGAGGACCTCCAGACCTTCGCCGCCGGCCTCCACGACATCGGCATCGGCCCGCGCTCGCAGTGCCGCATACTCAGCGGCGTGCGCTCGTTCTTCCATTTCCTCCTGGTCGACGGCTACCGTGACGACGACCCCACCGAGCTGCTCGAGTCGCCCGTCCTGGGCGAGCACCTGCCCGAAGTGCTCTCCACCGCCGAGGTCGACCAGCTCGAGGAGTCCATCGACCTGTCGAAGTGGGAGGGCCACCGCAACCGCGCCATCATCGAGGTGCTCTTCTCCTGCGGCCTGCGCGTCACCGAGCTGGTCACGCTGCGCCTCTCGAACCTCTACCTCGACGAGGGCTACGTCCGCATCATGGGCAAGGGCTCGAAGGAGCGGCTCGTCCCCATCTCGCCCCGCGCCGTCAAGGAGCTCGGCCTATGGTTCGACGACCGCTGCCACATGACCATCCGTCCCGGCGAGGAGGACTACGTCTTCCTGAACCGCCGAGGGGCCCACCTGACGCGCACCATGATACTCATCATGATCAAGCGCCAGGCCGCTGAGGCCGGCATCAAGAAGACCATCTCGCCCCACACCCTGCGCCACTCCTTCGCCACCGCCCTGCTCGAAGGCGGTGCCGACCTCCGCGCCATCCAGGCCATGCTCGGCCACGAGTCTATAGGCACCACCGAAATCTACACCCACATCGACACCACAACCCTGCGCCAGGAAATACTGGAGCACCATCCGCGCAACATCAAGTATAAGGCTTAACCTCACTCCGCTCTTGTGATTATTAAAACGTCACATCCTTCACCACCCAGGGTGGCGGTATGACGAAGCCCGCCTGGAATGTCTGTTCAAGCTCTACGAAAAGATGACGGTGAGCACCAGTCATCTGACAGCTGCGAAATAATCACTTGATTTCTTGGAAAAACCAAAAAGACTTTGTAAATTTGCAGCGTTAAATTCAAAATGGCTCAATGAATGGAGAGAATAGGACAAATATTCGAAATGATTGCCAAAGAGGGCTTAGCCCCTCAAACATTACAAGAGATTGACAACTACATAAAAGAAATACAACATGGGAGAGAAGATTTTTCTAGATTCAATCTATCAGAGCATGCAGGACTCTGCAAGGGAGGTGCGCCTCTCATTGGGGCGTCCATCATCGCATGCTACGCGACAGCAAGCATTACAGCAGGTAGCAATGTTGAAAGCTGCCAAAGAAGCCCAGCAAACTGGGAAATAGACGAACTACAAGAAAAGCTTATAGAGCAGTGGGCTAAAGCAGCAAAGCTATGGGAGGATAATTCTGAGCAAATTCTCTCCGCTAAGTTTGGACCTATGATAGCACAAGGCGCAGAGGCGAAGGTGTTTTATCATGATGGCGATATATCGGTAGTAAAAGAGCGGACATCAATCTATTCTACCTGGCAAAAGGCTCTTGATGCAATCGTGCTACATAATTGTCTTTTCCCCGAGACAGAGATGAAAGTAGTCGGATTTACTCGCGACAGCGACGGGCTCATGCGTATCGTGCTGACGCAGCCATACGTGAACTGCCTACGATTGGCTACAAAGGAGGAAATAGATGAAATGGTGAAGGCTAAAGGATTTCGAGATAATTGGAATGGGCAAGGTGTGAACTATATCTCAGATCGTCTGGCACTTGAAGATATGCATCCTGCTAATGTCTTTATTGATGAGACTACAGAGAAACCGATTTGCATTGACTGCATTGTGAAATTTGTGAAGAAATAAAAGACAGCGCGCAACAGGAAACTAAGAATTCGAAACGTCTCTTAAGCTTGGCCGCAGACAGAATTAACGTAGAGAATATCTTTGGAGAAATGGCGCTGAGCGAAAAGATATTCATAAGATGGTACAATTCAGTAACAGCATTGTTGATATCAAGTATCAACAGACTAGGGCGACTACGGCCGTGAACCCCTTGGGTATGCGAGAGATGCAGGCTCTGGCATACGAACATCGTGACAAACGGTTTCTGCTCATCAAGGCTCCGCCGGCCTCTGGCAAGAGCCGGGCGCTGATGTATATTGCGCTGGACAAGCTGGCGCATCAAGGCATTAGGAAAGTGGTGGTGGCTGTGCCCGAAAAGAGCATCGGGCGCTCGTTCAAGAACACGAATCTCGTGAGCGGCGGCTTCTTTGCCAATTGGGAAGTACCCACGTATTTCAACCTGACCGACGTGAAGAACGAGCAGGACAAGAAAGGGCGCTTCAAGGAGTTCTTTGCCCATAATGGCGCCAAGGTCTAAGGCGAGGTGTCAGGGGTGGGGTACAAGTGACGTTCAAGTGAGGTTAAATCTTCCAACCTCACCCGCTCCAATCCCCCAGCCACAAAAGCTTTCCGCGAATCCGAGTGAGGTTAACCCCAAATCCGAGTTTGCTCGTAGCAAACCGGCACCTTGAGCCGACTAACCCGCCCACTTACTCCGACCAACCCGCCATGTTCGAATAGGCAAGAAAAGCCCCAGAAGGTTAAAATTGATTTAAATCACACCTTATTATATATTTGTAAGAGATATTTTTTGTATCTTTGCAAATGCAATCTGCCTGTTGCGGCTGCGATGCTCTCTGAGGAGGGCGGAGCCGATGGGCGGAGCACTACATATTAGAAGGCGTTACTGACGCTTTGTTTTTGGTTGTTCAAAACTTCCACAATCGAACGGTGATTCAAAAACAAAAGCAGGGGTGACACCACGGGGTGTATCATATACTACTCCGTAGTGTGCTGCGAGGGTACTTTGTGCCCTCACGCACACTTTACGGGTGTACTATATACTCCTGCGTGGGTGTTTCTCTGTCTGTTTAATTACCAAGGCTGTGGAAGGCCGTGAACAACGAACAGGCATGAGTTAAGCACCCACGTTTTTTGTATGTAGTCAACAAATGAGAAAACAATCTGACTTTGGGTGTTTGTCAGAACAAATAGAAAAGGACAAGGCAATAAAGAGTAGCTGACAAACAAAAATACGAGAATCATTTCACTTCTGGTGACATAGAACTGGAAAACTAACACAACGCAGAAGCAGGAACGATAATGACCTCGCACGAACAGCGTGGGGGATTCGTCATGCTTCATTCTGCAGCGTTTCCAGTCGCTTATGTCACAAGCATGACGCCCCTGCGCTTCTTCGAAAACGCAGGGGCTTTTTGTGTCCTTCAGGAGAATCATAGCGGATGAATGTTTTTTCATTTTTCTCTGGAGCAGGTTTTTTGGATTTAGGCTTCGAATTAGAAGGCCATTATAATATCGTTTTTGTGAATGAATTCCACAGGGCTTTTAACGATGTCTATCGATATGCACGTCAACACATGGATTTGCCAGAACCCATTTATGGTCATCATGTGGAAAACATTATCCACTACATCGATGGGGAGCATCCGGAGATGATGCAACATTTGACGACTCTTGTTAATGAATCAAAGGAGCATGATTTAACTGGATTCATTGGTGGTCCTCCGTGTCCGGACTTTAGTGTAGCTGGGAAAAACAGAGGAAAAGATGGTGACAATGGCAAATTGTCTCAGACTTATGCGGATTTAATATGCCATGCACAGCCAGACTTCTTCCTTTTTGAGAATGTGAAAGGTTTATACAGAACCACAAGGCATAGGGCCTTCTTTGAGCACTTAAAACAGCAGTTTCGTGATAATGGATACTGTTTGACAGAGAGACTTATCAATTCACTTGAATACGGTGCTCCGCAAGATCGCGATAGAATAATTCTTGTTGGGTTTAATACAGATGCTATCAACAGACTTCATTTGCCGGTCAATAATGGAGATTTGTTAGACTTTCCTTGGCTGCAACACCAGCAATACAATTTAGAAGAAGTCAAAGCATTACCTTGGCCCCAAACGACACCATATCGTCTGGGTGTTCAAACTCCAATGCCAGATGGAATTGTAGAGGAGTTGACCGTTATGCATTGGTGGCATCAGAATGATGTTGAGCACCATCCCAATAGAAACATGTTCTTTCAACCTCGTGCAGGCTTAAGGCGTTTTGAGACGAAAGACGAGGGAGATGTAGAAAAGAAATGTTATAAGCGACTACACAGATGGAGGTTTTCGCCTACAGCAGCTTATGGAAATAATGAAGTGCATATACACCCATTCTTGCCACGTAGGATATCCGCTGCAGAAGCATTAGCCATACAAACCTTGCCTGCAAATTTAGTTCTGCCTCCAGACATTACGCTAACTGATGCCTTCAAAACAATAGGAAACGGCGTTCCTTTTGTTGTCGCAAATGGCGTTGCTGAAACCATTTATGAATACATTCATCAATTTAACCCTGAAATATGAAATTGACAATTGAACACGTCCTTGAGTTGATAGAAGTATTGCCAACCAATAAAGTTTTTGATTATGTAAGCGGAGGTGATAGTAAGGCAAAACTAATATCTGTTGACAAACAAAATCTAAAGGTTGATATTGTTCGTGTAAATGCTGATGAAACAGAGAAAAATGCAAGTATGACTACGGACATTCTTATCACATTATCGAACAGCATCAAAGAAAATATTCCGTTCAAGTTTGACAATGTACTTAATGGAAGTGGAAATGTACGTTCTACTATGGAAGCTATTTTTGCTCATACATCAGAGTTCTATTCTTGCAAAATAGGGCGTGTCAAACATTTAATCTGGGTACCACGTATACCTCATGAGATTGGTAAGATTGTAGACTATGATTTAATAAAAGATAAGATGACGGAAATTCTAAAGAATGAAACTGAATTCTCAAATCAGCCACTTCAGATAATTTTTTATGGTGCTCCAGGTACAGGAAAATCTCATGAAATAAAAGAAAAAACAAAGGGGAAGAGCGTTATCCGCACAACGTTCCATCCAGATAGCGATTATTCCACCTTTGTAGGCGCATATAAGCCTACTATGGAAGATGCCGAAACGATGGTAGTTCCTGTGGTGGTAAACAATGGAATCAGCCTTCAAGAAAAGGGAATTTTTATAGAAAAACGTATTGTTTATAAGTTCATCATGCAAGCATTCTTGAAAGCTTATCTTGGAGCTTGGAAGAAATACGCAGATAGAAAAAGTGATGAGGTTGAACCCCAATTTCTTGTAATTGAAGAAATCAATCGTGGCAATTGTGCCCAGATATTCGGTGATCTCTTCCAACTTCTTGATCGAAACGATGAACATTTCTCTGAATATCCGATAGAATCAGATACCGATCTGCAGAAAGAAATAGAGAGAGCGTTCAAGGAACATAAGAACTATAAACTTGAGCATGACATTGAGGTGGAAGACATCATTGAGGACTACACTAGTAATTATGATTCAACACTTTCTGAGGATATTCAACATGGCAGAGTACTGCTTCTTCCTCCCAACCTCTACATCTGGGCCACGATGAATACCAGCGACCAAAGTCTGTTCCCTATTGACTCGGCCTTCAAACGTCGTTGGGAGTGGGTGTATCAGCCTATCGATACAGCAAAGGAAACGTGGTACGTCAAAGTGGGAGAGAACCACTATAGCTGGACTGCCTTCCTCAACAAGGTAAACGACGAACTGCTGACCGACGAAACCGCTGAGGACAAACATCTGGGCTTCTACTTCTGCAAGGCGACGGAGAAGAAAGCGGGAACAGAGACCAAACCAAACGTCATTACGGCAGAGACTTTTGTGGGTAAGGTGCTGTTCTATCTGTGGAACGACGTATTCAAGGTGTATGGCATCCCATCAAGCATAGGCAGCAGCAAGGACTGGCCTTACAGGAAGTTCTACCAGACAAACGGAGAGGTGGACAAAGAGAAAGTGGCCAAACTGATGACGCAACTGAAGATAGACACAGACGCTGCTGAGGAACTACAGCCGGAAGAGGAATAAGCGGAGAGTCATGCGCATACTGATAGAAGAACACCAGTACAGAGCCGAGGCGGTGGAGAACATCATCACGGGGCTGACCAACCTGCGGAATATCAAAGGCAAGGTGTCGGTGAACCATGTGGGATACTACTTCAACCCTGCGCTGAACGACGGGCGCGGCGACACGGTGTTCATTCTGCCAAAGGTGCTTTTGCAGGATGTTGAGGGCGAAGAACTGCTGTTTGGCAAATACCCGCCAGAGCAAGTCATCAATCTGGCCGAGCAACAACTGCTGACACCCCAGGAATACGACTTCGTCTATCGGCTGTCTGTGTGGGTGTATCGGGCCATCGTAGTGTTTCGCGACGCTCATCCGGAGAGCGACGTGGTGCAGCAGCAATTGGTGCAGCACATGTCGAACGGCCGATTGAAGGAGTGCAACACCTTTCTTGATATCCTGCTGGCATTGCAGAAGTTCAATCGCGACAATCAGGATTTCTTTTTCTTCGTTTTGCGCAACCTGCATTCAGGCTTCAACAAAATCAACTGGACTCGCACCATCAGCAAGAGTCAGGCGGTGGTGCAAGATGATGTCCCCATTTATCTGAATCCTGTCAACAAGCGGAGACAAGTGAACTTTGATGAGGAGCTGCTCGTCATCTTCTTCTCTATCTTGAAATACATGCACACGCATTATGGCTTCCCAGTCAGCATACCTGTAAACTACGAACTGATAACGGGAACAAGGTTCGAGGCTTATCTGAACGGACGGGGACGCATGAGACTGCTGAGCATCAAGAACAAGTATTTCTCTGACAAGGCCGTCTATCTGTGGGAACTATGTTATGCCTTCTTTGACCTGAGCCGGAGAGTGAAGGTGGAGGTGAGCGCACAGGAGTATATCCTGGTAAAGAACTTCAATATTGTTTTTGAAGCTATTATAGACGAACTAATAGGAACCGACCGCAACCTGTTGCCAAAGCGGCTGGCCGACCAAAGTGACGGGAAGATTGTGGACCATCTCTGGATAGACGACATTCTGTTGCCAACGAGTGAAGAGACAGCCGTCTATTACATTGGCGACTCGAAATACTACAAGTACAGTACACCTGTGGGAGAGAACTCCATCAGCAAGCAGTTTACCTACGCCCAGAATGTGATTCAGTGGAGTTTCGACGCCCTGAAAGGAACAACAGAATGTAAGGACGAGCGGTACAAGATACGCCTGCGTGATGACAGGACTGAGGGGTACAACGTACTACCGAACTTCTTCATCAGTGCGAAGGTGGACTTTGAGAAGCTGGACTATAGCGTAGAGAACCTCCGCCTGCATGAAGGGCAGAACCAGCACGAATCATCGCAGTTCACCGACCGGCTGTTCGACCGGGACACGCTGTTGCTGAGCCATTATGATGTGAACTTTCTCTTTGTGCTGGCCATGTATGCCCGCAACAATGCTGCCAGCAAGCAGGCATGGAAGACAACCGTGAGAAAGCGATTCCGTGAGAGAGTGCAGGAGATTCTGAGCGCGAAGTACACCTTTTATGCCATGAAGGGATATGATGCAGCCGACTCAGAACAATACATCACCACGCATTTCCAGGAACTGCTTGGAAAACTGTATCGGACACCCAACGAAAAGAGTGTCTATACCCTTGCCATAGAGCGGAAAGGCGATGGCGAAGGGACTTTAGTTGAAGAACTGCGCAGGCATTTCTATGTGACGGAATGTAAACTGGAGGATAATCCGCAGGACAAGATAGATGAGCTGATAGAGAAGCAAGGGCAGATGCCCGTAGGTAAGTGCGTGGTTGTCGATGACAACTATTGTGAACAGACGGCAGAGCAGATACGCAGGGTCGGCCGCTATGCCATAGGTTTGGGCGATACTTCCGGTTCGCTTGCATTGGCCGAGGGCTTTATGAGTGCACGGTATCTTGTGCTGCACAAACTGACGGCTCCTATTGTGTTCGCTCTAAAAAGCGGACCGCAGCTCATTACCAAGGAACAGCTGAAGGATACTCCGTACAAAATGAAAGACAGCCAGGTCTACATATTATTTCATATAGAGAGCGAAGAGCCTTTTATAGCCAAGAAAGTAAGTCAGTATGCTTTGAACCATCCGCCTATGGGCTTATCGAGACGCCAATCATATGTGACTGACATCAACTTAATGCTTCAGGTATAGTGCAGGCTCTAAGAGAAAAATTTGTAGATTCCGCAGATTTTTAACTGCAAATCATATGCTAGTTTCAGCTTTTATTCGTATATTTGCAACCACAAATGCGAAGTAGGAATAATTGTTGATGTCTCAATATGAACGAAGGATATTTGGATTTTGACGAGTATATCCGCCAAGGAGAACCCTCCCAGAGGGAAAAGGCAGGCTATTGGCAGACGGCTATAGGTCTTCAGGCTGTAGATGGCTTGAAGGTTTCAGGCTATCTGCAAAACACGGCGTGTCGGCATATTGAAGGAGATATAACGATAGATGAGGCGCGTGAACTCGTCAATCAATATTATATTACAAAGACTGCCCACGATGCTCATGATGAGGACAAGGAAGAGGCAGACCGCGTTTCATTGAATATCGTAAAAGTTTTGTCAAGTCCTACTTTTGATTTCAGCACAGGTGGCTATCAGTCTGTTCATCGTCGCGTTTTCGAGGGCGTGATGAAGCATGCCGGAGAGTTCCGCAAATACGACATTACAAAAAAGGAGTGGGTATTGGAAGATGATACCGTACTCTATCTGAATTGGGAAGACCTGCGTCGTGCTATTGACTATGATTTAGAGCAGGAACGTGTTTATAGCTATAAGGGAAAGAGCCAAGATGAAATGATAAGTCATCTGACAAAGTTTGTCTCAGGATTGTGGCAGATACATGCCTTTGGCGAGGGAAATACCCGTGCCACAGCTGTTTTCACTATTCAATATCTGCGCTCGTTGGGATTTGGTGTGAACAACGATTTGTTTGCAAAGCATTCTTGGTATTTTCGTAATGCATTGGTTCGTGCTAACTATCACAATATAGCAAAGGGAATAGACTATACCCCAATATATCTTGAACGCTTCTTCCGCAATCTGCTTTTGGGTGAGCAATGGGATCTGCGCAACCGCTATCTGCATATTCATCCGACAGAAGAGTGGCGTGTTCAGCCGAACTTGGCAACCCCCTCAAGTACCCCCTCAAGTACCCATCAAGCACCCCATCAAGTTCAGGACAAGCTGCATACGGACAATGTGCTCATTATTCGTCTGATAAAGGTAATAGGCCAAGAACAGTTGTCAATTAAGCAGATGCTTGAAGGGGTTGGATTGAAAGACAGGATGAATTTCTTAGAATATCACCTCAACCCTGCTATTCAGGAAGGATTTGTCCGCATGCTCTATCCACAATCCCCTCGCCACCCACGGCAGAAATATCTGCTGACGGTGAAGGGAATGGCCCTATTTAACGAATTAACGAAAGAAAAATAAACTATTGCCAGAAGGGGGTGAAGTGTTAAAGTTATGTTAAAATCTCAGAAGGTCTGCCGGCTTTCTTAGGATTTTGCTTACCTTTGCGCCAAATTCGCACTTAAAAAAGTCTATCACATTAAAACGTATGGAAAAAAGAATCGACAAAAGCGTAATTGGTCGCTGGGCGACGCAAATGAGGATATAGCCCCGAGGCTGTATTTCTTTTTGCTGATTACCCACGCTGACGCTGCGTCGATCGTTCTTTGACTTAATGCTACAAATGCGGTTTATGTGATAGAGACAACAAAATCTCTATGTTGACTTACTGGGCAGGTCGTCACCGACTTCTGCCCCAATGACTCTTGCGCCCTTTTTCAGGGCATCGTTTTAGGATATTTTTTCGATTTTACACACATTGACACCTATGGAAAATATCAATGACATCAAAGTCTCTCTGGCTACCAGCAGCAAGACTCGCTATGCCAACGGTAACATTATCGTGAAACTCTCTCTACATGACCCGGCCTTCGCCGACAACTACGAAAACTCCTACAGTTGCTACATCTTTGCCGAAGACTTCTACCCGATGTGCAATTCGCTCGAATCCTGCGCCCAGTTCGGCTTTGAGTGGCCGGCACTGACTTACGTCCTCTCAAGTTCCCATATCTGGATGCCGGGTAAATATGCTTTGTATATACGCGACAAGGATGATGTGCTGATACGCGCTGACCTTACTATCGACAAGCGGAACCGCACCAAGGTAAGAAACATCTGTGAATGTGCGATGCTCGGTTCGGAGGATGTGATGACGACCTGTCTGGCCACTGACGAAACCTGGTGCAAAATGGCCGACAAGCCGGGCGTGAGCATACTCAGGCAGAGGGCCATAGAATCGATGAGGCTCTGTGTGCTCAACAACCTGCGCAAGGAGAAGGGCTACGGCCAGCTCGACGAGTGCAAGAACCTGCTCATCTGCACCGTCAACAACGACATCGACGCGATGACACTCAAATGCCTGCACATGCTGATGCGTGTCAAGGGGACGATGAAGATACTCGACTGCTCGACGCTTTTCGACGTCACCAACAACAACCCTTATGAGCCGCTTACCGAGGAACTGCGACAGGAGGATGGGACCTCCTACTGCCTGACGTGCCCGAGCGCGCTGCTGGGCACCGGCGGAAAGATCATCGTCAAGCGCATTACCGACAAGATACGGCAGGCGGGCGGAAAGGGAGCGCTCTGGATCTGTGGTACCCGCTACGAGATTGACAGCGTGCTCGACATGTTCCCCTCGCTGAAGGACTACTTCCCCTCAGCCAACCGTCTGCAACTCAAGCCCTACACGGCCTTCGAAATGGTGCAGGCCTTCAACGACGCCATTGCCGGCAGCGGAATGTGGATACATGACGAGGCCCGGCACGCACTCGTCAGCGCCGTCGTGAAAGGCTTTGAGGCTGGGAACCTGGCTTCATGGACTCAGGCTGACATACGCCACTTCGTCGACGAGGAAGTAAGACCGCAATTCCTCAAGCGCGTGCTCAGCGACATCGACGTCGACGACCCGGGCATACTCATAGCCGATGACCTCTGCCTCGAGAAGCTGGCCGCCAGCCGCTCGACATTCGAGGAGAGCATGCGCCAGCTTGACAAGATGGTGGGCCTCGACGACATCAAGCAGAGCATTACCACCATGGCCAACCGCACCTACTTCTACACCCAGCGCCGCCGCCTGGGACTGAAGACCAGCGACAAGTCGGTGTTCCACGCCATCTTCACCGGCAACCCCGGCACCGGAAAGACCACCGTGGCCCGCATGCTGGGTAAGATCTACCGCTCATTGGGACTGCTCTCACGGGGCGACGTCATAGCCGTAGACCGTACGCGGCTCGTGGGGCGATACATCGGCGAGACCGAGGAGAACATGAAGACAATACTCGAGGAGGCACGCGGCAACGTCCTCTTCATCGACGAGGCTTACACGCTCTACGACGGCTCCGGCGACCGCAAGGACTACGGCGCAAGGGTCATCGACTCGCTGCTTACCGTGCTGACCCAGCCCGACCCAGACATGCTCATCGTCTTCGCCGGCTACGAGAAGGAGATGGACGCGATGCTGCAGACCAACCCCGGACTCTTCGGACGGTTCCCCTACAAGTTCCGCTTCGGCGACTACTCGGCCGACCAGCTCATGGAGATTGCCTGCCACCTCTTCGCCGAGGACGAATATGTGCTCACCGCCGCCGCACACTCAGAGCTGCTCAAGTCTATTCAGCAGACACTACAGCAGCGTACCAAGAACTTCGGCAATGCTCGCTGGGTGGAGCAGTTCGTCAGAAACGGCATCATCCCGGCTCTCGCCGACCGTGTATCGGCCCTCGGCGCACCGGCCACCACTAAGCTCTACCAGACCGTCGAGGCCGCCGACGTGAAGGCTGCCTACGTGAAGTTCAACCCGAAGACCATCGAACTGCACCCCCGCCACCAGATCGGCTTCAGTGCTTAACACCAGTATGCTGCTATGATCAACGATTTCAAGAACCAGACTTCACAGACCATCTTCCGCTTCCTGTCGCTGTTAGGACAGGAGGCGGACGTCTACTCACGCCGGGTGGATAACATCTGCTCAACGCTGGAGAAAAGCAACGCCTATATATACGTCAAAGGCAGCGAACTCGTACTCGTGCTCATTGACTACATGATGAAAAATACGCGCGAAATAGCCGAACTCGACTTCTGCGAACGCGACAAGGAAGCTAAGTTTCAGGATGTCAGCACACCGGAACTGGCACACGAAAACGTCTGCCGCACCAGTCCTGTCTGGAAGGTCTGTCAGGGTGCCCTGTCCATGCGCGAACTCATCGCCCCAACCATAGCCGAGCCACTCGAGGTGCATGCCGTGCTCATCACGACAAGCAACATCATCAACTACGAGGAACTCAAGATTGCCGCACTGTGGCGATGCGATGACATCAGCATGACCATCCTGCAATGCTGCTACGACTTCTACGAGCAATGGCAGATTTACAAGCTGCCAATCAACGACAACCACCTGCTGCCAGGGTATGAGTACCTGGAGACCTACCAGAACGAACTCTCTTCGGAGGAAATGCGGGAGTTTAAGAGCCAGCTTGACCGGATATTTGGAAAGGAGGCCGACGGTGAGGACCAACAGAACTTGGACTTAGGCCTCGACGATGACTTCGACTTCGACACCTACGGCTTCGACGATGAGGAACAGGAGGAGGATGAGTGCGCAACAACTGAAACGGAATGCAGCAACGCTGAGATAGAGGCCCGCATTGCTGCCTGCACATCGGCTGAAGAGCTCCGCCGTCTTATAGTCCTGCGCGCCAAGTTAGCAGTGAAAAGAGACAAAATATGTTGAAAGGGTGTAGTTTTTCAGTGTTTTCTGCGTCTAATCCATAAAAAAGCAGTACTTTTGCACCGCAATAATAAACAAGAATCATTATGAAGACAAGGAAAATCTTTGCAACACTTGTGCTGGCCGTGGCCAGCTTCACAACGGCAGCTGCACAGCAGCAACAGATGCAGATGCCGCCCATCCCCGTTGACCCCGACGTGCGCATTGGCAAGCTCGACAACGGACTGACCTACTACATCCGCCACAACGAGTGGCCGGAGAAGCGGGCTGAATTCTACATCGCACAGAAGGTGGGCTCCATTCAGGAGGACGACACGCAGCGCGGTCTGGCACACTTCCTCGAGCACATGGCCTTCAACGGCTCGAAGCACTTCAAGGGCAACGAGCTGCTGCGCTGGTGTGAAAGCATCGGCGTGAAGTTCGGCACCGACCTGAACGCCTACACCTCAATCGACCAGACGGTCTACAATATAAGTAATGTACCCACGACGCGCGAGGGCATCGTCGACTCATGCCTGATGATTCTCTGGGACTGGGCCGACGGCCTGCTCCTGGAACAGGAGGAGATTGAGAAGGAGCGCGGCGTCATACACGAGGAGTGGCGACTGCGCACGTCGGCCCAGATGCGTATGCTGGAGCGCGACCTGCCCAAGCTCTATCCCGGCTCGAAGTACGGCCACCGTATGCCTATCGGTCTGATGGAGATTATCGACAATTTTGAGCGCCCATTCCTGCAGCAGTACTACGAGAAGTGGTACCGCCCCGACAACCAGGGTATCATCGTGGTCGGTGACGTCGATGTCGACAAGGTGGAGCAGAAAATCAAGACGATGTTCTCGCAGATTGCCAAGCCCGGTGCCGATGCTGCCAAACTGGAGCTGGTGGACGTGCCCGACAATGCCGAGCCTATCGTCATCATCGACAAGGACAAGGAGCAGCGCATCGACATGGCCGAGGTGATGTTCAAGCATGAGGCAATCCCCGACTCGGTGAAGGGCTCGCTGGAATATCTCGTGGCCAACTACATGAAGAACGTGGCCGTCGGCATGCTGAACAGCCGACTCGGCGAACTGGCCGAGAAGCCCGACTGCCCCTTCCTGCAGGCGTCGGCCAGCGACGGCACCTACGTGCTGTCGAAGCCCAAGGACGCCTTCGATCTGGGCATCGTGCCTAAGGATGGCAAGATGAACGAGGCCGTGAAGACCGTCGTTGCCGAAGCCCGCCGTGCCGCTGAGTTCGGCTTCACGCAGACGGAGTACGGCCGCTCGAAGGCCAACACGCTGAGCGCGCTCGACAAACAGTACTCGAACAAGGATAAGCGCTACAACTCGCAGTTTGTCAACCAGTACGTGCAGCACTTCCTTAACAACGAGCCGATTCCCTCTATCGACGACTACTATCAGCTGATGAAGCAGTTGGTGCCTGCCATTCCCATCGATGCCATCAACGCCGTGATGGCCCAGCTCATGCCGAAGAGCGACTCGAACCTCGTGGTGCTGAACTTCAACCAGGAGAAGGACGGGGCCACTTACCCCACTGAGGCTGGACTGCTTGGCGCCATCCGCGACGCCCGCGCCCAGCAACTGACGGCCTGGGTCGACAACGTGAAGGACGAGCCTCTGATGACCACCCTGCCCAAGCCGGGCAAGATTACCAAGGAGGTGAAGAACGATAAGTTCGGCTATACGGAACTGACGCTGCAGAACGGCGTAAAGGTCATTCTGAAGCAGACCGACCTGAAGAAGGACCAGGTGTTGCTGACGGGTGAGGGCTGGGGCGGCTCGGCACTCTACGATGTCAAGGAGCGCGCCAACATCGCCCTGTTTAACGATGCTGTTGAGGCCAGCGGACTGGGGGCCTTCTCACACACCGAGCTGACCAAGGCCCTGGCCGGAAAGATTGCCGGTGCCACGCTCTCGATGAGTACCCAGCGCACCAACGTCAACGGCTCGTCGACTCCCACCGATGTTGAGACGATGATGCAGCTCGTCTACCTCTACATGACCAGCAACATCAAGAAAGACGAACAGTCGTACGACCAGATGATGAAGACTACCGAACTGCAGCTCAAGAACCGTCTGCTGCAGCCCGAGGCCGTGTTCAGCGACTCGCTGAGCCTGACGCTGACCAAGCACAACCCCCGCTTCAAGAACCTTGACGTTGAAGACTTGAAGGACGTCAGCTACGACCGCATCCTCCAAATGGCCAAGGAGCGCACGGCAAACGCCGCTGCCTTCACCTTCACCATCATCGGTAACTACGACGAGGCTAAGATCCGCCCGCTCGTTGAGCAGTACCTCGGCTCGCTGCCCTCACAGAAGAACATTGTGAAGGGCAAGGACGTTTCGACTGACTACACAGGCAAGGTGGTGAACAACTTCAAGCACAAGGCTGAGACGCCGAAAGCCATGGCCGTCATGCACTGGTATTCCGAGAAGATACCTTACACACTTGAGAACATCGTACGCTCGCAGGCTGCAGGACAGGTGCTGCAGATGGTCTATCTGAAGGAAATCCGCGAGGAGGCCAGCGCCGCCTACACCGTACAGGCTCAGGCTGATATCAGCCGCGACGACTTTGGCGACGAGGCCAGCATCTTCGCCGTCTGCCCGATGAAGCCCGAGAAGGCCGACGTTGCCCTGAGCATCATGCGCCGCGCCGTCATGGACATGGCTGCTGGCAAATGTGATGCCGATATGGTGACGAAGGTGAAGGAGTATATGCTGAAGAATCTCGGCGACGCGCAGAAGAACAACGGCTACTGGGCCGGCCGTATCGATGCATGGCGCAAGTGGAACCTCGACCTGCATACTGACTGCGAGAAGACCATCCAGGCCCTCACGCCCCAGAGCATCTGTGCCTTCGTGACCGAGGTGCTGAAGTCGGGCAACGAGGCTGAGGTCGTCATGTTGCCGGCAGAATAAATAAGGTAAAAAAGTAAAAAAACGAAAAAAGGGAATGTCATATTTATTTTCATCGGAATCTGTTTCGGAGGGCCATCCCGACAAGGTGGCCGACCAGATAAGTGACGCCATTCTCGACCAGTTCCTGGCATACGACTCGAAGGCCCGCGTGGCCTGCGAGTCGTTTGTCACGACCGGTCAGGTGGTTCTCATGGGTGAAGTCAGCAGCGATGTCTACATCGACTTGCAGACCATAGCACGCAAAACCATCAATAAGATTGGCTATACAAAGGCTGAATACCAATTCGACGGCAACTCGTGCGGCATACTCAGCGCCATCCACGAGCAGAGCCAGGACATCAACCGAGGCGTTGACCGCGAGGAAGAAGAAGAGCAGGGCGCCGGCGACCAAGGCATGATGTTCGGCTACGCCACCAACGAGACGGAAAACTACATGCCCGTCACGCTCGACTTGGCCCACCTCATCATGCGCACCCTTGCCGACATCCGCAAGGAGGGCAAGGTAATGGCCTACCTGCGCCCCGACGCCAAGAGCCAGGTAACGGTGCAGTACTCGGACGAAGGCATCCCCGAGCGCATCGACACCATCGTGGTCTCGACACAGCACGACGAGTTCGACGAGGACAAAGCGATGCTGGACCGCATCAAGGACGATGTCATCAACATCCTCATCCCGAGGGTGAAGCAGCAGATACACTCGCAGAAAGTGCTCGACCTCTTCGACTCTGACATCTACAACGTCAACCCTACGGAAGAGAATCTCAACGCCCCAGGCATCAAGCTCTTCGTCAATCCGACGGGCAAGTTCGTCATCGGCGGTCCCCACGGTGACACCGGCCTGACGGGCCGCAAGATTATTGTCGATACCTATGGCGGCAAGGGCGCCCACGGCGGCGGTGCCTTCTCGGGCAAGGACTCCTCGAAGGTCGACCGTTCTGCAGCCTACGCAGCCCGCCACATCGCCAAGAACTTGGTGGCTGCCGGCGTCAGCGACGAGATTCTGGTGCAGATCAGCTACGCTATCGGCGTAGCCAAGCCCATGAACATCTACGTCAACACCTACGGACGCTCGCGGGTGCAGATGACCGACGGCGAGATTGCCAAGAAGATTGAGCAGCTGTTCGACCTGCGCCCCAAGGCCATTGAACGCTCGCTGAAGCTGCGCCAGCCGATGTATCTGGAAACCGCTGCCTACGGCCACATGGGCCGCAAGAACGAAACCATCAGGAAGAAGTTCACCAGCAACTATCACGAAACCTGTGAGATTGATGTGGAACTCTTTACCTGGGAGAAGCTCGACCGCGTCGATGACATCAAACGGGAGTTTGGCCTGTAAATGTTTCTACAGCAAGATTCCATAGTAAGCGAACACACGGTGTCGGCGGGCGTTGCCGATACCGTCGTACACAAAACGGCACGTCCGCAGACACCCTACCAGGTGTTGCGGATGCTGCCTAAAGACGCTACGCCCGCCCAGCAGGACTCCGCTATTCAGGCATGGTTCAAGCCTGGCAAGATACACTACAGCGACCGCCCCGATACCCTCCACCTGCCCGGTCACGACGCAGGACGCTCGCTGAAGGACGTCAGTCTGCCACAATACTACCGCGAGTCATTCTTCGCCAACGACTCACTGCTCCACCCGGAGCTGACCGGCGGGCGCCCGGGCATCGCCGGCGACCCTGTGCCCTACACCGTTCGCGGCGACGATGCCATTACGTGCATGCTCCTCTTCTGCTTTGTGCTAGCCATCACAGCCTTTGCCTACTCGCGCCAAGCCATACTCCACCAGCTGAAGGACTTCTTCTACATACCCCGGACTGACAAGACATCGTCAAGCGCGTCGAGCGAGAAGTTCCCGTTTCATATTTTCCTCAGCATACAAACCTGTCTGCTGCTGGCCATCACCTATTACTTTTATATCACCCACTACGTCGCTGACACCTTTGTGCTCGATGCCCCCTATGAGCTGATTGGCATCTTTTTTGGCGTGTTCATTGCCTACTTCGCCTTCAAGATTATCATCTACAAAGTGGTGAACCTTATCTTCTTCAGAAGTAAAAAAAGTAAACAATGGACGTGGACGCTGACGTTCATAACCGCCCTCGAAGGCATCGCTCTTTTCCCCGCTGTCATTTTGCAAGTGTACTTCAACCTTCCGATGCAAAATGTCGTATATTATTTTATTTTCGTCCTTATTTTAACCAAAATATTGACAATTTACAAGTGCCGAGTTATCTTTTTCCGGCAAATTAGTGATTTTCTGCAAATTATTTTGTACCTTTGTGCCCTCGAAATCATACCTCTATTGTCGCTCGCCGGCATTTTGGTGCTGATTACCGACCAATTAAAAGTAAATTTTTAGGACACAAAGCGAAATGATTAAGAAGATTCTGGTTTCACAGCCAAAACCCGCAAGTGAGAAGTCGCCTTATTACGACATCGCCAGCAAGTTCGACGTAGAATTGATTTTCCGCCCGTTTATTAAGGTGGAAGGCATGTCGGCCAAGGAATTTCGTACGCAGAAAGTCAGCATTCTCGACTATACTGCCATTGTTTTCACATCGCGTCACGCTATTGATCATTTCTTTACCCTGGCCAAGGAACTGCGCGTCAATATTCCTGAGGACATGAAATACTTCTGTGTCACGGAGACCATCGCCCTGTATATTCAGAAATATGTGCAGTACAGAAAGCGCAAGGTCTTCTTCGGTACTACCGGCCGCGTAGACGACCTGCTGCCAACCATGATTAAGCACAAGACCGAGAAGTACCTCGTTCCCATGAGCGATGTCCACAACGACTCGCTTACCCAGCTTCTTGACTCGAAGAAGCTGAACCATAAGGAGGTTGTCATGTATAAGACCGTCAGCAACGACTTCACCCCCGAGGAGGTTAAGAACTTCGATTACGACATGCTGATTTTCTTCAGCCCTTCAGGCATCGAGGCCTTGACCAAGAACTTCCCCGACTTCAAGCAGGGCGATATTGCCATTGCCACCTTTGGTCCCTCTACGGCCAAGGCCGCCAAGGAAGCCGGACTCCGACTGGATATTGAAGCTCCTAACGAGAAGTATCCCTCTATGACCGGTGCGCTGCAGCACTATCTTATTATGCTTGACGACTGAACGCCAGAACGTCACCAACATTGAACGCCCAGTTTAAGAAACGCGAGCACATTGTCAGCACCCGACTGATAGAGACGCTCTTCGGCAGCGGCAGTACGGCCATGTCTGCATTTCCGCTGAGAGCCGTTTTCAGGAAGGTGCCGCGCAGTCAGACCAACGTTCCCGTACAGATACTTATCAGTGTTTCCAAGAAGCGCTTCAAGCACGCTGTCGACCGCAACCGTATCAAGCGGCAGGTGCGTGAAGCCTACCGCCACACAAAGCAACCCCTTATAGACGCCATTGCCGACGACGAGACGCTGCTGATAGCTTTTATTTGGATTTCCGACCGACAGGCAACCTCAGAGACGGTTGCCCGACAAGTAGAGAGACTGGTCGGCCGTATTGCAGAGACAGTATGAAACAGATAGCACGCCTCCTGTCGTGGTTGCTGGTGCTGCCCATCCGTTTCTACCAGACTTGCATCAGTCCCTATACACCGCCCTCTTGCCGCTTCACGCCGACGTGCTCAGAATATGCCCGTCAGGCAATTCTGAAGCACGGTCCCGTGAAGGGTCTTTACCTCGCCATACGCCGCATCCTGCGCTGCCATCCTTGGGGAGGCTCAGGCTACGACCCTGTACCCTGAGGCATCATGCGAGGTGGCGTGTCGCTGTTTAGCGCATAGCGAAGAAATTGCCGTCGCCCATGGCCATACGCACTTGGTAGAGGCCATTCTCATTGGGAGTAACGGTCAGCTGCTCGCCCTCAGGCAATACAGTTGTGATGGTTCCATCCTGATTGAAGCGGAACAGCTCGCGGGTCTGACCGTTCTGTGTCAACGACCAGGAATCCTTCTTCTTGTCGTAGTTGAAATAGCTCATCTCACCCGTAGGAGCCTTAATCTCATAGCCGTTCTCCAAGGTGGTCACAGCATAGTAACGGCCGTCGCTGCCCATCACCTGCTGAGTCTTGCCGATGTTGGCATGCATGGGATTAGAACCGCTCCAGAATTCAATGGTGTTGAGCACGAGTGAGTCGATGAACAGACAAACGCTGCCGACAATCGGGCCAATGATGAAGCCCACGATAGCATTTAAGAACTTACTGCTTGTCATGTTGGTTTGCCACTTGGCATAGCTGTTGAAGAGGGCGAACTTACCGACAAAGCACGAACTGCACAACATTGCGCCTGCCATCATGAAGGCAGCAACCTTTACATTTACTTTTTTCATATTACTACAATTTAATTGTTAAACCGTTGGCAAAGATACAAAAAAAATGGTAATAACGCTCGTCTATGAATATTTTTTAACTGAAAAGATGGGAAATCAGTACTTTTATGCCAATAAACAGCAGAACCATACCGCCCAACAAACCCGGCTTAAGCCGTTGGGCGATGGCACGGCCGAAGCGAACCCCCAGCCAATAACCCACCAGACTGAGCAGCATCGAGACAGAGCCTATCAGCAGCTGGGGCACCGTCAGCTCCCCGATGCGGTCGTAGCCCAGACAGGCCATCGAGATGCCGACAGCCAAGGCGTCGATGCTCGTAGCCACCGCCAGGAGCAACTGAGTGCGCAGCGACAGGGGGTTGAACGTCTGGTGCTCCTCGTCGCCATTGAACGTCTCCCATATCATCTTGCCGCCAATGAACGCCAGCAGGCCGAAGGCTATCCAATGGTCGACGGCCTCCAAATAGTGACTGAAATGAGCCGTACCAAGCCACCCAATAAGTGGCATAAGGGCCTGAAACAGCCCAAAGAGCATAGCCATCCGCAGGATGGCGCCACTGGCTGGGCGGCGCAGGATGACACCACTCATCGTACTTACCGTGAAACAGTCCATGGCCAATGCTACGGACAGGAGCAGAAGATCAGGCAGACTTATCATACCTTATTATAATTAAATAGGAGGAAACAATGATGACGTAGACGAGCACCGTCTGCAAAACCGAGGGGCGCAGACCTTCGATGCTGGCATAGGGCAGGCGTTCGGCGATGAACGAGAGGACGGCGTTGAGCCACCCCACCACCCTGAACAGCACCGTACCCACAACGGGCAGCAACAGCGCCACCGGGGCGAGACAGAGGATGAGCGTGGCCGACGGGATGACAATCAAGTTGGTCAGCAGAAAATAGGTGGAGAAGCGGCCGAAGTAATAGGCAACGAGCGGTGCCACGCCCACCTGCGCCGCCAAGGAAACCGTTGTCAGTCCCCAGAGCCAGCGCACCACGGGCCGGTCGAGCAGCCACTCGCGCTGCACCACGCGCTCGAAAAGCGGCTGCAGCACCAGAATGGCCAGCATGGCGAGGAACGACATCTGGAAACCAACGTCGAAGAGGCTGTCTGGACTGACCATGAGAATACAAATGGCTGCCAACGCCAGCGCATTGACCGACATCCGCTGGCGGCCAATCGCCGACAGCAGTGCGTAAGTGCTGATCATCAGGGCGGCGCGCACCACGCTGGCCGGCAGTCCGACCAACAGGGCGAACGCCCAGATAGCCGCGACGGCAAGCACCTGCGACAGCAGGCGGAACCGGCGGTTCACAACCAGCAGCGACAGCACCATATAGATAATGCCCAAATGCAGACCGCTGAGCGCCAGCACGTGGGAGGCACCGCTGACGGCATAGACATCGCGCAACTCGCTGCTCATGGCCGACTTGTCGCCCAGCGTCATCGCTGCCACGACGGCATACTCCTCGTCGCCCGCCCCCATCTGCCGGTAGCGTTCCAGCAGTGTGTGGCGGTAGTTCAGGAACGCCAGCCTCAGCCGTTGCAGCCACGTCAGCCCCTCATCGGAGTGAGGCAGCAACTGCCAGTCGGCAGTCCTGACATAGGTGCGCCCCGCGAAGCCGTGGACCTCCTGATAGCGGCGGTAGCCGAACGAGCCGCGCCGCCAGTCGCCGTTCCGCTCTATGCGCGATGTCAGCAGCAGGCGGTCACCAATCCTCAGACGCCGGCTGCGGTCGTCCTTGGCCACGTAGCACTTCAGCTTCTTCCCGCCTTGGGCGGTGACGATATCCGCCGCCATTGTCTTCGGCTTCTCCGTCACCTCCGAAACGACGACGGCCTCATAACGGACAAAGCCGTCGGGCCAAGCCACCCGGTCGTGCGACTGGCGCACCGACGACGAGCGCACGCCGCCGAGCGACGCCATAGCCAACAGCAGAGCTGCTGACTGCAGCATCGGCTTGCGCCGGCAGATGCCGACAATCACCAAAGCCGCGCCCAACAGCAGCCACCACAGGCCGACAGTGCCCATGCAGTCGCCCAAGACGACGCCCACAACGAACAGCACCCCTGGCATGGCCAAGGGAGCCGACTGGAAAAAGCGGTTCTTGCGCCACATAGCGTTAGAGCTGCTTGCGGAAACAGCGGTGGCGGCGGTGGATTTCGCTATCTAAGTATTGCCATTGCGCACGCACGGCCTCGTTGCTCTCCATCTGCGGCATGGCGTCGGCCCAGACGAAGCCGTAGCGCTGGAACTGGTGGATAAGGTCGTCGAAAATCAGCGCATTGGCACCCTTCGACCGATACTCTGGCAGCACGCCTATCAGCAGCAGGTCGACGGTGTCGGTCTTGTGCCTCTTCAGCGTATTCAGTATATGCCACCAGCCGAAGGGCAGCAGCCGCCCGTCGCGCGTATGCTGCAGCGCACGGCTGAACGACGGGAAGGTGATGCCGAAGCCTATCATGCGGTCGCCGTCCATGATGGCCGTCACCAGGTTCAGGTCGGCAATCTTGATGTAGTCGTTCACCAGCTTGTCTATCTGCTGCGACGACAACTGGCTAAACCCGTACAAGTCCTTGTAGGTGGCATTCAGCAGGTGGAACACCTCGCGCCCGTAGCCCTCCTTCACCAACTCGTGGCGGGTGAACTTATGCACTCTCAGCCCGTAGCGCTGCTTCACCATCTCGGCTACGCGGTGGAATTTATGGTTTTCGTCCTGCGGTATCTTGACCTTATACTCCACGTAGTCGTTGTCTTTCTTAAAGCCGCCGTAGTGCTCAATATGGCTGGCGTAGTAGGGATAGTTATAGTTGACATACATGGTCGACAGTTCCCCGAAGCCCTCAACGAGCATACCCTCGCGGTCGGTATCGATAAAGCCCAGCGGACCGGCCATCTCGGTCATGCCCCGCTCGCGTCCCCACTGCTCGACGGCCTGCAGCAGCGCCGTGCTCACCTCCGTGTCGTCGATGAAGTCGAACCAGCCGAAGCGCACCTGGTTGACCTTCCACTTCTCGTTGGCGCGGTGGTTGATGATGGCAGCCACCCGGCCTGCCACGCGACCGCCCTTGTCGGCCAAGAAGTAGTCGGCCTCACAGCACTCAAACGACGGGTTCTTGTCGCGGCGAAGTGTGGCCATCTCGTCGAAGAACAGATAGGGAACGGCCTGTTCGCAATTGCGGTATAGGTCGTAGTAGAACTGTATGAACTGCTTCAGTTCCCGTTTAGTAGTAACCTTGCGTATTTCAACCATAGTATCTTTCTTTCGGGTGCAAAGGTACGAAAAAAAGTGAGAAGTGAAAAGTGAAAAGTGAAATATTTTAGCCTTTCAGCCTTGTTTCAGCGCCTCGATGTACTCGTAGAGCTTGCGGTAGAAGGGGTGGCGCGTCATCGTCAGCACGTCGCCGAGGATGATAAGCTTCATGCGGGCACGGGTAATGGCCACGTTCATGCGGCGCAGGTCGCGCAGGAATCCAATCTGCCCCTCGTCGTTCGAGCGCACCAGCGAGATGACGACGATGTCGCGCTCCTGACCCTGAAAACCGTCGACGGTGTTCACCGTGATGAGATGACGGAAGGGCTTGAACCACTCCTTCTTCTTCAGTTGCGACCTGAGGTACTGCACCTGGGCACGGTAGGGCGAGATGATGCCCACGTCGAGCCGCTCGTTCAGGATGCGCGTCTTGCCAATGCGGTCGAAGTATTCTTGCAGTGTCAGCAGCGTCAGCTCGGCCTCAACCTTATTGATGCGCCCGAACGACTCGCCGACAAACTGCTCGAAGCCCTTCTCCCCGTCCTCGGAGGGGTCGGGCGAGGCCTCCACCCACTCTATCGGTACGTCGAGGTCGAGTATCGAGCGGTATTTCACCTCGGGAGCCGACTCCACCTGATTGCCGTAGAACCAGTCGCTCGAGAAGCGCATGATTTCCTCGTTCATACGGTACTGCATGCGCAGCAGCGTCACCACCTCGGGCTTCTGCTCGACGATGCGCTCCATCAGCGTCTTGCCCAGACCGGCCTTCAGGGCAGCGATGCTCTTCACCGTCGGCGGCAGCTGGCAGTGGTCGCCGGCCAGGATGACGCGCGTACAGCGGCGGATAGGAATCCACGAGGCTGCCTCCAAGGCCTGCGCCGCCTCGTCGATGAAGACGGTGCCGAACTTCTGACCATCCAACAGGCGGTTGGCGGAGCCCACAAGCGTCGAGGCAATGACGCGTGCCTCGCCGAAGAGCTGGGCGTTGATGCGTATCTCCAACTCCGTGGCACGGCCCTTCAGGCGCTCCAGCTTCTGGTGGTACTTCTCGTCTCCACGCTTACGATGGGCGCGCAGGTCGCGGATGGCCTTCCTGATGGCCCACAGCAGCTCGTAGTCGGGATGGCTCTCGAAGCGGCGCTCATAGGTGAAGCTGAGCATCTTGTCGTCGACACGCGTCGGATTACCTATTCTTAATACGGGCACGCCGCGGTCGACGAGCTTTTCCGAAATCCAGTCGACGGCCATGTTCGACTGCGCGCACACCAGCACCTGGTTCTCGCGGCGCAGCGTCTCGTAGATGGCCTCAACGAGCGTCGTCGTCTTGCCCGTGCCCGGAGGCCCGTGGACGATGGCCACATCTTTGGCGCGCAGCACCTTGTTCACCGCTTCCTCCTGCGTCTGGTTCAAATAAGGGAAGTGCATGGGCGCAAACGAAAACGTCTCAGCCTTCTGCCGCGAGTAGAAGAGGTCGCGCAGGTAGCCTAAGCGTCCCTTTGAGCGGATGACGCGGTCGAGGGCGTCGAACATCGTGCGGTACGACGTCTCGTCGAACGACAACTGCACGCCGACATTCGGCGACGCCTGCAGGTCGGTGAGGGGTGCCGTGTCGGGCACGCTGACCACCATCCGGTCGCCGTCGACATAGCTCACGGTGCCGGTAAAGTTATAATACTTGTGTTTTTGTTCCTCTCTTGAGAAGAACACCACCGGCCGGCCATACTCGAAATTGTGCTCAACGTCCTGATCGGCCATGCGCAACACCTCGACGCACAGCTGGTTCAGCGAGTTGAAGTAGCTGCGGCCGATGCTGACCGGCCACCACGCGTCGCCGCGCTTCACCAGCCGCGCCAGTCCGCGTTCCTCGGTCTGGCGGCGGTAAGCCTCTTTCTCCGTCTGATACTCCATCTGGAGCAGCAGCCGCTGCTGTGTCAGTTGCTGAATAGCGTTCATCGGTGCAAAGGTACGAAATAATTGAGAATTGACCATTGAGAATTGAGAATTTTTCGTACCATAACAGCAGTTTGGCCATCAGCGATGTACTGATGGCCGAACTGTTGATTGTCGTTGGATAAGGTTTAGCGGGTCAGCTCAGTCGGAACGTGACGGGGATGGTGTACTTCACGCGGACGGGCTGTCCCTTCTGCATGCCCGGCTTCCACTTAGGCATGGCCTTGATGACGCGCACGGCCTCGGCGTCAATCTCGTCGCTCACATTCTTCAGCACCTTGACATTGGTGATGGAGCCGTCGGCCTCGACGATGAACTGTGCAACGACGCGGCCTTGAGTGCCAGCTTTCAAGGCTGCCTCAGGGTATTTGACGTTCTCGCTTAGGAACTTCATCAGCTCAATTTCACCGCCGGGGAACTGCGGCATCTGCTCCACCACGTTGAAAGCATCATTGTCGGTGTCAATTTCCTCCGCTGGCTCCTTGGCTTTCACGTTGACCGAGACGATTTCCTTCTTGCCGTTCTTCACGTACTCCTTGGTGTTGATGAACAGGATGCCGTTCGAGGTGTCGGCATTGAAGTGTTTGGCATACTCCTTCAGCACGTCTTCGTTCTTGATAACACTCACGTTGTCAATCTCCTTTGGGTTAATGGCATTCAGCTGTTCGGGTTTGGTCACCTTGCCATCGATGACAAGCAGCGGCTCACGATCGCCCAAGACCTCACTCATTTTGATAATCTCCTGTTGAGGCTCTGCAGCGACTTTGCCGTCGATGATAAGCTTAGGTTCGCTCACAGCCTGAGGCGTTTCTTCGGCCTTTGCCTCCTTCACCTCGATGGTCTTGTCGTTCAGCTTCACCTGAGCGGCTTTCTTGCCTTTCTTCACCACTTTCTTCTGCGGCTGCTCCTGCGTTTTCTCGTAGACGTAGTCGTTGACAGTCTCGGCGTTCAGGGCCAGTGCGGCACCCACGATGGGCAGCATGGCGAGCAGCTTAAGCCAGCTCGCGCGGTTTGTTTTCTTATTGGTAAGCATCATGTTTATGCGGTTTTTGAGGGTACTGTGAGTAATGCCGTTGGCCACGGAGTACCCGCACGCGGCGACGGCTTTTTGGATAAGCAGATACTGATACTGACGCATATTGATGCCTTGAGAGAGTACCGCCGCGTCGGCCTCGTACTCATGGATGGCGCGCAAGTCCTGGCGCAGCATCCACATAGCCGGGTTGAACCATTGCAGGGCGGTGAGCACGTCAACGAGGATGACATCCAGCGAGTGGTGCAAGCTGATGTGACCCCGTTCATGGGCGAGCACGGAGGCGTCCTGGGCCTCATAGTCGCTTGGTGAGAGTACGATATAGTGCATCCAGCTGAAGGGCGACACCTCGCGGTCGGCAACACAGACGACGGTGCCGTCCGGCTGCTGGTGGCGCTCGCTGTGGCTGATGAGCCGCCAGACCTGGAAGATGTTGTAGAGCGTGAAGCCCAGCGAGGCAGCCATTCCCGCGAAGAACACCACAACGGCAATCGTCTGCCAGAGGGGCGTCTGCGGCTCGGCCAATTCAACTGTGCCCAGGCCGTCGAGCGTGACCAGCCCGCTGCCACCGCTCACCACCACCGTCTTGTGCAGCGTGATGACGCATAGCGGCAGGATGAATGATGCAATGGCCGTTCCCAGCAGCACTGCGCGGTTCACGCGGTGATACGTCTCGCGGCTCAGCAGCAGGCGGTAGAACATGTAGAACACCGCCACAAGCACCGCTACCTTCAGGTCGTATATCAGAAACTCTACCATCTTTCTATTTACTATTGTTCTCTATCTGTTCTATCAACTCTTTCAACTCTTCCACGGAAATCTTCTCCTCCTTCACGAAGCTCGAAACGGCACTCAGGTAGGAGTCATCGAAGTAGTTCTTGATGATGCCTCCGAGACTCGAGCGCCCGTAGTCGCGCTCGCTGATGGTGGGGAAGTATTGGTACGACGTGCCAAACTGCTTATGGTCGAGGAATCCCTTCTTCTCCAGGATACGAACCGTCGTCGACAGCGTGTTGAAGTGGGGCCGCGGCTCGTCGTAGTACTCCAAGAGTTCCTTGACGAACATCGGGCCGTGCTGCCAGTACAGCTCCATGATCTCCCGTTCTTTTGTGGTCAGTCGTTTTAGCATTTTCGATTTACGATTTTCGATTTACGATTTTCGATTTACAATTTTCCTTGCGTCTGTATCTGTATCCGACTGCAAAGTAACTAAAACTTTTAGTTCGATGCAACTAAAGGCTTTAGTTTTTAATATTTATTAAGTACTTTCCCTCCGATTTCTTAGTTGTTCACACAATCTTCCGTGGTATCACACATTTGTCTCGAAAAAAAGGCGCAAATGCGAACTCAAGCTGGTTGTTTTCGCATTGTTTTCGCAAAAAGAAAAATCAGCAACCTCCGATTTTTCGTAAGTTGCTGATTTTCAACGTGGACCAGCCAGGGCTTGAACCTGGGACCTCCAGATTATGAGTCTGTTGCTCTAACCAACTGAGCTACAAGTCCGGGTTTTTGTGGGTGCAAAGGTACATTAAAATAATCAAATCTCCAAATTTTTTTGCTAAAATAGCAAATTATTCTTACCTTTGTGGCGCAAATGAAGACGATATTCCTGAACAGACAAGTGGAAAGGCCCGTTTCCTGCGTGGCTACCATTGGTTTTTTCGACGGTGTTCACCTTGGCCATCGCTATATTATTAGTAAGGTGGTGGAGTATGCGCGCCGTGAAGGATTAGCTTCCATGGTCGTTACTTTTGAGCGTCATCCTCGTCAGGTGCTTCATTCCGACTGGTGCCCGCAGCTGCTGTCTACGCTTGACGAGAAATTAGAACAGCTTTCGCAGACAGGCATTGACTTTCTGGTGGTGCTACAGTTTGACGAGGCGATGGCATCGCTGTCGGCTCACGATTTCATGCATGACATTCTTTGGCAACGGTTGGGGGTTAAAGTCTTGGTGACAGGCTATGACAACCGTTTCGGGCATAACCGCACTGAAGGCTTTGACGACTACGTGAGGTATGGTCGCGAGATGGGTATGGCCGTCGTTCAGGGAGATCCTATTGAAGTCAGTAGTATCAGGGTCAGTTCCTCTAAGGTGCGCCGACTCCTGGCCGAGGGGCTGGTGGAGCAGGCCGCTGAATGCCTGGGGCGACCGTACATGCTGTCTGGTCGAGTAGTCTGTGGCGAACATATCGGCAGGGAGATGGGTTTCCCAACGGCAAACCTGCAGTTGGCAGATGACGGTAAGTTGATTCCCGCTTCGGGTGTCTATGCTGTCAAGGTGAAGCTGGAGGGTTCGGCAGAGCTTTACCATGGTATGATGAACATAGGGAGCCGGCCGACATTTGGGGGTCAGCATCAGACGCTTGAAACACATATTTTCCACTTCGGCGGCGATATCTATGGTCAGCAGATGACGGTTCTGTTTGTCAGCCGTTTACGTTCCGAGAAGAGATTTGACAGCCGCGAGGCCTTGATGTTGCAGTTGGAATCAGACTTGCATCAGGCCGAAGAGAAGCTGGCGAAATAGAAAAAAAGCCAGAAACCTTTTGTGTTTCGGGGATTTTTATGTATTTTTGCACCCACTATGAAGAAATGGACCACAGAAGACGCCCGCGAACTGTACAACATTGGCGGTTGGGGCACCTCGTATTTCGGCATCAACGACGAAGGCAACGTCTACGTCACGCCGTGTAAGGACTCCGTGCAGATTGACCTGCGCGAAGTGATGGACGAACTGGCGCTGCGCGACGTAACTGCGCCGGTGCTGCTACGCTTTCCTGACATTCTTGACAACCGCATCGAGAAGACGTGGAGTTGCTTCAAGAAGGCGGCCGAAGAGTATGACTACAAAGGTGAGAACTACGTTATCTATCCCATTAAGGTGAACCAGATGCAGCCTGTGGTCGAGGAGATTATTTCGCACGGCCGTAAGTTCAACCTCGGACTGGAGGCTGGCTCTAAGCCTGAGCTGCACGCCGTCATAGCCATGCAGTGCCAGAGCGACTCGGTCATCGTCTGCAACGGCTATAAGGACCAGTCGTACATCGAGCTGGCCCTGCTGGCGCAGAAGATGGGCAAGCGCATCTTCATCGTTGTGGAGAAGCTAAACGAGCTGGACCTCATTGCCAAGATTGCCAAGAAGCTCGACGTCAGGCCCAACATCGGCATCCGCATCAAGCTGGCCTCGTCGGGCAGCGGCAAGTGGGAGGAGAGCGGCGGCGACGCCTCGAAGTTCGGACTGACCAGTGCCGAACTGCTGGAAGCCCTTGAGACGCTCGACAAGAAAGACATGCGCAACTGCCTGAAGCTCATTCACTTCCACATTGGCTCGCAGATTACGAAGATACGCCGCATACAGACCGCCCTTCGCGAGGCATCGCAGTTCTACATTCAGCTGCACAAGATGGGCTACAGCGTGGAGTTTGTCGACTGCGGTGGCGGACTTGGCGTCGACTACGACGGCACGCGTTCACCGTCGAGTGAAAGCAGTGTCAACTACTCTATTCAGGAATATGTGAACGACTGTATCTATACATTCGTTGAGGCAGCCAATAAGAACGGCCTGCCCCATCCGAACATCATAACCGAGAGCGGTCGCTCGCTGGCAGCCCACCACTCGGTGCTGGTCATTAACGTGCTTGAGACAGCCTCGCTGCCGGAGATGCCTGAGGAGTTTGAGCCCGACGAGAACTCGCACCAGCTGGTGAAGGACCTGTACGAGATCTGGGACAATCTTTCGCCGCGCAATGTTTTAGAGGACTGGCACGACGCCGAGCAGATACGCGAGGAAGTGCTCGACCTCTTCAGCCACGGCATCGTCGACCTGAAGACGCGTGCCGAGATTGAGGCCATGTACTGGAGCGTCTGCCACGAGATTCACGCCCTGGCCAAGACGCTGAAGCACGTGCCCGAGGAGCTGATGAGCATCGACAAGCTGCTGGCCGACAAGTACTTCTGCAACTTCTCGCTGTTCCAGAGTCTTAGCGACTCGTGGGCTATCGACCAGGTATTCCCGATCATGCCCATCCAGCGGCTCAACGAACGACCGACGCGCAACGCCACGATTCAGGACATTACCTGCGACTCTGACGGCAAGATTGCCAACTTTGTGACCAACCGCCACAACTCGCACTCGCTGCCCGTCCACTCGCTGAAGAAGAATGAGAACTACTACCTCGGCGTGTTCCTTGTGGGTGCCTACCAGGAAATTCTCGGCGACATGCACAACCTCTTCGGCGACACTACGGCTGTGCATATCTCGGTAAAGGACAATGGCTACCACATCGACCAGATTATCGATGGCGAAACGGTGGAGGAGGTTTTGGAGTACGTGCAGTACAACCCGAAGAAGCTTGTCCGCCAGCTGGAAATCTGGGTGACCAAGAGCGTGAAGGAGGGCAAGATTACGCTGGAGGAAGGCAAGGAGTTCCTCTCTACTTACCGCAGCGGCCTATATGGTTATACTTATTTGGAATGATGAAAGAAAAACTGACAATAGTAAAGGTTGGGGGAGCTGTAGTCGAAGACGAACTACAGCTCACTCAGTTATTACGTGACTTTGCTGCCATCGACGGCGCGAAGATACTGGTACATGGCGGTGGCCGGCGCGCCACGAAGGTGGCAGCCGCCTTGGGCATTGAGACAAAGATGGTAGACGGGCGCCGCATCACAGACGCAGCGATGCTTGAGGTGGTGACGATGGTCTACGGCGGACTGGTGAACAAGCACGTCGTGGCTGGTCTGCAGGCTCTCGGCGTTGATGCCATCGGTCTCTGCGGAGCCGATGCTGACATCATCCGCTCGGTGAAGCGCCCGCTGAAGAACGGTGTCGACTACGGCTTTGTGGGCGACGTGAAGAAAGCCGACGGTGCAAAAATCGCCCATTTCATCGAGAAAAGCATGGTACCTGTCATCGCTCCGCTCACGCACGACGGCCAAGGCAACATCTTGAACACCAATGCCGACACGATGGCCTCAGAGACGGCTAAGGCCATGGCTGCACTCTACGACGTGACGCTGGTTTTTGCCTTTGAGAAGCCCGGGGTGTTGCAGAATCCCGACGATGACAGTTCGGTGATACCTGTCATCACCCGTTCCGACTTCGAGCGCTACAAGGCCGACGGTACCATCAGCGGCGGTATGCTGCCCAAGATAGAGAACGCTTTAGGGGCGGTTGAGGCAGGTGTCAGCCAGGTCATCATTACGCTGGCAACGGCCATTGACGGCCGTCATGGCACGGTCATTCAATAAAAAAACGGCTGGCGTTGTAACTTTTCCATTCCTGAATCGTCTTAATATATAGATGAGGTGAAAAAAATCAGTTTCCGAAACGACGTACTGCCGCTGAAGAACGAGCTCTACAGACTGGCGCTCCGCATCACTCTCAATCCTGCGGACGCTGAGGATGTCGTTCAGGAGACAATGATGAAGGTTTGGAACCGCCGCGAGCAGTGGGACCAGATAGAGTCGATGGAAGCCTTCTGTCTGGCCATCTGTCGCAATCAGGCTCTTGACAAGACCCGCAAAATGGGATTCCTGGATCAGAGTCTCGACGCCGACGAGCACGACGCTCCTGACCATAGCCACACGGCGAACCCCGAGGAGCAGGTCATTCAGCAAGACCGAGTCCAGCTGGTAAGGAATATCATTGCCAGCCTGCCTGAGAAGCAGCGAAGCGTTATGCAGTTGCGCGACTTTGAGGGCAAAAGCTATAAGGAGATAGCCGCCATCCTGGAAATCAGCGAGGAGCAGGTGAAGATCAACATCTACCGGGCGCGCCAGGTAATAAAACAGAAATTTATTGATGCAGAGAGATATGGATTATAAGTACATCGAACAGTTGCTGGAACGCTACTTTCAGTGTGAGACCACGCTGAAGGAAGAGGAAATCCTGCGTGCCTTTTTTACGCAGGAGGATGTGCCGGTGTGGCTGACGAAGTACAAGATGCTCTTCGACTATGAAGCCCAGAAGGACGAACCGCTTGGCGACGATTTCGATGAGCGCATCCTGAAGATGATAGAACAACAGGAGCCGGTAAAGGCCCGCGTGCTGACCATGACCCAGCGCATGATGCCGCTGTTCAAGGCTGCGGCCATCGTAGCTATCGTCCTGACGCTTGGCAATGCCGCTCAGGCGCCGTGGGACCGTGGCTGGGACAACCCCCAGGAAGAGTACGCCAAGTACCATCAGCAGCAAAAAGACTCCGTAGACATTCTGGGGCCGATACAGGCAGAGAACCTCATGGAGGATACAATTAAAGCCGTTGCCGACCCCGTGTCTCCGAAATACTGAAGCCAGACTATATTTTATCTAAGCTTTCTCTATAAACATTCATTTAACATTAAAACAAATGAAGCCGTGAGGCTTCTATTCTCTCAAATTTTCATAACATACTTTGAAGCACAAACAAGGTAAGGGCCACCACCGGGATGCCGGGGTGGCCCATTTCAGTTATTTTGCCTTGCGCAGCCGCAGGTTCAGCTGGTAGAGGGCCGGTAGCAGGATAAGCAGCGAGAACAGCACGGCAGCCGCCACTGTGCGCTGGCTCCCAAACAAGTCGACAAGCTTCATCTGCGGGTCGGGATAGAAGTTATAGACGACGTAGGCAATGCTGTTGTTCACCCAGTGATAGACGATGCCCGGCACGATGCTGTCCGTCCGGTAATAGAGCCAGCCCAGCAGCAGGCCTATCAGGAAGGCGTGGGGCATCTGGATGGGGTTGGCATGGATCAGTGCAAAGAGCAGTGCCGAGATGGCAATGGCCAGCCAGTGACGGGGCGTCCAGCGGAGCAAGGCGCGCAAGATGGCACCGCGAAACACCAGTTCCTCGCATACCGGTGCCAACAGGCCAATGGCGAAATAGCCCCATCGGTCGCGCAGTATCATGTCGAACTCCTCTTCTACGAGGTTTGGCAACTCCGGCATCAGTTCCTGAAGGCATTGCGAAGGGATGATGGCTCCCATTGCCGCCAAGGCGCACCAGAAGAGTGTGGCCCACGGCCGGGATTGTACGTAGCTGCGCGATACTTCAGCCCAGCGTAGGTAAAGGAACAGCACTAAGACAACGACACTGCTTGCCGTCATGGCAATAATCATGCTTGTGGCATTCTGTTGTTGGCTGACTTCCATGCCCATCAGTCGTTGGATGGCTCCTATTAAGGAAGGCATCAGTACCTGGACGACTGCAAAGACCAAGGTGTAAATAATAGCTTTTATCATAATTACGGAGTGTATGTTTATCTTAAGGTTGCTCGTCGAAGATGCTGAATGTGGCGGGCAGGTTCGACAGCTGCACCTCCAGCTGGCGGTCGGCTTCGCTGTTGAAGGTGACGTACCACGACGGGGGCAGCTGGTGCCAGGTTTGGGTGGTGGGTGATAGGTGATGGGTGGTGGGAGAGAGCGTCATCGTGGCCTCCATATTGGGGAATCCGCCGCCCGTCTGCTGGCTGAACTCCGCTTCCTCTTTCGTGGAGTCGCCGTCGCGGCCGGCGTAGTACATCTTGTAGCGCACCTCGGCGGGATAGAGCGTGCCGTCGGGGCGCTCGCCGTAGCTGACGCGGTAGTCGCGGGTGAACGTATCGACGCGGTAGCCGAACACGCGGGCCACGTTGTACATCATGGTGCCTATGCGCTCCTGGCGGTTGGTCTTCGTGCCCGTCGAGCGGTAGGCGCTCTTGACGATGCAGCGCACGGTGTCGAGCACAATCCATCCGCGGTCGTCGGTGCGGTGCTTGGCCTTGAAGCTGAGCTTCACCTCGTTCCTGCTTGCGCCCTCGTAGTCGGCATAGTGGTAGAAGCGGTGGTCGCCGATGAAGTCGCGCGTCAGGTCTTCCATGAAGTCCTCATAGAGCATGCGGCGCAGGTTCTGCGTGTCGGTGAGCCGCGTGGAGTCCGAGGCTACAATCTGAGCGTTGGTGCTGTCACAGTGCAGCTCGTAGCGCTTGCGGCCGGGGCACTTTGTCCGCAGCAGCCCCGTCAGGTGGAAGCGGTAGATGTTGTCGCGCCCCATGCTCTGCGTGTGGTAGTCCAGCTGCTCGCAGCCGTCGTGGCTGAAGTAGTTCTGGGTCTTGCGCCTGACCGTCTCCTTCAGGCAGCGGCGAATCCACTCGGGCTCCTTGTTGGTGACCACCACCTCGCCGGTGCTCAGGTACTTGGGCTTCAGAAATATCGTGTCGGCCAGCTGCCTGACGCTTAGCCGCTCGTAGTTCAGATGGCTGACGGTGAGCCGCTGAAACTGGAACCCCACCCGGGCAACGCCCTGCCCGTTGGTTATCACCGAGCGGAAGCGGCCGCCCTCCTTGGTGTAGAGCGAGGCGTGGCTCACGGGCAGGTGAGTCTCGGCGTCGGCCACCACCGTCGTCACGGCGTTCTGGGCGTGGCCCGTGGCGGCCAGGAGCGTCAGCAGGCAGAGGAGCACTCTGGACATAGGCCCTTAGCCATATAGTTGATGTCGTGCAGCTCGTAGCCCGCAGGCAGACTGACCGTGGGGATGGGCATATCGGTCAGACAGAAGGTGCGGTGGCAGCGCTCGCAGTAGAAGTGTACGTGATGGTCGTCGTCCTCGGCGTGGCCGTCGTGGCTGTGGCAGAGTTCGTAGCGCACGCCGTCGCCGCCGTCCTCGATGACGTGCACCAGGTGGTGCTCGCGGAACAGCGTCAGCGCGCGGAACACGCCCGACTTGTCGATCGACAGAATCTTGTACTCCAGCTCTGTCAACGACATTGGCCGCTCAGCGGCGGCCAACGTTCGAGCCACGACAATGCGGTTTGCCGTCGGCTTAATGCCATGCGACGCAAGAAGCGCCTCACACTCTGCACTGCTCATCATAGTTTCCACATCGTGGAGTCGTTGAAGTAGTCGATGCGCATGGCCTTCCTGACCTCGTCCATCGTCTGGGCACCCACCTCGCGGGCCTGCTCCGTGCCGCGCTTCAGGATGTTCTGAATCTCGGCAATGTCGGTCTCCAGTTCGGCGCGGCGCTGGCGCATGGGGTCGAGGAACTTGTTGAGCACCTCGTTCAGGAACTTCTTGCACTTCATGTCGCCCAGTCCGCCGCGCGTGTAGTGCTCCTTCAGCTCGTCGAGGTTCTGGTACTCGGGCCAGAAGTCCTTGAAGTCCTGGTCGCACGAGAAGGCGTCGAGATACGTAAACACGGCGTTGCCCTCAACGTGGCCGGGGTCGCTGACGTTCAGGTGCAGGGGGTCGGTGTACATCGAGCGCACTTTCTGCCACACCTCGTCCTTCGAGTCGCTCAGGTAGATGCAGTTGCCGAGCGACTTCGACATCTTCTCCTTGCCGTCGGTGCCGGGCAGCCGGCGGGCCGTTGCATTCTCGGGCAGCATGATGAAAGGCTCGACCAAGACCGGCGCATACGTGTTGTTGAAGCGGTTCACCAGCTCGCGCGTCACCTCGAGCATCGGCTCCTGATCCTCGCCGGCGGGCACGGTCGTGGCCTTGAACAGCGTGATGTCGGCAGCCTGCGAGACGGGGTAGCAGAAGAAGCCCAGGGGGATGCTCTCGCCCTCGAAGCCGCGCATCTTGATCTCGGTCTTCACCGTCGGGTTGCGCTGTACGCGGCTCACCGAGATGAGGTTCATCAGATAGGTGGTCAGCTCGGCCAGCTCGGGAATGTGGCTCTGAATGAAGATGACGCACTTCGACGGGTCGAGGCCAGCCGACAGGTAGTCGAGGGCCACCTGGATGATGCTCTGGCGCAGCTTCTCGGGGTTGTCGGCATTGTCGGTCAGTGCCTGCACGTCGGCCATGAAAACAAACATACGGTCGTAGTCGCCTGCATTCTGCAGCTCTACGCGGCGGCGCAGCGAACCCACGTAGTGGCCCAGGTGGAGCTTACCCGTAGGACGGTCGCCGGTCAAGATTACTTTTCCCATTTTTCTATACTCTTTTTTAGTTTTTGCGTGCAAAGGTACAAAGAAATCCGTGAACCGCCAATAATTTAAACACATAATTGTTATTTGCAGGAAACATCCTGCACTTCCGACACTTCCTACACCTGTTGAACTTTCTTGGGTGTAGGAAGTGTCGGGAGTGTAGGATATAAAGTGCGAATGGCAACTATAATAGCAAAAGTGGCCGGAATAATCGGCAAAAACGTGCTCTCTGCCAACCTTCGGAGGCCGGAACCGACACCCGAACCGACACCCCGGCAAAAGGCGCCGGGTTACAGGCAAAAGGCGCCGGGTTACGGGCAAAAGGCGGGGGTTTACGAGCAAAAGGCGCCGGGTTTTGGACAAAAGGCGGCGGGTTTTGGACAAAAGGCGGCGGGTTTTGGAATAATAGGTATTGAAAAAACTGGAAAACATTTGGTTTTTCGTTCACTTATTCGTACCTTTGCAAACCGAAAACTAAGAAGATTATGGAATCAAAACTCGTCATTTACAATACGCTGACGCGCCAGAAGGAGCGCTTCGAGCCGATTAACGCCCCCCATGTGGGCATGTATGTCTGCGGTCCCACCGTCTACGGCGATCCGCACCTGGGCCACGCCCGCCCCGCCATCACGTTCGACCTGGTGTTCCGCTACCTCAGGCATCTGGGCTATAAGGTACGCTACGTGCGCAACATCACCGACGTGGGCCACCTGGAGCACGATGCCGACGAGGGCGAGGACAAGATTGCCAAGAAAGCGCGGCTGGAGCAGCTGGAGCCGATGGAGATAGCGCAGTACTACACTAACCGCTACCATCAGGCCATGGACGCGCTGAACGTGCTGCGCCCCTCGATTGAGCCGCATGCCACGGGCCACATCATCGAGCAGCAGCAGCTGGTGCAGCAGATTCTTGACCGGGGCTTTGCCTACGAGTCGAACGGCTCCATCTACTTCGACATCGAAGCCTATAACAAGAAGTACAAATATGGCATCCTCTCCGGCCGTTCGCTTGAGAACATCAAGGACGAGAGCCGCGAGCTGGCCGGCGTGGGCGAGAAGCGCAACCAGGCCGACTTCGCCCTGTGGAAGAAGGCGCAGCCCGAGCACATCATGCGCTGGCCATCGCCCTGGAGCGACGGATTCCCCGGCTGGCACTGCGAGTGTACGGCCATGGGCCGCAAGTACCTGGGCGAGACGTTCGACATACACGGCGGCGGCAT